>Ga0207641_10000320_pt1 | contig 59228 bp, 87 predicted proteins | sample KBSSwiS62_FD_184306 | JGI IMG/M metagenome (GOLD analysis project Ga0207641, IMG submission 184306) | Switchgrass rhizosphere microbial communities from Kellogg Biological Station, Michigan, USA - KBS Switchgrass S6-2 (SPAdes) (version 2) | ecosystem: Host-associated > Plants > Roots >...
CGCTATTCCTCCCCTTTCACGCCGTCAACGCTGGGCGGAAGTCACAGGTGCGGAGGGAAACCCAATCCGGAAGTGATGAATTGATCGGGCGGCGCAGCCTCCATGGCAGTGCGTTTGCGATCGGCGTGGCGCGGATGAAAGATGGGAGCCTGAGTGCTGAGATCGAAAAAGCGACGCGGCAAGGTCAGGGTCAGAAAGCCCAGCATCCAATTATCCCAACCTCCATTCCCCAATCGGTATGTAGGTGGGATGGCCTTGTAAACTTGGCGCCACACCTCGGGCAGAGCGCAGAAAAAGTCACAGCCATAGTCCACCACCCGCGCCCTAAAATAGTCTTCGGTCTTGGGGTCGAACTCCAGCCGCTGGCTCGTCATCGCCAGCCCGTGCTTGGCCCAGCCTTGGTTGACGATGGCCTTCAAATCGGTGGCCACCACGATATCGGCATTGAGCAGACAGACAGGATGGTCTTGCCAGGATGCCACAAGGGCCATGACCGAGATCCTCGGGAAATCTTCGCAGGGAACAAACTCAGTGACGGGCGATTCCAACCGTTTTTCGTGGGGACCGAAGTAGATGATTCGGTCAAAGGCGTTGTCCCAGGATTTCTTGGCCCGAAGTTGGTTTTGCGCCACCTCGGCGGAATCGTCCAGAGCCCGGTAAGAGGAAACGGCGATTAGGCCGGAACGGTGCGGGGTGAACATGCCGGAATCAGGGTGCCAATCATGCCAGCAACCAAATCGTGTCGATGCCGAATGCAGACTAAAGAATCCATGGCCGCATCTACTCTTAGCTCCTGCAATTGGTCAACCAACGCGATGCTCATATCAGCCGCGGCTTTGGCGTGAGCAACCATGACAGCGAGTTTTTCAACCTCACTCATTATCGGATCAATCATTTGCTGTTCCTTCCAGTACCGCTGGAATCTCCAGAGGGATTAGGTGCTAAGGTCGTGGCGTGGTAATGCTGACAGGCATCGCACAGCCACACCTTCTTGACTATGCATCTTGGCCCATTCCTCTCGTGCCAATCCTGATAAGCCGCTTTGGTTGGAAATGATGGAAGCCGAGCGGTGAGGCAAATTGGCGGAGCCCCAGGCCACCTCGGTTTGGATTCAAAAATGGCAGTCTTCATTGCCTCATCCTTTCCACTTCCTCGGGCGTCGGCACCCACTGTTTGACCACCACGGCTTGCTTCAACTCCGGCGCCACGAACTCCACCAGATGAACCTTGCTGCAAAAGCTCAGGGTATAATCTTCCGCCATGGCAATTAAGGTGTAGGCCCGGCTTGGGGCGTTGCAAACCGCGCATTTGGATAAGTCGCTCATAATTTAAGAACGTTCACCGCTCTTGATCTCACTGCATCCGCCCAGGTCGGGCTGTGCTCTTTTTCTGGCCCATCGTAACCCGGAGAGCAACTCCAAGCCGCTCCCTTGTCCCCGGACAGCAATCCGCATCGAGCGTAATTCTTGGCGTTCATCAGCCGGGTGTACTCCGCTCCCATATAGCGAGCGTGCAGAAGTTTCAATCCCGTCTCCCGTCCCACCACTGGATCGCAGTGCTCCAGGTCGTGCTTACCGCGGATCCAATTGATTTTGATGTGGGGCTGAAAGATTACCGGCTTGCCGTAAACCGGCGCCCTGACCCCCATCGGGTTCAATTCGTAAATCTGGCTGTGCCCATCGTCCTTGGGGAAATTGTCCCCCACCAAATTGAATCCATGCGGCTTGATGACTTCGATGCCAGCCGACCGCGCCAAGGCCAGTAAACCCAGCATGTCGGGAGAATAGATGAACTCATCGGGATCAGGAATCATCACCCAATCGAACGCTCCCCGAGCCTTGGGATACCACTCCTGCCAATGGGCCAGGAACAAGTCCTCATCGATGCCGGTACGATGGGGCCACTCGCGCATGAAGACTTTCGGGTGAGCCTTGAGTAACTCTCGGGTGCCGTCGTCTGAACCGTCATCCCACACTGAAATCTCATCAGCGAAAGTTTCGTAATGGCGGAGGAAAAAGGGGAGGACGTCGCGGCAGTTGAACGTCAGAGCAAAGACGATGATTTTCATGGGGCGATTTTGGCGCAGATGCCGCGAAGGTCCGAAGCGCCGTTGCCGTGGTAAAGGCATGGCTCTTCGCTGGTGTCAGTGGTGCGCGGTCGGGCGCCGCTCAAATCCAAAAAGTTGAGTGAATCCATGTTGCAGCAAAAGCATAGCGAGCACAGATGGTCCAAGGCGATGGGATGACGCTTGGACAGGAACATGTCCGTCACGATGCCCTGATCGCACTTCTCTCGCCGGGCGGCAATCTCGGCCAATTCCTGAGTAAATGGAATGGCTGCTTCAGTCGTCGCCATCCACATGCCCGCGTTGAGATATTTGCAGCGATGAATGGTAGGCGGGTAAAGCGGCACCTGTTCTTGATTGGGCCAACAATAGCACTCGGCGGCAAAGACGATGGGGGACTTGAGCGCCTCGAATTTGCGCATGATTTCCTCCCACCCGGCCGAGAAAACCACATCGTAGGAATCGGTGAAAAGGAAATGGGTATACTTGCTGGCGTTCTCTCGGACAAATCGCGCCTGCCCCTCACTTTTCCGGTACCAGGGGATTTGCGTCCAGTCAGCCCCGGGCCAATCGGTGTCGTCAAAGTTTTGCGGCTCGAGCCCGTTGCGCTTGGCTGTGTCGAGAAAGGCGCCCAGATACTTCTTGGGCGTGGGGCCCCAGGTGGAGACAAGGACGGGTTTCATCCCTTAAGCCTCGCTACCCCATTCAAAATCCGCCACACCATTGCGCGTGATACGCCATGACGTTCGGCCAGTTCCCTGTGCGTGAAATGCGCAGAATCAGATCTCACTTTTGCAACACTCTCCGATGAAAACTTAGTCTTAGGATGATTTTCTCCGAATGGCATCCTGTTTTTAGAGGCAGCATCTTGAAGGTTGTCCTTTGGAGTCCCAAGAAACAAATGAGCAGGATTCACACACTTAGGATTGTCGCAGCGGTGGCAAACAAATATTTCAGCCGGGATAAAACCGTGATGCAGAACGTAAGAGACTCGATGGGCACCAAATAGTTTCCTATCAACTGCCCGCATGACCCCATGTCCCCAATTGTAGGTGGCACCAATCCATTCCCAGCATTCATTCGGCTCGCCTCGTTTCACCTTTGCCCAAAATCTTGCTGCGATGTCGTACCTTTTTGGGACGCCCTCCAAGTCGGCCATTGAGACGGCTTGAGCGTGCTTTTTTCTTGGTGCGAATAGATCCAAGGGCAACTGCTGCGGGGTTTTTAGCATTCATGTTGATAACCTAACGGTGGATTTTATGTCAAATGACATTCGGCCAATCCTTCTCAATTTGTTCGATAAACCAATTCACCGTATGATGTCCAACCGCGTCCGGAGCGGTGTTGGTGCCCAGGTTGAGGCGGCGGCAGCGTTCGGGCACCCGGGCCCAGTTTCGGGCATGGCGCCATCTCAAATAGTCCACCCCCAAAGCTCGATAATGCAGGAGTTTTATCTCGGCGTGGGCTGAACTCTTGGGATTGAACAGAGAATAGTCCGGTCCGTGCCGCCCCATCGTCCAGTGCATGTGCTTCCGGAAAATGGCAGGCTTGCTCCAGATGCCATCGGGGAAACCGGTCCTCACCTCATCATAAATCTGGCCGGGCGCAGTCGGGAACGCCTTCGAGACCATGGTGAAGCCCTGAATCTGGGGAACATCGATGTCTTCATGCAGGTAGCGCAGCAATACCTCTTTGATGGCGGGATGATAGAGGAATTCATCGGCATCCACCCAGATTACCCAATCGGCTTTGCCCCTGGCTTCCTTCCACTGCTCATTGGCGAACTCGAGGAACTGGTCATCGTTGATGCCGCTGGAGCCGGGCCAATCCCGAATCTCGGCGGTGTGGCAGGAGCGGATAATTTCCCGGGTGCCGTCATCGCTCAGGTCATCGTAGAAAATGAACTTCGTCACCCAGGGGGCGTAATGCCGCAGGAAATAGGGCATGAGCAACCGCTCGTTCCGACAGATGCAAAAAAGCCAGATATTCACGACCGCGCTTCCTTCATTTGAAGTGTATCCAACGGGTGCAAAACTTTCTGAGGAACAAAGAAGGCATGACGCTTCTTTTTCGACGGATCCTTCCAGTAGCACTGCTTTTTCCCTTCCACCGCCCGGAGCCATCCCCGCAAGACGTAGTAACCATTGCAGCCAGTGACTAAAATGAAAGTCGCGTCGTCCGCATCGGATGGATGAAGGATTAAATCACCAAACTCATGACTCGGCGTTGTTCGAACCTGAAAACAGCCGACATCGGGAAGACTGAGTTGTCCGACGTTTCCAGACCAAAAGATACGGAAAGCTTTAGCCACGGCGAATTCCCCAAGGGCGCCCTCAATGTGGATTTGCCAATCGTTTTTGGAACCACTCCCGTAGGCGGGCTGACGGCCTTTCTGAATGTTTTGGGCTTGCCTCATCAATCCAACGCCTGCGGCGTGAAAAATCTCAGCCGATGTCAGTTGAACTTTCATCGCTTGCTGTCGGCAAATTGGGTGGAGCGGTACATCTTCAGAGCTAAAATTCCGGAGTTAAAAGTGCCCACCCAAAACTTCGACCAAAACAGGGTCTTGGGTTCCAAAAATCTACCACTGTCATCTCCCGATAAAGTCACCAGCACCGCTGAGAGCATCGCGACGGCAACAAAAAGGGCGCCGTCCAAAAATACCGTGCTCACCATCGGTTTTTTTAATTCATCGAATTGCCCACCTTCGGTCATGCCAGCGCCTCAGACACTCCAGCCTCTTTCTCCCATTCTTCTTTGGAGTGATTCTGATGCCAGAGGATAGCGTCACCGGTCGCTCCGGAGCAAATCTTACATGACTCCAGGGGATGGCGACGTTTGAGGAAAGCGTCGAGCCGCTCGTCGGTCATACCCTCGATGGCAAGCCCGTCCACGGTGGCGGAAATGTCCTTCCACTTCTCCGAACGGCGCATGAACTGTTCGGGCCAGAAGGTGGAAAGCGGGCACAGATAAAAAAACCCTTCATGAATGGTCAGGCATCGATTCCAGGGGCAACCGAAGTAGGTCCGGCCGTCCGGGACGCTTTTAAAGACCGGTTTGAAGGCGCCGATGTCCTGGGGGCGCACGAAGAATCCCCACTTCTGTCCCATCTCCAGGGCGAAAGGAACGATGGAAGGATCCAGGTCGGGGTAACAACTCATCCGCAGTTCCATTTTGCGGGTGGTGAGCATCTCCCAAAAATCGTCCTTCATCCGTTTCAGCAATTTGCCGTTAGTAAGGACCCCACACTGCTTGGCAATTCCAGCGTCGTAGCACAGCCCCATCAATTCGACTATTTTGGGGTGCAGGAGCGGCTCTCCACCTTGGCAAAAAAGTAATTTGGTGCGCAGATGATTCTTCATCACGTCCAAGTCACGCTTCAGAACCTCCGGCTCCATGAAGTAGGGCTCGGTGTATTTGGTGCTGGCGTGATTGCATGCGACACATGCGTTGGTACAGTGGCGCACCGCGTTAATTTCGCAGCCGAAGTCAGTTTCGATCATACGATCAAGATTCCAAGTCCGCCGTGGGGCAGCGTTCCCTTCCACGCTCGATGTTCGTCGGTGGCGATGATCTCTCGTTTGTCGCCCTTTAACTCATTCCAGAACCGCGTCACCTGAATGCACTCCGGCTGCACCCCATGAGGCCCGATGTTGGCCAGCGGATTGATGTCGTGGAAAACGATCCAGCCGCCGGGGCGCACATGCGGGCGCCATAGCTCCACCTCTTTGACGATGGTCTCGTAATAATGGCCGTCATCGATGAAGAGCAAATCGATGGGGCCACCCAGGCGAGCCATGGCCTGCGTCACGCAGTCGGGCGACGTGGCGTCATCCAAAATCGTCTGCAGACTGTTGGCCCATTTCCAAGCCTCGGGCGGCATCCCATGATCGGCCACATCGATGGAAACGGTCATGGTGGAAGTGACTGCGCTCAGGAGCGCCCCAGTGAATCCGCGGAACGTTCCCAATTCGACGGTCCGGGCTGGCTTCAATTCCGTCAGGACCATGTTGAGGAAGGTCCGCATCTCCCATTCGTGCTGTTGGATGTTGATCAGATTGCTCTCGGCGAAAACGGCCGTCAAAGCGTTCTCCAAGTAAGTCGGGGTGGGAATGCTCATGGTTTTTGGGAAGTCTTCAATTTTTGCTTCAATAGTTCCACCAACTCCAATTGGCAGGAGGAACAAATATCAGCCGGAGAAGTGCGAGCAGAGGACAGTCCAAGAGATCCGCATGGCGCTGGCTCCTCGATCAATTCGAATATCGCTCTCAACTGGAATCGTTTTCTTTCTCCAAACTTAAGGCCGACATCCAAGTAACTGCGCGACGCCTCCGTTCCGCACTTGTCGCAAAAGGTCTTGGTCATGGTTTGATGACGAGAGCTTTTTCACCCTCAGCGATAACAGGGACCAAATTGTGATGAGTGATGAATTCGTTCCAGTCGGCCACAACGCCCGGGAACCAACCAGTTAAATCATCGACCAGCATCCCACCATTCGGCGGCAACAGATGCCAGTAAGCTTCGTAGTCCCGGCGGACGTCGCCCTGTTCGTGACTGGCATCCACGTAAATCAGATTCGGCACCAGCCCGAGCCATTTGATGATTCTCGCGCCATTGATGCTGTCGATGGCGAACGGAACGATCACATCCTGGCAATCGTTGGCGATGACGTTAGCGACGAATTTGTAATAGAGGTCGGGCCGGCCGAAGTGCGGGCGAATCTTCTCCCGGGCCCCGAGGAAATGGTCGAATCCGAAGCACCAAGTATCGACGCAAAGAATCGCGCAGTCCCGCTGCTGGGCTTTGATGAGTTTGGCCATGTGAATGGCGCTCTCACCCACAAAGGAGCCGACTTCGATAATGATCGATGGATTGATGCGCTTGATGCACTGGTCGAAGATTTCCCGCCTCGCCCCCGCGTCGTTGTACCAAGTTCCGCCCCATTCAGCCGCGGGGAATCCGATGTACGGGTTTTTGCCTTCGTGGATCTTGTCGATGAGGAGTTGAAATGGGGTCATGGGATTGTTTGGGTTTACCGAAAGTTTCGTTCCACAATTGCCAAGCCAGGACGTGGCGACGATCCCTCTCGAGTCTCAGGGCGTGAGCGATTCGAGAGGCGGTGTTCATAGACTTTTGAGCAGGGTTTCCGGAGTGCAGGTAAACGGGTGATGTTTATAGACAGGAGACTGCGGAACGTCCACCGGTCCGTGCGACCAGAATTGGACAATCTTTTGGTGGGGCCACTCGCCCTTCTCCTGATTGAGCCAATGGTAATCCGGGTGGAAGAATTTCCAGGCGACTGCCCCCAGAGTGGGGAACTCGGCCACGCTCTGCGGGAAATCGTTCACCCCGGCTTGAACATATTCCTCGGCCGACATCCCCGTATGGAGGGTGATGCATTCCCGAGTCTTCTGGTAGGTCTTCCGGTAGTGCACCGCCGGATGACAGCGCATCGTTTCTTCGGTCGGAGCCCACCCCACCGCATTGGCAACGGCCGCCTGCCACATGCTCAAGTTGGCCTGCTGACAGGTGACGAGCCAATGATAGGTGGCGTGCACCAGCACCGGTTTACCGTCCACGAAATAATCCGCCGGGCTGACCGGCTCGACGAAGATGCAGTCGCTATCGATGTGGCAGAAGAAATCCGCGTCGCTGAATTCGTCTGAGCAGAGAATAGCGTACTCATGGCGCAGGAAACCTTTGCCGGGCCAATCCTTGTAAATCATGACCCGGATTGGAATTTTGTCGTGCTGGGACAGTTCCGCCAGGAGCGGATTCATGGCCGTCAGATCATCCTCGGGGATGAGGACGAGAACTTGGCGGAAACCGGTGGCGAATCGAACGACGGATTGGAGGCAGTAACGCAGCCATGGGAAATGCTTTTGGCAGGAAACGATCAGGAGGTCGGTATTCATGGAGTGAGACAGGTAAAGAGGCTGCCGTCCTTGCAACGGTGCAGCACGACGGCGGTATTGGGGATTTGGTTGAGGAGTGGACTGCCCTTGGGAAAGTGCGGGGATTCACCTTCCAGCGGATTTAACCGGCCATCTTTGACTCCCCAGACGTGATAAAAGATGTGCCCGATGTCTTTGCACAGATGGATCATCTCGTCCTTCATCTCGACGTCAAAAGCGTTGTTGGTGTGACTCATCGTCCTCGGGCAAATCTCCGGGGTGTTGGCCGGGTAAATTGCAGTTCCGTTCAGATGCATGCCCGTGGCGACGATGGGACCGCAAAAAGGCATCCGGCAGTTGTCATAAACGCTCTGGAGCACCTCCAACCACCGGGCTTTTAATGGTACCGCGTCCGCCTCGAGCCAGAGCCAATTTCGATAAAGGGAATGCATCGTCCGGGCTGCGTGCTGCCAAGCGGCCGTCTGCGGGAACCGTGTTCCATGTGGAACATTGTAGGAGGTTTGATGAATCGTGCAGAATAACTCCTTGGCCCGGAGCAGCACTTGCCGGGTCGCCTCACCGTTGGTGCCGATATCGCGGGATAAGAGACAATCGTGGGTCTTGGGGGTGCCGATTCGGATCATCCACTCCAGGTTTTGGATCATCAAATTGACGTCCAGATTACAGAAGGGCAGCACCACCACGAAATTATCGGGCGCAGCCAAGTTGAGGCGGCGCCGTAAAAGTTGGATGAGGGTTTGATCCTTGTTCCGGTGGAAAATGACGGCCTCAGCCGAAAGGTCCTCGATGGTGAAGGCGTTGCGGGGAGTATCGACGGTCCGGGCCTCGACGAAGGTCGGAGGCAAATCCATTTCACCCCAAAGGTGCTGGATGAGGCGGGTGGAACGAGCCAGCGGAACCACCGCGTCGGCGCTGGAAACGTCGAACGCGGTGGCTGGTGCCGTGGCAATGATGGGCGCGAGAAGGTCGTAAGCGTTGGCCGGATAGACTGCGATGCCGGACATCACCTTGGCGGGCATCCCCTGCTGTTTGCAGTCGTAGATGTGGCCGAAGTAACCAACGCCCCGCATTTTGTCGATGGAGACGAGCCAGCCGCGTTTTAACGGGATGGCGTCCGGCTCCAACCAGAGGAAATCAGCACCGATGGCCTGACAATGGCGGGCGGCCAGGAGCCAAAGCGCGTTTGCCCCCGTCTTCCAACCAATGACAGACGCATCGGTGCAAATGAGTGTGGCCGTTCGGAAGGTGCGATTGGCGATGGTAATGAGGTCGGAGGACTTGGCCCAATCCACTGCCGCATCGGCTACCAAGAGCGCATCGTATTCGTGGCAGCCACCCAACTGGCTGATGAATTCAACCAGGGTGAGGGCTAGATCGACGTCCCCAGCCCAGTATGGAATCGCTACGATCACAACTATTGAGCCGTGATGGGAATGATCTGGGAGGGCAGTTCATCCATCATCTCGGCCGCCTCGGCGTGATTGAACATCGAGAGAGCAAATTGTCGCGCCTCCCGGGGCTTCATCTTCATCCGCACGATGGCGGGATCGAAGATGACTTTGACGACGCCACGCTCGTGGGACATGTCGATCTTGAGTGGTGCGTTCTCAACGAGGGGGGTCGGTTGGCTTGGGTCGATAATTTTGTTCGGTTCGTCGCTCATAAAATTAGCCTTCGAGTTGCAGTGACTCTGGAATTTCCTTGCGGATGATATCGAGGCGTTCCTGGGCTCGCTTCAATTCCTTTTGCAGCCCGCGCATCTCTGCCTGTTTCTCGGTGAGGTTATAAAGCTCCTCGATGCTCTGGAGTAGACCTCTTTTGTGATCCTCGACAATTTGCTCAGCCCGCGCCTGCAATTCGTGCGCCGCCTTGGTGGGATCTTCACCCTCATCCAAGGTGGCCGTCATGGTGACTTCTGGACGGAGATTAGAGTATTGCTCGTGAGGATGATTGAAGGTGCGGCCAGCGGTAACGGTGATGGTGTGGATTTTCATGTGCCTTTAAGGATCCAGCATCGTGGATCGAGTTTGGTTTTAACTTCCGGAGAAGTGTGGGCGAGGATGTGGTCCAGGGGCACCCACACTTTCAGTTTCAATGGGCAATCGCAGGCTGAACAAACGGTAAGCTTTTCGTCACTGGGCGTGCGCAACTGGAGGTCGCCGCGGATTTCCAGTTGGGTGCGAATTTTGTTAGCGATGGGTTCGGTGAAGTAGGCGGTAAAATCCCCGCCATCATTCTTTGGGCAGTCGGCGCAGATCGCGGCCCGGGAATCGGCCAGAGTTTGTTCCACTGGCTTGGCACCGTTCCCGAGCCACTCCACCAAGACCGCCACCCCGGCGGCCACCCGTTTGATGCTACCGAGCCCCGCAACAGAGGTTTTTTTTTGAGCCGGTGGCATCGAGTAGACAGATGCTTGGGCTGATCCATCGTCCATCACGACGAAGGAAAGCCAGCCCCCGGCAATGCAGCGAGCGGTATTGTAAGCATCGACGTCAGCCTCGACCCCGGCCAAGTCCGTGCGCCATCCGTGGCGTTCGGCCAGGAACGGATTGGCGGCGCGGAGACTCATCACCTGCTCGACGACGGCATTGAACGACCCTTGGAATTCCTGGGTCTGACCGGTTTCAGGCTGAAGGAAGCGGAAACTATACGGTGGGTGCTCAGTCCGACTTTTAAGATGCGGCATTGGGGAATAGTCCTTTTTCCGACGACTGAGGCAAGTTTTGGATCATTCGGCGTGAGCTTGGTGGGTGGCGGCCAACCGGCGATGCATGTTCCGAGCCTTGGCGATGTTCCTGCGGATATGTTTACTGCCCCCACCCAGCACCCAGTTGAGTAGATCAAAGCCCGCCTTGTTCAGTTGGGTGTTATGTATGCAGACCAGACATTGGCACTTGGGCTCCTCGCTGCCGATTTGCATGATGTCGCGCAGTTCCTGAATTTCCGACTGCTTCCGCATCTTGGGTGGTTTTATGGGCATGAGAGTTGGGTAATGACGACGGCGGTTCCTTCGTCCTTTTTGTGGGCAACCTTCTCCTGACGCAACTCCAGAATGATATGGTCCGGCGAATCATCTGGGATGAGCCCTTGGTAACGCAGGGCATCGATGAGGAATTTGGGCGTCAGGTTGTCCGAGTCAATGAGGCGGACTCGGCGGCTCGTAATCGTAACGCGATAGCCAGGGCGGCCTGGGCTCTTTTCTTTTCCGCCACCCGCCACCAATGGGTCTTTTTGAAGACGACGTTGAGGGAGGGGATCCGATACTCTACCCAAATGAGGAGCGTCTGAGTTGAGCCTGATGAAATCGGCTTTTGCATTCGGGAATCGTCGTCGGAGTTCATTCTGGCTCACGCGGGAGCAGTTATTAAATTATTTAAACTGGACTTGTCAATAATTCTCTATTAAATATCTTCTGTCGGCATGCTAAAGATCAAGATTAGTTCGGTTTTCCCAATCCCAAAAGACCGACCCCAAATGGTTGGTCCGCGAAGAGGCAGAAAAAGTGACGGAAGAATGGAGGCGATATTGGCATTGGAAGTCGGCCAATCTTTCTGGTTAAAAACGTCAATTAGCAGTGTGTCTGCGTTGCGTTGGTGGGCTAAAGCGAAAGAGCCGGAGCGAGAATACAAGGCCCGCACAGAACGGGATGGGGTGAGAATTTGGAGAACGAAATGAAGTTAAAAGTTGTCAGCAAAGAAGAGCGATTCGTTGAGGCGTACTGGGCGTGGAAGCGCCGGTTGCGCACGACTGAACCGACGTACTCAGAATTTGGGCTGCATGAAGAAATCGCTGCCCTGTTGGCCAAGCATGTTCACCGACGATTCGAGCAACAGGCGTTGCGGCGCATCCGAATTGGGAGAGTGAAGGTGGCCGCTTGATTTTTGGCCGCAAGAGTGTGGACCGTCCTGGGGGTTCGCCCTTGGAATTCGTTCTGATTGGGCTCTCCAAAGAGAACCTCGAGAGGCTCCAATCGGGGCAGCCCATCACTATCGGACCGCATGAAAAGGATTATGCGATGTCCAACATGCAAATCGTCATCACCACTGGGGAAACCGATCAAGATGTCATGGACGCACTGAAGAAAGTGGGCCTGATCGATCCCGACGTTCAACTCAACGGTTAAATGACGACTGAGGCACCAAAGGCGGTGCGCCGTCACGTCAACATTTCCAAGGTGGCGTTGGAATTGGACGGCAAAAAGTACCAGTTCAAACTGACCCGGGGTGGGCTAGTGGTTCGCCGTTGGCATTCTCGCCGGTCCAAGCTTTTATCTTTCTCGGCTCTGCTCGATCTGTCGATTGAACAGAAGCAGTTGCTGTGAACAACCCAAGAAAGGACAGAATGAAGACCAAAACTCAATCCGTGGCGCCAGCCGCGGCAGTCGTGGTATCGGCGGCCACGGCGTTAATCACCTACGCCATCCTCATTATCCTGCATCCCCGTTGGCTGACGGCCTTTGCTGACTGGGCCGCCCGCCAATTGTTCCGGTTCCTGGCGGTCATGGCCTTGGTGGGATGGTTGGCGCCGGAGTTGCCCGCCCAGGAGGCGCCGAGTGAGAAGTTGCCGGGATACGTTTATACCTCGTCAGATTCGTTGGTGGTATCGATGCCCGAATATCCGGGCAAGGAGCGGTCGCCCATCATCGCGGGGGCGGTGTGCGTCGGAGTGGGGGTCGGGATCATCGGTTACGTGGCGGTCAAAATCATCTGCGCCATGCTCAACAATCATGAGTTCGTGGTGACGAACAATGCGGCATGCGGGGCTTGCCCGGCCGAGAGTCCACCCCCACCCACGAGCCCGGTGCCCAATCCGGAGACGGGCCCTCAGACGGTCCAAGTGTGCATGGCCTGCTCCCAAGCAGCCGAACAGGCGGCAGCCGGCCAACCATTGCCACTACGGATCGAACACAGTTACGACGAGCAGCATTGGGAAACGGTGGCCACCGGGGTCGGAGTGGGGTCGGAGTTCCAGTTGCCCGACGTCGGTTATTGGCGAGCCGTCCCGCTGTTTCTGAGTATCTCGAGTGTGGAGGGAGCGACCACGGTGCATGCCCCGCCCGGGGTGCTGGAATTTTCCAGTGACTTGCGGGAGTGGAGCGTGGTGGGGATTCACACTGCCGAGAATACGGACGTGCCTGCCCAGGCGGGTTTCTATCGGGTGCGCCTCAACTAAAAAAGCGCCGCCCCACTCGGAGCGGCGCCGTAACCCCATGGACGGAATTTTACGGAGTAGGTGTGGGCGTGGGCGGAGTCACGGCCTGAGTCAAAGCGGCGGTCAGGGCCGCATCGCTCTGGGTGTTCTGGTCGATGGCTGCCGCCAGGGTCAGCAATTGAGCATCGGTGGCGCCGGGCGTTCCCAATTGGACAATGGCGGCATTGACGGCAGTCGTGAGGGCGGCTTGGCCCGCAGTGTTCTTGTTGACGGATTCGGTGAGGGTATCGAGGGCATTCATAATTTGGGTATGTCGAAGGTTCGAATTGGTTTCCAGCAAGGTGAGACGCGAGGCAATCGTGGCCAAAAGATGACGGTCCTCTTTAAAAAAGTCCGTCAGCACTCGGGTGAGAAGCTCGATCAATTCCTTCTCAGTATTGTTGTGCTCGTGTCCTGCTGGCATGGCAATCCGACATTGCCCCGATGAGCGTCATTGTCAAAACCTCTCTTGATCTCATCGGCCAGTTGCTGGGGACGGGGTACGCTCGCTTTGAAGGGATTAACGGGGTGAGTGGATTGTTCAAGGCGCACCGGCCCCACCGGCTGGACCTGTTGGCCATCGTTTCTGAGGATCCCGGGAAAGGGAATTTCCGGGATTTCATCAGCCAAGCCAAGATGGAGTTCAACACCATATGTGTCTGGTTCATCGAGAACGAATCGCTTTACGAGGCGCTGTTGCGCTACGGGTTCACCCCGGAAATCGAAGTCGGTGCCCTGGGGGATGCGTTGGATGGATTGCGTTGGGGATAAATCGATATGCCAAGTTACGAAGAGAAATTGAAAGAGTTGGGGATTGATCGGGAAGCCATCACCAAGAAGTGCGCCGATCCAGTTAATCCGGTCATCTGCCGTGAGGCTGATTACATGCCAGACTCTGTGATCATAAACGGACGAGTGCGGTTCGGTCCCAAGCAGAAGTTGCCCCCGATCAAGGCGGAGGAAGTGCAGCATTTGATTTACGACAAGGGCCAGAAGATGCGGGAACGAAATCAGAAGTGGTGGAACAGCCTGACCAAAGAGGAGCAGGACGATTACACCCGGCGGCGCAAAGGGAAGGTCAAAAAGAAAGCGGCGGTGGCCAATGGGTGAACGAACTGAAATTGCTTGGTGCGACGCAACCTTCAATCCGTGGGAGGGATGCACGAAAGTCTCCGAAGGTTGTGCCAACTGCTACGCCGAGACCCGCAACATCCGGTTCGCTGATGGCGCGAACTGGGGGAAAGGTAAACCGCGGCGGCGGACGAGCGCGGCGAATTGGAGGTTGCCGCTCAAGTGGAACCGCGAAGCGGGGATCCAGCCTGAAAGCGGGAACATTGAGGCGAGCATTCCAAAGAGCATGCAGCGGCCGATGTTTGCAACCCGCCCCCGGGTCTTCTGCGCTTCCCTGGCGGATGTGTTCGATGAGGAGGTGCCAATCGAATGGCTGGCGGACTTGCTGAAGGTCGTCCACGACACCCCAAACCTCGATTGGCTGTTACTGACCAAGCGTCCTGAGAATTGGTTTCATCAACTTGTGCGATTGCAGGGAATGAACGTGCAGCCGCAATCACTTTGGGAATTTGTGAATAGGTGGCTCATCGGACAGTTTCCCGCCAATGTTTGGATGGGCACGAGCGTTGAGAACCAGAAGCGGGCGGACGAACGGATCCCGGAGTTAAGGAAGATTCCGGCGCGGGTTCGGTTCCTGTCCGTGGAGCCCATGCTGGGCCCGGTCGATTTCCATTCCCCTGCATCCGTCGCCGGAATCCATTGGGCCATCTTCGGCGGGGAGTCCGGGCCCGGAGCGCGTCCCTGCGCCATCGATTGGATTCGGGACGGGGTGAAGCAATGCCGGGCGGCAGGGGTTGCGCCGTTCGTGAAGCAATTGGGCAGCCGACCGATGAGCCGACCGGAGCCACCTCCGAGCTATCCACCACGCAGCGGGAAGTACGTCGATCATGGGGATAGGCTCGATCTCATCGACAAAAAGGGCGGTGACATGTCCGAGTGGCCGGAGGATCTGCGTGTGCGGGAATTTCCGATATGAAAACCACTTGGACAAAGCGCAGGCCGAGGAAGGCGAAGCCATTGTCGAAATATCTCAAAGAGCTTGACGAGTTTGAGCGCAAAAGCCGAAAGGCGAAAATCGTTATCGGCAAGGTCCGGCCCGATTGAACCGCCGAAATGAAAACGCACCCTTACCCACGTCTTGAATGGACGCCGTGCAGTGAGCCGCCGTCCGACATTCGACGCGTTGTGGTGTGGCATCGCTCCCGTCGATGCAATCGCTTTTTCCAGATCACGGTCGGATGGTGGAACACTGAGGAATGGCGCAAGGAGTCATTAAATTGGCATGAAGGTGAAATCTATCAGCCGACCATGTGGAAGGACGTTGAACCGCCGAAATGATATGAGCGAACCAAGTAAGCACGCGAAGGATGCGTCAGATGCCATTTGGGGGGGCCGAACGCCTCACGGGGTTGCTGCTCGCATTCAGGAAGCCATCATTGCCGCGATAAAGGAGAAGGATGCGGAGATTGAGCGGCTGAAGAAAGAAGTTCAGCCGACATGGATGCACACTTGTCTCCATCACACCGATGAGGAGCGGATGATGGCGGCGCGAGGCTGCCCCTGTTGCGCCGTTAAAGAAATCCATCGGCTCGAGCGCACTCTGGATCAGCGTGATGAACGCATCGATCAAATGTGGATGATCCTAAAAGATCTTCATCACTGCGGACCCACTTTTAAGAAGTTTAAAAAACCCGACATCGAAAAATGTTCGGACGATTGCCCGGCGTGCGCCCGCGATCGATTACAGGAAACTCTCCATGACTGACCAAGAGAAGTTCGAAGAGAACGAAATTAACCAACAGGCGGCAGACACCAAGGCCATGGTGAAAGCGGTTCAGATGTGGCAACGGGAGACGAGTAACCCAGGCGCCATTCCGCATCCCAGCGTTTTACTCGAATGGCTCATGACGGCGATGGAGACACCGCGGATCCGGGAGGTGGAGAAGCGACTGGATTGGGAACAGAAAAATGCGGAGAAGCTCGCCATCCGATTGCAGATGCTGGAGGAGATTATGAGGACAGTGCCACACACCGGCCATCTTTCCTGCGTTTATCCCAATCCTTCGAATTGTCCGGCGTGTCACTACATCAATTGGAAAGGGGCAGCGAAGTGAACCCAACCAAGCAGCGTCAGGTGATTGCGGAGGCGTGCGGGAAAAAATGGCTTCGGGACGATTGTCCAGAGGATCAGCACGAGCCCTATCCCGTCAACGCCATCGCGGGCATTCAGATTTACCGCTGTCGAAAGTGCGATTGCTACCGCTGTGACGGGAGTAAATGGGACCGGCCCCAATTCGACTTCGAGACGCCGGATTACATCGGCGATTTGAACGCGATGCACGAGGCGGAGGCGACGCTGAGCGTGATCGACCATGAAAAGTTTGCTCAAAGGCTTTGGGGTGGAATGCCAGTTCGCGAGGCCATCAGTGCCACGGCTGCCCGACGCGCCGAGATGTTCATCAAAACTATCGGCAAGTGGGAGGGGGACAAGTGAACGATCCCACCGCCGCCCTGACCGAACTCATCGAGGCCGCCGAGGTCCTGATACGAAACGGGTCCACCGCCACCAATCGCACCCGACTCCGTGAGGCATTGAACGCTCTTCCTCGAGAGAGCCTCCCCACCACGCTCCCCGCCACCCGCACTTGGTCTTTTAGCCCGGCGGTCATCGCGGCCATCACGCGGGCGGGCACTTTGGCCGACGCCTCCAACGATCTCTTCATCCGCACCCAACACCTGGACTTTGCGCTGAAGGAACAAATCCAAACCCAATGAGCACCCACATTGAATTCAAAGAGCGGCACGAAATCGACGTCATCTTCAATAATGACGCCGTTCGTAAAGGAACGATCTCCCGATCCGAAGAGGGAGATTTAAAATGGACTCCACCCAATTACTGTCCTCCCCTCACCGTTTCCGAAATCGAAACGATTCTTAAGGCCATGGCCACATTTTCTCCCCTCACCCCCAACCAACAACATCCACCAGCAAACCAATGAGCACCTACCAAAAAGCAAAACCGGAAGTCCGTGAAATGGCCGAGAAAATCATCGGGGAATTCATCTCTCACAAGCCGCTCTCCGAGGCCAACGTGAAGATCGATTTCCTCATGGCCTACGCCGACGTCAGTGAAGACGGAGAATCCAAGGGCCATGCCCTCACCAAAAACGGCATCAAAGCCTTGGGCATCACCCGCAAACTTTCGCTCAAAGATCGGGCGATGAACCGGGGCGATGCCGAAGTCTGTCTCGACGGAGATTGGTGGGAGGAGGCGACCGAGGGGCAGCGCCGGGCGTTGCTCGATCACGAAATCCATCATCTGGAGGTCAAAGTCGATGAAGAGGGGGTGGTGATTCGGGATGATTTGAAACGGCCCAAACTCCGGCTCCGCAAGCATGACGTCGAGGTGGGTTGGTTTGCCATCATCGCCGGCCGTCACGGCTCCAACTCGATCGAGATTCAACAGGCCAAATCGGTCATGGACTCCTACGGCCAACTCTTCTGGCCCTCCATCGATGCCCAGGAACCCTTGCAACTGGGGGATGGACAGGCACCCAACCACGTCGCAAGCCGCCGCGGGGCCCGGAAGAAACTCGCCAAATGACCGCGGACGCACTCCGTTTCTTCCTGTTCCTCCTCATCTGCTTCGCTTTCGCGTGGTGGTTGAGGGGGCAACTGTCCAAATGACCAAGGAAGCTTCAGCCGCCCTCCAACTGTCGATTGCCCACTGGGAACGGTTGACCCAGGGCAAGCGAGAGGGGGAGGAGGGGCCATGCGCTGAGGATTGCGACCTTTGCCTGCGCTACCAAAATCCCGATGGCGACATCAGTTCGGCCAACGCCTGCAAAGGTTGCCCCGTTTTCGAACACACCGGGGCTCCATTGTGCGGGGGCACCCCTTTCCGCAAAGCCTATTCGGCTTTCCTCCGGTTCGGGCCTGACTCCGATATCTTCAAAAGGGCCGCCGCCCGGGAACTAGCCTTTCTCCGCGGTCTTTTGCCCCATCATTTCGCCCGCTCCCCGGAAGTCTGCGAAGTGGGGGATTGGACCTGGGCGGAGTGGATTGGTGAAGATTTGCCCCCCATGGCCCCTTGGCCTCGCCTAATCAAATTCAGACCCAAGCCACCACGTTTTTCCCAGGCCCAGTTGAAGCGCTTACTCAAGGTTGAGCGCGTCACTGTCTGGATCTTCGAGAAGTTTACCACCATCGAGAATTCTATCGAACGCACCTGCTACCGGCGCATCGAATAACCCCCTACCGATGAATCGCTGCACCAAATACGGCCCAACCTAAAATCGCCAGAAGCACGAAAATGAGCAGCGTCGTTCCCACCGGCTTCATCCCGCCCGGACCCAACGGCAAATTGCTCCATAATCCAAAGAGGAAACTCACGATCATCAACACCCAGAAAAGCAGAGAGAGTGACATATTCGGACCGTGCTCTCTTCTTTTGTGCCCGACAAGACACTTTTTCCTTGCGCCACTCCCGGTGATTGGGTGTAGAAGGGGGTCGTGACTGTTCGAACTGAACGCTCCCAGGCTCCCTTAGGCAAGAAGTCTAACGCTGCCGTTTTCCTGAACAGTCATCGGCGTAAGTCGGAAGTGGAGCGCCCCCTTTGCCCTACCCAAACCACCCACGTTTGGGTCACTACTCCCACCCACCGCTTCCTTCTCGAAGGCACTCCGGAGGGGTGGAGGGCCATCACCGCTGAAGGTGAATTCATCAATCCATGGAAGAAACGCCCCTTCTCTTCCCAGGCCAGCGCCGCTCATGCCGTTAAACGCCGCCTCCTCAAAGGACGTTGGCCCGGTCGTATTGGCCAGCCCTCCCGGCAACGCAAAATTAGACCGGAGGCTAAATGTCCCTAAATCTCACTTTTCACCTGCCCGGCCGGGGAGATGACTCGCGGCTCATGACCGCGGGCGTCGTTGATCCCTCGGGTGGGGCGCCCTTTTTTCTGCGGGCCGAAGCGGCTGGGTTATCCTTGAAACATTCCCCACCGCACCCCTTGTCCGCAGTCTCTTTGAGCGGCAATACGGAAGGACGTATATCCAAGAACCGGGCAGCCTGTGCCGGAGCGGATGGAGATAGGCGCCAAGAGCCGATATCAAGCTCGGCCCGCTCAATTCACTTTGGTAGGTTCACCGTTTGGCCCAGACAGACGGGGGGCAGATGGTTGGACCCCTCTTCAGGGGGCATTGAAGCCTCCCACCCCACCCGGACCGGCCCCGATTGCTCAGGGCATCGTGAAATCCTGGAACCCGCCAAACAAACCCTCCCCTCGGGCAGCAATCCCGACAGCGGTCGGTCGGCGAACCTACCAATCTCTCCCTTTCCCCCCACCGCTTTTGGCAAGGTGGGTATTGTGCCAGCCAGCGCAACAAACCGGCCGGACCAAGAAAATCAAAATGCGAAAGACTAACCCCGGCCAACCATGGAAGGCGCCGGGGGAGAGGTTGGGGGCTCGAGGTAACTCCGCCTCCCTTTATCTGATGATGTCGCGTGAGGCCATCCATTACCGGACGCCAGCGTCGGACGCCGAATCATTGGAACCGACAACCGTTGGCCTACAGTGGCAAGCTCATCCGCCCCACCCACAAAGCCAGAGCGTTTCGAGATCATAGGCAGTACAGACGTTCGCCGCCTGCGCCCAGCCAGCGCCACTCTCGTTTTGCTCCACTCCAGGGTAGGGGTGGAGTCTGTCTTGTTCCCTTCCCCTGTCCCACATTCTTCGGCCAATTAATGGCCTAACAATGCCCTAAGTATTACCCAAGTATGTCCCCGAAGAGAACGGGGGGACCCTAATCTCAAGGCCCCGGTCAATTCAGGGCCCCCCCACCCCCACCCCGCCCCCACCCCCTGGGGGATTAAGAGATTCCTTTGGCAATTCTGGCATCGAGAGGAGAGCGGGACGACGCTTGGACTTCTTCTGGTCCAGGTCGGGGCGCAACTGGCCAGGGAGAGGCTTGCCGTCCATGATGCGTTTCATGTCCTGCAGGTCACGCCAAGCACGGGCGCATTGTGCTGCGATATGCGGAGCAGTTGCGGGGTTATGGACTTGTCTCCATAGAACTCGTTGCATGCCAACCAGGGCTTGTCGGTCGCCTTTCTGGCCTTGGGGGTAATCTTTGGGGAAGTCTGGGGGATTGGAAGGGGGCAGTGGATTGTCGGCCATGGGCTGAAGGTAGGATGAGGGGAGAGGCAAAAGCCAGTTGATTATTTAATGGAGGTGTGGTAGCGTGACGGCTGCCGTTTGTAATTAGGCGACCGGCAACTACTTAGAGAAAGGACAGAAAGATTATGAGTCAATTAATAAGTTTATCGAGCGTGGGAGACGTGAAGACGTTTCTGGGGGGAATGGTGGGGAAGGCGGTATTGTTGAGGAATGAGGCGGATGCCAATGGGGACGAGGGGAAGATAGGATTTGCGGTGTCGGGGATGTTGGAGAGTTGCGAGGATGATGGGGGTTATTACGTGAGGATTCGGGAGACGTTTGAAGGGCCGGAGGGGGTGAATTTCTGGCCGCAGCATGTGTTGGAGGCGGAGAAGTTGTATGGGGGGGCGATTCGGATCATCCTCAAAAGCGGGGGGAGTCGATGAGCGTTCAATCGAGCCAGCGAGACATCACTGTGTTGCGGGATAAACCGACGGTGGAAATGGCGGAGGGGGTTTATAAGGTCATACGGGACGGGCTTTTCTTTGGGCATTACAACGTGGTGAAGACATGGACGGGGGAGAAAGCGGTTATTTACTGGCCGCTGTATTTGGTGGAAGGGGGGGCGCGATGAGCGGCATACCGATGAGCGATCCGGGCTTTGAGTATCCGAGGGCACAAGTGAGGCCGAAGGGGTATCCGAGACTGAGGATTGAGGGGCGATGGGCGTTGTGTTGGCGGAAGCGGTTTGTGCCTGGGGCGATATTGGACGGCATCACCATCTGGCAACGGCTTTCGTTTGTGGATCGTTGGCATTGCGCGATGTGGTTGCGGGGGGTTCGGAGGAACATCCGGGAGGGGAAATTGCCTTGGAGGTTTGATGGGCGGCCGACGTCGGCGGCCAGTCGGAGCGGCTCAGATTGGGGGACGTGTTGAAAGCCATTGATCATCCGGACTTCCAAGACTCATTCCCGGAGCGGTTTGACTGGGAAAAGGTCGATTCGGTGAGTTTGTCAGCCTTGGCGGGAGAATTGTCGGCGGCGATTCATGGGGAATTGCGGGAAGGGCCACGGTTATTTGTGCCCGGACTGCGGTACGCGTTGGTGCGAATCGCCAAGAGGGCGGAGGTGTGTTTGTGAACTCATCCCACACACCTGGGCCTTGGTATGTCGGCTGCCACGGGCTGCAAATTATCACAATTGATGCGAAGCGCGATGAGCCAAACGGATTGATCACGGAAGTGAGATTATTGGCGTGGTGCAATGAGGACGAGGCTAAGGCCAATGCGCGATTGATCGCCGCTGCCCCTGATTTGTTGACGGCACTGGAGGAGATGACGGCTGATTTGATATCTCATGCCAGCCTGGGCTTGAATGAAAACGAGGTTGCCATGCTCCGCCGGGCGGAAGCGGCGATTGCCAAGGCCAAGGGGGGAGCATGAGCGATTCTCCTACTCCTGGACCGTGGAAGATTGGCGAGAGGAATGAAGCGCGCTTTGGAACGCGTACCATTCTAGGGGCAGACGGCACCAAGGTGTGTAGCGTGGAATCTTTCCCATTAGTAACCGTCGGCAAAGCGGATGCGGCATTGATCGCCGCTGCCCCGTCTTTACTGACCTTTGTGCGGCTGATTGCGGGAATGACGCGAGAGGGGGAGAAAGTTGACGGGGTGCGGTTCGAGCCGACATCGGAGGATTGCCTTGCTACGCTCAACGAACTAATCACCCAGGCTCGAAAGCTTCAAAAGCAGGCCCATCCCTAGAACACGGTCGCCCGGCATGCCAACGGGCGATCCTTTCTGCGGATAAGCTTTACACGGTTCCTCTGATGAGGCCCGGGCTTTGACGTGGGGCACGCTGCAGGCCCACTGCGGCACTTTTAGAAAGCACGACAGACCATGAGTACAAACCTAATGGAAGCCCATACGCAATGGGCCAATCGACCGGCCGATCAACGGTTCCCCAATCTGGCCGCCCTGGCGGAGAGTGTGAAGGCCCGAAGGATGCGGAGCCGGTCCATCGACATCGACACGGGCCGGACGCGGGTGCAGACCGATGGGGAACGGCTGACGATCAACGGCAGTCTGTCCCTTGCGAGCCCACTCACTGGAGTTTCGGACAATTGAGCACGGCCATCGGGGCCCCAGCGTCCTATTTGCGGACGTTGCCTCAACCGCTCTTGGTCGAGAACATCAATCACGGGTTGGCCAATGGAGAGCGGCAATCGCTCAAATTCATGACGATCGCGGCCGAAGAGCCGGGAGAGCCAAATACGCTGCAGGCGATTACCTCGACGACGTATGGGCGGATATGGGATGCGGATTGCGTCGATGCGGTGGGGCGGATCGTGGAACGCAGCGGGGGCCGGTTTCATAATCCATTGGCTTACGCTCATCGAGGGCAGGCCAATGGGTTTAAAACCGTGGACGTGGGAACCGTGGAACGGGCCGGGCTCTATGCCAGTGACCGCGATGTGTTCATCTTCATGATCGATGGGGGCAGCGTCTTGGAAGCCGGCCCGCGGGCTCAACTCAACCGCGGTTTCTTCGTTTGGAATTCGGAGACGGGGAGCCGTTCGTTCGGGCTCATGACGTTCCTGTTCAATAAAGTGTGCGGCAATAATATCGTCTGGGGCGCACAGGACGTTAATAAGTTGGTGATTCGCCACACTTCGGGCGGCCCGTATCGGTTTGACTCTCAGGCGGCCCCTGCCCTCTTGGCGTACGTCAATTCCTCCGCTGCTCCGATGGAAAACACGATCCGCAGTGCCACTGAGCGGATTGTGTGGGACGGCAAGGATCTGCCGAGCTTGCACGATTACCTCGCCCGGGCGGCGAAGTTCAGCAAACCGGAGGTCAACCAAGCCATTGCCTTCGCCAAGGCTGAAGAGGGCGATTGCCGTACGCTCTGGCAATTGGTTCAGGGTTTTACGGCTTATGCTCGGGGCTTTGATTACGTCGATGCCCGAGTGGACCTGGAAACCCGTGCCGGCAAGTTGTTAAACCTCGCCACGGTGGCCGCGTAACATTCCACACTTCACCATGGGGGCACGGATGCCCCCTCTTTTTTTATGTCCATTCCCTGGCTTATCCAAGTGGCCCTTGAGGGTCAAACGCACGCTCGCCGCGAGTGGGACGAAGTGGAAGCGCAGAGCAGTCACGATGCTGTCATTGCTTGGCTTAACGCGCATCCGGAGGCGGGCCACACCTTGCGCTTGCTGGTTGCCCCCGCTTCCCCTCTGTTGCGTCACCCGGGCGGCATGCCGATGTTCAGCCGCGAGTTTCGCGTCACCCCCGCATGAGTTTTATGCCAACCAATCACACCCCCGGCCAGATGACCCAAGAGGAGCAAGCCGCACAATGCGGGCTTGTCAGCGAGGCTGCTCGGGCCCTCGATTACTTCTCAGAGGATGAACTGGAACAATTCGCCAAGGAACGCGCCGAGATCCTTTCGCGGGAAAAATAATCTTGCTTTGCGCCCCTCTATTAAATAATATCTTCACTCGGCATTGGTCGTTCGCTAACCGCAAGGCGCGAATGGTCTTCAAATTGCGGGAAACCTCCCTTTTCCGCGTCTGTCACCACTAAGCGACCAATGCCGACTTTAGAAAACGACAGGAACCTTTTATGAACTTCGCTGACACCCTTTCGCAAATTGATCGCAACGTCCTCACCCTGAAAGCCTGCTTTGAGAAGCACCCGGCCTTGTTCGTTAAATGCCATGCGTGCTTTGTCGATAAGGAGGGGCCATCGGTGCACGTCTTTTCGGCGGGTGCCGACGCGGACAAGCTTTCGCAAGCGGCGCGGGCCACTTCAGGAGATTGGCGACGCCACAAGGAATGGAACGGCTGGACGTGGCGCGGGACGGTGGATGGGGTGTTATTCGAATGGAAAGGGATGGAGCCGGTGTCGGAGGAACCTGAGAGCGGCAGCCCGGTGAATTTTGACGCACTTCCAAAGGCTCTATGACCTTACGCGAACTGTATCGGGAACTGGAGGCTCATGACTGGTATTACATGATGAGCGATGACAGCCGGGTGTATGAGCGAGGCAATGAGACGCAACGGGAATTAAAAGCGGCATCGGCGCGAATCCCTGGGGGGCTGGAGCTTTTTGACGCATTCCAAGCCTTTCACGGCAGCGGCCCTGCCTGGGGCACACCGAAGAAACCCAAGCCCAACCTTGCCGATTTTACCAGAGAATGGGAATTCCCACAGCAACGGGGGGAGTCATGAGTCATTTTGGAATTCCTGGGCCCGGCGGAAGTTTGGGAGAGTGCGCCATCTGCGGGAAAGACTTTCTCTTGGAGATACTCACCGGCGCCAAGGTGAAGACGTTCCAAGTTTCGGATGTAACACAAACTCTCTACGCTCACGCCAAATGCATTGAGCCGTTCAAGGACGGCCCGTTAGACTGCGAGTTACTTCCGGCCACAAGTCCACTGCGCCAAGCTTACGAGCGAACCACCCCAAAACCCCCAATTACCTGATGAGCACTTATCGACCCACTGACGCGGCCTTTCCCTACGAGCACCATGCCCTTTCTTCCGCTTCCGAGTTTGGGATGAACTTGCGAGCCTACTTTGCCGGACAGGCATTGGTGGGGCTGCTTTCGTCCGGGTGCACGTCGCAGGGAATTCCTGAGGCGGCCGTCATACTTGCCGACAATTTGATTGCTGCTCTCAACAATCCCCTCAACGAGCCGAGCCCCAAATGAAAACGCCATCCTCCGTCCGCTGGCTCTCTGACCATCCACTGGTCACTCTGATGCTAATCGTAGGCGCCCCTCTGGCCTTCTTGGCCATGATCTGGGTGGTTAGCAGTTGGCAGGAGGCCAAAGCGTATAACCGGCTCACCGGGGCGCACGCCACAACCTGGGATGCGATGTGGGTGGAACTGCGCGTGCAATCTCAACCCAAGCCATGAGCCTTCACCCGGGGATTTCGATGAGAATCGACAGTTACGACGAACATCAAAGCGATATGCCAGACCATGAACCACCCACCGAAGCCGTAGTGTTGCGCTCTGCCAACACTCCAAACGCCGTGGCCCGAACCGATGCCCCGATGGGGGTGAGTGATATCATCGGGCAAGTAAAACTCATCCAGGACGTAATGGGCAAAGTGATGCAGGAGGGCGAGCACTACGGGCTCATTCCTGGATGCGGCAATCGCAAGACCCTGCTCCAGCCGGGGGCGCAAAAGTTGACGATGACGTTCCGGCTGGCCCCGGAGTATCAGATTCAGGAAACCAACTTTCAGAATGGCCACAAGGAATACCGGGTCATCTGCACTTTGAAATCGATTGCCAGCGGTTCCTTCGTTGGCCAGGGGGTGGGATGCTGCTCGACCCTCGAGAGCAAATATCGGTGGAAGGGCGGGGCCCGGAAGTGCCCGGAGTGCGGCAAGGAAACCATCATCAAAGGCAAAGCCGAGTATGGGGGCGGCTGGCTGTGCTTCGCCAAAAAGGGCGGGTGCGGCGCCAAGTGGACTGATGGAGCCAAGGAGATCGAAAGCCAGAATGTGGAGAAGGTGGAGCACGATAGCCCGGCGGACTTTTACAACACCGTGCTGAAAATGGCCAAAAAGCGGGCGTTCGTTGACGCCACCATCACGGCCACAGCGGCTTCCGACATTTTCACGCAGGACGTCGGGGATGCGGAGGGGGACGAAGGCCAATCCGAGCCCTCTAAAACCTCGTCAGAGGCGCCGGAGCCCGCCCGGCCACAAAGGGCCGATCGAGCCCAGAAAGCCCCGGCTACCCCCAAAAGCGCGAAGGCGAGCCCCAAACCTGAGCCGGAGGACAAAGAGGCCGGGTGGGACAAGTTTTTGGTGGCCTGCAAAACCAAGCTCCTGGCGAACATCGATCCGGAGTTTGAATGGGCATGGTGGGCTTACGCGGTGGAGAAGGGGTGGATTCTGCCTTCGGGGAGCGGGGAGAGTCTCGCGGACGCCAATCCTCTGAAGATTTTCGAAGGGTATGACCGGGCCAATTTCAAAGAGAGCATCGCCCAGATTGCCGAGCACCACATGAAGACGGCAATGGAGTTTGCCGAGAGTTGCGACCCTGGATTGCGGGACGAAATCCAACAACGCGGGATGACTTCGATGCTTGCTAGAACCAAGACACAAGCCCCTGAGAACAAAGAGTCAACGACGACGGTCTCATCCCGCGCCACTGGCTGCCCTAATTGCCAAAGTACAGCCGTTCAAGGCCACGATGACTTGGAAGGAGTGGCATTCTGTCAAAAATGTGGGTTCCAGTGGAAGAGGGCAGATCCGAAGAAAGAGGAGTACGAAGAGCACGAATGGATGTACGCGCTGCTCCCCTTTGCCCCCAAAGATCCGGCGAAAAAATCCTACAAGGGCATGAGCCTGGGCCAACTGTGCCGGATTGATAACCCGTACTGGTTCGGCATCGTGAAGAATTTCGAGGCCACGCCATTCAAAGGACGGCCGCCCTCGGAGGAATCGGTGAAGTTCGGCGAGGCATGCGCCGCGGCCCGGGCCCATCTGGAACGCCAAAAAGAGGAGGACCCCGGAGAAGACCCCACCGGCCGAGCCATGAGCCCGGCGGACGATGACATCCCCTTTTGAGTTTATGGACCACTGGAAACCTACCCCCTATCCACTCCGGCGAGTTGTTCGCACGGAGGAAACAACCACGAGATACAACCGGCGAGGCGAAGGGTCGCGTCGATTCTTTCTGGAATGCGGTCATGAGGTAGTGGCCAAACAGAGCCAAGGCAACCCGAAGTTTAAACGCTGCCGAGATTGCCGCTTTTCAAAAGAATAGGCCATGAACCGCTTGCTCTGTCTTCTCTTCGGCCACAAGCCGATGGTCCTGCACTACGATCCCCGGCTCTCGCAGTTCATCGCCTGCTTGATGCGCTGCCCTCGTTGCGGCCATCTTCGAGGTGTTGGCCCGCTGCATCTGTATTCCAAACTCCGCGTGACAGATGAGGCCCGGAAACAATTCACCGAGCACGTTAAGGAGACGATACCATGACCGAAGGATTATCCGCAGAACAGAAGATGAGAATTGCTCTCGAGCAAGTGTTGCTCTTTTACGGAGCCGGGCCATGGGATGATGCGAAGCGAAGTAAATGGGCGGAGAACTGTGCGGCCCTGCTACGAACGCCCCCGCAGGATTTCCGCAAACTCTGGGATCCGAATTACTGCTGGGACGCCACGACCAAGGTGCTTTGCGATTGTGTCAGAGCCGCATTGATGACCGATGAGGAAAACCTACTGCAGAAGCGAGGCGGAGAATGAGCAACCCTTTGAGCATGCGAGGCGGCGCATATTACACGGCCGCGATGGAAGTTACGACGCAGGAGGAGGCTGACAAGATGTTCGAGTCACTGGTGAAGATTTGCATGAAACAGCGCCCCTGCAATCGGGGGGATGCCGAAGCTATCCAGCGGCAAAACCTGGGTTACTTCGCTGGCTACTATTCCAACGAAGTCCGGGCCCGGGTGGAGAAGCTTTACCGCTGCGCTCATCCCATCTTCGGGGCGATTGCCGTAAAAGGTCCACCTACCGCCAAGCAGGCGTTTGAAGCCGGGCGCCGCCTGGGGAAAGCAGCGAGAAAGAAAAAATCATGAGCATTCCCATCAGCGATGCAGAGTTTGCCATACTGCAGTACGAACTTTATGCGTCTTTTAAAAAGCTCGCACACAAAGCCGGGCCGGAACGTTTCCAAACCTTCATTTGTGCCGCTCTAAGCAATCTGGCGGGTAACATCGATGAAGATTACTGGGCGAGATTTCGAGTTACCTCGCCTTGTGAAAATCCGGGCTGCAACTGTCACATTCTCGCTGAGAAAGTCATGGTTGCTTTAGAGGAGTTGCGCACAGACCACCACCGCACCCACAATAAATGTCCTCCCACTACTACCACCCCGCCACCGGGGAACTAATCGACGGGGATTTGCGGCAGGCGCGTAAAGTCGGAGGGCTGCCGTCACCCACGACCGTTCTCAAGATTCTCTCCAGCCCCGGGCTCAAGTGGTATTTCCGCCGGCAGATGTGGGAGGCCACCTGCACTACGCCGCGGCACCCAAGGATGAGCGACGAGGACCATTGGAACGCCTGTCAAAAGTGGGCGGACGAACACGGGAAGACGGCGCGGGACGCGGGCGGAGACTTCCACGACTTGGTTCAAGCCTTCCACCGCAAGCCGGTCCGGGGCTGGCTCATGCTCTCCGATAACGATCCGCTCCGGCCGCAGTTTGATGCCTACGTCGATTGGTATTTCCGCAACGTGAAGCGAACGATCATGGTCGAACAATCCGTCATCGGCCAAGGGTACGCGGGCCGGGTGGATCATTTGGCTGAGATGATGGACAGCCGTATTGCTTGCCTGGACGCCAAGACCCAAGACACCAAGGGCAAGCCGTTCACTTTTTATCCCGAATGGGCGGTCCAGTTGGGCGCCTATGCCGGGGCCATCCGACCGATTCCCGATTGCCTCATCAGCGTGGCCCTTAACCGCAACCCGGCGGCCCCGATCATGGTGGAACATTGGGAATGGCCGAAGCGGCCGAGTTATTACCACGACATCTTTCTCGGCCTGCTCAGTTACTGGCGGTTCGCCAACAATTACTTCGCATGAGATGCTTTGACGCCCGCTGGACCCTCGAGAACATCGTCGCCTATCTGCGCACGAAGGCTCGCTCCCGGATTTTCAATGGCCTGGACACCCTGGCCAACCAAGTCCATTTGCGCGACTGCACCGCCGGGCACTTACAATCGGGCACTCTGCTCGTTCTCACCTATGAGGACGGATACCACTCCAGCGGTTGGTGGAAGAATCCGGACTATGAACGGTGCGTGCATCTGAGTCTTTCCTTTCGCGACCCCGTAACAGGCAAACCTCGGAGCCGGGACAAGGAATGGAGCGACAAGTGGATTGAGGTTGTCTTCGGTCCCACCAAGAACCTGATTTGGGTGGAGGGCCCCGCCGGCCCAGAGGGCAAACGGGCCGACGTCTGGCATTACCGGGTTTTCTACGCCGAGGATTGGGTGGCGCCCATCCTGCCTCGGGGAGAGGTTTACTCCAAAGACTGGACCCCGGCGGGCTGGCTCTCGTTCTCCGACATGCAGGAGAAACTTGCCCGGGATGCGTTCCGGGAAGAGGAACGTCAACGCCGATACCATTCCAAGCCATGATGATCGTCTTCGGCATCGTTTGCGCCGTGTTCGGCTGGTACCTGTGCTTTCTCTTCCGGATGCGTAGGCTGGACAAAGAGATCGACCGGCTGCGAGAACAGAACCTCATCCTCCAGGGCAAACTCTATCGGGCCCTTGAAAAACCTCCCTGTGAATAACCTGGGGAAAAGTTTTCCTTGTGCGAATCGTCCCGCAGGAATAGAACCTGTCCCCGTTAGCCAGAAATAAATCGCCGTGAGACGCGACTGGACGCCACAACGACGGCAAAGTAACTTCGACTCTGACCGCCGGCACTCGCAAGAGTGGGTCCTCACCGTCGTAGGATTTTCTCACCCGGCGGTCTTTTCTTTGGCTTCGGAACAATGGCGGCAACAGTCGTTCTTTGAAGCATTCGGTCGCACCACCTTTCAGGCGGCTTTCCGTGGTGCGGGCAAGTTGGGTGAAACTCCCGACACCAGACGAGAATGGAACGTGCAGACGATGGACCCTGAAATCTTGTCCCAGGAGTCCGCTAATGCAGATGCACGGCTAGGCCAACACGGACACTCCGGCGCTCAATTCGAACGATGCTTCAGAGACTACTTCAAACTTGCGACGTGACTCGCAAGGAAAGCCGCCGTTGCTCCGACAACTCATTCGAACATTGTTAAAACAGCCATGAGCAGGAAATTCATTCGACCGAGCCCGGAAGAGTTGCAATTACAGGCGACCAAAATTGGGCTGCCGGAGCGGGAGGCGGAGAAGTTTTTCAACTACTTTGAGAGCAAGGGCTGGAAGGTTGGTGGCGAGAAGATGAAACGATGGCGCAGTGCGCTAGCCAACTGGAAATTAAACTGGGAAGAATGGCGCAGGCCCGGCAACGGAAACGGCGTCAGCGAGAGCACACTGGCTATTCTACGACAGAAAGAATTCGAGACGGTGAAAAGCAAAATGCAGGCCCTGCGCAATTCCTACTCCGAGCATCAGAGTTGGTCGGTGGAAGACAAGGAGCGGTGGTACAAGCTCAAGGCCCGGAAAGACGAACTCAAAAAGCTTTTGGGCATCGAGATATGAGGTACGAACAATTTCCAAAGGAGATGAGGGACCCCGAAGAGGTCAGAATGATGGCGGCCAACTTTCGTTACATGCAAGAGCGATGCACATTCGAGCGGGAATTTAAGACGGCCATAAAATTCCAGTTGGTGGCGGACGTTCTGGACTGGGCCTGCGGATTTAAGCAGGAAATGGTGCAGAAATTTGCAGATGATGCGAAGGGGCCGCTCTTGACCGTCATGGGGGAAGAGGATTTTAAGCACCTTTCGATGATGGATGCCTGCGCTTTGCTCCGGTTTAATTCGATTCAGAGCATCAAGGATTACCTGAGAAACCAGCGCAAAAGGAATTAAATGCCCAAACTGATCCGCAATGGATGGAGCGTCACCCAACTATTGGAGGAGTGGCAGTATCGGTATGAGGAGCGCCTGGGGATGTTGTGCGGCGCCGGCAAACCTGAGCCATGGATGGATAAGATGGCAGAGCGGGAAGCGGAAGCGGCAGTGGCCGAACTTGTGAAGAGCCGGCCCAGTCAGGAATCATTCGACATCATATGAGCAGAGAGATCATCCAATGGGAGGGACGAGAAATGGCCGAAGGCCCGGACGGCAAGCAGCACGAGTATACTTTCTTCAGCCTTCGCAGCATTCGCTATCGCTATGGCAACATGACCGTGGGCAAGGTGGGTGGGGAACAGGACGGCATCGAATGGCACATGGCTCTCAATCGTGAGAACGAGTGTGTCTGGGTGAGCGAAGACGAGCCCGGTGAATTTGTCCAAGCCTACATTCTCAAAGAGCACAAAAACCATCCCATCGTGAAATTCTTCTCATGAAAGTACGCTGCGATTTCCGGGACTATAACCATCCGGGCAAGGGAATGATCCTCTACTTCGACCCGGAGAGCGTGGCCGAAACGGTTCTGCTCCTGAAGATGGAGGGGCGCGAGTTTCCGCTGGAGTTTAACGAGGGCCAATTCCGATTCTTTTTGGACAACCCCAATCCGCGCCCAATGACTCAGGAGGAGTTGGACAAATTCTTGGGGCCCGATTCTGCGACTCAGTGAACCGGGGTGAACTGGAACCGTGGCCGAGTTGGCGCGTTGGTGCCGATGGGGGTAAAATTGAACCTAGGCTTGGCGGCCGGCGGCCGATTGGTCGGTTCGGGAATGTCATCCCGCTTGGCCCAGACTTCCAAAAACTGCTGGTACCGGTCTTTCCGCTCCTCCAGTGCCTTCTGATACTGCTCCTCCTGGGCCGGGTTGAGACTGTCCCGAAATTCGCTCTCGAGCTTTTTGTTCTCGTGGAACAGCGGCTTGGTCCGGGAATGCACCCCCTGTCCGACGTAGGGCCGCATCCGTTGCAGGATTTCCTTGTCCTTCTGCCCCTCGGCCCGGAGGTCCGCGATGGCCTTGAGTGCCCCTGCTTCATCCCCTTTGGTGAGCGCGTCGTCGAGGGCTTCGTACTTCGTGATGGGATAGGTGGCGGCCAAGTTGCGTTCGTAATCGGCTTTGACCTTGGGATCCTCGTTATTGGCCAGCCAACCCTGGTGGACGTTGCCGATGGCGTTGAACGCGGTGAAGGGGGCGTTCTCTTTGATACCCGCGGCCCCGGCCAGGGAAAGACCCATCTGTTTGAAGGGTTCCACGACATTGCGCCGGACGATGCCACCCCCCGCCGGTGATTCCTCGCGGCCCTTGAGGATGGCGTTGGCCACCGGGTTTAACTGCTTCAGCGCGGCCAGGGTGTTGGCGCCGTAATCCTTGGGATTCTCGCTCTCCTTGTAAAACGACGGGGTGTAACCAGTGGCGGCGATGGTCGGGGCGCTGACGGCGGGGCCCGCCCAGGGATGAATAATGCCCCCCAGGATGTCTTTGATGGCTGAATTGGCGATCTTACCCTTGGTTTCCCCCCGGCGAACTCCCTCCACCACTGCTTGAATGCCGGAGTTGCGCAGTCCGCGCCGCAGTCCAATCCACTGAGCCGGGTCGATGACGATGTGCTTGCCGTTGGAATCGTCCTTACCGGTGTCGATTTGGCCCAGTTTGGTCCCGGGCCGCCCGCCAGGGGTGCCGGTGATCATGTAATTGAGCAGGGCAGGAACGGCAAAGAGGGTGGCGGCGGTCCCCAAAAACTCCACTGCCCGCATCTGGGCGGCAGCCGCCGGGCTGGCCGCGGCAACCCCGGGATCCAGGGTAATTCGGCGCATCGCCATCCGATTGAAATTCCGACCGGCCACGATGAAGGGGGAGAACCCGGCCTCTTTGAAAAACCGCTGAAATTGGCCCATCAACCGGCCGTTATACTGGCCCATCTGGTTGACCCACTCGCGACGTCCCGCCTCGCTTTCAATGACGAGTCCTCGTCTGACCAGATTGTTGTAGAGGTCATTGCGCACCAGCCGGGCCGCCCGGTCCACCAAGGTAATCATCCGGTGCATCGGTCCGCCGGGGGTATCCATCGAACCGCGCATGGCGCCAATGCGCCCCAACAGGGCCGAGTCTCGTTGCACTTCCGGACTGTTCGCCAAAACCTTGATGCTGCTCGCCACGATGCGCGTCACGGCGTCAGCGACGTTCACCCCGGGAAGTTTGCGGGCCAGATCGATCAACGCGTTCCTGCCCCCCTGGGAGCCCGCTATTGAGGCAATCATGTTGGCCGTGTGCCAAACCGCATCGGTGGGGCCAGCCAACTGGATCTTGTTGACCAGATTGGCCACGGCAACCAAAGCCGCCCGCTGGATGGGCCCGTCCACATTGATAGCTTGCCGGTATTCCCCGGCCAAATCCTCCCGAATCCAGAGGTTTTTGACGTAGGTCCGAGCTTTCCCACCCCCGGCTGGCACCCCTTTGCGCTCGATGGTGAAGTTCACCGCGGGTTTGCCGGCAAAATCCGGCGGCGGCTCGCCCGGGTCCAAAATCTTGGCCAACCCATCTTGCACCAACTGTTTATAGAGGTCCCGCTTGGTCTTCTCCTCGAAATTCCCCTCAACCATCCGCTCCGCGATGGTCCGGTAATCCACCTCATACTTGCTGGCGGTACCGCTGGCGGTCTTCGAGAATTTCGACGGACGCCGCAAGGGGTTCATCAGATTGCCCCGACCCCCACCACCCAACAGGTTTTCCTCTCCCCCTTCGAAGATGGCCTTGAGATTGACGAAAGCACCGGTATTGAGCCCGGGCCCCGCCAGTTTACCGCCCGCCTCTTCATGGGCCGTCTCGGCAACAGGTTGGATGCTGTCCTTGTGCCGGGCGATGGCCGCTTGAATCTCCGGGTCCGCCAGGGCCGCCCGGAAGTCGGCTTCCGACTGAAGCGGGGAATCCTCCTGCCCGATGATGCTGTTTACCCGGCGGGCGGCGGCCCGGTCCCCAGCCTGGGCGAAGTCCCGCTTGATCCCTCGTAATCGGTCCTCGACCAGCACGGCCCCCAGTTTCTTGGCGAAATCGACGTCTTTGTAATGTGGCCCAAGCACATCGGTAGACATGCTCTCGGCCACCAAGGGCCCGGCAATCTTTGCCGAGGCGTACCGCACCAAGGCATTGCCCGATTCCGGGCTGGCCACACTGGTCCGAGGGGCGGAATGGCCCGCCAACTGAGCCATGGCCACCTTGTACTCATTGGGCAGGTTCGACAGAAAGCTTTGAGCTTGGCCCGCGGGCGTTGCCGGCGGCGGTGGAGGCGGCGGAGCCCCCGGCGGAGGCGTCGGCGGTCCACCTCCCGGCGGCCGGGGCGGGCGGGGTGGCCGAGGAGGACGGCCCGGAGGGGCGGCAGAAGGCAGGTTAGTTGGTGAAGTAGGGCCTTTAGTTGGTGAAGTCGGCGGCGCAGGTGCGACTTCCGGGGCGGGCGCGGCCGGTCCCGCGGCGAATCCGAGTCGGTCCGCCATCTCGGCAGCCTCTTCCGGGGTTTTGGCCCGCACGGGCTTTTTGGCCCTGGCAAAGTTCTCCACCGGCCCCTTGGCTTCCCGGCGCACCCCTTCCAATTCGCCCGAAATCCGCATCGCCTCATCCAGCGCCGTCAGCGGCAAATCCTTGGGAGCCCGGAGTAACTTGTGAACCAACTCCACGAATCGGCCCCAAACATTCTTGGCTTTCCCCGCCCCCTCATAGGCCATCTTCGTGAGCCACGTTTGAATCTTCGGACTCGAGGTCGCTTCCGCCAGGAACTCGTGGACGTCCGCCATGGCGCCGTGCGTCTCGAACTCGGTCCCCTTGGCCTGCTCTTTGACGTGAGCAAACAGTTTATCCAGAGCCGCCTTCACTTCCGGCGAAGCACTCTCATACTTGCTATCCACCGCATTGTGCGTCAGTTCGTGATTCAGCGTTTTGACAAACTCGGCGTGATTGATCGGCTGCCCGTTCTCCTCTCGCGTCAGCACCTCGACGGTTCCCTCGCGTGCCCCCTTTTCAATCGTGAACCGGCCCCGATACGCCGTCGGTTTGCCCGTCACCATCTGCAGTTCCTTTGGCGACAGGTCCATGATCTTGATCGCCTTGAGCGGATGCGCCTCATCCGGCTTGAGCAGGTGCGACAACAATTGGTTCGCTGCCTCGCCCCCTTTGACCTTCCCCTCGGCCAATCCCTTTTGGAACTTCTCGACGTCCAGCACCGTGTTGCCCTCGGCATCGGTAGTGATGAACTCCTTGTGATTGAAGGGTGACGCCTCCGTGAGTCCGGTGCCCGGCTCCTGCGGAGGCATTCCGCCGTACTTGTTTTTGATCCGCTCGTTCTCAGCCCAGATCCGCGACACCTCCGGATCGGTGGCGTCTTTGCCCTCCATGAGTTGCTGGCGCAAATCCGTCTGAACCTTCTTCCACTGGGCCCAGTCTTCCGGGGTGGCCCGGTAACTGGTCCCCAATGGATCGCCGTGGTTGTTGTTGATGTCCGACTTGCCCAGGTTGGCGATCTCAGGCTTCTCGCCGCCGGCCCCGGTGGTGAACCGTTCCTCTTCGAATTTGCGATAAGCTTCGGGATTTTTTTCCATCTCTTGGCGCGCCACTTCTAAAAGAGACAGGAAATTCTTCCCATTCGTGGAATATCCGTAGGATTTTATCGATGCGTTCTCGCCAATGTCTGCATGAGAATTTCCAGTGATAACCTCTCCGTTTTCAGTGATCCCGGCGGGTCGATACTTCCTGCGTCTTGCGACATCTTGGGCAATGTCCTCCATTTTAGCCCGTTGATCGGGTGGTACCTCGGCTAGTGGTACTTCACGTCCCCGCGTTTCTTCTGCTGGCTGTGCGCCGCCCTGGTCTCCGGGTGGTAAGTTTCCTGATGGAACTTGTTCACTACCTCTTTCGGGGGGCAGTTGCTCATTTCGCTGGGGTTGTTCCGGCAACCCTCCATAAACTTCCGCTGCTTGTCGCTCTTGTATGGCATTTGGTTCTCCTGTGATTGGTGGTTCTTTGGCTAATTGTCGGAGGGAAAACGGTAACGGAACTTTGGGCGCCAACGCATGAACTCCCATCCCCGGCGCCATCACCATGGCCTGTCCCAGATCGGTGCTGGCGGAGGCAATTTCTTCTGGGTTGCCACTCTCCACCGCCGCCCCTAATCGCTGAGCCATCTCAGGCACATGCCGGGCCGTGTCCGCCAGAAACGCCGCGGAGGCCAGTCGCCCAATGGCGGCCGGCGCCGCTGATAATCCCAGGGTGGCCATCATCGCCGGGCTCGTCATGCTCTCCGCCCCACGCAAAAGCGACCCATGCACCCCGGCCGCCGTCTTGGCCAGAGTGTCCGGCTGATTCTGCTGCAACAGAATTGACTCCGCCTCGTCTGGGGAAAGGTCCGGCGAACTGCTGGTCAGAACGTCAATTGCATCCTGCCAAGTCTGGGCCGATGGAGCCAATTTGGAGAAGGGAACCAGCCCGCTCCAAACGCTTTGCTCCACATTGGGCGGTGGGGAAATCGTGCCCAACTGACGGGCGCGCTGAAATTGGAGCGCGGAAAGTTGCTCCGGCGAATAACCTGACAAATCCTCCGGCTCCTGAAACTTCAACGGCAACGTCACCCGAGGCGATTCAGACTCGGTATCATCGACGGAAGCCCCGGACGATTCGAAATCATCCAGCGGTGTGAAATCAAACGGCATCCTATTCCTCCTCGGGAGTGGTGTCTTCGGTGTCGGTTTCCTCGGTGTCAGTCTCCTCTTCCGGGGTCATCGCTGACTCATCGACCTTGCCCGCGGAAAGTTCGGTCCAACCTTTCTTTTCCTCTTCGGGCGTCGCGTCCCACTGGTCTCGCGGGGCAAAACCGATTTGGCCATCGGGCGACCGTAAACGAACCTGACCCTCCGGAACCACCGGCGCAACAGGTGCGCCCGCAGTAGGAGCCAATCCCGCACCGGCAGCCGAAGGACGTCCGGCGCGGCGGGATTCAATCTCTCCGATGAGAGCATCACGCTTGGCGGCAATCGCCGGTTTGTCCTCTTTTTTGGCGGTCTCATATTGCTGCTGGTACACATTCAGGAGCATCAAATCTTCCCGGGTCCGTCCCTCGGGTGTCAGTTCCGTGCGAGGTAACGGTTTGACTGATCCATGAGCCCCAGCCATCGCTCGCACCCCCAGCGGATTGCCCTGCTCATCCTTCAATTCATGCGCGATGAAATCCGGCGGGGCTCCGACTCGATTGCTCGGCAGCATGCGGCCCAACTGTTTTTCGTTCCCGGCAAAAAGAAGAGGCGCATTGGCCGCCACCAACTTCTCGATGGGTTCCCCGGCTTGAAGTCCCTTTTGAAGTGCCTGCATTCCCTGCATCCGTTTGGCCGCGATGGCCGCCGCCTGCTCGGCCGCCTGTTCCTTGAGCCGCAACTGTTGCTGGAACTGCTCTGCCCGTTGGGCCTGAGCCTCGCGCCGCAACTGCATCTGCTCCGCTGCCCGTGCCAACTCTTCGTCTTTGGTCTGGCGCAACACGGCCTCGTGCCGCATCGCTGCCCGCTCCTGGGCGGCCAATGCTTTGTCCTGATGTTCCCGCTCCGCCTCGAGGCGATCATACTGCATTCGGGCAGCCTGCTCCCGGCTGAGCCGCTGCGCATTGGCAGCCAATCGAATGCGAGCCGGAGCGATGGGATCAATTTGAAGCCATGGAGGTAAAGTGACGGCCATAGAGATTAAGTGTTAAGCATTCAGAAAATCATCGACTGTGTAATCCCCGCTGTCCCAACCACCCCCGCCAGTGTAGGAATTATCCAATCCCAATCCCATATCTTGCCAGTTTCCACCGGCTCCGCCGGGACTGTTTCCCCCGCCGATGTCCAAGAGCGACGCGAACCAAGGATCGTAAGTCTCGTAGTTTTCCCGCGTCTGATCGTTGGCCGGTGAATTCCATCCGTAAGTGTCCCACGAATTGCCCCCACCGTAAGAGAGGCTGCCGCCAAAATCCTGATTCGTGGAAAATGGATCGTATTGCGGATCCAAAATGTCGTCCCAACCACCGGGCGACGACGTGCCCGGCATCGTTCCATAGGGAGCAGGCTCGTAAGGCGACTGTCCCGGCTGCATCGTGCCATGAGCAATAATCGGTGGCCCGGATCCACCACCCATCCGGCGGCGCAAAGCGTCATCGACTGTTCCCACCCCGGCTCCGGCCCCTCCGCCACCACCGTAACGAATCGGCCCCGTTCCACCACCACCGCCGCCGCCCGCGGCTTGGTTGGCCCGCTGATACGCGGCTTCGGGGTCCGGCGCCGCCCGGTACAAATCGGCTCGCTCCTGCGCGTCGAGTTGTTGGCGGATGATGTCGTTCGGATCGTACGGTCGGACTAAAGGCAACTCGCTCTGAATCTGGCCCAGGTCTTTGAGCGCCTGTTCCTCCACCCCGTACCGGGTGAGCCCCAAGTCTCGGAGCAACTTGGTGTTCTCCATTCCGCTCCCGCTGACTCCGCCTGCCACTGCCGCCTCGGCTGAACTCTGCTGCAGTTCCGGGATCAAATCGGAAATGTCACCACTGGCCCGGCGTCCCACGTTCCCCAACAGGGTGCCAAGAGCGCCAAAGTATTCGCCCGGGTACTGGCCTCTGAGCGCCGAGTTTTGGGAGCCGGTGAGAGACCCGATGATGCTCGAGAGGTTCCCAAGATTGCCCGTGACAGTACCGATGGGTGACGTCACTCCTGGGATGCCGCCACTGGCTGGGTTGTAATTCGTCGGCGGTGCACCGGTCAAATCTCCCGCACTATCAGAGATGGGTACAGCGCCGCCGGTTCGTCTCGGAAATTCTGGAAAACCAGTTCGTACCCCAAATGAAGGCATAAAATGTTAGGTTAAAGAGCCGATGCGTTGGTAAGACAGTTTCGCCGTTCCGAACGGAGCGAAGTTAATGGCAGGCCGCTGCTTACCCAAGTGATGGCGCAACTCACCATTGAGTAAGTTAATGGCCTCTCGAATGTGCATGTTATTCTGACCGGCCGAAGTTGTGTCATCCATCTCTCCGAATCTCACCGACATGCATGCCTCTTTGAGCGCCGATAGGTTCTGAATCAGCAAATAGTCAGTGTCCACTTGCGCCGGAATGAAGGCCAGTTTGGCCATTGCTGTAACTTGGACCGTGGTCACGGAACCATCGGCCGGGTTGCAGCAATTGCGCGGCAGCCCGTTGAAGAAATAACGGCGGTAGCCCGCCACTTCCTCCGACGGTTCCATGGTCAGGATGAGCCGCTGATTGCCGGTCGTGGTGTCCACCTCGTAGACCTTAACCGGTCCCACCGTGAAATCTTTCTGCAGCCCGGTCAGGCTATTGATATCGAAGGGGGTTTCCACGAAGGGCTTGCTGAAAGCCAGATAGATTCCCGTCACTTCGTCGATGCCATCCAAACTGTAGATGGTTGAATTGTTCTGGTCGGTGCCCTGCACCAACACCCGCCGTCCCACGTCGGCGTTATCGGTGATGTAAAAGCGCAGCCGTTTATTTGGTGGCACCAAATCCAGGAAAGTCGGGAACAGACCACGGTCAAAGGATTCGAGGATTTGGCAACTGTTGCGCACCCCATCACACCCGGCGGCGGGCTGAAGTCCAATCCCAGCCTCCAGAAACTCGTAGAATTCATTCTGGATCCGCACTGGACGTCGGCAGACGTCCAAATCGGTCAGGCGAGCGATATTGCGTGGCAGCGTGATGTGAGGATCGTTGGTCCCATCGACGTTGAAGACCATTTTGGCCCAGGAACCCCACCATCCGACTTCCCCACCCTTAAACATCAGGCGTTCCTGCGCCTCGTTGACGTACTCGATGAGTTTGGAGCGGTCGGACGCACAGCACCCAACCGCCTCAGGGATCCGAGACGTCCGGACATCTTTCAATCTCTTCAATTGCATAATTATGGAGGGCTCAGTGGGCGGATAGTAATCACACCACCGGTCCAAGACGGAGTGAAAACGCCGCTGCCATTGACCTTCACCTCGAGAGTGTTGACTCCGGACGGAAGTGCCAAGACGAGGTTGAACGATTTGGCCCCGGTGGTGTTCTCGACCGGCCCGAAATGATCGACCCCATTCAAGTTCACCACCGCTTGACCGCTCACAATCAAATCCGTGTTCTGACTCCAGTTAAATTGGAAGGTCAGATTGTATGGGTCAGTCTTGGGATTACAGATCGTGGTGGTGCCGCGCACCGCGATGGAACCCAACCCAACAGCGGAGAACGTCGCGTCACCCCCGGCGATGGTGAGCGTTCCGGATGGCCCAATGCTATTCCAGACCAGATCCCCCACCGCATCGACGTTGCCCATGCAATCGACTCCAGTGGCCACCTCGAGGCTGAATGTCTTTTGGCAACTCACCGGGCTTCCATCACAGGTCGCGGCCACCTGCACCGTGAACTCGAAGGAACCGGTGTCAGTCGGGGTCCCATTGAGCGCCCCATTGGCGGCTAGGGCGATGCCCGGCGGCAGCGACCCACCCACCAAGGTCCAAACTTCAGAGGCGACATCGGCCGGCTCCTCGATGAGCGGCTGGGCATAGTCCACATTTTGCGTGGCGTCCGGGAGCGTGGCGGCCGTCACAATCTCCATGATGCAGATCGAAAAGAGCTTCGATTGGGACGACCCATTGGCATCGGTCACTTCCACCCGGAAGGTGAAGGTGCCACTGCTGAAGGCGGTACCGGAAATCAGTCCAATCTCCGGATCCAAATCCAACCCGGGCGGCAAGCTCCCCGACTCGATGACCCAATCGTAATCGTGCGTCGTGAAGGCGATGCCACCGTCGGCTTCCAACTGGAACGAGTACAGTTCGTTGACGCACTTGCTGGGGAGCACGCTGGAAGAAAAACAGATGCGATTGGAAAGCGCCCGATTGCAGGCCATGCTCTGTGCCTGTTCATCCGCCAGGGCTTGAGACAGCGCCGTGATCGTTCCGGGGTCCACCGATTCAGTGAACGGCAATCCATCCGGACAATCCTCCGTGCAGGTCTGCAAGTGATTGCCGAACGTCGGGAGTTTGTTCCGTGGATTGGATGGCGGCACTCCGCCAGGAGTGTTGGGCGTTGGCCCCCGGCCGCCGGGACTGTTGGGCCCGGGCGGAATCGGCGGTTTGATGGGTGGGCTGCCACCTTTCCAGACGCAAGTTTGGGCCTGCTGTTGAGCGCACAAATCGGCGGCCTGCTGAGACACGGTTGAAAAACAAATCGCTTTGCATCCGAGTTGGAAATACGTCACTCCCAAAGGTGGATTCCATTTGAAATCCCGGAAGCCGATGAACACATCGACATCGGGTTCCTCAGCGGTGAGGTTCTCAATCGGCGAATCGTTGCAAGGAAGACATTCGCGATTAGAAAGTTCACAAGGAATGTTCATATCAGCAAACCAGATTCTGGAAAGGTGCTTTGGCTTTGGGCAGAGCGTAAATACGAAGCCCACGCAATCTGCACCATCCTTTAATCGTCAATCGAATCTGAAATTGATATCCCTCCGTAGTCGGCCGGGCATTGTTGGCCTCGCACTGACTGGGCGGGCTTGGCAGTGACACCGTTGCCTTAAATCCTTCGCAATAGGGCTGCGTCGGATAATCCGGGCACGTCACCGCTTCAGGGTCTTCTTTGCAGTCCTTGGCTGTGCATTCCTTCCAAGCTTGCCACGGGATCCAGCACGGATTTTGGTCTACCTTGTAATCAACCTGGAATTGCACTGTCCCCAACATTTTATCGAACCACAACTCCAGCCCATCCAATTTCTTGAGCATGAATGGATCACCCCAAGTATAGGCCGGGGTCTCAAGAAACCATGTCACCCGATCGCCGTCTCCGTCGTTCTCGCTGTCAAATCGATCCGCCGTCGTCATCTCCCATAAATCGATGTTGCCAGTGAGCTTGCTAACCACGAAAGCAAATGCTCGCTGAAGACCGCCAAAGTCGCCCGTCAGCAACTGCAGAAAATAGAGCCCTTCATACATACCTTCCCAGGCCGGAGGCGGCCGATCTGCGAGGGTGCTCAAAATATCGAAGTCCAGTGGAATGATTCCCTGATGAGCCACGCCCACTTCAGTTTGAAACGGAGCCACCGTCTGCCAAAGTCGATTATCAAAGTTGATTCCAGACGAGAACCGCAACAAGGACCGGTCGTTAAATTGGATGATGCGTTCCTCGGGGCTACTGATGGAAATGTTTCCCCATTGTCCAAAATAACGAATGGCCAAGGTGAGACTGCGAATTCCATCCACTGCTTGGTAAAACAGATCGCCATTAACAGGCACCACACAACGATCTCCCATGGAGCCAAAGTCTCGTTGAGCCACTCGCTGTAACGGTTCTGAAAGTGCGCTCCACAGCGCTCGAGTGACTGGAACACTGGTGGCATAGATGACTTTTCGGGTGAAGACGTAGAGTTGGCCTTCGCCCAGAGACGTGTCCAAGTTGGCCGAATGTTTTAAGGCCCGGATGTTCCCGGCATTGGTCGGAACGATGAAGGCATCACCGGCCAGAGAGAGCGGATTTTCGGTGTTCTTGAGAATGGAGTCCCGAAATTTGTAATTGGTCGGAGGCACGTTGGTGCCGCTGACTTTGCTCCCCACGATGTCGCCCGCGCAGTATTGGCGCCCAAAAGCATACCATAACCGGCCCATGTAATAATCCATCGGCCCAGCGGCCGGAAGTTCGTTACCGGGGTTTCCTACCCCCAAAAAACCCACGGACCGGCGAAGACTGTTGCCATCCCAAAAGAGTGGCAGCGTTTGTAAGTCCCCAGCCTGAACGACCATGAATTGCTCACCCTGCGCGAAAAATGTCTCAGGCTCGTTGGGCGGCATCGCTGTGCCTGGAAAGGAAGCAGTGATGTTCTGCACCGAATTATCCGAATCGACGCGCACCCGGTAAAGTGTTCCCCCAATCGAAACCATGATGTAGGGATCAGCGAAAGGAGGCTCGTACATGAATGCCCCCTGGAAAACCCCCTTCCACTTCATATTTCGCACCAATGGCTTCCAGCCGGTGCGTTGACGCACCCCGCCACCTCGCACCGTTCCATTAGTCAACCAAGCCAGTTGATTGCGCTTGAGCCCTGTGTCGAATCCCTCTGAAACAATGGTCGGCACCCGTCCACTGTCGATTCCACCACTCCAATCCAGTTGGCCATCGACGATGCGAGTTGTGTTCCCATTGCCATTTGCCATTAGTCTGGACGCTGAATGCGAGCCGTCACAAAGTCAACTCGCTGTATGGCTCCCATGCGTCAACCCCCCAAGCAAGATAAGTACGGCCTTCTCTGGGAGCCGCTCATGATTCCACCAGCCATCGAAATGCAGATGGTTCGAAACGACGGAATGATCAAGGGCAAAGGCAACGGACTGTTTTTCCATTTCAAGGAACTCATCTCGCTGCTCTGGCCCGAGCACGTCTGGCATCGGTGGAATGAATTGGAACTGCACGCTTACTTGGAGAATCGAATCATCGGCGAGATGGGCCCGGCCTCCTCTGGTAAAACCCACAGTGCGGCCATCAATGTTCTGACCGATTACTATTGCTGGCCCGAGTGCACCACCGTCTTAGTCTCCTCGACCGAGCGGGAAATGCTCGAAATGCGCGTCTGGGGTGAAATCAAGAAGTACCATCAAACAGCACAAAGCCGCTACCCCTCGCTGGTCCCGGGCAACCTCATCGAAAGTCGGCAACGCATTATCACCGATAGCCGCTTCGAGGAAGTGGAGGGACGCGACTTCCGCAACGGCATTTGCGGTGTGCCCTGTAAAAAAGGCGGGAGCTACGTCGGATTGGGTTCCTTCGCCGGTATCAAAAACAAACGACTGCGCATGGTGGCCGACGAATGCCATTTGATGAACCGGGTCTTTGTCGATGCCATCTCAAACCTGAACAAAAACCCGGACTTCAAATGCGTGGCCATGGGTAATCCCAAGGACACGACTGATGCTCTCGGTGTCATCTGCGAACCGGCGGCGCACCTGGGTGGCTGGGACGGTGGAATCGATCAATCCCCCAAGACCAAGACTTGGCCGACCCGCTTCGACCAGGGGATCTGCGTGCAATTGGTGGGCAGTGATTCCCCGAATCTGGACGGGCAACTGGGCATTCCGCTGATCGAACAAAAGGCCATCGATGCCGACATTGCCTTTTACGGCAAAGACAGCCTCCAGTTTACCATGATGAACGAGGGGCGCATGCCCCGGGGCCAGGGACTGCGCCGAGTCATCACCCGCCAGATGTGCCTCAAGTTCGGCGCCATGGAGGAACCGATTTGGAGAAACGATGACCGCACCAAACTCGCGTCGCTGGATGCCGCTTACGGGAGCGTAGGAGGCGACCGCTGCGTTCTGACCCGGCTGGAGTTTGGAATGGATCCCAATGAGCGTCAGATTCTGGCCCTCATCGACACCATGCTGGTACCGGTGAGCGTGGAAGTGGATGAACTGGCCGAGGACCAAATTGCCAACTTCGTCAAAGAGAAGTGCGAGGCGTGGGGCATTCCACCTCAGCACTTCGGCTTTGACTCTACCGGCCGCGGCAGTTTGGTGGGCGCCTTCGGTCGTATCTGGAGTCCGCACGTCGTTCCTATCGAATTCGGTGGCAAGCCCTCGGAGCGACAGGTGACGTGGATCCCCAACTCCACCAAGATGACGTGCCGAGAGTATTACTCCAAATTCGTCAGCGAACTCTGGTACTCCGTGGCCCTGACCATTCAGAGCGGCCAGTTCCGGGGGATGACTGAGGACATGATGGCCGAGGGTTCGATGCGGGAGTGGGGCATTGTGGGGGCCAACAAAATTGAGGTCGAACCCAAGGACAAGATGAAGTTAAAAACCGGCCGTTCCCCTGACTTATTCGATGCGCTCGTCAGCGGGGTAGAAATGGCCCGGCGCCTCGGCTTCACCATCTCGATGATCGTGGCCAAGGATGCCACCCAGAAGAATGACGGCTGGAAGAATCACTATCGGGATCGGATGCGGCGGCTGGAAAACAATCACCGTTTGAACTACTCCTGATCGAGCTTGGATTTGGCCTCGTCCCGTTCGGCTTGTCTGCCATCGGTCATTCCCTGGCTTCGCTCAAGGGCTAACCACTTATCCAGACGAGAATTGATTACCTGATGAACAATCCGGATTCGGCGCAGTGCCACCATCTGCATGACAGCGGTGCAAATGAGTCCGGCCGCTACGATTTTATCGGTCCAGTTCATGGGATTGGCGGGGTACCAGAAAGCCTCATTCCGGTGGGCAACAAAGAGGGAGCAATCAGCGGAGTGGGAGGAGGCGAAAGGGCTCGCCATGAAGTGGCATCACTCGGCTTGAGCCCAGCCAGGAAGATCGATTTCTCGATGGGATAATTCACATCGAGAGATTTGACCGATGCCCAATCGGTCCAATTGCTCAGGTCCTTGGACCATTGCACCACCACTGTATCGGAGTTGCGCTCCACCCAAATGGCCGCGGTGTTGTTGCTGGTCGATCCACTGATCCGCAGGTTCACCGGCCCGAAATGCTTGTTGGTGTAGGTGGCGGTATTGGAGGGGTCGCTCTCGAAGTTGCCAGTGACAAGGCAGGTCGCCTGAAAATACCAGATGCCCGCCCCCAGGTTGGTGATCGTTCCGGTGGTCCCGGGCTTGGGGATGAAAATGAACTGCGTCGCAATGGCCGCCGGGTTGGTGCTGGTGCTGAAATAGATTCGGTGCCCGAGTTGGTTAGTAGCCGGGCTGGCATCGTAAGCCAGATTGACGTCATCGGCCTTGAGCCAGAACAACGCAGTCAGAGAAAGAGACAGGGCAGCGAGCAGGAATTTCACGGTAAGGCGTATCGAGGTTTGAAGTAATTGGTGTAGAGGCTGGCCATGTCCCCATCGGACACAGCCGTAGAGAAATGGAGTATCTCGGCGATGATGAGAGAGATGTTCTGGGAAAATCCGAAGGAAGGTGCACCCAACAAACTAACCGACAGGTTCCCGTCCAAAGAAAGGCCCTGGCCCGAAGCGTTGTTAAAAAACGCCTGCACCCCAGAGAAGGTGGTGCGCCGATGCGTCACCAAATGGGGCTGGCTATCGTTGGCGCCGGGGAAGGCGGCCAAGTTCTGGTTGCTCCCACCATCGATTCGCATCCGGGCGTTGTAGGCGGGGCCGGCGGCCACATGGCGCACTCCAATTCCGGGGTTGATCGGGGACCCGGCGAACCAATCGTTGCCCGCTTCCGCTCCGGAGAAATTGGCCACCTTCAAAACGGCAAAGGTCGTGAAATCACCGGGAATCGAAATCATGGCATCCAACGAAAGCCGCTGGGAAATCGATGTGGAGAAAAAGGAATCGAACTGGACGGCCGGCCGATTATTGATCGCCGACGTCACGAAGGTGGGGCGCAAGGTGGCATTGGGCTGAGAGCCCAGCACTCCGCCCACCAAATCGACCCAACCTGACACCGGTTGCCCGTTGAAAAGGCCCAGCGCGAGCAGCGAATCCGCCCGCCACCAATGCGCCAACCCGGGAACGATGTTCGGCGAAAAATCATCTGGCGGAGGGCCGACTGTCACGATGGCATTGGCCTGGGCAGAGGAGAGGTTCGGATTCCAAACGATGCTGATGGGCGTGTTCATTTTTACGGACCGATTAAACCATGGGTGATCATCATGTCCATCATGGCCTTCACAATCTGGGCAAGTTGAGCCGTGGTCACAGTGGCCGTATCCAGGGCGCCCGCATTCTTGTTGGAAGCACCGGCGCCGAATGTGGCCCAACCGGTATTGCGGGCCCCGACCACTTGGGTACCGGCCACTCCGAAGAAAGCACCGCTGCGAGCATCAATCAGAACGTTGTTGATGCGCAACGCCTCCGTGGCTGTTCCATTCAGGGTCGGGAAGATTCGTAGGTCCGCAGTTCGGGTGGCGTGAGTCGCCGTCGTCCACAAGCTCGACAACCTCACCTGTTGTTGTCGGTCGGTGGTATCGGAATCGGCCCGAAAATCCAGTGACACACCCCCATTGACGGCGCCGCCGCCTCCGGTCGTGTCGTGGTACAACTCCAGCCCGACCGGCTGAGTGTTGTTGTTGGCGTCCACTTGGTTGGCCTGAACAAAGCCAGCCTGCACGAAAGCATAATTGGAATTATCGGCCAACCGGATGTTGAGCCCGGCGCCCGAGTTGCCCAGGGCTGGAAAAGAGGAAGTCGTGCCACCCATCTGAATGGCCGTCAGGCTCGAGGGCATGACCAAGGAGCCGCTCATAGTGTCGCCCGCCTTGAGCACAAACACCGTGGACATGGTTCCGGTGATGTTGCACAACGCCGCCAAACTGGCCGCCGGAATCATGCCCGACGGAATACAGGTTAGGACGCACTTGGCGTCTTGGAGTAGTTGGGCGGTATCGCAGGCCATAGGCTCAGGGGTTCAGAATTTGACAGAGCAGACTCACCTTCACTGCAGGCATCATTCCAACCGGGATGCAGGTTAAAATGCAACTGGCTTGAGCCAGCAATGTCTGGGGGTCGCAGGCCAGGGCCGTGCCGTCCCGAATGGCGCACAGCAAGACGATTTCCACCGCGTCGAACATGACACCGCTCATCCCGCAATCGAAACATTTGGCGGCATCGACAAGAGCATTGGGGTCGCAGGCCATAAATCAGGGCAGAGCGTAACGCCGTTTTAAGTAATTGGTATAGACCGAAACCACTTCGGCATCGGTCAGGGCACGGTTGTAATGGAGGATTTCCGGAATCACCACGCTGTAATCCACCCCAAAGGTCGGTGCTCCCAGACAGATTCTCGTCACCGTATAGGTGCCATTGAGCGTCAGGGTCTGTTGCTGGGCGCCATTGAAGAAAGCCGACTGATTCCCGGCCGCCGCTCCCGACCGGCGATTAGTGAGGCAATGAGCCACCGTGTCTGGATTGACCCCGGAGTAGGCGGTAAAACTCTGATTGGCTCCGCTATCCACGCGAGTTTGGGATCCGTAGTTGGTTCCAGACTTAAAAACTCCGATGGCGCAATTGAACGGGGTGCCATTAAGAAAAGCGTGCGAACAGCCGTTGGCAAAGTTGGTGAACTGGGCGACGGCAAAAGTTGTAAAATCTCCCGTCATCGTGAAGGTCGGAAGAAAATCCAGATTGTCGCTGTTGGTGGAAAAGAAGCCTTCGAATTTTACCGCTGGCTTGCCGTTAATCGATGACGTCACCAGGGTGGGCCGAAGATTTGCCGTGGCCTGGGAAGCGATCGCCCCGGCAACTTTATCCACCCACTCTGCCCCGGCCCCACCTACTGCCCCGCCATTGGCCACTCCAAGGGCAACGAGACTATCGGCTCTCCACCAGTGAGCCAGCCCGGCCACGCCCTGCGGGGTTCGAGCCGCGGCGATATTGCACAGGAGCGATATCTTCACGGGCGCCACCATTCCCGGGGGGATGCACGTAATCAGGCATTGGGACTGGGCGAGTAAAGCATTGGGATCGCAGGGCATACATTCAGGCCACCTTGCGGATGGCCAGCGCGGCAATTTCCAAATTGGAAGTCTGGGCCCAAAAGAGGTTCACCGTATCCAAGGCTCCCGTGGATTGGTCGAAGGCAAACGGCGCCGCCGTCACTCCAGCCGCCCCACAGACAGCATTATCACTGGCTGAATTGGCCAAGGTAGTCGCCAAATCCCCCTGGCAAAGCACTCGCCCTTCATCCTTGGTGTGCGAGAACTGCACCGTCGTAACGTCGCAACTGGCCTCGCCCACCGAGTAATTGACGCTGGCCGCATCATTGGCGAACACCGGCCGAGACATTTCCACGATGATGAAGGACAGATAACCCCCATCGGCAGAGACAGAATGGCCACTGGAAAGGCCGCCCTTGTCGCTGATGACCGCCGCCCGCTTGGTCGTAGCCCGGAAGTTTGGCAGACCGAAGAAGTTGATCTTCGTGCCGGCAGTGAAAGTGGCCGACCCGGTTCCATCTCCCCACCGGGCTCCCACAAAGTTGGCGCACACTGCAGAATCCACCATGGCCGCTGTGCCGCTGCAGACCCCGATATATCCATTGATGTTGTTGAGGGTGACGCCGCTGTTAATCCGCACAGCGAGCACGATTTTGACCCGGTTCCACAACGCTCCCCAGGGCATCTTTCGGCCGTAGGATCCATTGTTCAGGGCCAACCGCTGGTGAGTCCGACCATCCGCCATGGTCGAGGAAATGATGGACGCACCGGAGGCGACCCCGGCCTGAGTCCAACCCGAGCCAAGGCTGGGCGCGGTGATGGCGCCGATGGCGTAACTGTCGAAAAACTCCGTGGCGAAATCATCGAAGGCGGACTGCTCCGGAAGGACGACGTAATTCTTGAGTTGTAGGAGCGTGGCCTTCTCGGAAACGTCGGTGCTCCCGGGCAACGTCACCTTCTCCATCACATCGGAATCATTGACGGTCGTGGCGGCGGGGAGGGCCGTGATTTTGATGTTGGCCATAATTTACTCGATTACTCGTGGGTCGCCCGCTTCGGTGATGCGGATGTCCCCGGCTTCAGTGATTCGGAAGTTCCCGGTAGCAGGTGGCACCGCGTTGGCAATATCGCAAAGGATGCTCAATTTCACGGCCCCCATCATCCCCAGTGGAATGCAGTTTCGGATGCAACTGGCCTGCGCGATCAACGTCTGAGGATCGCAGGAAGCCAGAACTCCATCACGAAGCGCACATAGAAAGACGATTTCCGCCGCCGGGAATAAATCTCCGGTCAAAGTGCACTGCAGACATTTGGCCTGGGTCAGTAATTGGGCCGTGTCGCAACTCACATCATCATGTCGTCGGAGTCATCGGGAGCAGGATGGCCCGGGGTTTCCCCTTCGGCTTCCTCTTCCTTGTCCTCCCCGTAGACGCATTTGATGCTCACCTCGTTCTCGTAGACATTGACCACTTCCACCATCTCCCGCATGCCGGGCTTGGGATTGTCTTTGAAAAAGTGAGAGGGAACCAAGGCGAGTTGATCTTCGGTTTCGTCGCTCTTGTCGGCCGGGGTGTCGGTTTGGGAATCGGCCTCTGATGGACTGGATTCGTCGTCCATCATCGGATTGTTGCCGTAAGCCATAAATGATGCCTTTCGTTAAAAGAGCCTCACCTGCCCATTGCCTGACAGGCGAGGCTCTCACCCACATTTCCAGCACCAAACTAGCCGTTAGGCGAGCAAACAGCGTTGCAGGAGTTGTACGTCTGAGTCGGATATCCAGGATCCACACTGCAGTTGCTGATTTCCGGCACGCAGAAGGGCTCACCACGGTGGAAAAACACGTTGATGAACTCCGTGTAAAGCGGGCGAATGGCCAACTTGAAGTCCGCGATGAACTGGCCCTTGTTGCGGCGCTTGTTCTCGACCACGCATCCATTGACGCCCGTCCCGAGGTTATCCATGACGAACTGCCACTTGCCGCCAAAGTTGCGGCTGGAGAAGGGCATTTCCGGATTCACCGGGGTGGCATCGGCCACCAGAGCTTGCAGCCCTTTCTTGTGCCAGATGTAGGTGATACGGAACTGGGCGCGATCGAAGTCCGGGTTTTCCACGCTGCCCAGCCCGGGGTCGCCGCCCGCGCCGCTGGTCACTTGGTTGACGTAGGGCAGCACTACTTGGTAGCGGAACCGATTGGCCCCGACACCCGCGCCCAGGTCGCGCACGAAGTTGAATCGCAGCCCCATGGGGTCGCAACGCACCATGAAGTTTCCGATTTGGCCGGAGAAGCCATACCGCCAGTAGGCGTTGGCCGAGTCCCATTGGGTGAAGCGCCAGTTGCCGCTCACCGAGGGCACACCACCCACACCGGTCTGGCCGCCCAACTTGTCCAGTTCCCATGCGGTGGAGATGTCCGTCACCAGTTCGATGTAGGGGGCCGTTTCCTTGAACGGGTTCATGCCTCCATAACCGCGGCGCATGAGAGGCTCGAACCGGCTCTGGAGCATCTGAGGCACCAGTTTGAACACCGTCGCCGGGTTGGCTGAACAATCGAAAAAGATTTCTTCGTCACCGACCACCGTCCAGGTGAAGGTGAACTCGGTCATGGTCCGGTTGGCGATGAACTTCTTGTCGGCGAACTGCAGGGCACGCTTCCGGAGGAAGTTGCTCATGATGTCCGTCGTGGCCGGGCGCAGAATATCGGAAATGATCTGGCGGAAATGCTCCTTGGCCTTGGTGACGTGCATCTCTTGGTCGAAGCACAGAAGCGGCGTCTGCCAACTCTGTTCCTCGAGGAAGTAAGTGATGCGCGAGGCGCCCCACCCAATGCAGTGCTCCGTTTTATCGCAAGGCGTTCCGACACAAGAAGCGTCGGTGGTGCGATTCCATACCTTCGTGGTGTTCGGGAAAACGTGGCGGAACCGGTCCAGGGTGTGCTCAACACCGGAGTAGGCTTCAAAGGTGCCGGTATCGACGTTGAGGATCCAGGAGTCGGTGGGGCGGATGTCCGAAAGGATCAGCCGGTCATACACCGGCAACTGATCGACAAGATACTGAGTAAATTTTTGGCAACTGATCGTAGCCATAAGCTTCCAAAACGTTTGTTGTTTCCAGCGGATGAATCGCTCATAGCGTCGTGCTATTGCGTGGTCCGTCTGGGACGTGTTTTAGAAGCCGGCGATCTTATCTTCCTGCCACACTTGGCAAGCCGGGCCAGTTGTTAAAGCGGGTGACTAGCCGCTGCTGAATACCTTCAGCGAGGCGAAGTCAGCGTGGGCTGACTGTCCGGGGGTTTACGCTTCGTCGGAGGGCCTGTCAACTAAAGTCTGCCGATGGCCTCCACGGCGGCATCGAGGCTACCGTCGAAATGATTGCCGTTTTGGGGGCGGCGCGGATCACTTCCATTGGGTTCGGATTCCTCAAAAGCAGCCAGCGATTTTTCCAATTCTGCCACTCGCGCCTTTAAAGATTTGTTCTCGTGCTTGAGCACTGAAAAGCCAATGGCCCGGTTGCGCACCGCCGCGTGGGCTTTGAGGATTTGGTTGCGTTCCTCCTGCGTTTTGGCTTCGCCCACCTTCTTTTTCATCGTCTCATCGACCATGGCCCGGGCCTTCTCTAGCCGCTCGTTGCGTTCCACCTCTCCCTCGACAGGGCGCAGATAATCGTACTGCTCGATCATCTGCTCATTGATGGTGTTCCACGCCTTGGCCGTTTCCTCCATCCGGGCCTTCATGAAAGTTTCCCGCTCGAGGTTCCGTTTCTGTTCCCGTTCACCCCGCATCTTTTGGGACTGCTCCAGGGCCTTGGTCTGTTTGTCGGCCAGATCCCGCAACACCCGGCGATGAGCCATGATGTCGTTGGCGGAACTTCCAAATCGCGCCTCAGCCAGTTCCCGGGCTTTGCCCAGGGGAAGATTAGCGATGGCGATCATGTCATCGACCGTGGCCGCGGTGATGGTCCCATTGTCGCTCGTCACCGACAATTCTTTGAGGTCATCGATGGCGTTTTTCCACGCCTCCTCATAGGGCTGTTGATAGGTTTCGACGAACTCCTTGCTCTTCTTGTAATCGACGAACCGCATCTCGTCTTCCAACTCCTTGTTGCGTGCCTCCAGGGCCGTGAGCTTTTCAGTCACTTCTTTGGGCACCTCGGCACCCTTGGCCTGAATCTCGGCCAATTGCTTTTCCAAATCAGCGGACCGTTTCTTGTAAGTATCCACTAACTTCCAGGGCGAGGCGCGGCCCCCTTTTTCGGCCAATGGCTTTCCGTCCGGGCCCAGTTTTTCCTCTTCGACCTTGGGTTGCTCCTCAGTGGCGGGCTGCTCCTCCATCTCCGCCTCCGCGTTGGGGGCGGCGGCCGGTTCCTCTTCGGCTTCACCCGGCCGAGCCGGTTTGGGAGGCGTTCGGCGTGCCCCTGGCGGACGGAGGTCGGCTTCCTGATCCCCGGCGAATCGATCCATCTCTGCTTCGGCCTCGTCGAATGGATTGGTCACTTTGCCCTCGGGCGCCGGTTGAGGTACCGCCGGGGTACGAACGGCCGACGTGCGGACCGGGGGTTTTACCGGAGCCGGAGCGGCCGGTTTGGCGGCGGCCGGTTTGGGGGCCGGACGAGACGGCGCGGCGGGCGTCGAAGCGGGCGTTTGGGTAGGCGGAGCAACGGGTGGTGCGGCGGGTGCGGCTGGCATAGGAGTTTAACGGATGGAATGATCCAGATTCGCGGGCAATCGATCTGGAAGGGTTTTGGTGTGCTCAGCAATGTTGAGCAGGTGATGAACGAAATCGCGGGCACCGATGATTCGGAAATACGCCGCGGCGGCTTCGTCTTGGCTATAAGTGGGCGGCAATGCCATCACTTGGTCGAGGAGGGCGGCTTGAACCGCCTCAGTGAAACTATGGGTGACAACTAAGTCTCGGTGTTGTTCGGCGTACTGCTTTTTCTCGATGAAATGTTTCTTCGGCGCGAAGTTCATTCAGTGGTCGTCTTGGTTTTGGCTTCGTTTTTGGCTTTGGCACGTTCCCGCCGAATCTCGGCGGCGGTTTTGATATCCTGAGCAACCAGTTCGGCGCGGTGAGACCGGACGTCTTTGGCCAAATCCAATTGGTGCTCCTGCTGTTTTCGTTTCTCTTCGGCCTCCCACTGGACCTGTCGTTGCGCGGTGCGTTGGGCGTGGGATTCGCTGGCGTTCTGCGCTTTGACCTTGGCCTGTAACATGATGGCTTGGATCTTGGCCATATCTTTCGGATCCATCCCACCCTGGCCATTGGCCTGCGCTTCCTTCATCTGAGCGGCTAACCGTTGGGCAAAGCCCTTCACCAAATTCATCAGTTTGCCCAGGACGTCGGCATACTGTTTGGCCTTCTGCTGTTGGGCCTTGTCCTGGCCGATAATCTGAATCTGCTGATCGATGGTCTGCGCCACCATCTGGAGCCCGGGCAACTGTTCGGGCTTGGCCATGCCGCCGGACTGCTGAATGTTGTTTACCACCAACGCCATTTCCTTGAGCAGCGTTTCGGTAACTTCGATGCGATTGTCCGTGGCCCCGAACTGGACCGGCAACCCGAGCATGAGCGTGCCCATCGACACCATGGCCTTCTGCTTGGAGGAAGTAACTTCGTCGGTGGACTCAGGAACCAAGGTATCGGTGAGACCCGGGTCATCGGTGGCGGCCAGGGTGGAGATTTTGAGGATTTCCCGTTGGCTCGCCGGGTCGTAAAGCGGGCGCCACTCCATCAACTGCTGGGCAATGGCCATCTCCATCGTTTTGTTGCCCGCCCCCATCACCCGCTCCGGCTCCAATTCCCAGGCTTCCGGAATTAACATGTCCTCCGGCACCCCGGCCTTCAGACAGTTAAGACGAAACGTTCGAACATCCACGTCACGGGAATTCTTCGCGCAGAAGCGCCGAAAGATTTCCTGATATTCGAAGGTTTGGTATTGGTAGGCTTGGAGAAGCGCCGAGGAGATGAGCGCCGTGGTGGCGTTAAGTTCGGCTCGAACTTGGAACGCGGTCTTTTCAACGTCGGGATTTGTTTTGCCCTGGCTCTGGACATACGAGGATGAATTTTCGTTGATGATCTGCTGGTTCTGGGCCAGCCCCAATTCCGCCAACTGCGCATTCACCTGCCACCGCTCGGCCGCCGGTAAAAACTGCACCGTCTCATCGATGATGCCACGGGAGATGAGGTTAATCTTCAGGGCCCGCTCCGCGTCGTCCATCGAGCGCACCCGCAGATACATCATCAAACTCTCGAAGATGGCCTCGTTGAATTTGCAGCGAAGGCGATTCTGCAGATGGCAGATGGCGAACATCAAAAAGCCCAGGCTGCGCACCGAATGGTACCGGAACGGGGCCACGGATGAGAGGTCGGCAAACTGGAAGGAAATCAGTTCTGAAATTTTCGACCCGTAAACTCGACTGCCCGGATTGTAGAGAAACCCATCCCCTACTCCGTTCAATTTCCTGTTGGGCAGAACGCCCCCGGCGCCGGGCGGCCCATAGGCATCGAGGATGATGCGGCGATTCCATCCAGCCTGCTTGTTCTGGTCGTTGTAAAAATAGAAGTCGAAGGTGTCGATAGTGGGAACGGCGTCGGAAGCGTAGAGCCCGCTATCATCCTTGATCCGCGATTCCATTTTCTCCGGAGACCAAACCTGCGGCCAAGTGGTGCCGGTGAGTTGGGCGGTATTGCTGTCGGCCCATTTTAGGACGGACTCCACCAGCGGCATGTTCCAGGCCGGATCCCGTTTGGGACCATGGGTGAGCTTGTAAAGCTCGTAAGCAGTGTAGGACCGGAAGATGCCAAAGAAGGGCAGATTCTTCATCGTCAACCGGGTGTTGGATGGGATGAGAATGTCTTCGATGCCGTTGGCGTCCGGGCACCAATAATCGCGAGTCTCCCAACTGGCCGGGCCAATCCCGTGGAGGATGAGCATGGCGAATTTCGAGCGCAGCGTTTCGAAATAAATCGGAGACCGTTTCATCGGTCGATTCACTTCCCGGCTAACGATGGCCCCGAATTTCTGGCGCTTATGTTTTGGCCCCATGTCGGTGCGAGCGGTGAAGAAAGCACCGGGCTTTTGGAAGGCGTTGGCAAACTGGCTCCGGGCGTCGTGCGCCAGTTTGGTTCCCTCGAGAGAATTGACGTTGATGGCGATGTTGTTTTCTCGCTCCTCCAAATCCGAATAAGGCGGGGAACCGTTGAAGAGGGAATCGATTCGAGCCCGATTTAAACTCCGAGGATAATCAGCGAGCCGCAATTGCTGACATAGGCTCTCGACAACTGCAGGGGTGCTAAAATTCATCGCAAGTCGGACGCTATTCCTCCCCTTTCACGCCGTCAACGCTGGGCGGAAGTCACAGGTGCGGAGGGAAACCCAATCCGGAAGTGATGAATTGATCGGGTGGCGCCGCCTCCATGGCGGTGCGTTTGCGATCCGCGTGGCGAGGATGAAAGATGGGCGCCTGGGTGCTGATATCGAAAAAGCGCCGAGGCAAGGTCAGGGTCAGAAAGCCCAACATCCAATTATCCCAACCTCCATTCCCCAATCGGTATGTAGATGGGATGGCCTTGTAAACTTGGCGCCACACTTCCGGCAGAGCGCAGAAAAAGTCACAGCCATAGTCCACCACCCGCGCCCGAAAATAGTCTTCGGTTTTGGGATCGAACTCCAATCGTTGGCTCGTCATTGCCAGCCCATGCTTGGCCCAGCCTTGGTTGACAATGGCCTTCAAATCGGTGGCCACCACGATATCGGCGTTGAGCAGGCAGACGGGATGGTCTTGCCATGAAGCGACCAGAGCCATGACCGAAATCCGCGGGAAATCTTCGCAGGGAACGAACTCAGTGACGGGTGATTCCAACCGCTTTTCATGGGGACCGAAGTAGATGATCCGGTCAAAGGCGTTGTCCCAGGATTTCTTGGCCCGAAGTTGGTTTTGGGCCACCTCGGCCGAATCGTCCAGGGCCCGGTAAGAGGAGACGGCAATTAAGCCGGAGCGGTGGGGGGTGAACATGACGGAACCAGGGTGCCGATGAGACCAGCAACCAAATCGTGTCGATGCCGAATGCAGATTAAAGAATCCATGGCCGCATCCACTCTCACCTCTTCCAATTGCGCTACTAGGGCGATGCTCATATCGGCCGCGGCTTTGGCGTGGGAAACCATGACGGCGAACTTTTCGGCCTCGCTCATTATTGGAGAAACGCTCATTGCCTCATCCTTTCCACTTCCTCGGGCGTTGGCACCCACTGTTTGACCACCACGGCTTGCTTCAATTCCGGCGCCACGAACTCCACCAGATGAACTTTGCTGCAGAAGCTCAGGGTATAATCCTCCGCCATGGCAATCAAGGTGTAGGCCCGGCTCGGGGCGTTGCAAACCGCGCATTTGGATAAGTCGCTCATAATTTCAGAACGTTCACCGCTCTCGCTCTCACCGCATCCGCCCAGGTCGGGCTGTGCTCTTTTTCTGGCCCATCGTAACCGGGAGAGCAACTCCAGGCTGCTCCTTTGTCGCCGGACAGCAATCCGCATCGAGCGTAATTCTTGGCATTCTTAGCCCGCGTATACTCCGCTCCCATATAACGGGCGTGCAGAAGTTTCAATCCCGTCTCCCGTCCCACCACCGGATCGCAGTGCTCCAGGTCGTGTTTGCCTCGGATCCAATTGATTTTGATGTGGGGCTGGAAGATGACCGGCTTGCCGTAAACCGGCGCCCTCACCCCCATCGGGTTCAACTCGTAAATCTGGCTGTGCCCATCGTCCTTGGGGAAATTGTCCCCCACCAAGTTGAATCCATGCGGCTTGATGACTTCGATGCCAGCCGACCGCGCCAAGGCCAGTAAGCCCAGCATGTCGGGAGAATAGATGAACTCATCGGGATCAGGAATCATCACCCAATCGAACGCTCCCCGAGCCTTGGGATACCACTCCTGCCAATGGGCCAGGAACAAGTCCTCATCGATGCCGGTGCGATGGGGCCACTCGCGCATGAAGACTTTCGGGTGAGCCTTGAGTAACTCTCGGGTGCCGTCGTCTGAACCGTCATCCCACACTGAAATCTCATCAGCGAAAGTTTCGTAATGGCGGAGAAAGAAGGGAAGGACGTCGCGGCAATTGAACGTCAGGGCAAAGACGATGATTTTCATGGGGCGATTTTGGCGCAGATGCCGCGCAGGTCGCTGGCTCCGTTGCCGTGGTAAAGGCATGGCTCTTCGCTGGTGTCAGTGGTGCGAGGTCGGGCGCCGCTCAAATCCAGAAAGTTGAGCGAGTCCATATTGCAGCAAAAGCACAGCGAGCACAGATGGTCCAAGGCGATGGGATGACGCTTGGACAGGAACATGTCCGTCACGATGCCCTGATCGCACTTCTCCCGGCGGGCGGCAATCTCCGCCAACTCCTGGGTGAACGGAATGGCGGCCTCAGTCGTGGCCATCCACATGCCCGCGTTGAGATATTTGCAGCGATGAATGGTGGGCGGATAGAGCGGCACCTGCTCTTGGTTGGGCCAGCAATAGCACTCGGCGGCAAAGACGATGGGGGACTTGAGCGCCTCGAATTTGCGCATGATTTCCTCCCAGCCGGCTGAGAAAACCACGTCGTAGGAATCGGTGAAAAGGAAATGGGTATATTTGCTGGCGTTCTCCCGGACGAACCGGGCTTGGCCCTCGCTCTTCCGGTACCAGGGAATTTGCGTCCAATCGGCCCCAGGCCAATCGGTGTCGTCAAAGTTTCGCGGCTCGAGCCCGTTGCGCTTAGCCGTGTCGAGAAAGGCGCCCAGATACTTCTTTGGCGTGGGGCCCCAGGTGGAACAGAGAACGGGTTTCACAGTTGTATGAACGGAGGAATCGCATTACTAAAGTCCGCAACAGCACCGCGAGTCATTGGGAATGGATTGCGATCATAGCGAAGTGGGTAAGCCTCTGAAACCGTGTTTTGAGGACGCCAACCTTTATGTTCGCCTTTCAGTTCGCGCAAATAAATTTTTGGTGGAGATTCAAATTTTGGATCGGTAGAAAAAAGAAGTTCATATCTGGCGGCTTCGTAAGCGGGATTGAGCACCCACAGGCCAGTTGATGCCGTTTTCCTCCACCGCTGACAATCGGGGAACTTTGGAATCAGCACCGACGGTGCAACGCCAACCAATAGCAGCGTCTTTAGAAAGTCTCGCGTGTTCATGAAATCACATCCGGCCAATCTTTGGCGATGGCCTCTTCGAACCAAGCCAAGCCGTGGTGGCCGGTATAATCTGGCGCCGTGTTGGTGCCCAGGTTGAGGCGGCGGCAGCGTTCGGGCACCCGGGCCCAGTTTCGGGCATGGCGCCATCTCAAATAGTCCACCCCCAAAGCCCGATAATGCAGGAGTTTTATCTCGGCGTGGGCTGAACTTTTGGGATTGAACAGAGAATAGTCCGGCCCGTGCCGCCCCATCGTCCAGTGCATGTGCTTCCGGAAAATGGCAGGCTTACTCCAGATGCCATCGGGAAAGCCGGTCCTCACCTCATCGTAAATCTGGCCGGGCGCAGTCGGGAACGCCTTCGAGACCATCGTGTAGCCCTGAATTTGTGGCACCTCGATGTCTTCGTGCAGGTAGCGCAGCAACACCTCTTTGATGGCGGGGTGATAGAGGAACTCATCCGCGTCGGTCCAGATGACCCAATCGGCTTTGCCCCGGGCCTCTTTCCATTGCTCATTGGCGAACTCGAGGAACTGGTCATCGTTGATGCCGCTGGAGCCGGGCCAATCCCGAATCTCGGCGGTGTGGCAGGAGCGGATAATTTCCCGGGTGCCGTCATCGCTCAGGTCATCGTAGA
>Ga0207641_10000322_pt1 | contig 58696 bp, 77 predicted proteins | sample KBSSwiS62_FD_184306 | JGI IMG/M metagenome (GOLD analysis project Ga0207641, IMG submission 184306) | Switchgrass rhizosphere microbial communities from Kellogg Biological Station, Michigan, USA - KBS Switchgrass S6-2 (SPAdes) (version 2) | ecosystem: Host-associated > Plants > Roots >...
GGATAAACTTTGACGTATGCCGCGCCGTTGTCCCGAACGATCTCCTTGCCGATGCGTAGTGCCTGCTCCTCTGAGTCGGCTTCGATCTCCCAAGTGACGTTAATATGTATTTCGTATTTCACGGTTTAGCCTCCGGTTTTGCGGTGTCGCCTGCGAGCGCTGCGTCGATTGCTTTTAATGCAGGTGACTCATAGAGCGTGCGCGCAAAGTTTGCTGTGTTTCCAATTGCACCGAACCATTCGGATTCTTTTTCTTGGTTGGACTCCTCGAAATAATCGAAGCTAGCAGATGCGATCCGGGCCAACTCTTCACCAATGTTCGTAATAGCATCTCGCGCCTCTTCGAGCGCAGCTTGCAGGCGTTCGGCGCGGGCCTGTAGTTCGTTGCCGTGCGCAACGTGCTCTTGAATATTAGCCGAAGCCTGAAGCAAGATCCTGTCGCCTTCGCTGAGCGACCACATTGCCTGGTCAACAAGCGATTCCAGCTCAGCCACGCGTTTGCGCAGCGACTCGATTTCGGCGCGGTCAGAGGCCTGCTTAATCGGGCCGGGAGATCCATCAGGCTCAAACATTGAATCAAAAGCATCGTCGCTGCTCATGGCTTCGCCGCCTCCTTGAGCAGTTTGTGAAGGAGTCGTAACTTTCCTCCGGTAGTCATGAACCCAGCTGATTCCTCGTCTACGGCCATTTCGAGCAATAGCATGCCGTCGCCATCAAACAGCGCCAAGCATTCCGCCGCGAGCTGTCTCCGGCCATCGGCGCGACCGTAGCGGATGCCGTCAATTATATCCCCGTCTAGCCTACCCGATGAATTTGTCCTTATTATTTGATTAGCTTTTTGTTGGTCCTTATCTTCCTGGCTCAACTCGACCGGCCTAGGCAACGGCGGGGCCTTGGGGGTCGGTGCCCAGTGTGTCCATATATGCGAATAATCGAACTCTTCTAAAACGTGAACTTGCGTCCAAATACCAGCGCTATCATAAGCACCAAGAATAATCGGGTGTTCCGTAGTCAAGGGCAACCTGCTGCCAGGCCCGCTCAAGGGTATCCATTGTTGTTCTGTGCTCATGTTTCCTTCGATTCGCAAACGCAGTTAACCGGGATAATGCAATCAGGGGACGGATCACCTGGGCTCGGGTCGCCTGGTGGCTCTGGCCACTCGCACGGCCAGCTCCCAAGCGGACGAACTGCTTTACTTGGTTTATGATTGGCGAGCGGATCGAAGATCGATGCGGCGCGAGTCATGTTGCAGCACAGGAACAACGTCGATAGGAAGGCGAAAATAAAACGTCTAGCATTACGATAAGTTTTCATGTTAGTTTTGTGAGCAAGGACCATCCGAACTCGGGTCATCAACCGGGTCGTCTATTGGTTCCCACACGCAGGGCAGGTCTCCGCATTCTTGCTTAATGCTCACGGCCTGGTTTTTGAACGGATCAAAGATTGATGCTGCCTTTGCGAGATGGCAGTTGATAAGAAGCGTCGAGATCAGCGCGAAGGCCAATCGCTTTGTGCTTTTGATTGTTTTCATAACTGATAAAATATTGGTTTTGTCTGGTTTTCCTTACCGCTAGGCTAGCCCTACCGATTGCGATGTAGTCTCGCATTTCGGTAGGGCCTATGATGGGGAATAGATTATAGATAGAACCGTCCATCTCCGTGCTCCTGCGCCAGACGGTCTACGTCTAACTCGGTTAGCGCTTCGCGGTTCTGCTCAGAAAACACCTCGTCCAGGTATCGCTTTTCGTCTTCAGAGCGCTCTACGGTCTTAGGAATGCTACCGAACACGCTTTCAATGCCTTTGATCATAGCTGCGTTTAGGCGCATTCGTATGTCTAAGTCGCAGGACATGCAGCGGGGCCTTTCTAAATACATGTCTCGAATCGTTTGGCTAGAGCCTTCTGGCGCTCCGGCTAGGTCATCGACATGGAAGGGAGCCATGCAGAAGAAACATTCCTGAATGTCGCTGTTCTCTTTGCCTGCGTTGTGCGCCGCTAGCTCGTCCCAGTCTGGTTGTTTCGGTTTCATATAGTTGAGTTTCGTTTACCTAAAAGAAAGGCTATGGTTTAATTGCGCAATCAAGTCAAGTCCTAAAGAGATTTCAGCCACGCCCGCTTTTTCTTGAGCGGGATTTTGCTGATCTTGAATTTCCAATTACGGACCGGCATAGCCAAACCTAACTGCTGGCACGTGCTTCGATCTAGGATCAGCTCAAGGCCATTCCCGATTGGAATAGCCCCGAGCTTGTCTTCAGACGGCTCAAAACGATCTCTGCTCATGTGGTGGCTTTTAGGATAGCGGCATCTATTTGTGCAAGGTCGTCTCTGGAAATATCCGAATCAACGCGTTCAACATATTCGCGTGCGAGTTCAAGTGCTTCTAATAGATCAGGAGCGGCGGCGATTAGGCGTGCGTTAGCATCATTTCTTGCCACGCAAACGCGCTTAAGACCTTCGCGCTCTGTATCGCATACAATCTCGTTAATTTTAACACCATCCGAGCGCATGGGCCCTATCCAATTGTGGCTTTGGGTTTTCTCTATACCCCATGGACCAGGGGTGTATTTTGGTTTGGTAGTGTTCACTTCAGGTCACGCTCCATTTCTGAGACGATAGCGCGAGACTCCCGCGCAACGTTGTACGTGTATATAAAAATCGCTGCCCCAAAGCACAGCGACATAGCCATAAGGATAAGGTTTAGGCGTTTCATGTGAGATCTAGGAATTTGTTGAGCTCGAAGTGTGGAACAATCTGGACATGTTTATCGTCTAGACGTTGAATTCTAGCGCCGTCTAGCTGAAGCCCGAGAATGAGCGACTTGAGCGCTTTGTGAACGCCCTGGATTCGGTGATAGGTTTCGGAGTGAGCGAGTGTCTTATTATTCGGGGCAAGGATGGCAAAAAAGAACTGATCGTCCTTTGATTTACGGATTCGGAACTTTACCATTTTGTGTGACATATATTTTTATTTGTGACTGACAAATTGAACGGCCAGCGTGAGCATGGAGCCAAAGGCTAGGCCAGAGATGAAGACGGCCACGAATGGCCATAGCGGCACAGGGGTCCCAAGCTCGTCCTGGTTTTCGCGCCCGCCATTTTCATGTGAATTAAAACGAGAGTTATCCCTCTCGGAAAGCTGCAACCGAGCAAGCGTGTCGTAGTCGGTGGTTTCAAATCGGTTTTTCATGTGGTTATTTCTTTATTTGGCCTCGTTTCGACCATCAATTGACCTTCAAAAAATATAACAGAATAGATGTAGTCGGCGTGCCACTCATCCATAGTTTTAGGAGAAATGACGTAGATTTCTCCTAATGGAAACCTATCCTTGAAATGTGCTATGCATTGCGCTGCGAAATCGCCCATGCCGTTCGCGATCTTAGGCAAATCCAGATACGAATCCTTTATGCCGTTAACGATTTTATAGTCCGCGCAGAAAGCTAGAAGGTCTTCTCCGTGCCAATCGGGGCCACCATCGGACATCCTGATGAAAGCAAGCAGCAGATTGTTTTCTTCGTCGTAGATCCTAGTTATTGCAGGTGTGCCCATAAAGGTTAAAGGGTTCCTAGAAAGTTGAGTGCCCATCGGACGCCAAAGGACAGAGAATACGCGATAGCTACGCCTAGGACGCACAAAGTCAGCATTCCTAGGCCAAGGTAGGCTAGGTCTGTCCAGAAGGCTAGGAAGCGCTTTAGGCGCGGTTCTGGTGTCATGGTTGGCCCTTGGCTTTTGAGATTGCGTTAAGTCCTGCCAAATATTCGGGGAATTGCTCCCAGTAATTGTGCCCCGCTCCCGAATCGCCTTGCAGTTGTCCGACCGTCCATCGTGCGAACTCTAAAAGATCGGCATGGGTTTCCTGCATGATCTCAAGTTGTTTTACGCCTTGTTGATAGTCGCTAGTCCATTTCTGGCAGCGTAGCTTTTCTAACAAAGATATTGTCGTTTTCATAAGTCAGTAGCGGGGAGTTTAAACGTCTAGTCCCCGGCTTGATAGCTCTTGACGCCTATTGCGTTTGGACATTTCATGTGGCGTTGGATGCGCCGCCTCAGCCTTAAGCAAGGCAACCTGTGCTAGCTTCCTTTCGGCATCAGCCTTCAGATACGCGGCCTCATCGGTGCCAAGGGTGGATTTAAACCATGCTAAGTTGGCAGTATCGTAAATCTCTTGTGCCTTCACGCGTTCTGGGTGAAAACGTCGCTCAAGGGACCATGAGTAATAATTAAGGTGTTTTGTTTTCATGAGTGTTGGGAGATCCTAAGTTGGTTTTGAGGGCGCGGGCCGATGGTTTCCTGTCGTTTTCCTACGGTTTTTACAGATCAGAAGAGACCGGCCTAAACTCACCTGGAGTTCAGCTTGCGCGCTAGGGTAGCGACCGGCTTTTTCTCAATCTGCTCAACTAGTAAACAAACGGACAGCTAACTCTGACGCCGACAAAACCGCCGCCCATCTAAGAGCGTGCGGTTAGTTGGTTGGTTTGAGATTAGACTCTAACCGGCTTTGAAGTTGTTTAGTGCGGTTTCAATCTCGGGAATTGCGAAACGGAATGGACTGGACCTAACTCCTACAGGAGATGCCTCTCCCGTTCCCCATTTGCCTTCTACCTTGCGGTAAAGATCCGAGTAACGGCGCCTGCCGTTCAGAGTGTCGCTCCATGTAACTTCGTGAATATCGCGCCACAAAACCCTGACCTTGTGAACTCGTGTGACGTTGACGGCGATCATGCGTTTGATCCTCCTATGGCTTTGGCAATGGCTTCGTCCACGTCGTTACCAAAGATAACGCAGTTACCTAGCGAAGTCATCTCTGAGTTGTGCTGCTTGATTTCGTCTCTCAGCTTGATGAGCGCGGCTAGTAAATCCGGCGCTGCTGAGATTAGGCGGGCGTTAGCTTCAATGCTGTAAACATGGGCAAGCATACAATCCTCTGGCCATCCGCGCCCATCGCAGTGGTGATAGCCGTTTACTTGCCAGCGTGCACCTAGTTCGTGTCCGACGGGTTCGCGTTCAATAAGAATCCATGGGCCCGGGGTGTGCTGTGTGCTCATGACTTTGCAGCCTCACTGCTGGTGATAAAATAGCGCCGTTCCTCTTGATGAAGGCTCAGCTTTTCGCCGGGTTTTATGTTGGGCTTTCCAACCAAAACCTCCTTGCGCTTGAGCTTTTCGCGAATATATTCGCTGTAGTCTCCTTCTCTCATATTCGGGCAATAGCCGCTGTAATAGTTGTAAACGGCGCTTAGACTCTCAAAGTGATTCGTGCCAGTGATAGTCTTCATTTGGTTGCAGCCTCCTCAACGATTTGCCTCGCCGCTTCCTTCATGATGCACGTCCCGGCGCTTAATGAATATAACCGTTTTCCGTCTCCGTTTTCATCAATGGCGAATAGCGAAGGCGTATTTATTCGGTCCCATTCCTCCAGCGGTATATCATTAAAATGAGGGTCACGCGAAGATAGCAGCCTAGATCCAAATCGCGTTTCTACTAAGCGCTTGATGTAAGGCGTAACGAATTGCGCCCAGTATTCGCGGTGCGTGCAAACCTTGTCCAAATATTCTGATCTAGTCCATTTAACTGTTTTCGTGTCCGTGTTCATTGTCTGTTTATCCTGATTTTTGTTGAGCTCTGCCCGTGATTAGGCATTAGAGAAACCACTGCAAAGAATGGTTTCGAAATGGCTTATCGGTTTAGTGCCGCGTTTATCTGTTGGATGTCCTTAATTACATTCCCGACTTGCTTGCTTTCGGGCCGAATGGAATAGTTCACAACGTAAGTTCTAGCCAATTTAAGCGCTTCGATTAGCTCTGCATTCTTTTCGCGTTGGGCTTGGAGCGCTCGTCTTGTTTCAATCCAGCCAGGGCAATCTACGTTTGTTTCTGAGTAGCTCATAGCGCGTAAGCTCCTTTCTGCGCGTCACGTAGTGCTAACAACCGAGCTTTATCCGTGCTGAGTAAATCCAGTAGCTCAAGCGCTTCTGCCTTGCAAACGTGCTCGGAATTCTTCAGATATTGACCAGCGAAAACCAGGTCCAAGTAAGTAAGGCCGTAGTCCTTAACCATGGCTTTCGCGGCTATAGTAAAGCCTGACTCTAAGAGAGTAACAGCGTCGATCGCGGCAAGCTTTGTTCCGTCAGAGACGAGGCGTTCTAGTTGAGAGTTAGAGTAGAGAGCGTTCATGAGTTTGTTTATCGGTTGTTCGGTCGGTTGCTTTAGGAGAAAAGTTAGGTTAGGCCAACTCACCCGTTGCTTTTTTAATAGCAATTCGGGCAGATTTGAGGCTTGCAGTGAATTGCTCGCCGTAGCTTTCCGACGATTCAGCGGATGCTAGGAGCTCTTCTAACGCGGCCAATAGCCTTGGTGCTGATGCAATTAGATGAGCATAGTTGCGCTCAGTCTCTAGGCATCGAGTGCCTTCTGACTGAGGATCTTGTTTCGCAATCGTGGCAATTAATACGCCTTCGTGGCCGCAAATCTGGAATTGATCATATGTGCCATCGTCGATAAACCAATCCTCTGTTTTGTGCGTCGTTTTCATAAGCTAGTCGATTTAAGGGTCAAGTGAGCTAGCCTTGCTCCCTAGCTGAGCGGCTATGCGTCATGACTAGGGAGCGATCGACTAACTAACCTGACATTGCTAATATCGCACATCGTGCCGCGCCGGGGAAGCACAATTATACGTCTTGACCCCCTGTTTTTGTAACACGATTGATAACCAACACGTTAACAACTAAGATTTTTCTTAGTGCTTTACATTTAGCCTTCCGTTTCGCGGCACAAAAGCAACCAGCAGCAGAGCTATAAGCGAGTAGAGCGCATGTCGTGTCGTAAACTAGACAGATCTGTCTGCCTTAGAATGCTTTGACATCAAACTATTCAACATCGAAACACCTGAAACACCTGCCGTTTTAACCTGGGAATGTCAGTAGGATGTCAGTAGCGTGCCGGATCCGCGCCGCGCTTGAGCATGCAAGCCTAGCTGTTCCCCCTCGCGCTTCGCTCTAGCTAGCCGTGCAACTCGCGCCCGATTCGCGGCTTAGATGTAAGCCAGTCGCTCATTCCTTGGCTGTTAGTCTACAGTATTTCCCCTGTCGCTCTGCCTCCGGAGGACCTGACGCAGTCAGCCAGCACAACTTCCTAGAGAGCTTAACCTATCCCTTAGCCTTTAGCCTTCGTCCCTCGCGTCAGCGAGCCCACTCGGTATTCCCTCCCCCGGCTTGGCACCTTCCAAACTTCCCGTCAACCCGCCCGGACTGTTTCCATGTTAAAACGTTAATAGACAACCGGTTAAGAAAAGAACAATAGCCGGATCCAAGCTGAAACGTACCCATACCGAACCGGCCTTGTTGAGCACGCTAAGTCTTGCGTAACAGTCACGTGCGTACCTGCTTACGAATCGTCCCTCCCCCTCCCGTTCCTGCCACGACCCACCACCCGCCCACCCCCACCACCCCCGGCTGCACCCCTATAGTTAAAAAGAGGCCATCCGTACATACACACAGGTGGGTAAGGAATTTATATGGAAACAGTTAGGTTAGAAAATACAGTTGATGACAACATAACAATGATGTGGTGATGACATGAAAATAGTTACAGGTTGTTGTTGACATGCTGATGCGTTGATGGAAAAGTTACTTGTAATGAAAAAACTATTATCATGTCGTGTTGATGAAACATTGATGACAAAATTACTGGTACGTGCGGCGGAGGATACGATCGCAACAAAAAGCAAGGTAGGGGTTGGCGAAGTGATCGAGAGGTTGCTTGATGCGAAGTTAACAGGTAACACTGTAGACAAAAATACCGGTAAAGATGATGACAGAGTTAAGCGTTTACAGGAAGAGCTAGAGAACGCAGATAAGAACGTGCGCGAACTGATGAATCAAAAGCAGGCGTTGTTTGATGAGGTAAAGAAGCTTAGGGTAACACGAGCAGAAGATGACCCGAGTTTGGTTAAGCAAGCGGTAGAAGTGGCTACAAAGAACTGCCGAGAAGAGAACGAGCGGCTTAAGAAGAAGATCGCAGAGCTTGAGGATAAGGTTAACCAGACTAAGGCAGAGAAGCTAAAGGAAGAGCTTGGGGTTAAGGGAAAGCTCGTGAGTGGATCGCAGATTAGCGCGCCGATAACATCGGCCAGGAATCCGCAGGTTGGAAGTCTCGCCCGGGATGGTAAGGAGAACTTTTTATGAACGAAATAGACTGGATTCAAAAGGATTCTAGGTGCAAATCGTTGCGCGCTGCGATTTACGCATTGGCACTAGAAAACAGAGCGCTCGAAGATAGGATAGATGAACTAGAGGATCAAATGTCCAGACTTGGAATGGAATACGAGACGCAGATAGATAAGCTTAAAAAAGAGATCCTGAAGGCGGAGGGACGAGACCAATGAAAGCCTGGATTTTGATGCATTGGTTCTATCTATTTGTGGCCGCGTTTATCGTCATGGTTCTGGCTGGCCTGATTGCTGATACGACGCCTAAGAATAGCGTAGTGCATACGGTGTCAGGGCTAATTATGGCCGCGATATTCTTTCCATTGACGGCGATCGTTGTGTACTACCAGGAGAAGAGAGATGAGGCGTATCACAGCCGCAGGAAAGGGAGACGCTACCGATGAATGTTCGAGAAGAAGCCAATAGGCTGAGAATAACTGACAAAGACATAATCATAGAACTCTTGCGCCAGAGGGAAGACTTGCAGGCTAAGCTAAGCGCCATGAAACACGGGCTGAAGACTGAGCCATATAACCCACCGAAGCCCAGCGCGGCGCAAATGCAGGGTCACGCGGACCCTTACGAATTGGATATGTTAAGGGAAGAGATGAATAGACTTAAAAAGCAATACGAGGCACTAGAATATCAACGCGACGATCTTGCTAGCGTTCTCAAGGAGTGCAACTTTCCTGAGCTTAGGAAGCTGCTTAACATTCCAGAAGGAGAGGTTCTATCGACTCAGCTTGTAAAGAAGGTTCAGGAGATAATGATTGAACTAGCGAACACTAAGCATGCAAGTGATGGCTACAGGCAGATTTTGGAAGAACGTAAGGCAATGTACGAATCACTCAAGGATTCGATTGAAGCTAAGAATCCACTTTATAAAGGCAAGTTCGCATGAACTGGTTTGTTTTCACTGTTGCCGCGCTCGCTGTCTTCCGCGTTTCTGAACTGATCGTGGACGACAAAATTTTTGCTTGGTTTAGGAAGCTATTCTCTAAGATTAAACTGGTTAACGATTTGGTTACGTGTTTTTACTGCTGCTCAATCTGGGTTGCGTTATTCGCTACTCTCTATGCTCACTATCTAGGCTACGTCGATTGGCTACACTCCTTCGGATACTTCGTAGCCCTCTCAGGTGCCGCTTGTGTGATCTACCGCGCTATCCGCGAACGAAAATAGTTACAACCCAGCGTAACCAAGAGCCGAAGCAAACGCCTGAATCTTGTCCGAAGGAATAGCGTAGATCCTTCCAACTGAATCGTACACTCCGCCGAACTGTACTGCTAACGCCTTACGCTTGTCGTCATCCGTTTGTGCGCCCAATGTGAATTGAGCAAAGAAGCACGTCGCGTCTCCTCCGGTCGATTTACCAACAAGCGAGATCTGTGCTGTTCCGCCCGTAAATGAAAATGATCCTCCACCCACAGAATAGGCTGGGCCGCTCTTTATCGGAGTCGTCTGAAGCAGGTTTCCATTGAGCTTGATGTCGATCTGATTTGACTGTCCCCAGTTTGCTCGGTTCGCCCACTTGTACCCATAAACATACGTTCCAGCCGCGAGCGTAATAGTCTGACTGATAGATCCCTGGTTCTGGATAAATGCCACCTGCCCCAGATCCTCATTGCCGCTCGTAAAATCCGATCCAGACCCGGTAAGCCCAGAGCCTTCGCTAAACGTCCAGGGCGAGCCTTTCGGATTGTAAACATAGGCCGTCTTTCCCGTGCCAACGTTAGGCGTTTGAAAACTCGTGTCTAAAAGTGTCGTATTCATGGTAGCGTGTGATCCTGAGAATTCCTTGGAAAAAAGGTCCATTGTGTTTTTAAAGTTAATCACTCCGGCCCCCTGAGTGTATGGAGAATTAACTTTCACGCATCCGCGCAAAATCAAGTCTTTGACTTCTTCACGTTGTATCGCGTAGCCAATCTTGTCTGCTTCGTAGAGTAAACGAAGCGCAATCGCGGCCACCTGAGGACAGGTAAGTGACGTATAGCCGTAAGCCACGCAATCCGGTTGTCTCCCATCCGGTGCTTCATGCCCAAAGTCCGCCGAACCAACCGCGATAACTTCAGGTGAATACGCTGGAAAATTCTGGAGATATCCACCAGAGTATAGCATGCCAAGATCTGGCAGCGCCGCGCAACAGACCTGATTCGTATTGTGCAAGTAATCCTTGAGCCGAGCGAATGTGTTCTGTTCAGGCGAAGTACCAGCCGGATAGCCCGTCACCGAATCCTTCGCTACGTTGTCCCCGAATGAACAGTTGATCACGATCCTAATCCCTGGATCAAGGTCATACGGCATCATAACCGGGAAGGGGTTTACCGGCTGCGCATCCGACTTAAACCAAATCCGGCCATCACCCAAGCACGGCTTTCCTTTAAACCACGAAGAGTGTTCTACAAAAATATCTGTGCATATCTGGCCAGCAGGAGAACTAGCACCAGCAAGAAATCCTGCTACCGCCGTAGCATGTTGGCCTACGCCGAATCCAGTAGTTGGCCCAGTTGCTTCGATCTTGGCATTAACCGTGACTGGGTTCGGCATCCAGTTGTTTGCTGGTTCATTCCTAGGACTTGCCTCGACCTGTCTGAATGCGTACCTAGTCGGCATCTTACTTCCAGGCTTTTTGAAATTCCTGAATCGCGGCCACCAAAGCTTTTCCTGCTTCTGTGATCATTGGTCCATTATAGCGAAATCCCTGTGCGTCTGCTAGCGCAAAGACCGATCTAAAGTCTTTGTGGTTCCAAATCTCTTGGTCTTTCTGTGCCATAGCAATGCTAGCGTCACATAGCGCCTTCGCTGTAGCTTCCTTGTCTTGCGTTTTTTTCTTTTCGTCGTCTAGCGCTTTCGTGAGAACATCGACCTGAGATTGCAAAGTCTCCGATCGAGTCTTCCATCCGTTCTCTGATTCTTGTTCGTCTGGTTCCATAAGTGGATTGCGGTGATTGCTGTTGATCATTTGGGTAGTAGTTTTTTTCTTACAATGTTAATGGCTTCAAAGCCTTTGCTGCCGTGAAAATAAACCGGGTGAATCTCTTGGTCTCTCAGCGGGTGGTTGTTTGGATACCGCTTAGCCGAGAACAGATATTGCTCAAGCGTGACTCCTTCAGGAAGTGGGTTATGAACGCTATTGATCCGATAGTCGTTCCAAATCAGTTTACTGGCGCGAGCCTTTGGCAAAATAATCGGAGCCTGATACGTATCCCAGGAACCGTTCGCGTGCGTCCTAAAAAATTTGTTATCCTTAACAAACTGTGGATCGATCAGCATGTTTCCATTGATGTGCTCGGAGTAGCACCAGAACATCCCCGAACTCATCCATGCTCCAAGGATCTGCTGGCTTCCTCCATGATGCCACTCATCATAGATCTCTTTTATCCAGGTCTTTCTAAGAGGAACGAAGTCCGGTTCCATGAGCATGAACGCCGCGTAATCCCAGCCCCTGTCTCGGTGACCTACGAATACGTCCGAGACAACCTCTCTAATCTGAGCGTTAGGACCAGCAGGCCATCCAGTCACAGCATCATTGCAGGCATGTGTGTAGACGTTAGCGAACTTCTTTTTGGCTAGCTCGACAAGAGATAGATCGTGCTTTGTTCCGTAGGCCGCACTAAACATGAAGTCAGCGTAGGGGCATACGCCGTCCTCTAGGTCTATGATTAGCCGCGTGAGCGCAAAGGCTACGTCACGATCACCTGGAGAGAACTGAAGAACTAGGAGGAGTTTTCTCATGGTAACAGAGTGAAGTATTCACTTAAAAGCCTAGCCGATTGCCTGGCATCACACAATGGATCATGAACGGGAAGTTCTGAGGCTTCTCTTGGTGCGTTTCCAATTGGGTCTAGTCCTGCCGCGAAACGAATGCTAGCAATATCCAGTAATGGGTATGGGCCTTTAAACTCTCGGCTATCATCAAGAGCGCAGCATTCTTCTAAGAACTTGGCTTCGACCGGCCAACAGCAATCTGCTGCCATGACTGCATCATGACGCTTAGCCCGCTCCCACTGAACCCAAAAATCATTCATCATCTGAACTCGGGACGAATGTGTTATCTCCATCATGGGCACATTTTCATCTACCCACTTTCTAGAATCTTCATTGCCTTTGCATTTGTCGCGATTTACGCAGAAACGAAACTCCCATTGAGGTGATCCGTTTTCAAGATAAACGCCGCCAGCAACAGCGAACGCTTCTCCGTGAAGTCCGATTGATTCTACGTCGATAACAAAAAATGATCTCATGCTACGATCCTCCGCGCCATGCGCAACTGATGCTGATAGAGTTCCCAGTGCTTAGGGTCTCTGCTTGAATGCGACCAGAACTGCGTTACTTTGTGCGCCGATTTTGGGTGCCCCTGGATATCCGGCTTATCGATCTCGATAAAGTTATATTCCTCTGTGAATTTCCAATAAGCATAAGCGCCAAGCGTAGGAAACTCCGCGAAGCCTTGCGGCCAAGAGTTCTCTTGCTCAATCACGTACTGGTTGAACGGGCACTTGTGAACCTCCTCAATCCTATGCCTTACTTCTTTATAAGTCTCTGCTCGATGAACCGAGGGATGGCGTTGCATGGTCTCGAACTTAACATACTCCACAGGAAGTCCAAGTGCCCGCATCACGTTCTGCTGCCACCTGTACTCCGCTCGTCCAGCCGGAAACGAACTGTATTTCACCATTAATAGATCCGGCTTACCGTTTCGGATGTAGTCTTCTGGCGTAACCGGCTCGTGAAACAGGCAGTCCGAGTCCATGTGCATGATGAAGTCTGCGTGCGGGCAATAAATATCCGCGCTACAGATCATGACCTCGTGCATCAGCATGCCCTTACCCTTAACGTCGATGTACTTCTTGACCCTTATTGGTGCGCCGTCCTTTGTGCGCCACGCTTCGAACGGAAGGAAAGAACCCAGATCGTCCCAGGGTACAATGATCGTAACGCCAGAGAATCCGGAGGCGTACTTGGAAATGGATCGCAAAGACAGCGTGATCCACTCCAAGTCGGGTAAGAACGAAACGATGACTATTTCGGTGTTGGGCATGCCTGTTTCTGGCGAAGCTCTTCAAACCTCTCCAGTGTAATAGTAATATATTCACCAAAACAGTTTTCGGCGCTGTTTGGAACGTTTCTCACACTAATAACGAGTTCTCCGCCAATAGCTATATGCGGTAATAACCTAGCAATTTCTGCAGACAAATCTTCAACCGCTTTTGTGTTCTCTTCCGGACTAAATCGACATAGGTGCGTAGACCATCTAAGCGTGCTGGTTTTAATATTCATTTTCTGCGCTTTGGAATTTTAGAGTTCTTAGCTAGACCTTGAGCCTTGCGTGTAGCTGACGCTAGAATAGCTCCAGCACGTTCTTTAGAAATACCCTGGCGCTTAGCGATACTGGCCTGTACTTTGGCGAATCCTGGATGGGCTTTTGACATGGTGATTTTACTGTTTTGGTCAGCTAGACCGTTTGACTGTGCTTGCATAAATATCAGGCTTGGCGTACTTGGTTTTGGGAATGCCTCCGCTACCAAGGATCTTGAGTTCCGAAAGCGTTGTCTTGTCGTAGTGCGTATGCCGTCCGCGCTCGCCATGCACGGGATGAAACACCACTCGCCAATCGGTCAGATCAAAGTACCTGTTGCTAGGAAGCCTCTCTCGAAAATAGGCGTTAACCGTATTGTCCCAAATGATCCGACCAATCGTAAGCTTTGTCGCCATCATGGCAGTCATTTCTTTATGGAGCACTTCCCAGATTCTCCTAGGAGCAATGAAAATATCCAGGCCGAAATCGTGAGGATCTCGCTTCGCGTTGTCTAGACCTAGCAGTGGATCGTAGGTGTAGCGAAACGAAGTCGCGGCCCAATTCCGTTTCATGTTGTGTGTCCTCACCACTTCCTCAACCAGATTGATATCGCGGCCTAGAACAATGTCAGAGTTAACGATCGCCATTGAGGTCTCTGGATTTCCCTGCTTAATGGCCCAGTCTAACATCTCGTAGATTGTGGGTGGATTCTGCTGAGGCTTAACGAACTCAATCTGGAAGTTCTCCTTTAGCCAAGTGTCGTTAGACGTATTGAAGTAAATAATACGACTCCCTAGTTGTTGCCAAGAATCAAGCGCTGCCAACTGGAGATCGGCGTATTGCCGACTCTGGTTGAACGGACGAAGCGATGATAAGATGTACTCGATCACGATCAGTAGATATAATCGCCAACGTGCCCTAGGATAAGGCTAGGATCCAAGTACGTTGGAATCCCGCAGAGCTTAGCACGGTGACACATAATCATGTCCTCTCCTTGGTCTGGAGTGTCGGCGTTGAAATAGCCATAGTGTCGGTCTGATTTTACGGGTTTAATCTGCGGGAACAGTTCGTCGGCACGCTCACGCATCGTCTCGAAAACCGACCTATGAATACGCATCATTCCCATGCCAGCAAACCTAACCTCTTCCAGCGAATGTTCCCCGCCGGTCCTTAGAATCTCGTGATAGCGTGCGTCTTGTGATGGAGATTCAAACGCATTGGCTACTTGTGCCTTATGGCTTTCGTTCCTTCCAAAGTATAGCGCGGCTACGATCTTCTTGTCTGCTGGATGAGACATGATCCGGCTTATGGCGTTGAAGCTGGCATTAGGCTCAGGTAGATTGCATCCAATAGAACGAAGCATTGCTCCGTTTCCGCACGGAAACACCATGTCGTCATCGACAAATATGAACCACTCGCTGTCAGTTCTAAGTGCCATATCGACTAGCATGTTCCTGGCCTCAGAGATTAGTGTTCTGAACTTAGGAAGAAATCCAATCTTTTCCGGTCCATATTGCGCGTAATTCACGAACAATGTCGCGTGCGTAAGCCCATTGTACGTACGATAAATAGGGCTAAGAATGAGAACCCGCTTACCGGTAATATTCCAAATCTCAGGAGGCGTAATAGTAAGGAACTCATTAAGCACCATCTGTGCTGCAGAGATACTTGGCATGTTCTTACTTTTCTGCCACGCAATAGCCGTAGGCAGAGACACGCCAAAGAAGTCTGCCGCCTTGGTGGGACCAAGCTGATTGACTTTGTTGATGACTAACCCGGCAAGATCAATAGCAGGCATCAGAGTGAGTCGCTATCCTCGCCGCGTTCACGGGCGGTCACGGCTTTTTCAAACGCCTCTCCAAAGTCCAAATCAATCTTTCCGGTCTTACGAGGCTCTTCTGATTTACGAGAACCTGAAAGGATCGATCCTTCTTTGGGTGTAGTGCGCGTTCCGTTCTTAAGCTTAGAAAGCTCCGCTTCCAGCGCCTTAATCTTCGCGGCCTGCGCCCCGTTCTCTTTACGCAGATGATGCGCCTCTACTCCACCAAGAAGGATTTCCTTTACCTTATCGGCCGAATTGGTCGGAGGATTTTTGATCATTGATCGAAGCTGCTTAGCGAATTCGTTGTGCTCTTCGATTTGTTTCTTCTGCTCTGCCGTAGCACCAGCCGGTAAATCTTTATCCTTAAGCCAGTCCTTACTCTTAATCTGGGATTCGGCCCAATCCGAATACTCCTTGCGCGTTTTCTCAAGGTTGGCCTCTTGTTCCTGCTGAAACTTGGTGCGTTGCTCTTCCTGGCTCTTAAAATACTTCTCCGATTCCGCTGTTTCTTTTTCAAAGAAACGCTTCTTCTCCGCACGAGTCATGGACTGCTGGGCCATAGCCGAACGGATCTCTTCGGCATCACCAACCGGCATGGCATTGAGCCATGTTTTTACAAGGTCTGCTGCTGTTTTTTCAACAGTAACAATATCTCCGTTTGCATCGGATTCTTTGATCTTGTAGACCTTGTTTGATCGTGAGAACTCCGCGAAGCCTCCAGCCTTTTCGATCTCTTTTAAAGTTGGTTCTCCAAGCTGGTATTTATTTAGGACTTCTTTGATTGTGCTCTCGGCCTGAACTACGGGAGCTTCGAACTTTGACTTAACCTCCGGGTCAGCATCGAGATCGTAGCGACGGCGATAACGCAGCAATTCCTTGCGCGTGTTTTCCAATTCCTCCTCTTTCTTCTTTAGCTCTTCGGAACCTTGAGCGGTCGCTGCCTTTGTTTGAAGCTCTTTAATAAAAGCTTCTTTTTCGGCAAGTGTCTTATCACGGAACTCCACCTTCTCCAGTAATTGACTGATGCGCCGAGCCGTAAGAACCTTATCGTTAGGCATTACCTTGAGCATGTCCTCCGGCAACGGATCGGGCTTTTGCTCTTGTTTAGACTCACCCTGCGCTTCCGGCTTTGTCTCGTCTTTCGTTTCTTCGGGCTTTGGATCAACCTTCGGCTCGCGCTGGCGGCGGTCTACCTTCTTTGGTTTCTCTGGTTCTTCCCCGCGCTCACGCTGGCCTTCCATCTTTTCCGCAGCCTCTAGAAAGTCCGGCAATTCCGTGGAAGGATTACCCTTGGAATCCAGCACCGTGTTGTTGGTAACAGCCGAGTCGTCGGGTCGCTCAATGGGCTGAACCTGAGGCTGGGGTTTTAACGCTGCGCTACGTCCATCTGCCGCACTATCGAAATCTTGGAGTTCTGGTGTGATTAAGGATGCCATAAATTATGGTTCAAGTGAATCTGGTTTCTCTGATGGTTCCCTTGCAGGGAGAGTTGTTAAAATGTTTTCCACGTCATCAAGCGCAGCCAAATAGCCCTTAAGTTCGATAGCTTGGTGCATCATCTTTTCGACTTCATCAGCACGTACTTTAGGGGCATGGTGCCGTCGTAAAAACTCTAGCCCTTCCATCAATAATCCAGAGCTAGCGAAGTCTCGGAAAGCACCTATGGTCTTCTTATCAAGAACAGGAGAGGGTTTTGCCATTACTCGGCAAAACTGGATTCGCTAAATATTTCCGTCAATGGTAAAGCTTAGAAAATAAGAAATATCTTAGCCGACCTGTTGGGGAAACGGAGCCACGTTGTTTGGAACCTGCGGTTGTCCAGGCAGCGCCGCTGCCATCATCGCTTGTTGCTGAGCCTGCGCTTGAGCGGCTTGGGCTTGCTGTTGCTGGAGCGCTTCGATGGATTTCTCGTAAGTCGCAATAAACGACTTCTTTTGATTGATCTGCTCGGTTGGGATCATATTAAGAGCAACCGCAGACTGATAGTGCGCCGCGTAGTGCTTCAACATCGCTTGCGCCACGTTGACCTTACCCGCTTTGATGACTGCATCCATTGCCGAAGGATAGCCTTCCTGCGGAGGCGTAGTCATAGTCTCCATATGAACCCAGTGATTGTCTTTAGCGATAACCGGCAGGTTGATTCCGCTGCCAATTGTGGTCAGTTCCTCAAGCTGTGTGCGTTGAGCAAGCGTTTGATCCTGAGTATCGCCGTCTGGCACAACCAAGTAATCGACCAAACTTTGGCCGCCGACCGCACTAGCCATAAGCTTGGCGGCATTGGTCTGCCTGAACAATGGATTATTGAGCGTACTCTGAGCGAACTGAGCCTTCTGCGCGGCTATAGCGGGAGTGAAGTCTGTGACCGATTGAATAGCCGGTTGCTCTACCAGGAGATCTAGCTCCTCCTCGGTTAGCGCAATCCCGTCATCGTTTCCTTCCAAAAGCTTTTTACGAACTTCCTTCGCTACTTTGTCGTTGCTCCCCTTCATCGTCAGGCGCTTGGTCATCGGCTGAACAAGGTACGCAAACTGCTGCATCCATCCCTCTAAAACGTCACGTTGAACTTCCTGCTCTTGCGCCATAGCTGCGTTAATCTGAGCGGCCTTAATGTCTGATGGCTGGCTAGGAATATCTGGCAAGTAGGAGCCAATGATCTGCTGCATCCATTGCCGCATCTGTTGCTCAAGAGCAATGTAGCCCTGAGGATTCGGGGCAATTCCACCTACGTTATTGGCAAATTGAGCCTCGGAAACAATGATTGAGGTGTCGTTAACCGTCATTTCCACCTTAGAAGCGTCCTTTGCCTGAGGCACCTGGAGCTTCATTTTGTTCGACATCCTCAGATTATCTATGGAATCGCAGCGCACTTTCTCCAATTGAACTGCCATGTCGTAGAGAAGTTGGCCCGCTCCCCAAGATCCGTGGATAGTGCCGTCGCCATACCCAAAAACCATTGGGATAACTACGTCATTCATCGAATCATAGGCATCCAATTTTTCGTATAAAAGAGCCCAGTTTGTTTCTGGCGCATCCTTCCAAAGAATGTAGTGGCTTACTTTGCCTGTTCCCTCCAAAACAAAGAGGTGCTGGGTTTTGATTACCTTGTAGCCCTTTTCGTAGGAGTAATCCCAGACTTGTTCTCGGATAAGTTCTTCGAACTTCCGCATATTCTCCATCGTCCAGGATTGGCTTGGCGTAGTCGCTCGGTGAACCGCCGCCGCCACAGCCTCTTTATCCCAGTCGTCTTTGTTTCCGTCCCGAGCCAACTTTAAAAGTTCGTCTGGCTGGTACTCCCAAAGAAGAGTAAACCGCGCCAAATTGTCATCCATGATCTCGGCACCTCTCGGCACAAATCCCCTATCCATTCTTACCATATGCGGACGCCATTGATAGGGATCCGTGAAGCAGCCGAATGTAAATCCGTAGTCTACTACTTCACTAGACAATCCGCGAACAAAGGTCGGAAACTTCCGCCATGCCTTAATCGCTTTTGTGATTGTCTCTCTAAAGAACTGAGTCTTCTCTTGTCCTAGCGGCCATCCCGGTGGTAACTCTGCTGCTGTGAGCGTCGATGCAGTCAATATCGGCATGTAAAGCCGGGGTGCCGCTCTTTTGAGCTCTGTGGCTAAAGCGCGGGTAGAGATGTTAGTCTTATACGCTTTGCCCTGGTCTTTAAGGCTTGTTCGGGAATACGGAGTATCGCCCTGCTTCTTGGCCGTGATACGCGCTGCGTTCTGGATTAGCTTCTTAGCATCCGTAATATCCCGCTCCACCATCTGGATAGCCTGCGATACCGAGCTCACCACTCGGTTTGTCTGCTCTAGGTCGCTCTCGTTTACTTCGGGGTCATTTCCGAATTCATCCAAAGCGCCTGATGTTTCCAAATCCGAATAGGGGAGCTTGTCTGCCATTAACCTACAAATGATTTATTTGCTTGCCAGTCAATTCAAAGATCCAATAGCCCAGATGGAATCTCTTTGGTCTTGCTGCAAATCAAAGTAGGCGGCTCTTGGCGGCGCGTTACGTGAACCCTTAGACCCGAAAGCAGCCCGCGCATTTCCTCTTCATTCTCACGATGGAAATCGTGGCACACAATGAAGTCCGCGTTTTCCACAAATACCCTGAATGAGTCGGCCCTAGTCCAAAACTCTCGGCTCTGATCTAAGAACACGACAGACCATCTCGTGTTCGGGTATGGGTCAGTCCTATCGGAAAGTCCTATCTCGTGATACATGGACTTCATGTTAATAAAACGATTCATCCAGTTTACGTCAGACTCCAAAGAAACCAGCGTGCGCTTCTGGCTTACACACATTCCGTGGAGCAACGGTGTTGAAAAGTTACCCATCCCGAGCTCGCAGACTGGGCCGTAGGTATTGCTAACGCACGTTACCAGTGCAGGTAAGTGACTAGACCACATTGCTTCTTCATCGGGATTCATTGTATTTTGGATCAAGGGTTATGGATCTAAAACACGTTATAGACTTCTGAAAGTAAAGCCCGCATCTTCCGCGACCATCTCCTCTGCCCTTAGCCTGGATAGCGTCGATGTACAGTTTATCAGAATCCTGGTCCAGTGGATCTTGAGGACATCCCAAGATAGGATCATCTGGAGGCGGGTAAAAGAAAATCACGTCGTCTGCATCCTGTTCTATGTTCCCCGACTCCCGAAGGTCAGACAGCCTCGGTTCGCGTTTCTCTCGCTCCATCTCGCGGCCAACTTGAGCCAATAGAACGACCGGGATCTTTAGATCCATAGCCATATCCTTAAATGCCATCGTCATTCTTCCTAGCGCTATATCGCGGTTTTCACCCTTGGCCTGCTCTGGATCGTAGCGCTGGAGGTAGTCTATCAGAATAGCCTTTAGCTTCTTTGTTTGAGCTAGCGCCTTTGCGCGGGCTATGACGTGCGAAAGCGTTCTATCTCGGTCGAAAACATGAAGCGTCTTTGATGCCTGAACGTCTCTTAGGGCCGAAATGAAAACGTCCTGCTGCTTAGCATCAAGTTGGTTCTTCCTAAACAATCGCCAGGAAATGCCGGATAAGGTCTGAGCGAACAGCGGAGGCAATTGGTCAACTGGCATCTCACGGGAGAAGAGTGCAACATCGCCATATTTTTCGGCCCAACTCCATGCCGCTTGCCGCGCCGCGCTAGATTTACCGATACCGGGACGAGCAGCAAAGATGATAAGACTACCCGGCTTAGCCTCGCCAAAACGTTCGTTCCATTCGCGCCAAGGCCACTCTAAGCCAATGTCGGATTCAGTGGGCATCCTGTTCTTGATTCTAATTGCCTTATCGATTGATTGCTTCGCGGCCTCTGGTAGTGTCTTGATGACTTGGGTGGAGTGCCTAATCGAAAGAATGCGGTTCATCTCGGTTGTGAACTTTTCGACTTCCGCGTTTTCGGAGTAGGCCAACTCTGCCACGTTTCGGCCAGACTGGATCAACTCACGCATCACATAGGTTTCTCGCACACGATCTATGTGGTAATCTAGTTCCATGGTGGTTGGAACCTTGCCGCTCACCTCCATCAAGTAGGCTATGGCCGTCTTACCATCTGCCTGGATCGCCTCAAGCCTCTGCGTCTTTCTCAGCTCTTCGATCATCACGTCCAGCGTGAGCTCTCGCCCGTGCCTATGAAGCCAAAGAAATGCTTGGTAAATCTGCCTGTTTGCTGGCTCGTAGAAGCACTCGGGAGATATGTGCCCATCCATTGCCTTAGCTAGCGAGTGGACGCCATCAATGAAAATACTGCTGAGTAAGCTGGATTCGGAGTCTTTGGAATGAGGCGGAATCCTTTCATAAACTGGCATATTGTTTGTTACCATAATCCCGAGTTAAAGTTTGTCTACCGACCGAAGAGGCGGTCTGACTAAGAAATATCTTAGGCTTACGGTCAACCACAAAAAATAAGAGTTGCAAGCGGGAGAAAATTAATTTGACTTTTAATATGCAAGCGCCACTCACCGTTTTTGATCGTATCAAAGCCCGATTGGAAAAGTCGGAAGCTGAAGGTACTGCTGTGGTTAAGTTCCTGCTTGGTAAATCTGAGATTGACTGCCTTAAAGAGTGGTGCCGCGCGGATGAAATAGAAGAAATTGACGGTTCAAGCGGAGGCTTCCTTTTTCGAGGCGTGGCCATTGAGCCAGTTAACTTCTATTCCTACTTCGCCTACGAACTGCTGGAACTCGCTCTGGTGTAATGCTAGATAGGTTCGGTGCGTTCCTTTACCAGTTCGACTTGGACTGGTATCGGCGCACAATCATACGATTGCTTAAACGCAGATTAGAATCACTTTCCCTATTGACTCAGGAAAAACCTAAGTCCATAGAACCTATCAGCACACAGGAAACTGAAGGCGTAAAAAGTGCTAAGACTCCGAAGCCGGAGCGCTCAGATTAGAATCGCCGACTAATAGGAGACAGAGGCGTAGACATACGCTGCTTACCGCCGCGAGCAGCAAGAGACGATGCGAGAATCGAGCTTTCTCGGTGCGCTGTCTTGTGTCGCCTTTACAAATCTATGTCGCCCCGAGAATCCCTAAAATGGCTTCTTATTCCGCGTGCGCACTCACGCCTTCCGATTATGGTCAGCTTATTGCCGACCAGAATCCAGTAATCACTCTCTCGGTAATCCAGCACTTGGCAATCAATTCGCCTTGGGCTAACTTCCTCGATGCAGGTACAGTTGAGGCTAACGTAGGTGAGAACATCGTCTCCCTCGCATCGGCCCGTACTGCTATCGGCCAATCTCAAGTTCAGCCTGTTTTCGGCGACTTGTCCCAAGCTTGCGGTACTTTAGGAAACGTGGCACAATGGGGCCAGTTCGAGTATACCACGAAGCTTCAAGTACTTCGCGGAACATCCCAACCAATTTGCGTAAACGCCACACGCTTCTCCGTAAAAAACTCGCTCGTCCAAGCAATCGAGTGGATGAAGCGAACCATCACGGACGTTTACAACGCAGACGTACGCTACAACCTCCTTTCGATGTCGGGCACAAAAGCGGTTCTTCGCGCCACCGACACCCAAGTATCCCAAGCTATCACTGGTGGTGAGTGGCAGGTTTCTGTTCCATTCCGTGGAGGCGTACCTACGGCTCAGCTTACTTTCGCTTGGCTCAAGGCTCTTTCGGACTACGCCCGTTATAACTACCAGCCAATGCTGTTCGGCCAGGGCGCAGACGAATATGCGCTCTTCATCGGATCTCCCGAGATCACCGATGTTATGCGCAACGAAGCAGGAGTTAACAACGTCTTATCGGTCACCACGGCTGGTTCCTTCAAGGACGGCAAAGACTCTCTCTGGAAGTACGCTTGGATCGATGTCAACTTTCGTGGCATCAAGCTGGCCATCGACCCGAAGCCCCTCCGCTTCGACACTGTTGGTGTTAACGGCTTCCCGAACTTCATCGAGCCATACACTAAGTCCACTTCGGACTTTGGATTCTACAACGCCAATAACTCTGCCTACCTCGGCGCACAATACGAGGTCGGCTTCTTGGTCTACAAGTCAGCCTTCCGCCGTCTTGTGCCATCGAAGTACACAGGTGAGGGTGAAGCCAAGTGGGCTACTCAGATGTTCGGTGGAGAACTCAACTGGCGCAACGTCATTGACAATGCCTGTAACCCCTTCGGAGACTTTGGTAATTTCATCTACCAAATTGCTCGTGCCTATCAGGCGCAAATGCCACACGTCGTTATCCCAATTCTCTACAAGCGCTGCGCCGGAGGACTCGGATTGCAGACTTGCACGGGAGTCACCGATCTAAGCGGTTGATCGAGAGATCTAGGTCTTATGAAAGCGCGGGCTCGGATAAATGTCCGAGCCCTTTTTATTAGATTCTTCGTTGAACACCGCCGGTAAACCGTCAATCTAAAAGTATGCCAGAGCCACTTACCTCCGACCAAAACGACACTTACCAAGTCTCGGTTTATAAAATGGCGTATAACTGGTGGATATTGGCCTCGAATTCTGGATGGACAGGTGCCGCACCGCATCCAAGTGATTCACCCGATTATCTAGTTCGGTTAACGGTAGACTATACGGATTTCCTAACATGAGTCAAACATCAGAGCAAAATGATAGTTTCCCCATATCCCTAAGGAAGATTGTCGATAATACCTCGGAAATAGCAAACGGGGGATGGGGTGGAGGAGGAAACGGAATCTGGGGACAGATCATAGGAACGCTTTCGAACCAGACCGATCTTCAGAACGCCTTAAACGCCAAGGCGAATGTCGGAAGCTTGGGCATGTTCGGCACGCTTTCTACGGTTAATTCGGAGATGGCAACTCCGTTTGTTCAACATCCGTGTCCAGCCGTAGGAACTAGCGTAACTCTTGCTACATTTACTGGCGCTGGGATAGTGGACATGGTATGGATTACGCTAGGCACAAATAGCGATGGTACGCTAATGTGGGATGGAAGACTTCAAGTATTCACGGATGGGGCCGCACTGCCAGATATAGATACCGATCTAGGCACACTTTTTTTAACGGCACTGGATGGTCATTTGGGATCAGCTAGGTGCGCCGCAACTCAGCACATTTCTTATGGAACTATGGGTGGATCTGGAACAGGCATGAGCGGGGGTCTTAAGTTCCCAATCCCATATAGCAATGGCATTGTCATAAAGCTTCTGGCTCCTACAGGGAGTACGAGCCACCCAGATTCAGACTATACCCTATTCACTCAGATTTCAAACAAGCCCGGGGTAGTTAGCGGATATCGTCTCAGATCAAATGCAGTCTCCTGGATCAATAGAAAGACATACACGAAAGACGATATAATCACATTTTTCAATCTAACCAATGCAGCCGGATGGTTGGTGTGGCAAAGCGTTGCGGTGCTCGGGCTAGCCAGTAGCGGAAATACGTACGATTATCTGGAGCGAATTTGGTTTTGGGGAATAGACGGAGAACCAACAACGCCAGATGGCAATGGAGTTGTTACGACTAAGTTTTCATCTTCCGGCGGTGAAGATCTTTTTCTTTACGGCTGGTACTTCGCTAACGCCCAGGGTGTGTATGGAACGCCTTGGACGCTCTGTACAGCAACCAACAATGCCAATAAGACCACGGTTGCGGGATTCGATTTTTGGGCATCGTGCGGTGGACTTAAGTTTAGTTCGGCACTTAAGCCGGGTTGGTCTCTTAAGCCATCGGCTGTTATCAACAACGGCCACGAGATGAGTTGGTGCTTCCTGTACTACATCGACACTTCGGTTCCATTTGCTCCGAGCGCTCCTTCTATTTCTGCAACGGCAGGAGATACGCAGGCTACTCTAGCAATAACCCCTCCAACTTCATATGGCTCAAGTGCTATCACCGGATACACAGGAACCTATTCTCCTGGAGGCGGAACATTCACAGTCGCAGCAGTAGACACGAGCAAAGTAATCACTGGATTAACAAATGGGGTCACTTACACATTCTCGCTTAGAGCTGTAAATTCGGTCGGGACAAGCTCACCTGGAACTACGACATCAACACCAACTTCTTTGCCTTTCCCGACGATAACGACAGGCACAATTTTGGCGCGGTACGTAGCAAGTGACTTGGCCCTTAGCGATGGAGCGAGCATAACGTCATGGGCTAAAACTTCAGGTACGTCATCTATAAGTTTGATTCAAAGCGGAACCGATCCAGTTCCAGTTTTTAAGACAAGTATAATGAACGGGAGGGCTGTTGCTCGATTCTCTGGTGCTGGCTTCTCAAGACTCGTGGCAAGTGCGAGCTTCAATACAGCTGCACCGACTATGATGATTTGTGTATGGAAGCCAGTAGCTCTAAGCGCAAATCAGGTTTTTGATACGTATCCTGGCGGTGCGCACGGACGAAGCGCAGGCGGAATAAATGGTAGCGGCCTATGGAATACGTACGCCGGAGCATCAGACGCAGTTTCGGCTGTTTCTCCTACTTCAGCGCCGCATATCGAAGTGATGGTTCAGAACGGCTCTTCTTCGTATGTCAGCATTGATGGCGTGAAGAGCAGTACGATAGACGCTGGATCCGGTGGAATCGACCTTCCGCTTTTTGGTGTTATCACCCAATTGGATGGTGACGTAGCTGAAATCATTGTTATTTCTGGAAACGTGTCAGATTCAGATCGTCGACTAATCGAAGCTTACGAAGGCACGGTTTACAATATTACAGTAACGTAATGGCTGATATAAATATTCCGACCCAGATCACCGATTGGAATGTCGGGGATATTTTGGCTGGCAGCGCTCCAGGAAGAAGCGCTCGTATTCCTGGAAGCACCAGCGCGGAACTAAAGGTATTTGCTCAGAAAGGGGATGGTAAGAATTCTGCTAAGCCATTCTGGACTTCAGTTGGCTCAATCATTCCTGGGCTGGCCGCGATTGCAACGAGCGGCAGTGCTAATGATCTCATTGCGGGCACGATCCCGCCGCTTAGGTTTCCAGCATTAACCGGAGACGTTACTACTCCTGGCGGTTCGCTCGCTACTACAATTAGCCAGAATGCGGTGAGTAACGGCAAGCTGGCGAAAATGCCGCCAATGACTCTGAAGGGCAACAATACTATCTTAGCTGCTGACCCCAAGGACCTGACTGTAGCCGAAGTTAACGCGATGGGAATTGGTGGAGGCGGCGGTGGATCAGGTACCGTGACGAGCGTTGGGCTAAGCATGCCTGCAATCTTTAGCGTGGCCGGTTCGCCAGTGACCGCCGCAGGTACGTTCACCGTAACGCTAGCGACAGAAGCCGCTAATACGGTATGGGCGGGGCCAGGTACAGGCGCACCAGCAACGCCTACGTTTCGCGGCTTAGTCATAGCTGACATTCCGAGCCTTGCTACGCTTTACCAGCCAATAGACGCTACGCTTACAGCACTCTCCGCTTTAGCTGACGCGGTTGGATTCCTGCATAATGACGGAGCTGGTATGCTGGCTTGGTCTACTGCGGTTGTGCCTGGTTCGATAACAACGTCCGGGCTAACTCAGTCAACCGCTAGAATCCTTGGAAGAACTACCGCAGGAACAGGAGCTATTGAAGAGATCACAGTTGGCTCGGGTCTTACGTTAACGGCTGGCGCGTTGACGGCTACCGGAGGAGGAACAGGAGACTTCCTAGGACCGGCTAGCGCTACGGATAACGCTGTAGTCCGTTTTGACGGTACAACCGGAAAGCTCGGGCAAAATAGCACGGTCACTATAGATGATAATGGTAATACCGTAATTGGAACTTCAACGCCTGCTGGAATAGGATTAACTTTTCAGACCAGTGCGTATGGATTCATTCAGTTTAAACGTTCTGGAACTGCCAACGCCTCTTGGGGTGTAGCGGGGGGCGCTAACGATTTTATCACAGGCTCAGTCGTTGACGACATGTGCTATAGAAATGATGCAAATAAAAACATTATATTCTCAACTGATAATGGCGCGAGCGCAGGTCTAAAAATAATTGCGGCAACAAACCTTATTCAGATACCTAAGTACACCACGGCAGGTCTACTATCTAACGATGCATCTGGAAACGTAACAACTGCTACGGTAGGAAGCGGACTTAGCTTGAGTGCTGGCGTTCTAAGCGCTACCGGTGGAGGCGGAACACCAGCTGGTTCTAATACTCAGATTCAGTTTAATAATTCAGGAGCGTTCGGAGCTTCAGCCGATCTTACTTGGGGCGGATCCACATCTGGCCTTACCGTTTCTGGGAATCCCCTTGCTGGGACTAATCCAACTTTCAAGATAACTGATTCTAACGCAAATGAACCAGTTTGGATGAGGGTTGAACAGAGTAATATTTCAGCTGCTTTTGAACTTGGGGTCGCAGGTGCTGCCGGTCAATTTCTAACCGATGCTCACGCTGGCGATGGAATATTTAAAGGATTTGGCGCGGGTGGCCCAGGAATGGCAATTGGCGGCGGACCAACATCGCCAGCCACTAGCTTATATATCAAGTACGTCTCTGGTTCTAAGGGGCGCGTAATTGTCGGCGGAGTGACGGATGACGGGGCAAACGATCTTCAGGTTTTAGATAATGCATTTATCAAGAACTCACTGACGATAGGGAACGGCTTAGGAGCCGGGCCATTTCTAAAGATTAATAGCAGTACATATACACTTCTTCAATACGCTAGGGGAGGGGCTTCTAAATTTTCAACCGGAACGGCTAACGCGGCTAATGATTTTATAACAGGAACGGTTCAGGACGACATGGCGTTTAAGTCAGATGCTTCTAAGAGTATCGTTTTTTCAACTGATAACGGGACAAGTATTCTGATGAAGCTAATTTCTGGTCATGGAGGGATTTTCTTAGGTGATCAATCCGGAACGCCATCAACACCAACTGGAGGCGGGGTTTTGTTTGTAAGTTCTGGAGCACTTAAGTGGATTGGTAGTTCTGGAACAATTACAACTATTGCCGCAGCATGAGCACACGAATAAGAGATCAAGCTATATCGGCAGACGTTCAAACTACCGGATCTACGCAAACCACGCTGCTCACTTGGACACCTCCGGATGGCTGTGTCTTCAGAATCTCGGCCAATGTCTTTGCCCTCAAGTCCGACAATTCAACCGCAGCCTCCTGGCAGCTTCAAACGACGATGAAGCGTTTCAGCAACGTCGTATCTCTTCTTGGATCGGTGGGTGAGTTGCTATCAGGCCAGCGTGACGCAGGAGCCGCACTGTGGCTTGCGAGCATGGATACGTCTGGAGCAACTATTCGCATTAGGATCACAGGCGGACTGGCTACGACGATCAATTGGAAGGGCTATATAAACGTAGACATCTTTGCTCCATAGGTTTTTGCCAATAAAATTAGACGTTGCCATTATTTGGATAAGGCGTTCTAATCTTTTCGTAAAATTGGTAACAAATCTAAAATAATTCGTATGAAACGTTTTTCGCTTATTGTGGCCGTTTCGGCTATTTTGTTCGGGTTATCGGGTTGCGTCAGTGGGAATTGGCAGGGACTAGTTCCCGGAAAGGACGTTCACCTAAAGAACTTCAAACAAGAGATCACAACGCCCTGGGGTCATACGTTGATCACAGCAGACTCATTGGATACTTCGGTTGCTGCGAATGGCACAGTTCCGCCGATTTCAAAATAAAAAACACTGGGAGGATGTTTCGTTATGGCTGAAGATCATGAAAGGCTTTCGACGCATGCATTGAATGTGAAACTTGATGAGTTGGAGAAGCGCCGACAAAAAGAGCGGCACGAAGCGAACAGCAGGATAATGGGAGCAATCCTTAAGCAGGGAGAGGAAAGCATCAAAGCAGCAGACCGCATCGATAAGATGGAGCTTACTATGGGCAACGTGGCAATGGAGGTGAAAGAATTGCGCGAGTCCATGTCGCCCTTCGTTGAGTTAGCGCGGGACCTCAAGTTTCGCCTTCTTGGAGATCCATCCATGCAGACCACGGGCCTGGTCAAGGATCACGAGCAGCTAAAATTGGACATTCAGAATGAACTTTCTGAGATCAAGAAAAAGGGAGACCAAACGTTTAAGGAGCAGCGGGCGGCTATTTGGGGCGCGGCTACCACGTTCATCACCACAATAGGGCTAATCATCGTGGCGTGGATTCAGCTTAAGAAATGAGATCTGGATTGACGGCCAAGCGCAATCTGTTCGTATCTCGTTAAGATCGGGCTGTACTCTGGAAATCGCCAACCAGGTTTAAGACATGAGTTTTCCGATTCCAACTAACCAAAGTACGTCCGCTGTTTGCGGCCAGTTCGCGGACCCAACAAATCCGGATCAAGGCCAGACGTTTCCTTTGCCGGTTAAACTTACCTGCGAACGACCAGACGCACCGATAATCGAGTGCTCAGACGATCAGTACGTTACGGAATACAACCCAAGCACAGGGGGATTCACCGTAAGTTCTAGGCTTTTTGATGAAGACTGCGGAGTGATTACCGATCAAAGCGGCCAACCTATCTTAACTATCATTACCTAACGTGCCGCAATTCGCCTCATATCCCCAGGTAACGATTATCGCGCCGACCGATACGTTTCTCATTAGCCAACCAGTTGGCGGCGTAAAGCAGATTGAATTTCAAGATGTCGAGGCAAGCCTTTCGCTTACAGTTATTCCTGGCGTGGTTCCAATTGCTAAGGGCGGAACGGGATCAAGCCTGACTAGTCCCGGCCAAGACTCGATTGTTTTTTGGGATAATAGCGCGGCAGCAATCAAATTTCTTTCCATTGGAGACGGGCTTCAGATCGTAGGCACAACGCTATCGGCCACAAGTTCAGGTGGTGGCGGCAGCGGCGGTGCCCCAGTTGGGGCAACGTACATCACTCAGCTTCCCAATGCTGACCTTACAAATGAATTTGCACTTTCAGACTTGGCTACCGGCCTGCTTAAAAATACAACCGCTACTGGAGTGTTGTCAATTGCTAATGCTGGAAGCGATTATGCGATAGGATCAGGATCGGGAACGGATAACGCTATCGTTAGGCTAAATGGGACATCTGGAGGAGTGTTCCAAGACAGCAATGTTACGCTTGCGGATAATGGAACTTCGTTCGTGTTCTCTGGAGCAAGCGGACTCACAAGCAGTGGGTCCAACCAAAACGTGACACTAACACCTTCTGGAACCGGCTTTGTTTCGGTAACTACTGGAGTAAAAACTGGAGCTCCTTCTGGCGCTGCTGGCCTTTGGCGTATGGGTAAAGTAACTGCAGGTGCAGTGACGCTAGATACCACGTCATATGTGGAAATCCTTGTAGACGGAGCTGTGATTAAGTTGCTGAAAGCTAGTTAATTATTATGCCACAATTTGGATCATATCCCATTAGGACATCAATCGATCCAGCCGACACAATCCTGTTTTGGCGAGATGCTGATGGCACCGTAAACCAGATCACACTAGCCGACCTAATCACTTCGATTCAAAGTAATACGGATGGCGCACAAACGGTAACCTACGTAAATGCTGACACTACGCTTACCCCCGCGCTGGGCTATGTCGTGGCAAACACGGGAGCAAATATCACGCTTACTCTTCCTTTGGCTGCCGCGAGTTCGGGCATAACGTTTGGTGTTCTAAACAAGGGAGTTGGCCATGTGACCGTAGAACCATCTGGATCAGACACAATCGCTGGCCAAGCAAGTATAACCCTGGGGCAGTACGAAAGCGCCCGCATGACCAGTGACGGAAGCTCACTTTTCTCTCAATAATTTTATGGCCAAGAAAGAATCAGATATGATCCACCTCGGCGTACCAAGCATGGGCACGATGTTCATTGGAACCGATAAGCCAGATGACTCCGAACCTGAGTATCCTTGCTTACGCACCCGAACCTACACCGACCTAAAACTTCCAGAAGGTGATTTCTTTTTTCTAGGTATTGGTCACGTTAAGAGTAAATCTGAAGACGAGGAAGATTCAGGTGACGTTTGCTATAGCAATGGAATTGAGGTTATTGCGATTCAGCCGATCAGCTCTATAGCTGATGAGAAGATTATTGAGAAACCTGGCGCTCCAGGAAGTCTAGAAGACAACTTCGATGCTGCAATTAAGAAAATGCAGGATCTCAAAGAAAATGAATCTAAAGACGACTCATCTTACGACGACGATGAAGACGAAGAGGGAGATGATAGCTGATGCAATTTTTGCTTCCTACGCTTCATAGGACGCTTATTGTTGGCCTGCTCTTTGTAGGTCGCCCACTTGCAATTCTCTTTGCAGTATGGGCCGTCATTGTCGATGCGTTCAATTGTGTATCTGGGTCCATCGGTTGGTTTCATTCCCATGTCCGCGATGAAGTTCTCAAACGATTCAAGCCAGCGCTCGCATACCGTTATTCCCCGACCGCCCCAGTATTCGAATTGGGTGTAATTGGGATTTGTGCATCGCTGAATCATATTTGTAAAACAGTTGTACTCCGATGTGTTACGCATATTGTGCGTGGTGTTTATTCTAGTCATTTCATCGGAATTAATACATCCACAGCTTTTGGTATGGCCGTTACGCAACTGGGTTCCACGAGCAATGGTCTTGTTTCCACAGTCACAAACACATTCCCAGCATGCAATTTTCCCAGAATCTACTTTTGCAAATATTGTCACTGTAAGCCTACCGAATCTTTGGCCGGAAATATCCTTGAAGTTATGCCCTCTTTTTACGATCAATTCATCAGCCATAAACTAAACTCCTATTTGGTTTTGGTTAGAGCTCATTTCCGACTGAAGATCGGCGATGAGCTTGATTTTATTCTCGTACCGGTAGTCTAAAGATCAATCAAAATGTACGTGGATGAAATTTTTCAGAATGCGGCTGACGCCTTAGGAAAGTGCGATCAGGATGCAGTATTCTCGGCTATCACATACGCAGTAAAGGCCATAGGAGACCAAAGCCTATTAGATGTATCACTGGGAACTTTAGACCTTTGTGTATGCAGTGGATGCGTTACGCTCCCCGAAGATGTTGGGACTGTCCTTGAGGTTAACTCCTCGGGCCAACCAACGCTTATCCGCAATCAGTTTTTCCAGTACCACCCCGACGGGCCTGGATCTCAAGCATGTACGCCCTGCCAATATGCTGATGAACTTGGTTCGGTCGTAACCTATCGAGATCCTTCGGGGCCGGTTAAGCTGATCGCTGAGGTGGAAAGCGCGGCAGACAACGGAAAAATGTTGCGTGTCTATGCCACGTCTAACGGCAAGCCGATCTACACTGCCGGAAAAACTGGCGCACTAGAGGAAGGCTTTCTTGTTCCCACGGTTTTCGGCTATTCGCAGCCCAACAACCTAGTTGGAGCTATCGACAATATTTATCGAATAAGAAAGGATCTCACTAACGGATTCGTTAAGCTCATAGCAATCAACTCGGACGGTACGCCCCATACCTCGATTGGTTACTATGGGCCTAACGAAACTGTTCCAAGTTATCGCAGGCTAAGGGTCGCAGCCAAAAACTGGGTTAGGATCAAATACAAGAAGCGCGACTTAAAGGTTCGTTCTCTTAAGGACTGGATCAGCATCGATAATGAAGAAGCGCTACTCTTGGCAATCAAGGCTGTGAAGTTCAGGAAAGATAACCAATTTGAACAAGGCCGAGCAGCCGAAGGAGAAGCGATCCGTTTGATCAATAATCAAGCCCAGTCAGAGACCCCGGGTGGCATTAAGCCTCCTCAGATTTTGTACAATGACTGGCCAGTTGAATGTGGAAACGACAGGCTCATCTATTGATGAATTGCCCTGATGCTATCTCTTCGGTTCGCCCTTTGTTCCTTTCGGGTTGCCCATTTGCAGTTTTCTTTGAAATAACCAAGATCGTTATTAATTCGCTCTATCGTGTGTTTAGGAGTGGGTTTTTTACCCATATCGGCATAAAAGTTGGAAAACTCCTTCCACCGTTCGCAAACAGTGATTCCTCTTTCTTGATAATTGCGCGCCGAAACGTGACTCGGATAACTGCACCTTTGATGCATGGCGTGCCATGAATTATGCTCAGGCATTCCATACATACCGTGAGTTTTATTCCGCTTAGACGCCATATCCCGAACAAGACACCCGCAGCTTTTTGTGTTACCGCTCCTAAGCCACCCACCAGCAACAACGGTCTTTACTCCGCAATCACACTCACAAATCCACATGGCCTGTCTGTTTAGATGTATATGCGAAAATCTAATTACCGTAAGTCGTCCAATTTTATGACCGGCCATATCAACAATTTTGCTCATATTTTTATTTGCCTTATTTTTTCGTAGTTAGTCAAGCCATATAGAATCATGCCAGACACAACACTTCTCGTAGATGGATCTGACTACCTGTCGTTGGGCGTGAATTCTTATGTTTCTCCTACGAAAATATCTGATAATATGGTTGTTAGCGCAATGAACGTTACGGTTCGCGGAGGGGTTGTCCAAACCCGTCCGGGCACCAAAACGCTGTTTACTTTACCCAGGGGAAACTTCCAGGGCTTAACTTTTTACAAGCCCGCATCAGGTGTAGGTCATCTAGTTTTTGTGGTTTCTGGGGATGTCTACACATCGGCGTATCCGTTCGAAACCTACTCACTACTTAAGGGCGTAAAGTTCAGCCTTACGGCAAAGTTTATTGCGTGGGAGACCTGCCTGAAAACGACTAGCTATGATGCGGCTGGTGTACTCATTTTTGAGGACAATCCCTATTCTGTACTTATGATGCAGGATGGGCTTACCCGCGCAGCATACTGGGACGGTACGGTAGCGCGGCATCTTAACCCAACCAAGAGCACGCTGCTAGATTCGGATGGAAACGTAGTAACCCAAATTGGCCTAGACGAAACACCGATGGGCCTTTGGATGAAGTGGAGTAATAACCGACTTTGGGTAAGTCGCGGCAACCAAATATTTGCTTCTGACATCGGGAATCCTCTAAAGTTTACTGAGACCCAGTACCTCAATGAAGGCCGCGCTTTCTATCTTCCAGATGAATGCACGGGTATCGTAGAGATTGAGGACAGTAACGGAATACCTCAGGGAATCGTTTGCTTCACAGAGCGCACGGGCACACTGCTTCTCTCATCAATCCAGGACAGAACTCAGTGGCTCGCTACGCAGCATTTCCAGGTTACGATCTTGCCCGAGGTTGGATGCGTGTCGGCGCGGTCCATCGTTAAACAGTATGGCCTAGTCTGGTGGATGAGCGCTAAGGGCATGATCAGCATGAACAGCGCAACGCAGAGTAATGTGAGCTCTCGAATCGACATCCAGGATAACCAGATGTTTGATTCAAAGTTTAACCTTTCTTACGACCTAAGTGGAGTTTGTGGATGCTTTATCGAGAACTACCTTGTTGAATCCGTACCTAACGGAGACAAGTACAATAGGCACACATGGGTTTTAGATCAGGCTCCGTTTGAAGGAAACCAGAATGCCTGGTGTGGATACTGGGCGGGCTGGAGGCCAATTGAGTGGGCGCGGGGCATCATCGGATCAGAAGAGCGCGTTTTCTTTGGATCAGTTGACTATGATAACAATCTCAGGGTTTGGGAGGCGTTCCTATCGGATAAGACCGACAACGGCGTTGCAATCACGTCCTTTGTTCAGACTAAGCAACACCTATTTCAGAATCGGGACTACAAGACTTTCAACTACGCCGAGATCGAGGCTAAAGAGATTGTAGGCGAAACATCATTTATGGTTGCTGTGGGCGGAAGTAAGGGTGCCTTTCAGCCATGCATGACCAAGGAGGTTGTGGCGACAAAGGGCCAGGTTTACTCTGGAGTTAAGTACGGTGCATCTGGGAATAGATTCGCAGGTAGCAGGAGTCAGATGAGGATTATGAAAACCCAGACTCCCGAGCAGCCATCGCTCTGCAATGAGGACTGCATTGAATCTGAGTTTAAGGGAATGGTCGATAAGTCGTTTGGCTTACTTATCGTGTGGTCTGGGATTGCTGGGCTTTCGGCCTACAGAATGTTTTCCTATGGCTTTACTACGCCATACCAGGGCACGTGCGAGGACAACGAGGTTCAGCCCAACCTACTTACGCCCGATGGATGTGGGTCCAAAAGCTTCTTCGACACGGATAAACCCATACCAGAATACACCGCGACTTCTACGTTTTCTCAAGTTAGCACGGCTACTGGACAACAGGTGTCGTACACAGCCACGCGCAAATCGTGGACGACCCAAGAGGACGCGATCCGTAACGCCGAAATCGCGGCACGCAATTACGTCTACCAAGAGATAGGACTATTTTGAAATCGAGCAGTAGCACATCTTTCAAAAAGCTTTCTCCCTATGCGCCAAGGGTAGTATCGCTTAATTACGTAGCTTTCCCGATAGACAATAACGCATTAATTGGAAACGTTCCCCCTGATGGAACGGTTTCAATTCTTTGCAGAAACAGGGCTGGAACCGCTACACTATGTGGATTTTCTGAATTTACGACGCCAAGCGCTCCGCCAAAGAAGTACAAAACAAATACGAATTCTGGGAAAGTTCTTATCTGTATTCACGGAGAACCGGACTGCACCGTAGCTATCGGAACAACAGATTCTTATGATTTCGATAATGCTGAAACGTGGCAGTACGACGTATCAAACTGCACCGTAAATACTTCTCACTACACGCACTATGTTATTGACGGACCGGACCTTCCTTGCGTTTGGAGCAATACCGGAACTCCACATATAGAAGTAAACAATGTGGGAACAATTGGAGATCCCGTAGAAGTTGGGCCAGGATATACTATTTTCAGAACACCAACAGTCTACCAAGAGGTAAGAGATACTTCATATTGCCAGCAAATTTTCCCTTATAATTTAAGTTTTTCTGGTGAACGATTCGAAACTCTAAGCAATGAGGATACGGAAGAAGACGCAATCGAAAGAGTTTTTCCAGATCCCGACGCAGGCTGGTCTGCATTTCAGTCTCCAGAGGGTGAAGGTTGTTGCACTACGTCTAGGCAGCTTAGGGCGGCTGATAGTTTTAGCCTAAGTTTTAGGCAGGTTGAGTTTAAAGTAGATGGTGAGGGATGGGCGTTTAACCCAACCATCAACGTTGTGGTCTATCGCAGACTTATAGGCAGTGTTGATTGGGAAAACTGGCAGACACTGACATACACACCTACAGTGATTGGTGGAGGCTTTTCTTTCATTGATTCGGTTCCTGAGTTGGTCGGTTACGAAACCTATGTATCTGCACCAGGAACGTGTGCTCCTTTGTGAAAAGCCATGCGACTAAAACCCTCAAAAGTTGTGTTTCACACAAGCTCTAAAAATATTGGGCTAGGTGATGCTGTTGAAGCTATTGCTAAACCCATAGCCCGCACCATAGACGCATTGATCGGATCTAAAATTCAGGAATGCGGAGCCTGTAAAAAGAGAAAAGAATCTCTTAACAAGGTAATGCCTAATATCTCAAATCCTTTCTCAAAATAAGGTTGAGAAAATAACCTAAGTGCCCCAAACAACATAGTCAATGGCCACAGTGATCCCAGTTTCTTTTCGAGTTGCGCCGTTTCCTACGAACGCTGATTACACTCCGCAGGAGTTTGCCGATGCGCTGGTGGCCAGACTTTCTATAGAATCACCGACTACGATTTCTTTCTTCGTTTCGGGACCAACCGCACCCACAAGCAACGTAGGCCCGTGGCTTAAGAATGGAGTTACTTGGTACGTTTGGGATACGCCAACGGCTTCATATGTTCCTCAGGTAATTGAGAGCCAGAGCCTAAGATACATATTTCAGAACGGCGCACCGGATCACAATTTTTACACATTTTGGGGAAGTCTTAACGGAACCGGAAAGGCCCAGTCTATCCAATACTTTTGGAACGGAGATTGGCACGATGTCTACGAGGACACGTTTGCCCTGTACACAAAGACCGTGGACATGAACACGGCAATAGATAACAAGATTGCAACTGCGCTGGTTCCGTACTCTACGACGATTCAGATGAACACGGCCATCCAGGCCGCTGTTCAAGGCGTTGCCTTTGGTAAGGGCGCGTTCCAGGTTGTCATGGGGTCATCTCAACATCAGGCTATTGCTGTTTCTGATAGCGGCACGATTACGCCTATCTTCAACGTGGTCGCAGCAGATCCAGACGGCTGCTTCTCAGGCAACAAATATACCTGCCCAGCCAACGGCTACTACATCTTCAACGTCATCCTTCAGGTAAATGCAGATGACTCGAACACAACTGACCTTGGAACTATCTGCAATATCCTTAAAAACGCTGGGGTAGGAATTGCTGGAAATGTACTCCAATCTCAAGCCGATCCATCGGCAGCAATGGCCCAAGCGGTAACGGTGGGGCCAGTTCTCATGAATATTGGAGACCAAGTTTACGTTACCCTGGATTACACGATCACGGTAACGGCCCCGTCTGGCATCTTGGTTGGTGGCGGCGGTCCTGCCGGAGCACAGTTTAGCGGGCTAATGGTTCGAAGCGCATGATCAAGTCCTATCAAGTTTTTGATAATTTCTTAGACACATCTGTTTTAGATGTGCCAAGCTTGGTGCGCGACTCGGCTATTCATGCGGGCTTTGGAAACTGGATTCCAGGTAAAGACGAAACTTCGGCCAGCCTAGACGGCATGGGCTTTGGCGGAAATCACGCTATTCTCACAAAATCGCTAATGAATGCTACGGGAATTATCGCTGTTCCAAACCTGACGCATTTTAGACTCACCACAAAGCACACAGAGCGCGCCACGATTCACTCAGACGCACACGCGGCACCCTACACCTGCATAGCCTACCTTACGCAGAATAAAAATCAAGGGGCTACGGCATTCTGGAAGCACAAAGAAACTGGTCTAACTGCCCTTCCTGCTAATCTAAATCAAGAGACAGCTGCAATGCTCCGCGATGACATGGCGAAAAGCAGCATGGAAGACTGGGAAATTACCGACATCGTTAAGGGCGAGTATAACCGAGCGCTAGTTTTTAATGCACCGCTTTTTCACTGCCGATATCCAATGGAAGATCCGGGCACAGACCTTGAATCGGGTCGTTTAGTCTGGATTTGCCACTACTTCAACCTACAGGAGATGAAATGAGCGCCATAGAACTCACCGACTCCGAGAAGATCATGCGAGCGGTTAACTCCTCAAAGATCAACCGCCTAGAGGCATTGATGCAGGCAGGCTATCCTCCAGTCTACCCAGAGGTCACGCACCACTTCACCAAAGGCGACGGCGTAAACGGGAAGATGTACGTTAGATCAATCCTAATGAAAAAGGGTATCTGCGTTACTTCTAAGATTCACACGTGGGAACATCCCTTCTTTGTTATGACTGGGTCTATGACCTGGTTCAATGAAGTCGAGGGCATGGACGAATCCGTTCACATTCAGGCTCCTTACTTCGGCATAACTAAACCTGGAACGCGCCGCGCCATTCTAATTCATGAGGACGTGATTATGACCGCTTGCTATGCTACCGATCTAGAAGATGTGGCGGAGATTGAGCGGACAATAATCTATCCACACGAAGTTCCGCCTAACACTTTTGAACTGACACAATGAAACGATTTAAACAGGCGCATCAGAAACATACGGAAGAGATTGTTTCTAGTTATAGTTTGCAACAGCAACAAGTATGGGTCGCTGCAGGGGTAGCTGTAGTCGGAATAGCCGCAGGGACGGTGTCACAAGCGGACGCTAGCCGCAAGGCGCAGCACGCGGCACAAGACGCAGCTAAGGCCGGGAAGGTTGACGTGAACGCCGTAGGGCAACAGGCAACAGATCAAGCGCTACAGAACTACAAGACCTCACGGGCACTAGAACAGCAGTACACGCCAGAAGTTGCTAATCTTAGAACTAACTCGGTTCAGGATTTATTGGCCGCGCTTGGGCCAAATCAGTACAATCAGAGAGCGGGTCAGATCCTCATGAACCAGGGGAATGCGCAGAACTTTACTGCCGCGACTCCAGAAGGTTTACAGGCCGCAGCAAACGCCGCGCAAGCTAATCTCGCTTCGGGTAATACTCTGCCAACAGCAAGACTCTCTACGGAGATGAGTAATTTGGCAACGCGAAATGCGCTAGCTAATGCGGGAAACACTGCTCCTGGGTCTCTCTCTTTGGGCCGCGATTTGACGGCGCGTGATCTTGGACTAACGAGTCTTCAGCTCGGTCAGCAAGCGCAGCAGAATTTGCTTAACCAGATTAATAGCGCGGCGAGCACGGGACAAGCGTTAGGTAACTTCAATCTCGCTAACAATCAACAGCAGATTGGGCAGAGCCAATTCGCGCAACAAAACGCACTCCAGCAAGCAGCAGCGTTACAAGCGTTGAGCGCAGGAGATTTTGCAAAGTATCTGAGTGCGGCCCAGTTTGGACAAAGCATCCAGTCGCCTGTTGTCGGACTTGATCCCAGTGCCGTAGCTAACCTGAGTGTCGGCAATTCTAATTTGGCGGCGAACGCCGGGCAGCAATCGGCAGCATTCAAAGCTCAGCAGGGAAATAACTACGCTCAATTACTAGGTCAACTTGGCGGCGTTGGAGCTGGAGCTATTTCGAGCTACAATAAGCAGCAAAGTAGCTATCCATCGTATAATTCTGGCGGATCTTCGACCGGTACGGCATATGATTTTACAAATAAGTCAGATTAAAAATAAATAACATGGCCACAACAGCCGGGTACGGCGTCCAAGTGATGCCAAATATTCAATTCGCCAGCGGGTCGGAATTGGCTGGGCGCGGACCAGGCGAAGCGATTGCTGGGTTTAACTCTGGCATTGGAGCGATTAACGCCATCCAAAACACGCGGCAGAAAGCTATTTTGGCTCCAATTGAGCAAGAAGCTGCGAGAGCACGTTTGGCGCAGATCCAGGCCGAAACTGAATTGGCTCAGGCCCAAGCACCATATCGTGCCGCATTGGCTAGGATTGAAACGGCCAAAGCGAGCCAACCGTTCAGGACAAAGCAGGGAGAATCTATTGTTCAGGTTCCTAGGCTGGACGCGAACGGACAACCAACGGGACAGTATGATCAAGTGATTCAGGAAAGTGGCGTTCAGTACGATCCGGTTACTGGTACAAACAGTCCCTACACAGCAAACATGAAGCCGCTCGTTACGGCTGAAACGGCTGCGCTAAATAATTCCCTTATAGGTTCTCGACAATCTACATCCGAATATCAGCAAGACCAAGCCGCTGCGAGAGCCGAGGCTAATAGAATTGCAGCGCTTAACGCTCAGACTAATCAGGATCGGGCTAAGGCTCAGGCTGACTTGTATGCTCAGAGAATCAACCATTACAAGGCCCTTGAAGCCCAGGGGAAGGTTCAGATCTTCCAGACAGTAGACGCCAATGGCAATTTGGTTCTAAATCCCGTAGACGTTAAAACGCGTCAGGCGCTGCCTCCTATCAGTCTGAACGCTAAACCGAATCGTTCGGTTGATCCAGTTACTGCAATGATGTCAGGGGATGGTAAGGTGGGTGCCGTTAAGCCAAAGAGTGAGAGTATGACAACAGCAGCCACGAATTGGGTGAAGAATAAGATCAATTCATTCACTTCGCCGTCTCCCGCTGCGGATCAACCAGTGACTACGCTTCCCGTAATTCCGGCTGGTCCCGTTGGCCAAGCATCACCAAACCCTGGACCTCCAGACATTCCAGATGACAGTGAGATCGATAATCTCCTCGGGTTTAATCCGACTCCAGTAGCTCAGCCTAATGCAGCTCCCGTGTCGCCCTACAAAATTCGTGTGGTTAAACCCTAATGCCTACTTATGAGGTAACAGGTCCCTCCGGTACGGTCATTGAAATGGAGGGAGCGAATCCGCCTAGCCAATCGGATATTGATGCCGCGTTTGCGAGTATCCAACAAACGGCTTTGCCTGCCGCTCCGGCTTCATCTGGTGGTGCTGATTTGGCGCGGATGGCAATTGCTGCCTATAACGCCCCAGCTCCTAATATCGGAGCGAATCTAAACCTTCGTGATGCGCGTGCGGCAGGAGGGCAGACCTTAAGCTTATCTCAGGCTAGCCCAATTGCTCGTGAACGTGCGTATGATGTCCTTGGCGGGATTACTGGTCAAGGCGGATCTGAAGCCGCGCAGTTCACAAAGCAGTTCAGGGAAGCGCCAGTAGGCCAAGCGTTTCAAGACCGATATCTAGGCGCTATCGTTAAGACTGGCGACAATACTTTTAGGCGTGTTGGCCAAGCTCCGCAGCGTGAACAAACGGCAGGGGATATTTCCAGCCAACTTTTAAATCAGGTATCCAACGCGGATATTGGTGGCGCTCTTAGTACGCTTCAACCCGGATTTAACCGAGCTGGTAATCTTGCTGTCCGTAGCGGTGGATTGGTTGCGTCAACGCTTGCTCCAGAGCTTAGACTCCCAGGGCTTATTCTTGGATCTACGGGGGAACTAGCGGGCCAAGCAATCGACGCTGAAAGCGCAGGTCAAGATCCTCTCAATTGGCGTAACTATAGTTTACCAGGTATAGTTGGCGCTGGGCTCGTGAGTACAGTTGGATCTGGCGCTACGGCTCCTACGCTTAGGCAGGCGGCAGCACAAGGCCTCCTTGAGGGTGGTGCGCTAGAGGCTCCGTATCAACTATCGAGTTTAACGGCTGGCCCAACGCAGGCTGAAATTGATCCTAATACGGGACTGCCTATTGGCGCGGCTAAATACGAAGGAAACTCTACGGATCTCCTGCCTACGCTAGCAATGGGCCTAGGCGCTCGTGGAGGTCACGCTATTGCGAACGCTATTTCTGATCTAAGGAATCCTCGGTTGCCGCAAATTGAGTCTGCTCCGGCTAGCTATACGGATCAAGGAATAGTCAATGCTCAGACGGCAAGACAAGCTGAAGGAAACGCGGCGCTCGCTGACGCATTTCAAGGCGAACAACGAGCGCTACAGGGCATAGATACAGGCTATCAGAATGCCGTAGAGCTACAGGCTCCAGTCCAAGCACAGAACGTTTTGGATGCCGCCGAAGCACAAGGGGCAGTTAACGCACAGAGACAGGGTGCGATTCTGGATAACCCGGCTACGCCGCAAAGCGCTCAAGCACTTCGAGAGCAATTAGCACTTGAGCAGCAAGCGGCTGATCGTGCGGTGCAGCAGCAGAATATTTTGAGACAGGCGTCTGGCCTAGATTTACAAGAAGCAATGCGGGCTAATCAGATTCAGCCTAGCACGCTTACACCGATTGAAACCTCCCCTCAAGAACTGGCAGCTAGGCAGATTAGAGAACTGGACGCTCAACGAGCTACCGCGCTTCCGTTAAACGCTGAGCTTTCATCTCAGGCCAATAGGATGAACGAGCAATACGGGCGGGCGCTTCCTATTGCTCTTCCGACAATTGCTGGCGTAGGTGTTGGTGGTGCTATTGGATCAACGCAAGGCGATACACCACAAGAGCGATTTCAAAATACAGTTCTTGGTGCTGTTGGTGGTGGTCTGCTTGGCGCGGGCGGAACTGCTGCTGCACGGCTAGCTCAACCAGAGCTTAACGCTGGCGAACAAGTCTTGGCCAAGGCAGCTAAGCCACCGAGTCTTGCCAACATCGTAGCTGAAACCGCTTCTCACGTTGAAGGAAGTCCTGCTAGTACGCAGGCCGCAGCTAACGCGCTTACTCAGACTCCAAAGCTGCCTACGATCGCAGAGGCTACTGCGCAACAATCGGCTATTTCTTCGCTCAAGGATAAGCTCGTCTCCGGTCTAAAGAAAGCCGGTAAAGCTCTTACGCAAGGTGACACTGTTCCTAAGTTTCAAGGCGATTACTCAGCAACTCCTGACGCAGTGAAGGGCGGACCTGCTCCGGTTGGTTCTTACTCTGGCGTTCAGGAAGGTGCTAACGGCGAAAAGATTGATCTCTTCCACTTGAATCAGCCCGTCTATGATGACGCGGGGAAGATGGTTCATCCAGCAGGTTCAGACGTAAGCCGGGAATCGCTAGAAAAATTGGGCTATACCGTTCCAGAACCGAGTACATTGCCGCCAACTAAAGGCGCGTATCCGTCTGAGATGACTGGAGAGCAGTATCAGGCGCTCCGCGCACAAGAAGTGCAGGCCATGAAAGCGCAGGAGGCTGTTGCGCCCATGAACAATGAGTCAATGAAAACGCACTCAGCCCTTGTAGGCGCTCTTGAAGTACTAGACTTCTCGCCATCAGAGGTTGGCGAAATCATGCGGACAAAGACGCCAGAACAGATTCGTGGAATTATCAATGATGCCGTAGAGAGCGGTAAGAGCACTTCTTTAAAACCGTTACCTCAAGATACGGAGTTTCTATATGAACAGAAATATGACACCAAGTCAGGACCGAAGTCCGAGCGGTATTATCAAGTTGACCGAACTCCCGACAATCCAAGAGGAAGAACTGTTGATGAAGCAACCCTGCGCTCGGAAGGGTACGATACTTCTGGACTCCCAGGACCCGAAGAGAATCCAGCAAATTCTGGATCTTCTCAATTCTCGGGTGCTATTGGAGCTGGCGGAACTCAAGGCGCAGTCACAGGAAAAGCGTTAGGCATACTTGCTGGCAGCGCTACCGGAGGTACCCTTGGTTTCCTGGGCTCTAACGAAAAAGACGATAAGTTAGTCCACACTGTAGCTGGTGCAATCATTGGTGGAATCGGAGCGGCGGCTCTGATGAAAGGAGCGGATGCTGTAACCAGAGCCAAGGTTGGGCAAGAGCTAGATGTTATTCGCCGCAACATAATCAATGAGAATATCCCGCGCTTAAGGAACGCATCGGAAGAATCCGCTAATGCTGTGTTTCGTTACGCCAATGCGCCACAAGCCGCTGAAGATGTAGCGAAAGACATTCAGGCTAGAGTGCTTGGAAGTCAGTACAAAAGCCCGGAGTTCTCAAAGAAGCTCGGTTCTGTTTGGGTAGAAGAACAGCAGAGAGGGCTAAAAAATAGTTTGGAGGAGGCCGCAAATAACGCATCCACTCCAGAGGAAGCCACGCAGCTACGCAAACAGGCATCTAAGGTGGTAAGCACAATTGGACGCGAAAGCGTATTCAAGAATGAGGCCGAATTTCAGGCCGCGCTAAATGATCCACAGATCAAAGAGGCCAACGAGATTTTTAAGCAGACTGTTCAGCCCGCAGCCGAGGCCCGTCATTTGCTCACAGGAGGATTTGATTCCAGAGAAGAGTATGAGGCCGCGATTCAAGAAGCGCTAAAAAACGGAGACCCACTTCCAACCGTAAAGCTTGCTGCCCCAGGACCAAATACTGGAGTTTTCATAAACCAGCAGCCAATATTTGAAGAGGCCAAAGAAGTTACTGGAGGATCATCGCCAAAGGGCAACCTCCGAAATCCGCTTCAGCGCAGGTCTGCATTTTCTAAGGTTCGTAAGGGCACCGCAGAAGAGTACAACATTGACGCCAATAGCCTGATTGAGCGCATGGTCAAAGGTAACTATGAGGATGCTGCTAAGCGGAACATGTATACACAGCTTGAAAAAGACGGGCTGGGCGTAGCGCTTCCTGCCGGAGAAAAACCAACAGACCTAGATACCGGTCGTTACGGAGGTCCTCCAATTCCAATCGAGCAACGCGGAAGCGGCAGCGCCAATACTTTTTTTTGGCCGGATCAATCTATTGAAGGAGAGTTGAGAAAAGCTCTGAACACAGATAGTCCGTTACGTAAAAAAGGATTTCTTGCTAGTGTCAGAGGAGCAATGAACCTGATTCAGATGCGCGGCCTAACCGATCCGGTTGTGCACGGGGCCAACATTATTGCTGGTATCGCTTCTGCTCCTGGTGGAGAAAACTTCATTACTCAAGTGTTTAGGGGCATGCCGATAGCATCCTCGTTCGATGCTCTTGGGAAAGTGGGGATGAAGGTTGTTGACCTTATCAAAGACACTCCAGAAATTAGGTCGCAAATCGCTAAACTTTCCGAAATCGGAAGTATCAGACCGGTCTACGAAGGAGATACGAATCGTATCAGTCGATTCCTCCACACGGTAGACAAAGCCGGTAGGTTGGCCTTAGATGATCTCTATCAGACCTTGGTTGATCGAGGACTAGTTCAAGAGTCAGAAGCTGGTAGGCGCGATTTTGCCAATAGAATTGGTCAGTACAATAGCCGTTTGCTTGGTCAATATGACGGTATCCTAAAAGAGTCTGGATTATCGCCGTTCCTGGTTGCTGGTAAAAACTTCAATTCTATTGGCCTTAAACAAGTCGGAGCACTTGGCGGGCTATCCACTGGAGGAGTGAAGGCTGCATCCAAAGCAGCAAGCCTGCAGCTTAGGGCAGCACAGACTATTGGGGCCTACAGTACACTTGTCGCCATACCAGCGGTGATTAACTATCTGGCCTGGGGAGACCCAGGTGGACCAGATGGAACCCCGCTTGGTAAGATTGCGCTAAATGAAAGTGACGATGGAAAGCGTTACTACTTCGACCCGGCACAGCTCACACTGCTTCGGCGTGGCTTGCGCAGCACGGGCCTGCAAGCGGTCATAACCGGCGCACAAACTGGCGACAATCTAAACAACGTAGGTGGTCAAGCATGGCGAGACGTAAGAAACGCGCTCATTCACCCCTACGCTGGTCCAGTCCCAACCGCAGCAGTCACCGCTTTAACGGGATATAACCCAACGTTCCATCGCGTAGCGGAGAACGTAACTCCTATTGGTCAAAGCCCAGACACGCTAAGGCAGCTTGGAGCTAATGCGAGTGCCGCGTTTAGAAACCTAAATCCAGTTCAAGGGGCCTTTGCAGAATCCGCTACGCCTAAAGCCGGAGAGGAGGCGTTTGGTCCAGGAGAATCAATTCTACCTGGAGTCGGAAACATGCTGATGGATCTTGCTGGCGCTGGTGGTCTACGTAGGGCGACTCCGCTGAGCGAAGACACAGGCGCGCTCCACGAGGCTCAGGACGAACGCTTCGAAGCCAACAGAAACCGCAAGAAGCTGATCGAGTCAATTATCGCAGGAAGCACAGACGCGAACGGACAATTGGATCTGTCTCAAGTTAGGGCCCACATTCAAACGCCAGAGATCCAGCAGGCCATCCGAGAGAACCCACTGCAAGCCCAGCTTCTCAAGAACGAGATCCGCACCGCAGTTAAACAGAAGCTCCAAGGCCAACAGAAGTCGGACGTTGAAAGTAAGTTCAATGTCGCCGAAGGAGAACGTGCTCAGTTTTACCTTAACCGAATCTCGAATCTTTCGCCGGAAGAGGCGCAACAATACCTGCGAGATCAGAAGTCAAAAGGATATTTGACTAGGAAGGTCCTGCAACAAATGAATTATTTGAGGTCAAGACAGCCCGCTGGTGTTCCGTGATGGTTTGATTGTTCGTTCGCGTTAGTTTATTGCTTGACTCTGATTGCGCAATCGAAATGATTCGCGTCAATGAGTACAGCATTATTGACGATTAAGCAAATTAAGGAGATGCCAGCAATGGTGATTCCGGGTGTTCAAGGAACACTTGTTGAAGTAAAGGAGCACAAGCAGGTGCAAGGTGCTAAGGGGCCTACCACAGTACAAAGCTTCAAAATCCAGGAAGGAAATGACTGGCTGTTTGGAGACGCCTGGGGCATGCAGGACTTATCGCCGTGGCGCGGGCAGCACGTTATCTTCGTCTCCAATAAGACGGGGAACAACAAGATCGCTGGGGTACAGATTAAGGAGAAGCCGAGCCAGGATGGATCCAAGACGTACAAGAATCTGAGCATATCTGGCGTGGCCACGCTGCACGACAAAGATACCTACGAATCCAGCAAGGGCGTTCCAGCTCCGCAACAGCAGGCTCCGGTCGCGGCACCACCACAAGCTCAGCAGCAAGCGCCGTTCGTGCCTAAGCCTGCGATAAAGCAACCGCCGCAGAAAGATATGCCATTGATGACCTACGCACAGGCGTTTCCTAATTCAGTTAACGGTCAGACTGTGGGTATGAGCGTTAAGGCGGCAATTGATATTCTGATTGCATCTGGAGCCGTTAAAGACGGTAAGTTTGCTGACGATGCTTTGTTCGGTGCCGTTCACCGCTTAGCTTCTGGGATCATTGGCGTTTCCCAACGACTGGAGCGCGGAGACCTTGTGGTTAACGACCATGCAGTTGGTTATACCCAAGCAGACACAGCAGGTATTGAATCCTTTGAGCGCGCTATTCCTCAGCCGCGACCTAAGCCGAATCCTGGGCCTGGAGGCTCAGCGTTTCCAGCTAGTCAGGAAGACGGAGAGGACGTGCCATTCTGATGTATATGGAAAACAATAACTTAGGTAAACTTACCAAGGTCAAGAATAAGCGGCCACGCGGCAACGAACAGAAGGAATATCTGGCCACCAAATTAGAGTTCCCCGAGCACGGTGTACAGGACCTAATGTTTCGCCCGGACGAACTTATACGCCCCCTTAAGCGAGCGCTTAGACAGAAAGACGATTTACCAGCTAGCAACTCAAACTAAAAACCTATGAGCCATTGGTACAAACCGAATCCAGATGGAACAATAACTACGCATCACGATTCAGATTTGCGTGATGCTCGAAAGATGGGGCTTTACTGCTCAATCACTACGATAGAAAAAGCAATTCGAGTAAACCCTGGACTTACCAGGTGGATTGAGGGGGAGATCATTAAGGCAACCATCGCTTATCCAAAGATGGAGTGGGAGGACCTCAAGGCTTACGTAGATCGAATTAAGAAAGCGTCTGGAAAGATTGCCGAGACTGCCGCCGATTTTGGTACGAGATTGCATGATGCGCTCCAGCATTTTCCTCAGTATCCAATGGACCTCCAGATTATCCCATACTTTGAAAAATATGCTGCTTGGCATGACGCTAACATCGTAGAGATTATTGGATCTGAGCTCGTGCTGGCCAATGATCAGATAGCGGTAGCTGGAACCCTAGATAAAGTTGTCAGGCACAAGACACACGGACTTCTGGTCATCGACTACAAATCTCAGGACGTAAAAGCCAAACCGGCTTTCTATTCAAGTTGGGCAAGACAATTAAGTTTCTATGCCAAAACCTGGGCCAAGAAGAACTGCTGCGAAACGCCTAGGCTTATGTCGCTCATCGTCGATAGCAACGAGCCTAAAGCTCCAATAGCTCAGCTATGGTCGGATGAGGATGCCGAGAAAGCATGGAAGGAGACTGTTGCTCATGCTTGGCTGTGGGCTGCTGAGCGCGACTTTTGGGCAAACGGACCGTGGGAGATCGCGGACGTGCTCAATGAAACCGTAGACTTTCAAAACGACATACCTGTATGAATCGGCGCAAACGAATAGCCACGAATCGCACAGAGTTCAGCCGGTACGTTGACGACAATCCCACCTGCATACCAGAATGGGAGGAGCTTCGTGTGGCGTACTTCAGTAAGAAACACGGCCAGAGACCGGCCTTTGGGTTTTACATCAGGTCGTACTACGCGGACAAGTTTCTGATCAAGTACGATAGTTGGTGGTTAAACCATCCTGAGCTATGGAGTGGCGGAGTAAATCAAGACATCTTAGCCAATGCACACACAACCCGTTCAGTCGCGTGAACCAGGGGAGCCGATTATCTACGAGCCTTTCAACGGACCGTTAGAATGGCAGATACCCTCAAGTGAATCGGTCCATGCTCCATATGTCGTTAACCTTGGCGCGTTCGGTTGCCGTGGATCTTGCCAATGCAGGTGGTGGATCACGACTGTTGGGCCTAAAGTTAAAAAAGGAAAGTGGGTTTCATGTAAGCATATCCAGATCGCACGTCAAAGATTTACCGACTGGATTATTCGCGAGCTAGCCAAGCGAGATCCTAACCGTCAACACGACATAGACCAAGTAGAACGATGAAACCAGAAAAAGAAATAGATCATGTAAACACGGATGAAGCCATATGCCCATACTGTGGTCACGAACACGATGCGTCGCACGAATTCTTCGGAAGAGGACACACCGATTCAGCCGAAGTGGAATGCGTTGAGTGTGGTAAGGAGTTTTTCTTGGAAAGAGACTTCGCCGTGTACTACACAAGTTCAAAGAAAAAATGAAGCGTTCCCCTCTCAAAAGAAGTACAAAACCACTTAAGCGGACGCAGCTAAAGCGCGTGTCCAAGAAGATGGCCAAGGCGTATGAAACCTACCGACAGCGAAGGAAAGACTTCCTTGCCGAGCACCCGTTCTGCGAAGTGGAGATAGTTGTACCAGGAGTGCTTTCCTGTATGGGTGCCTCATGCGATGTTCATCATATCAATAAGCGCGGGCCATACCTAAACGACACATCTACCTGGCTAGCGGTATGTCGCGAGTGCCACACTTTTATTCACAACAACCCAAAGATAGCCAGAGAACTAGGACTACTCAAATGATTCAACCGATCCAACCCATCAATACCGTCACAAAGAAAACGCTGCGTGAGACAATCCGCGCACAGAAAGCGGCCATCCAAAAGCTAGAGGGAAATCTACGCATTCTCCTGGTTATGGTCGAAGCAGTACGCTCGGAGTACAACTTGAGCCAAGAGAAAGTAGAGGAGATCACCAGCAAGTTCATCAACGCTCACGTAGAACGAGACGCCGAAGGAAAGATAGATATGTCGGAGTTTTTGGGCGCGGCTGACGGCATGAAGGAACAGTTGATGAAGCTCAAAGAAACCATTGCGAACGGAGAGATGCCGCCTATCGTTAAACCTGAACAAAAACCAGAATGAAGACCGCCGACAATCTTAAGAGGGCATTGGAATATTGCGAAAAGCAAATGCGGTGTATTTGGGGTGACGATACGCTATCCCGCGATTATCAGGAAATACATAGACAATGGGCAATTGAAACAGCTAAGAAAGCTATTACCGAATACGAAGCAGATAAGACAATGCTGGAGACAAAACCATGAGCATGACGCTAGGCCAACAGCAAGCAATGGTAGAAGCGATGGAACAGCTAGAGAAACATCTAGCGCACGCCACCATGTCTCACCGAGTCTGCATGGTAATGGCTGAAGCACTACGCCAAAAGCTATGCATGTCCCGGTTAGAGGTAGAGAAACTAATGGACGAGTTTGCTCGTGAAAACGCGGTAAGCATACGCGAGGAACTAGCACTAGAGTACAAGGACGGAGTGTTTACGCCCGCTGGCGTGAGTGCGCCGATTGATCCAGAGAGGAACTGACCATTAACTTAGAACAAGTAGCGATAGTTCATGAGGCGCTTTCTGCTGGTGACTGGCCAGCCGCGGCAAGCCTAGCCCTACGTGCCGATGAGGTAGATCTAGTCGTAACCGAACAGAAAGAGGCGGACGTAGTAATTCGCACTCTGCTTCAGAACCTACTCGATTCCGATGATTACCTAACAGCGGCAGGATTACTCTGGAGTAGAACTCAGTTCGATCCCCGCCCGTCTGTGACTCAGCAGATTTTCAAAGCAATTCATGATAACAACAAATTGCTAATTATGGCTGGTTCCTCTCTTAGTAAGACGTATTCTGCTGGCATATTTTTTACACTAGATTTCCTACGCGACCCGTTCTACACCAACATAAAGCTGGTAAGCGCAAATGAGGACAACTTGCGCAAGAACCTTCACTCGCATATCTCGGCGCTGTTTAAAACTATGTCGATACCGTTGAAGCATGATCTAACCATACGAGATAATGACATGTATATCGGGGTTAAAGGATGGATCTCGGAGATGGGTATATCTGGTATCGCAGTGAAACAGGGCGTCATTTCGTCTGGTGGTCTACGGGGCCATAAAGTGAAATCCATTCGCAAGCATCCTCATCCAAAATTCGGTTACCTCTCAAGGCTTAGAATTCTTGTGGACGAGGGACAGGATGTGCCGTCGGCTGGTTACGGTGACCTTCAAACGATCGAAGCATCAATGGATGGACTAGATGCCATAAAGATAATTGTGCCCTTCAATCCGGTCGATCTATCTAGGCGCGCCGTAGAGATGGCAGAGCCACCCGAGGGATACCACCCTGATCAAATTGAGACATTGCACTATTACCAAGCTAAGTCCGGCTATCAGGTACTAAGACTGGATGCTTCCCGATTCGAAAATATTGTGCAGAGAAAAACAGTGTACCCTGGATTCATCACGTACCAGGCCTATCTAGGCTTCATGCGAGGCGGGGACAACAGCGCAGCCTACTACGTTGCCAGAGGGTTTCCTCCTATGAAGGATAGCGCCAATACGGTAATTCCTCCCGAGTGGCTACAAACACAAAGAGGCGAAGCGGTCTACGTTTCGGCGGTAAAGAACTTGATCTCGGCTGACTTAGCATTTCAAGGAAGAGATAAAGCTGTGATGGTTCTGGCGCGATGGGGACTAGCTGCTGGCTGGCGTAAGGAGCGCGGCGAGATGGTCTTCTTTGAAGATAGGCTTAATCCAGGAGAACGCAAAGCTAGACACGTCCTCACGATAGATCAAGTTTTCATCCTACCAAAAAGTGACGACACAGTAACCATGACTCAAGAGCTTATGGGCCGCGCTAAGCAGCTTATGGTGGATCCTGAAAACGTATGTCTTGATATGACCGGAAACGCTCTAGGTGTTTGGTCCCACACTACCAAATTCTGGGGCAATGTACTCGGTATAAACTGGGGCGAGAAAGCCACTGAACTTAGGGTGTTGTCTGACGATATGGGAACGGCGAATGATGTCTACGACAACTTGCCCACCGAGCTTTGGTTTTCGTTTAAGCGCTGGCTAGATCCGCGAGTTTGCGGGATCCTTATTAATCCGATTATACCAACTACGCCGCTGTACCGGCAGCTAAGCTCCAGGCGCTACTCTACGGTCAAAGATCACAAGAGCCGTGTAGAGTCCAAAGACTCGTATAAGGCGCGTAACGCGGGCGTCTCTCCAGACGAGGCTGATGCGTTTATTATGTTGCCTCAGTTGATCAGAACCAGGATGCCTGTTATTCCCGGAATGATGGAAGCTCCGAGCAAAAAGCTACCTACCGGCAATGAAACGGACAGCAACACAGTTTCGCATAAAACGCTCGATCAACCCGACTATTTATTTGATGAGAACGACCAGCACGCTCAGGATACGCTAGACTACGTAGAATGAAATGACACCAGAAAAACAATCTTGGTTAGACCTTAACCGTAGGTGCTCGGACAAGAACTGGCCTAGGTATAAAGACTGGGGTGGGCGCGGAATCTCAGTGTATCCTCGCTGGGTTTACGACTATGAAGATTTTCTTGCGCACGTTGGATTTAGGCCGAGTCCAGAGCACAGCATAGACAGGATTTCGAATGATGGAAATTATGTGCCTGGAAACGTAAAGTGGTCTACAATAAAAGAGCAGCGGGCGAACAGGCGTGAATCCAATTTTAAGACTGGAACGTATTTCTACGAGAACGTTAAAGGGTCATTTAGCGGCGTGTGTAAAAGCGTAGGCGTGTGCTCCGTTTCGGTTAAGCGAAGGATGCGGCTATTTGGATGGACGTTTTCTCAGGCCATATTTTATTTCGTCCAAAAGAAAAGCTGGTAGCCGTGATTAAGCTAAGACGAGATTATCCAAAGGTCCCACCGGGCGGATGGCACTACCAAGACCCTTCCGGCGTTGTGATAACTAGCTCAAGCCTAGATGGTCTTTTAGATGAGATCTCAAGCTTCAGGCTTAAAAACTCTTTGCCGCCGGGAAGGCCAGAGTATGAGCTTACTCTCTATTTCGTGGAACACTTTCCCGATTTTGTTGAGAGAACGGACAAGCCCGTTGAGGAGCCGGCTAAGACAATCGAAGATCGTCTGACCTATTTCACTAACAGACTGTGGCGCACGCCGCCCGGTAAGCTTATCCCGCTCAAGTTGGCAACCAAGCGAATTGAAACGTGTATGGCCTGCCCGCATAGGCGTGACTGGAGCTCTAGCAACGATGACCAGGACAAGGAGATCGTGCGTAAGCTAGTGATCCTGAGCCAAGGTGGTTACCGTGCAGAGCTTGGATACTGTGCCGCGCATAAGGCGCATGCGGGCTTGTTGGTGCTTATTAAAGAGCCTGACGTTAGAAATCCCCCTATGGAGTGTTGGGTGTCCCGGCCTGATAGCCTCATTGACGAATAGCTGATACGCTTGGCCGCATTATGATCGAGGCTCTATTGGCTATCCTAATCGTCGGGTTAATCCTGGCTCTTGTGTATTTCATCGCGACAAAACTCCCCTTTATGGGCGGAGTCCCGCTTCAGATACTGGGAATAATCCTCGCGATCGTCTGGATTATTTACGCGCTTGATAGGATCGGTATTCTCGGCAGCACGCACGTTAGGCTTTAGCCACGGAATGTCTATTTCCTTCGGCATTCGCCTAACCAGTACGGTGGTTATTGCCGCCGAGTACTCAGCCCAGTCTTTTTCGTCTGGGTTGGGCTTATTCCACGGTCGCATGAGGGCCTCATGAATCCACTGTTGGCTAGGGTTTGGATTTGCGGCTATGATAGCTCTGATATCTTCTCTTTGAAATGACATAAGTTATTGAATATTAAGCACTTGATCAATTCATATTATCAAGTGATACCCGAAACGGAGAACCGCCGACACGGAACGAGCCCGTATAACTCCATCCACGTTGTCCGGTAGGATCTGGAGGAGAATAGAAACCACCATAGATAGTTACGCCGCGAGCTGAGTCGTAGATTGCGCCGCGACTCACGCCGCCAAACTGGATACCGTGAATGATGTTCTGGCTGTAGTCTCCGATGTGGAGTGCTAGGTTTCTGGTAGCAACGCAGGCGCAGACTGGGTCCTGGATTCTCTTGTCGGTGATCTTGCGGTACATGCCGCCGATTACGCCGCGATTTCCAGCAAACCTAGTGACATAGGAATAGACTGCGCGGTCTGCGCGGGCTACGGCGAAGAAACTCTGACCGAACGCTTGAGGGTTCTGCCCCTCGTCCATAACGCCAGCGGCTTGTACTTGGCCGTAGTAAGAGTCAAAGCGGGACCAGAACATTTGCGTGATGTTGCAGCCAACCGAGCCAACCTGGAATGAACCATAGATCTGTACGGGAGCGCCGGAGAAGTAGCCGAATTTGTACCTGTCCATGAAGGGCGCGATGGAACAGACGTGAACTAGGCCGGACTCTGTGCCGATTAGGATCTTTTCAAAGTCGGCAGACCAATCGCCAAAGTGAGAGTTGGTTAATCCACCTGAAGCTAATAGGCACGTAGGCTTAGTTACCTTAGCCGAGTAAACAAGAGTAGGCTTTAGGCCAGCGTTGCCGCCCTGCCAGTTTGAGGGGAACGTGCCAGCGTTCATCGCGTTCTGCGTGGCCTGCCAGGTTGTCTGGTCTGGCTCTAGGTACTTATTCCAGATGTCCAGGATAAAGGCTGTGCAATCGTAAACAAGAAACTCTCCTTCGGTTTTAGAAGCTACGGCAATGCATCCAGAGCGAGCAAATGAAGAGTACGTGCCAGAATTATCCAGGGAACTATTGCGGTAGCCTGCGCGTTGGCCCGCGTCTGCTAGGTTGATTAGGCCGGGATCTGGATTGACCGGCTTAAGCGTAGCGTCTGTGGCGAAGCAGATGGACGTTGGAAAGTTAACGCGCACACCATCCATGTTGAAGAGATCGAACTCATCAATGCGCTGGCACTTGGTCCAAGAACCTTCATTACTGAAGCCGATGTAGGGAGGACTGTGCCCCGGTAGGCCCCAGCCTTGCATAGCGAATACGACAACCTTGGCTACGTGGCGATTGGTATCCCAGACGATAGAGGCTTTGAACTCGTTCATCGTTGAGATAGCGAATGGTCCGGGGACTTCGCCGGGAAGAAAACCTCCTACGGGAACAGGAAACTTATCTCCATCGCGGGAAGTATCGAGTGGCTGAGTTGTGCCCGCGCCGTAAGCATCGTCAATCCAGGCTTCCGAAGAGTTGATGAAGTTCGCTCGGTCCGACCAAATTGGGTTACTTGGGAGCCGACTAATAGCGGTAGCTAGTGGCTCTCCTGCTGCACCGTAGGGGTCCTGGCGCTTGTAGAGATGGGCATAGAGTGTCCATAGCGTAGAATCGCGCAGGAAGCCTCCAGAATTGCGTTTGGGTTGAAGAGCAAAGCAAAGGTTATACTGAGCTGAGCCTTGGAACTTATCCAGGCCGCAGTGATTGATGCGGTCCTCGGAGTGGAATGTAACTGTGCCGCCGTCTGAGTTGTAGTCTCCGCCCTGGAGGCTCATCCAGTAATCGTCGTTAAGCCGGATCGTCCTTTGCCGATGATCCAGCATGAGGAGGTTACGGATATACGGATCTGGATTCCAGTTGGCGGGGTCGTTGGGATCTACGCAATAGTTTGGTAGGCCAAAGAAGAAATTGTTAACGCCAGGGTCTACGGCTGGGTGAGTTGGCCCGTCTGTGCGCGGGATGACTTGCGCAGCGCAGTTTACCGGGTGCATGTCATGCCCTGGGTCCTGGAGAGATCCGTCGATAGGAGGCACAGGAACACCTTCGCCAAGCCTATCGTAGATCTGTCCGTCGTACTTAAGCTCTTTAGTGAATAGCTCGTCTCGGTCCTCTGTGCCGTTGGGATTCTTCTCCTGCCAGGTTGGGCCCCAGTGGCGAGACCAAGCCCTAGGATCTTCGGTTTTCCAATAGGCTGCGTAGCCTGCCGCGTTTACGGTGCCGTCCTGATTGCGGGCTACAGGCATGCTAGCTACAGGCTTTAGCGCGTACTTCATGCCCATAGCGTCGCCATTCGCTAGTGCCGCGATGCCTTCGTACCAAGGATGTACTCCGTCAAACTGTTGATCTGGATGCGTCGTGAAGTGTACGAAGAGCGAGCGATTGCCCTGCCGGATAGTCGTCTGGTTGCAGACCTGATCTAGCATTGGCAGATAGGATTCCAAGAGTTGCAGGCTAGCCCTAGTCCATAGCCCGTTATAGGATCCTTCCTGGATATTGATCGGGTATTGCAGGACTACAGTCTGTTCACCTTCAGTGACCAACGCCTGGCAGATCGCCTGCATCTTGGTTTTAAAGACTTCCTTGGTTAGGGCTACACCTACCTTGGAATCGTTGTGCCCGAAACGGACCAGCGTAACCTTGGCCCCCGATGCCTTAATCGCGGCACACTTAGCTGAGAGGAGTCCAGGAGTATCGACAATGTAGGCCGAGGATGCGCCGTCTACCGAAGCGTTGATCTTGAGGGTACAGGTTTCGCCTGTGGCGGTGGTTGCTGCAGCTGCTACGAGGTCGGCGGGGTTACCCTGGCCACTCTTATCAAAGTACATTGAATCGCCTAGTAACGCGAAAGGAATAGGCCCTGCTGTGTAAGGCAGAGGTACGTCTAGGATAGGACCTGCCGGGATAACTGGAGGCGGATCGTAAGGAGGTGGACCCGGATCTATCGGAGGAGGAGGAGGTGGCGGAGGAGTCACCGGAGGAGGAGTAACAGGACCGCCCGCGCCTCCAGCGCCGCCTCCGCCTGTACCTGGAACTACACCTGCAACAATTGAGAGAGTTAACGTAGCTGAGACTACCCAAGAGTTGGGAGACTTCCGCGTGTCACATGCAGCTCTTAGGGTATAGGTTCCTTCCTCGTTAAAGGTGTATGTACCCTGCTTAATCGAGATAGATCTATTTCCGCCTAGAATACCTTCACTCCAACTCCAAGCTTGCCTGTTCTGAGAATCCGTTAACGTGATGTAGTGGCTTTTAAGATCTCCGTCCGCGTCTGTGGCGACTGATTCAAACTTTAAGGTTGAGCCTTTGGAGAACTGCGTTTCCTGCTGAATCGGAAGGAGGTACACCTGCACATTCGGAACACTTGGTACATGCGGCGGCTTTTTTTTGTCAGTAGGAGGAGGCATAAGCTGAGTGTTTGTTAACGGATAGTAGGACGTTTGCGTTTGCTGTCCAGGTTCCGCCAAAATGGAACTTTCTTTTTGGGATCTGGTTTTGGCTCATTGCTTAAGCCGCAGCTATTCCAGTTACCGTATGAAATAGGATGGATCGGGCTTGGGCCATAGGTAGTCGTAGAGGTATGACCCACAAAATCTATAGGTTGGCTGATTCCCATAACGAAGCATAGTACCACCGAACCGCGCACAGCAAGGGTGTTCCCTCATAGTTTACGGCTAATTAACGTTTTGGTTCATTGGAAATGGTGGCTCTTTAATCACGAGAGAGATGCCCGCTTGGGCGTCTACTGGCGTGGTAGCTATCGAAATCTTAGGCTCTGGCTTACGCTCATCAACCCAGAGTCCTTTAATCTTTAGGAATTGTTCAGCTCGTTCAGCAGCGCTAGCGTGTGCCGCGATCCAGTGAGATACGCTTGCGTCGTCTCGGTTATGGAAGGCTAGCCGTCTGGCATAGCTCGCTTGCTCTTTAGGGGTAAGCGTCTTCTCCGCTTCCCTCATGGCGTTTAGGTCGTTGAGGTAATCTGGTAGTATGTGAGAATCGTCGATAAGTTCATCAGCTTTTCTGCGAAAGACTGACCTAGCGCACGCTGAGCCTTCAGGGGAGTACCAGGATTCAATTGTTGATCTCCAGCCGCAGGCCCGCGCAATAACTTCTCTCTGTGACTCTGGTGTCATGGCTCAAAAGGTTCGTTAATTGTGAATGAATTGTAGGGGTACTCAGGCTGTTTCTTACTGGGCCGGATTATGCCTCTTTCAAAGAGGCTATTCCAAGCTGCTGCGCGCTTAGGGTTAGACGTTGCTTCCCAGTCTGTGATCACGGGATTACGCTTGATTCGGGCTATACACCAAGCCTCATTGGCTGCGCGGGTTCGCATGTCTGGTAGGTTGCTCATGGTTATTCTTCGCGATAATGGTTAGGCCAATTTCTTACTTGGTCCATCTCTCTAGCCCTTCGGCACTCTGCTAGTTCATTCATGAGCCGAACATTGTCTTCGGATAGCGCCGTGTTTATCGCTCTGATGTCCTTGAGTACCTTGATGATTTCTTCAGCGGATACCCTACTCCTAGAGCTCTCTGGTATGCCGTCTGTCGTTTTATCTGAGTCTGTGCTCATGGTTGATCGTTTGTAAGTATTTGGATTATTCGTCTAACGTTGGGCTCTTCATTCCACTCAAGATTCTGAACGTATTCTAAAGCTCGGTCGTTGTTTACCTTTAGCCGTCTGTATGCCTGAGCTACCATTTGCGCGGTTTTATTGGCACGCTCCAACTTATCTTTTAGAACGGCTATCTCTTCGGATTGATTCGAAATAAGACTCATGGCGCGCCCTCCAGGTATTCCAAGTATTTGATCTTACTTTCAAGCTCTCCGCATTCAGCGTCTTTACTTTCTATGACCATGCCGAAGTACGATGCCGATTCTCCCTTTGCCTGGCAGTCTTTAGCCGCCGAGACAAGGCTCTTGAGCGTAGCTTCGGACTCCGCGAGCTGAGCTTTGAGTTGTTCTAGTGTTGGTTGCATATCGTTGTTTTTGTTCTCTTTCGTTTTTGGTTGTTCTGTTCTCTGTCAAAAGTAGTCCAGGCATTCTGAGTGTTTCCATTTTATGGGGTCTCCGAAATTAGGGTGGCACATGTTAACTCCTAGCTCCTTTGCCACAGCCATCTTGGTTTTTGCAAATCTATGATGCTGGGATTCACTTGAAAACTTTATTTCTCCTGAGTCGGTTAGCTTATGGGATATTGTGTGGCATCTTCGGCATATAAGCCTGAGATCTGAAGTTGTAACTGAATACCAGTCTCGGTAGTTAAGGTGATGATTATCGGTGGCTCCGGTAAATCCACATATAGCACATCGGTTTTTACTTTTACTTCGTTTTGATTCGTTAAGATTTTTCCAGTGATCTGATTTAAGGTAGTTTTTGTATCTCTCTTTCGAGTTCATTTTAAGTTTATCGTTTTGGTTCGGGTTTCAGTGCGTCCACACCTCACCCATTTAAGGGTAAGGTGGATTTAAGTGAATCGCTTTGGACTGGGTAGTTGCGTTGCCACATTTTACCGTAGCTCGAACCCCCACGGCGTGTCCACGTTTCAAGGGGTGAGAGTTCTGTGATGACCGGGCTCACGTTGTTACTTCTTAGAGCCACGCTCGTGAGCGGCTGGCTTGGCCTTTCCGGCC
>Ga0207641_10000325_pt1 | contig 58368 bp, 49 predicted proteins | sample KBSSwiS62_FD_184306 | JGI IMG/M metagenome (GOLD analysis project Ga0207641, IMG submission 184306) | Switchgrass rhizosphere microbial communities from Kellogg Biological Station, Michigan, USA - KBS Switchgrass S6-2 (SPAdes) (version 2) | ecosystem: Host-associated > Plants > Roots >...
CGGCAGCCCTTGTCGCCGATGCCCGCCATGCAAGCGCGGCACCCGCGAGGCCGATTGGCGGAAACAGCGCCAGTGCGATCTGATCGGTGGCGCTCTGCCGCCACACCGGCATGCCTTCAAGCACATTCTCATACCAGTAATGGGTTACGACCGGGTCAAGCGCCGCGAAGGGGCCGGCGAGACAGGCAGGGGCGGTGAGCGCCAGCACGCCGCCTCCGGCGATGCCGGCGAGTACCAGGAGCGCGACCCGCGCTCCGGCCGAATGCGCGAAGCCGCGCCGCACAAGCAGCGCGGCGGCCAGCGGAGAGAGGACGAGCGGTCCGAACCAGGCGGGGCCGAACGCGTCGCACCAAGGTTGACGCCACGCCGCCAGATCGTGGGTGGATGCAAAGATCACGATGCCGCCAATCCCCATCGCCGCGGCGAAAGCGCGGAAACAACGCCACGGGCCCAGATCGTCTGCAGCGAAGATGAACCGACAGGCGAGCAGCGCCGAGATTGCCGTCACCATGGGCAAGGCTTCGATCGAGATGGCGAGCCATGCCGCCACCGCGACGCCGGCGAAGACGCCGCCGCGTCGCGGTCGCCGATCGAAACAGCTCGCGACCGCGACAAGCCCCAGCATCGTCTGCAAGCCATGATGGTCGATCCGCATCGGCAGGATGTGAAAGAGCAGAGCTGGCGTGGTCGCGGCGAGCATCGCGGCGGCCAGGGCGGCGCGCCGGCCGGCCAGGCGCCTGGTGGCGGAGGCGACTGCTGCCAGCGAGCCGGCGAAGGTTGCGAGTGGCACGACGCTGATCGCCGTGCGCTCGGCCAAGGTGGCCCCGAGGATCGGCTTGAGCAGCAGGATCGCTCCCGCGATCGGTAGATCGGGAAGCCGCGACCAGTGCATCGGCACCCCGTGCGGAGGATCGATGCGATATTGGGTGACGTCGAAATAGCTCTGGCCGGCGAGGAGGTCGCGGACCTGGAGCAGGCGAAGATAATCGTCCGGATCCCACATGACCAGCAGCCCGATCCGGTCGAAGCTCATCCAGAGGAGGATCGACGCGGTCAGCAGCCAGATGGCGGTGACGCCCATCCGGAATGCCTTCGGAGACAAGTCGCTCCCGATCCCGATCGGGGCCGGTAGCGCACGCTCGAAGTGGCTCGGAAAATTGTGCTTCACGAGCATAGGCGCGTTACGCCGCCTTCCTGTGGCCGACCCGCTTCGGCACCAGCCGCTCCGACGTCAGCGCAGCAGCGACATCGCCTTGGTCCCCCTCGCGGCCCGCCTCGTGATATTCCGCATCCTCGTTGACTGCCCAGACATCGTGGCGGCGGCAGCCCGCGGCAATATTACGGGCCGTCAGCATCGCCGTCATCATCGCATGATCCTGATTGTTGTAGCGATGCATGCCGTTGCGGCCGACGAAGTGGAGCGTCGGATAGCGCGCCTCGAGCTCGGCGCGGACCGTCTCGACATTGGCGGCATAATCGTCGTCATAGACCGGATAGGCCTTTTCCTGTCGGACCACGGCGCCGCCGACGACATGGAGGGGATCGCACAGGCCGAGCATCGCGATCTCGCGCTTCGCAAGGTCGATCAGATCGGTGTCGGACGAGGACCACAGGCCGTCGCCTTCGAAACAGAAATATTCGAGGCCGACGCAGGCAAGGCCCTCGTCGGGCACCATCTCGGGCGACCAGCTCCGGAAATTCTGGATGCGGCCGACCTGGACGCGCTCGTCGTGAATATAGATCCAGTTGTCGGGGAACAGATCGTCGGACCGGATCATCAACGCGACGGTCAGAAAGTCTCGATAGTTGAGCGCCATCGCCTTTGGCAGGCTGGCCGGGACCGGGTGGAGGCGGGCCGCGAGCTCGCGCATGGGTGCCGAGCTGATGACGTGATCGGCGGTAAGCATGGTCAGCCGGCCGTCCTGGCCGGTTGCCGCGACCCGCCAGAAGCCGCCGGTCGCGTCCCAGCTCAGCTGGTGGAGGCTATGGCCCATCAGCACGCCGTTGCCCTGTTCGACGATGCGGTCGCGCGCGGCGTCCCACATCATGCCGGGGCCCTTGCGCGGGTAGCGGAAATTCTCGAGGAGGGTCTTGGTCTCCATACCGTCGTTCGGGCGCTTGTTGAGACCGAGCGAGCGCTTGACCCCATCCCAGACAGCCTTGCCGAGGCTAAGCCCCTTGATGCGCTGCGCTGCCCAGTCGGCCGACATCTCGTCGCAGGGCATGCCCCACACCTTCTCGGTATAGGTCTTGAAGAAGATGCCGAACAGCCGCTTGCCGAACTGGTTGACGACCCATTGCTCAAACGTACGGACATGCCGGTGCGGGAAGAGCTTCCAGCGAAAAAAGCTCGCCATGCATAGCGCCGACTGGATCAGCCCGAGATTGCGCAGCGCCTCGAAGGCGCGCAGCGGATAGCTGTAAAATTTGCCGCGATAGAAGATGCGGCTCATCCGCGGCCGCTCGATGAAGTCGTCGGGCAGCAGCTCGTTCCACAGATCGACCACCTCGCGCGACTTTGAGAAGAAGCGGTGGCCGCCAATGTCGAAGCGGAAACCCTGATGCTCGACGGTGCGGCTTATCCCGCCGACCTGATGCGGATTCTTCTCGATCAGCTTGACCGTGAAGCCGCGCTTGCCCAACTCATAGCCGGCGGTCAGCCCGGCGGGACCGGCACCTATGATCGCGACGTCGACATGGGTGGCAGCGCGGCTCATCGATTGTCCTCGTCCGGGAATTCCGAGGATGTCCCTAAGGCGCGAGCACTAAGAGATGGTTAACAACCGGTAAGAAAAGCGCGCTCCCGAGGGCTGGCACCGCGCCGCATCAGCCTCTAATCGCGAAGCGATGCCGCTCTCTGCTCCCCATCGCCTCACCCTGCTCGCTGCGCTCCCGATACTCGCCTTCGCGATCTGGATCCGTGCGGCCGGGATCGGCACCGCACCGATGTGGCTCGACGAGGCGTACAGCGCCTATGCCGCGGGCAAGGGCTGGCATTTCCTCTGGACGGTGGTGCCACGCTACGAGACGCACCCGCCTTTCTATTATTCGCTGCTGCGCGGCTGGACGCTGCTGGCGGGCGACGGGCTGGTCGCGCACCGGCTGCTCGGGCTGGTCTGCGGGGTGGCGGCGATGCCGGTGGTCGCGGTCGCCGCGCATCGGCTGGCGACACTGGCCGGCGCGGCGCGGACACCCGCCGCGCTCGCCGCTTTCACGCTCGCCGGAGTGTCGCCGGTGCTGGTCTGGATGAGCCGTGAGGTGCGGCCTTATCCGCTGATGATCCTCGTCTATGCAATCGCGATCGTCGCTCTGTTCGCGATCGCCGGGCGACGCCGGGAGGGCGGTCCGCTCGCGGGGCGCGGCTTTGCCGCTTATCTTGGTTGCCAGGCGCTGCTGCTCTGGCTGCACAATCTGGGACCGCTCTATGCGGCGGCGCTCGGCTGCGCGCTGCTCTGCGTCGCCCGGGTGACGGCAATGCGGCGCGCCGACTGGCTGTGGTTCTTCGCTGGCCACGCGATCGTGCTGGTGCTCTGGCTGCCGGCGCTGCTCATCCTGCTCGACCAGGCGCCCGAATGGGTCCGCGCGACCTGGCTAAAGTTCGGCACCGAGGGACTGTGGCTGCGCGCGACGATGATGTTCACCGGTTCCGGCGACGATGCGCGGATCGTGGCGGGGCTGCTGGCTCTGAGCGGCGGCGCACTTTTGTGGCGGGCACGCGACGGCCGCCGCCTGCTCGCCGCGCTGCTGTTGCTGGCGCTGCTGCCGCTCGGGATATCGCTGATCATCTCAGCGACGATCGCGCCGGTCTTCATCGTTCGGACGATGACCCCGCTGGCGGTGCCCGCGATCCTCCTGTTCGCGATCGGCCTCGGCTGGCGCCGGCCGCGCCAGATGCGCCTGATCGCGCTCGCGCCGATGCTCTGGCTGATCGCAGCGCAGGGCTGGTCGGACATCCACCAGCGCCGCCAGAGCGAGGGCGACTGGTACCGCGCGCTCTCCTGGCTGCAGCCTCGCTTTCGGCCGGGCGATATGGTCTTCGCTTACCCCAACGAAGGTGCGCTGCCGTTCGACCGCGCGGTCCGCGACAAGGGGCTTGCCATGCCGAGCCGTCCCGTCCCCACCGCCATCCCCACGCTCAGCCCCCCGCCAGGAAGCTGGTATGTCAGCGGGTCGCGTGGGGTACCGTCGCTCGATCGGCGCCACTTGCGTAGCATCGCCGAGGCGCCGGAGACGCGCGCGATACCGACGATCTGGCTGCTGCGCCTCGGCCCCTGGGCCTATGACAAGGGCGATGTCTTCCTCGAGGAACTATCGCGCGAAAGGATGAATGTCGGGCGCTATCGTGACAAAGCTATCGACATTCAGGGGTTGCGTTCCTCCCCGGCACGGGGAGGGGGACCGCGAAGCGATGGAGGGGGCGAGAGGCCGGACGCTAGGTAGCGGGGAGACTATCCCCCTCCACCAACTTCGCGTGTGCCCCCTCCTCGTGCCGGGAGGAGGATCACCGCCCGTCGCGGCGCCCCAGCAGGCGCAGGCGCAGCGCGTTGAGCTTGATGAAGCCTGCCGCATCGCGCTGGTCATAGGCGCCAGCGTCATCCTCGAAGGTGACGACCTTCTCCGAATACAGCGTGAAGGGCGACTTGCGGCCGACGACATAGACCCCACCCTTGTAGAGCTTCAGGCGCACCGTGCCGGTCACCTTCTCCTGGCTATGGTCGATCGCCGCCTGCAGCATCTCACGTTCGGGGCTGAACCAGAAGCCATTGTAGATCAGCTCGGCATAGCGCGGCGCCAGTTCGTCCTTCAGATGGGCGGCCCCGCGGTCGAGGGTGATCTGCTCGATGCCGCGATGGGCGAGATGATAGATCGTGCCGCCCGGCGTCTCATACATGCCGCGGCTCTTCATGCCGACGAAGCGGTTCTCGACGAGATCGAGCCGGCCAATGCCATGCTTGCGGCCATAGTCGTTGAGCGTCTCAAGCAGCGTCGCCGGGCTCATCGCCTCGCCGTTGATCGCGACGCCGTCGCCGCGCTCGAAGTCGATCGTGATGAACTCGGGGGCGTCGGGCGCGTCCTCAGGATTGACGGTGCGCGAATAGACATAGTCGGGCACCTCTTCCCACGGATCCTCGAGAACCTTCCCCTCGGACGATGTGTGAAGCATGTTCGCGTCGGTCGAGAAGGGCGATTCGCCGCGCTTGTCCTTGGGGACCGGAATCTGGTGCTGCTCGGCGAAGGCGATCAACGCGGTGCGACTTGTCAAATCCCATTCTCGCCACGGCGCGATCACGCGGATGTCGGGGGCGAGGCCGTAATAGCCGAGCTCGAAGCGGACCTGGTCATTGCCCTTGCCGGTGGCCCCATGGCTGACGGCGTCCGCGCCGACCGCCCTGGCGATCTCGATCTGGCGCTTGGCGATCAGCGGGCGGGCGATCGAGGTGCCGAGCAAATACAGCCCCTCATACAGCGCGTTCGCCCGCATCATCGGAAAAACATAATCCTTCACGAACTCCTCGCGGAGATCGTCGATGAAGATATGGTGATCGGGCACGCCCATAAGCTTCGCCTTGGCGCGCGCGGGCTCCAGTTCCTCGCCCTGGCCGAGATCGGCGGTGAAGGTGACGACTTCGCAGCCATAGGTCTGCTGCAGCCACTTGAGGATGACGCTCGTGTCGAGCCCCCCCGAAAAGGCCAGCACCACCCGCTTGACGTCGCTCATCGTCGCTATCTCCACCCGCGCTCCTGCGGCGCCGGCCCTTGCCATGGCCGCCCCGCCCATTCAAGCTGTAGCGATGCCTCATGACATTCAGCGGGCGATGCTGCCCGCGCTGTTGCTGGCCGCGGCCGTGCCGGTCGCAGCACAATATCTGCCAATGACGCGCGAAGGCTTTGCCGACGTCGCGGCCCAATATTTCGCAGGCAGCGACCGCAACCATGACGACAAGCTGGATCGCGAAGAGGTTGCCGTCACGCTTGGCGTCGCGCGCGGGGTGCTCAAGCAGCGGCGCGAAGCCGAGCTGTTCGAGATGGACGTTGGTGCCGACGGGCGGCCCCGGCTCAGGCTCAATGAAAAGGGTCCCCTTGGCCTAGGCGGCCGTCTCGATCTGCTGCTCGCCCATGTCGACCGCGATCGCGACGGCCTTCTCTCGCTCGCGGAGGTCCAGACGGTCGTCCGCGAACGGTTCGACGCGCTCGACCGCGATGGCAATGGCACGCTCGACGAAAAGGAGAGCAGCGCGGCGCGCGCGCAACTTGGGAGCCTCGTCCGGATACTCGGCGGCGGCGGCTGATATTTCAGTTTCGAAACAAGAATTTCACCGTCGAACTATCGCCGCAAGATTCCCGGCTCAGAAGGCTTACAGGGCGGATCGCTGTCCCTTGTACGCACCGATCCGCCTATTTGTTCGATATGTCACGAGGATGCTGACCAATGACCAAGCCTTCCTGGATTGCCGGCGTGGCGCTCGCCGCCACTTTCACCGCTTCCGCATTTGCGGCGCCCCCGGCCGATGGCCCTCCGGGCCCGCCCAGGACCCGCGCCGAGCTTCAGGCGAAGATCGCCGAGCGTTTCAGGCAGGCGGACACCAATGGCGACGGCGTGATCACCGCCGCCGAGCGCGACGCCGCGCGCGAGGCGATGAAGGCGAAGTGGCAGGAGCGTCGCGCCGAACGCAAGGAACAGCGATTTGCCGAGCTCGACACGGACAGGAACGGCTCGCTTTCGAAAGCAGAATTCCTGGCGCTGCGTACCGACGTCAGGGATGGCCGCGAGGGTCGCGGCCCCGGCAAATGGAGCCATCGCGGCCATCATGGCGGCGGCTTCGGTGGCATGGGCATGGCTGGCGGCCAGTGGTTCGAACGGGCCGATGTCAACAAGGACGGCAAACTGACCCTCAACGAGGCGCAGGCCGGCCCGCTGGCGATGTTCGACAAGGTCGACACCAACAAGGACGGCGTGATCAGCCCCGAGGAGCACAAGGCCGCTCGCGACGCGATGCGTGCCAAGTGGCAAGAGCGCCACGAGGCCCGCGACAAGCAGGGCTGAGACCGGTCTTCCCTGCCTCTAACCCTCTCCCGCGAAGGCGGGGGAGGGTTTTCCATTTCGGTCGAGGGCGACGTGAAATCCCGCCACCATTGTATCGGCGAAGCTTGAAAGTTCTTCCCCTGAGGCGCCATCGCGCGCTGCCGCGCTCAATCCCTTCAGCGCGATCATCACGATCGAGGCCAGCTCATCCGCCCGCGCGGGATACTCGGCAGCGATGTGGCGGGCGATCATCGCGCGGCTCTCCGCCATCTTGCGGTCGGTCAACGCGCGCGCTCCGGCGTCGCCGCTGCCGCGCGCGCCATCGATCACCAGACAGCCGGCCACGCCCCCGGCTTTCGCGTAGAGCCGCGCCGCCTCGCGCAATAATCGGGCGATCTTGGTGGCGACGTTGCCGTCCGCCGCCAGCGCTTCGGGGACGAAGCGTCCGAAGCTGCCAGCGTAACGATCGAGCACTGCGCTGAACAGGGCCGCCTTGCTGCCGAACGCATTGTAGAAGCTCGGCGGCGTTATTCCGAGCGCCTTGCCGATTTCCGCCACGCCGACGCCTTCATATCCCCGTTCCTGGAAAAGCTGCTGCGCCGTTGCGATCGCCTCGTCGCGATCGAAGCCCCGCGGACGTCCTCTCTGTCGATCTTTTTTTATAGCAACCATTATAAAAACCCTTGCGGCGACCAAGTCCTATTTATATAGCGGCTACTATAGAAATTGAAAGGACCTTCCCATGGCTGACCTCGGAGACCGTAAAATCCTCATTCTCGGCGGGAGCCGTGGCATCGGCGCGGCGCTCGTCCGCAAGTTCGGGGGCGTGAATACGGTATTCACCTTCGCGGGATCGACCGATGCCGCCGAAGCGCTGACGGTCGAAACCGGCGCCCGATCGGTTCGTGTGGACAGCGCCGATCGCGACGCACTGATCGCCGCGGTCCGGGCGGAGGGACCGATCGACATCCTGATCGTCAACGCCGGCACGCTTGCGATGGGCGATCCGCTCGAACTCGATGCCGACGCGATCGACCATATGATCGACGTCAATGTCCGGGCGCCCTATTTCGCCTCGGTCGAAGCCGCGCGGACCATGCCCGACAATGGTCGGATCCTGATCATCGGCTCGACCAATGGCGACCGTATTCCCTTCGCGGGCGGCGCAGCCTATGCGATGACCAAGTCGGCGATCCAAGGCATGGTGCGCGGCCTCGCGCGGGATTTCGGTTCGCGGGGAATAACGGTCAACTCGATCCAGCCGGGACCGACCGACACCGACATGAATCCCGCCGATGGACCGATGGCCGAGACGATGCACGGCTTCATGGCGATCAAGCGCCACATCCACGCGACCGAAGTCGCAGACTATGCCGCCTTCCTGGCGAGCCCGGCGGCGGCGATGATCACCGGATCGATGCAGACGATCGACGGCGGCTTTGCGGCCTGATCGCGCCTTTTCCCTCTGTCGGGAAAAAGCTTAGCGGAATCACCGCGGCAGCGCGCGTTCCGCTTCCACCATATAGTCGCGGGTGATTGGCAGGGTGCGGCGGTCGCGGCTGTACTGGATCTGATAGTTGCACAGATTGCCGTGGTAGAAGGCCGCCCGCGCGCCCGCGAGATAGAAGGTCCACATCCGGAAGAAGCGCTCGTCATAGAGCGCCACGATCGCGTCCTTCGCGGCCATCGTCCGATCATACCAATGATCGAGCGTCATGCCGTAATGGAGCCGAAGCATCTCGACGTCGGTCGCCATCAACCGCGCTTTCTCGCTCGCGGCAACGATCTCGGACAGCGCCGGATTAGCCGCCAGGGAAGATATATATTTGAGCGTGAAGGCATCGGTCTTGCCCGGTCCCCCGAGCCGTCCGATCGTATGGAGAAGCATGACGCCGTCCAACTGGAGCAATTCGCGGCACTTCATGAAGAAAGCCTCATATTGCGGTACGCCGACATGCTCGAACATGCCGACCGATACGATGCGATCGAATTGGCCGGTCAGCGCGCGATAGTCGATCAGTTCGAACTTGACCCGGTCCGAAACGCCGGCCGCCTCGGCGCGCTGGCGCGCAACCTTCAGCTGCTCCTCGGACAGGGTGATGCCAAGCACGTCGACGTCGGCGGCGCGGTTCAGATAAAGCGCCATGCCGCCCCAGCCGCAGCCGATGTCCAGAACGCGCTGCCCAGGCGTGAGGCGGAGCTTGGCGGCGATGTGCGCCTTCTTGTCGGCCTGGGCTTCGTCGAGACTCTTGTCGGGATCGACGAAATAAGCGCAGCTATATTGACGATCGGCGTCTAGGAAGAGGTCGTAGAGCCGGTCGTTCAGATCATAGTGGTGCGCGACATTGTTCTTCGACTTTGCGGCCCAGTTGACCGACTGGATGCGCGCGCGCAATCGATCGCGGATCAGGTTTCCAAAGGTGCCGCGCAGCGTGACGCGGCCTTCCTCCCACTTGCCGTTGGCGCGGACGAGGTCGATCAGGTCGCGAATGTCGCCCTGCTCGAGCACCAGCCGTCCGTCCATATACGCTTCGGCGGCGCGCAGATGCGGATTGGGCGCGATGAACGCCGGAACGCCCTTGTCCATGAACCGAATGGTCACCGGCCTGATCGCCGGATCGGGACCGCCAAACCGCTTCACGGTGCCGTCGGCGAGGATGATCGTCATCTCGCCGCGCTTGAAAAGATTTCCTACGAATTTGTCGAACAGCGACATCGATCACCTTACTTCCGTCGCGCGTATAAGAATGCGGCGGGTCGGGCGATGCAAGAGGGCTTCTTTCCCTTTGCCAAGCGCGGACGTCAGAGCGCTGCCTGCTTCTCGGTAGCCATCCGGTCGAGCTCCGCCCGGCTCTTCTTCTCGGCGGCCGACTTTAGCTGTCCGCAGGCCGCCATGATGTCGCGCCCGCGCGGCGTGCGCACGGGCGCGGAAATGCCGGCCTTGAAGATGATGTCGGAAAAGCGCGCGATCCGCTCGGGGTCGGAACAGGCATAGTCCGCGCCCGGCCACGGGTTGAACGGGATCAGATTCACCTTGGCGGGCAGCTTGTACGTCTTGATCAGACGGACCAACTCGCGCGCGTCCTCGTCGCTGTCGTTCTTATCCTTCAGCATCACATATTCGAAGGTGATGCGCCGCGCATTATTGGCACCCGGGTAGTCGGCGCACGCCTGAAGCAACTCTTCGATGCCATATTTTCGGTTGAGCGGGACGATCTCGTCGCGCACCTCCTTGGTGACGGCGTGGAGCGACACCGCCAGATTGACGCCGATCTCCGCTCCCGCGCGCGCCATCATCGGCACGACGCCGGCTGTCGACAGGGTGATCCGTCGCTTGGAGAGTGCAAGCCCGTCGCCGTCCATCACCAGCTTCAGCGCGTCGCGGACATTGTCGAAATTATAGAGCGGCTCGCCCATCCCCATCATCACGATGTTGGTAAGCATCCGGCCTTCAGGCTGTGATGGCCATTCGCCAAGAGCATCGCGCGCGAGCATCACCTGGCCGACGATCTCGGCTGGCGTCAGGTTGCGGACGAGTCGCATCGTGCCGGTGTGACAGAAACGGCAGTTGAGCGTGCAGCCGACCTGGCTGGAAACGCACAGGGTCCCCCGATCTGCATCGGGGATGAAAACCATCTCATAATCCTGCTCGTCGTCCGACCGGAGCAGCCATTTGCGGGTACCGTCGGTCGAAACCTGCGCCTCGACCACCTCGGGGCGCGAGACGACGAAGCGCTGTTCGAGCCAGCCCCGCATGTCCTTGGCGATGTCGGTCATCAGCGCGAAATCGGTGACGCCGCGATTATACATCCAGTGGAAGATCTGCTTCGCACGCAACTTCGCTTGCCTGGGCTCGAGCTGCGCGGTCTCCAGCGCCATGCGCAGATCGGCCTTGGCGAGGCCGAGCAAATCGATCCGGCCATCCTGGCGCGGCTTTACTGCCCGCGGCACGGGCACGGGGTCGACATGGCCGGGGATCGGCATCGGCGCGGCCGCGGCTTCGACGGGCTGTGGGTGATTCATCGCCGCCACATAGGCCATTTGAGCCCGGATTTACAGGGGGTGCCCGGACAAGCAACCGGCTGCGCCTAAGCGCAGGCTATGAGCGGCGGTGAGGTGAGCAGGTCGATCCGGCGATCCTGGCGCGGCTTCAGCCCCGGCGGCAAGCGGACCGGCTCGACATGGCTGGGGATCGGCCTGGTGCTGGCTGGATCAGGCACCGTCTGCACAAAAAGCCCCAGCGGCTGCGTCAGCGCAGGTCGCCGCTCGCGATTCGCATCCGGCATATGACGCCGTCGGGACGGAATTCCACCACGGCGCCGGCATTCGGGCCGTTGCCCAGGCTACGTGCGATCAAGGTCTGGCCGAAACCGGAGCGCTCGGGCTGGGAGACGGTTGGACCGCCGCTTTCGATCCAGCTGATCTCGAGAAACTCGGGGTGGCGCTGCGCGCCGATGGCGATCACTCCCTGCGCGTTCGACAAGGCGCCATGTTTAACCGCGTTCGTCACCAACTCGTGGATGACGAGCCCAAGCGGGATCGCCACGCGAGACGGCAATCGGATATCGAGCTCCGGATAGGTGACCCGATCGCTGCGCGCCGGGAGATAGGGCGCGGTCTCAGCCACGATCAGCTCCTGCAGGCTGAGATTTCCCCATTCGGCCTTGACGAGCAGGTCGTGGGTCGCCGCGAGTGCCTCGATGCGGCGTGGAAAGCGTTCCTTGAAGTCGCTCAGCGAGATCGAACTGGCGAGCGTCCGGCTGCTGATTGCCGACACCATCGTCAACGTGTTCTTAACGCGGTGATTGAGCTCGCCCATCAGGAAGTGGTGGCGCTCCTCGATCGCCTTGCGCTCGGTCATGTCGACCATCGTCATCACGCAGCCCGAGATACTCCCGCCGTCGAGACGCAGCGGTGCGGCGCTGACGAACAGCGCCCTGGTGCCGCTGTCGCCGCGGTCAAGACGGGCTTCGATGCCTCGCATCGATTGGCCGCCCAGCGCCACGGTCACCATGTCTTCTGCGTCGATGATGCCGCTGTCGATCTGGAAGTGCAGCGGGAACGCTTCGCTGAACCTGCGGCCGACTGCGGGTCCCGCGCTGAGTTCGGCGATAGCGCCGGTCGCATGGGTCACGACGCCGTTCGCGTCGCACACGATTACCGGTTCGTTCGCCGATGCCATGATCGCGCGCCCGACCCGTTCCGACTGCTCGGCGGCCTGGGCGAGCACCCGCTCGGTGATGTCGGTGAAGGTGATCGCATAGCCCTGGGAGAAGGCGAGCGGCAAAGGCGAGACCGACACGATCAGGTGCCGGCGGTCGTCGCCACATAGCACCGTGAGCTGGGCCGACTGGCGGCAGGAGGAGGCCTTGTCGATCAAGCTTCCGATCTGCGCCGCCGAGCCCGGATCGAGCGCGTCCAGCAGGCCCCTACTCAGCAGCGTCGCCGCGGACAGGCCGAACACGTCGCACAGCGCTGCGTTGGCGTACAGCAGGCTGCGGTCGGCATCGAGCGCGGCCGCGCCAAGATCCATGGCTTCCATAAAGGCGCGATAGGATGCATCGCCGTCGCCAAGCGAGAAGACTCGGTCGCTGTCGCCGCCCTTGACGACCAGCGCGTCAACCTCGCCATCACGGATGGCACGTAGCGTCGCTTCGGCCTCTTCGAGCCGGCGGCGAAGCTCCACGATGTCCGCCATGTTATCCGGCCCGATCGAGGCCATCACTGTGGCGGCGTGAGCTGGAGATGAACCAGAACCTTTTCGGTGTCGGACAGATCGCCGATGATCTTCTGGATAGGCACCGGCAGCGAGCGCACCAGCGTCGGAATCGCCACGATATTATGTTCACGGGCAAGCTGCGGATTGGCCTTAAGATCGACGACCTCGATCTTGTATCGATTACCCATATGCTCGGCGGAAATCCGTTCGAGATTGCGGATGGCGTTGACCGATTTCGGTGTCTGACCCGCGACATAGAGGGTCAGCTTGAGAGGCTCGCCGCCCGAGTCGTCATTCATGTCTTCGCTGCTCATCGGTCTTTCCCGTACCGGCGGCTCTCGGCCATGCTGGCGAGGTCGCTATCCATCTGTTCCTGTAAGGCGGCTTCCGATTCTGCCAACGACCGGAGCTCCAGCTCGTCGGCTTTCAGTTCGGCGTCCAACGCATCGATCTGCGCCTGGGTTCGCCGGCGACGATGGGTGATCTGCTCCTGCAGCCTCGCCAGATCGTTGCGGCGTTTAAGTTCGTTGCGCCGGCCTCGCGCTTCCTCTGCCCGGCGGGCGGAGCCCGTCAGCGCGCCGGCCTCTCCCAGATAGGGCGGCAGCAGCCTGATACCGTTCGCGGACAGGACGAATTCGCGGACCTGGTTCGAATGCGACACGCCCCGCGCCTTCAGGAGGTAGAGCTCGCGGTTGAACTCGCCTTCCGCTTCGTGGTTCATCAGAAGAATCCACGCGTCCATCAGCGATGAAAGCCCGGCGTCCGTGCGAGTGCCGTCCATGCCATGCGTCAAATGCGTGAAAACGCCGGTAATGCCGTGCGATTTGAGGAAATCCACTACACGCAGCAGCATCGATTGGACTTCGAGTGGATCGCCGCAGCCCCTTTTCCTTGATCCAGTCGAACAGGCGGCGGATCTCGGCGCGTAGAATTGCGGGGTTCTGGAACGCGGAAAACAGGCTCTCGATCGTATCGAGCACGATCCGTTTGGCGCCGATTTCATCGACGGCGAACTCGAGCCTGAGGAACAGCGCCTCCAGATCATAGTCGCCGACCTCGGCGAGTTCGGTCGGATCGATGGCGATATGTTCGATATGGACTTTCTTCTCCTCGATCAGTCGACCCAACTCGAAGCCGAGCGACGCGACATTGTCGATGATGTCGCCAGGGCGTTCCTCGAAGGTCACGAAGATCCCTGGCTCGCCATGTTCGCGTGCACCGTTGATCAGGAAGGTGGACGCAAACAGCGTCTTGCCGCATCCCGCCGATCCGCAGACCAAAGTCGGCCGTCGCGCGGGAAGTCCGCCAAGGGTGAGATCGTCAAACCCTTCGATGCCGGTGGGTGATTTTTCGATACCGTCCATGGAGTTCCTATTCTGGGCCCCGATCGGGCCACCATAGAAAGAGGCGCCGCCGCAACAAGAGGGCGAGTGCCGGCTCGCTACCTTATTTTAGGTCTGGATGTCGCGTTGTAGACATAAAAAGACTGCTCTTGCGCCAAGCTGACGTCTCCTTGACGACAAGGACGAAGGCCGGATGCCATCGTCCATATCCACGAGCGCGGCTGAGCTAAACGGACTAGCGCGGGTCTCGCGCGCGCGCGCAGGACGGCGCTAAGCCCCGTTGCTCTCCGCTTCACCGGCCCCTAAGCGCGACCCATGAGTGAGCCCCAGTTCGAAGAACGGATGATGGCGTGGATCGAACGGCGCTGGCTCCTGGCTACGCTGGTGGTGTTCGTCGGCGCGTGCTGCTGGTTCCTGTGGGATCGCTGGGGTCAGATCCACTGGCTCGCGCTCAGCGACACCGACGACAATCTGCGGCTGGCCCAGGTCAAGGCCTGGCTGGCGGGCCAGAGCTGGTTCGACCTGCGCCAGCATAGGCTCGCGCCGCCCGATGGCCTCAACATTCATTGGTCACGCATCGTCGATCTGCCGATCGCGGGAATTCTGCTGATCTCGAGGCCGCTTGTCGGCGAGCTCGCCGCCACGCGGATCGCTTGCGCGGTGGCGCCGATGCTCGCCATGGCGCCCGCGCTGATCGCGATCGTATTCGCCGTTCGACGGCTGGTACACCCGCGCGCTTATCCGATCGCGTTCGCCATAATGATGTGCGCCCAGGTCACCTTGTTCATGTGGATGCCGCTGCGGATCGATCATCATGGCTGGCAGCTCGCCATGCTGGCCTTGGTCGTCGCTGGCCTCGCTGACCGCGACGGCCGGCGGGGCGGGGCCGTGGCGGGCGGGGCCACTGCGGTCTCCTTTGGCATCGGGCTCGAGTTGATCCCTATGATGGCGCTCGCCGGCGTGTCGATCGCGCTGCGCTGGGCATTCGACCCCGACGAGACGCCGCGCCTGCGCGCTTACGCCGTCGTCCTGGGCGGCGGCTGCGCACTTGCCTTCGCGGGCTTCGCGTCCTGGGACAATCGGGCGATGGTGTGCGATGTGCTTTCCCCCGTCTACCTTGCGACATTGTCGCTAACGGCCGCCCTGCTCGTGGGCATAAGCTTCATGCCGGCCGGCGGGCGCGTGGCGCGGCTGGTACTCCTTTCGGTGGCAGGGATCGTGATCGCCACCTTCTTCGCGCTGAGCTTCCCCCAGTGCTTGCATCGGCCGGAGGCGATCTCGCCCGAACTCGAACGGCTATGGTTCGTCAACATCCGCGAGGTCAAACCGCTCTACACGAAGCCCTGGCGCGACGCCCTCGACGTGGCGTGGCTGCCGGTGGTCGGCACGGTGGGCGCATGGCTCGCCTTGTGGCGCGCGCGCGGCACGGCGACGGCGCCCGGCTGGGCTTCGGTCGCGACGCTCGCCCTTGTCGCGACGCTCGGTCTCTTCTGGCAGTCGCGCTTCGGACCGCAGGCGCAGCTCATGGGCGTGCTCGGCGCAACCGCGCTCGGCTGGTCGATCCTGCCGAGGTTGCTCGACGCCCGATCGGCGCTTGTCCGCGTCGGCGGGACGCTTATCGCCTTTCTTGCTCTGTCGGGGCTGCTAGCGCAGTTCACGACGCTGATTCCGCAAGGCGGGAACGGGCAGCGCCGCTCGGTCACGCAGAAGAAAGCGACCGATATCTCGCGACGTTGCGCGACGTTGCCGTCGCTACGCGAGCTCGATCGGCTGCCGGCCTCGACGATCCTCACCTTCGTCGATTTCGGGCCGCGGCTGGTGGCGATGACAAGGCAGAGCGCGATTGCCGGCCCCTATCATCGCAACGGCCAGGCGATCCTGGACGTCCAACACAGCTTCCGCGCTCGCTCGTCCGAGGTCGCCCATGAAGTGATGAAGCGACGCGGCGCCACCTTACTGTTGTTATGTCCGGGCATGGCCGAGTCCACCATCTACGCCGCGCAGGCACCGCAGGGCTTTTATCAGCAGCTGATGAGAGGTGAAGTCCCGTCCTGGCTCGCCCCGGTGCATCTCCCCGACGGTTCGCCCTTCCGGTTGTGGCGGCGGGTCGGCTGATGATGCCAATCGCGGCCTGAACCGCCCGCGTTCAGGTGGCCAAATGGCGCCCACGATGCTATATCGGCAGCAATGCCCCTGATCAGCCATCGTTTTTTTCGCTCCTCGCTATGGGCGGCACTTCTTACGGCGATCATGTGCGCGGTAATGCCCGGCGGACTGCCCGCGACGAGATCGGTAGGTTCCGCCTTCGATCCTTCGACGACGATCGTGGCGCTGCGATCGAAGCCGCCTGTCGTGGTCCGCGCCCAGGTGATGCGGTCCGACGGTGATGGCGCGGCCCCGCAACTCCGCCAGCAACAGCTGCCTTCCGCCGCTGCGACGGATCTTGCTTCGGCCTCCGCCGCCACGCCCTCGACGGCCCTTGATGCGTTTCTGATCTCGTCGCCCCCCGATCCGGGCCATTATGCGAGGCCTCCGCCCGCTCCCTGATCCTCAGCTCGCTGCGATCTTTCCCGCAGCGCCGGACAAAAGAGGATCGATCATGACCATGCGCAAGCGCCCGCCCCGTTGGTTCGTCATGGCGGTGTGGGGCGGTCTCGCCTTCGCGACCGCGTTGCTCGCGGCGGTCGTGCCGGCGGTCGTCAGCTGAACCGATCCCGCGCGGCTGATCCCGATCGGCCGTGCGGGACCGCACAAGGATATGCATGCCCCATCACACGCCCCTCATCGCGACGATCGTCGCGGCACTGGTCGCCGCCTTCTTCACCGCCGCGCTAGCGCACCGGCTGCGAATCCCGCCCATTGCCGGCTATCTGGTCGCCGGCATTATCGTCGGCCCATTTACCCCGGGCGTCGTCGCCGACTCCGGTCTGGCCAACGAACTCGCGGAGATCGGCATCATCCTGCTGATGTTCGGGGTCGGCCTGCATTTCTCGCTGCGCGACCTGTTGGCGGTGCGGCGAGTCGCGGTGCCGGGCGCGGTGGCCCAGATCGCCGTCGCCACCCTGCTTGGCATGGGCCTTGCCTACCTGCTCGGCTGGACGCTTGTCGCAGGCTTCGTGTTCGGCCTCGCCTTGTCGGTCGCGAGCACCGTCGTATTGCTACGCGCGCTCCAGAGCCGCGATCTTATCGACAGCGAGCGCGGCCGGATAGCGGTCGGCTGGCTCATCGTCGAGGATCTGGTGATGGTGATGGCGCTGGTGCTGCTGCCCGCGCTCGCCGGTGTGGCAAAGGACGCCGACGGCGGTGGGATGGCGGCCGTGGCCACGGCGCTGGGCGTCACCGTGATGAAAATAGCCGGATTCATGGCGGCGATGCTCATTGTCGGGCGGCGGGTTATCCCCTGGGCATTGCACTGGGTCGTTCACAGCGGCTCACGCGAACTGTTCCGGCTTGCCGTGCTCGCGATCGCGCTCGGCGTTGCCTTCGGTGCGGCTTTCGTGTTCGGCGTCTCGTTTGCGCTCGGCGCGTTTTTCGCTGGCATGATCCTCGGCGAGACTCCGCTGAGCCGAAGAGCGACGGAAGAGACGCTGCCGTTGCGCGACGCCTTCGCGGTTCTGTTCTTTGTGTCGGTGGGCATGTTGTTCGATCCCGCTGTCGTCGTGGAGCAGCCATTGCCGCTGATCGCGGTCATCGCGATCGTCATCATAGGAAAGTCGCTGGCCGCCTTCGCGATTGTGCGGCTATTCGGCCACGGGCGCGACACGGCGCTGACCATCGCCGCCAGCCTGGCGCAGATCGGCGAATTCTCATTCATTCTCGCCTCTCTCGGCACCGGTCTGGAGATATTGCCGAACGAGGGTCGGGACCTGATCCTCGCCGGCGCGATCATTTCGATCTTCCTGAACCCGTTCTTGTTTTCGATCGTGACCAACAAGCGCGGCGATGCCGATGCGAAGGCAGGTGCCCCGGCGGCCCTGCCCGATGAGAGGACATCGCGCGCCGCGGGCCATGTGATCCTGGTCGGCTATGGCCGGGTCGGCAGTCGCATCGCCGATGCGCTCCATCAGTCAGGTCGCGGCGTCGTCCTGCTCGAGGAGAATGGCGAGCGGGCGCGCGAAGCGGCGCGCAGTTCGCTGGAAGTCATCCATGGCAACGCCGTCGACGACGACCGGCTTCGCGAGGCTGGAATCGATCGCGCAGCGGCGATGATCATCGCCATAGCGGAAGGTTTCGAAGCGGGGGCGGTGCTCGAGCGGGCGCGATGTCTCTCCCCCGCTCTGCGCGTGATAGCGCGCAGCCATGACGATGATGAGACCGTTCATCTCCGCCGGCGGGGCGCATGCGAGGTGGTGATGGGGGAGAATGCGATCGCGGCCGAGTTGCTGCGGATGCTGAGAGCGGAGGCGAACGTTTAGGGCAAGTGCCGTTTTCCGGAATCGTACAAGCTCATCCTGAGTAGCCATTTCGACAAGCTCAGCCCGGCTCAGGATGAGCGGGCCCGAAGAACGGCATCATGCTTTAGACGCCGCCGATCTCGAACGCCTCGCTCGACGCCGGTGCCACGGCTATAACGCTGGTACCGCAACGCCTGCGCGCCGATGTGCGGCGACGAGAGTGTTGCGGAGCAACACCGCGATCGTCATCGGGCCTACCCCGCCCGGCACCGGCGTGATCGCGCCAGCCACCTCCGCCACGCCGGCATAGTCGACATCTCCGACGAGCCGGGTCTTGCCTGGCTCGGCGCCGGCTACCCGGTTGATCCCGACATCGATGACGGTCGCGCCCGGCTTGATCCAGTCGGGCTTCACCATCTCGGGCCGGCCGACCGCGGCCACGACGATGTCGGCGCGGCGCACCACGGCCGGGAGATCCTTCGTCCGGCTATGCGCGGTCGTGACGGTGCAGCTTTCGGCAAGGAGGAGCTGAGCCATCGGTTTGCCGACGATGTTCGACCGGCCGATCACCACCGCCTCTAGGCCCGAGAGGTTTCCGAGACGATCCTTGAGCAGCATCAGGCAGCCGAGCGGGGTGCAGGGCACATAGCCCGGTTGACCGACCGCAAGCCGGCCCGCATTGACGACATGAAAGCCATCGACATCCTTGTCCGGATCGATCGTCGCGATCACCAGATTCTCGTCGATTTGCGGCGGCAGGGGAAGCTGGACCAATATTCCGTCGACCGCCCCGTCGGCGTTGAGCCTACGGACCACGGCGAGCAGCTCGTCGTGGGAGGCACTTTCGGGCAGCCGGTGCTCGAAGCTTTCCATCCCGGCATCGACGGTAGCCTTGTGTTTCGACCGGACATAGACTTGGCTGGCCGGATCCTCCCCGACCAGGACGACCGCAAGACCGGGTGCGCGCCCTGCCGCCTTGCGAAAATGTGGCACGGCCGCGGCTACCCGCTCGCGCAGTCCCGCCGCAAAGGCCTTTCCGTCGATGATGTCAGCGCCCATCTTTGTCCCCGGCGATGATTTCGAGCCGCGCGGCCAGCGCCTGCGGATCCCCTGTGATGTTCAGCCGCTTTAGGCGGGAGGCCGCTCCGCTTTCCAGCCTGATCTCGCGCTTCGGGATAGCGAGGATCTTCGCGAGCAGGCGGATCAGCGCCTCATTGGCGGCCCCGTCCGTGGGTGCTGCACCGAGCCGTATCGCGACTGCCTGGCGGCCATCATCGCTCGTGACGAGGCCTTCGACCGCATCGCGCGCCGCGCGCGGAGTGACGCGGACGGCGAGGGTTATCCCGGTCTCGTGCCGCCTCCAAGCGGTCAGATGCCTGCCACCACGACCTGCGCCGCGGCATGATTCAGCATCATCTGAAGGATGATGATCAACAGCAGCGCCACCAAAGGCGAAAGATCGAGCGCGCCGAAATCGGGCATGATCCTGCGGATCGGCCGGTAAATCGGCTCGGTGATCTTTGCCAGCGCGAACAACACCTGACGGACGAAATCATTATAGGTATTGATGACGTTGAACGCGACGAGCCAGGACAGGATCGCCTGGATGATGATGATCCAGCGGAGCACGTCCAGCAGCAGATCGGCGATCTGGAGGATAAGCAAAAGCATCAATGGCCCTTCATGGTGACGCTGCCGATGTAATGGCACGAAGGATCATGAGCAACGGCTTCGCCGTTCGACACTTCCTTCCGCCGCTGACCGGAGCGGGCTCTGATGCTCAGTCCGCCCAGACCAATGTACCGGCGCCACGCTTGGTGAAGGCTTCGATCAGCATCGCGTGGGGGACCCGGCCATCGAGAATGACAGCGGCATCGACACCGCCTTCGACGGCGTCGACACAGGTCTCGAGCTTGGGGATCATCCCGCCCTGGATCGTGCCTTCGTCACGCAGAACGGCGATCTGAGCCGGGGTCAGGTCGCGGATGAGCTGCTTCTGTTTATCCAGCACCCCCGCCACGTCGGTCAGGAGGAACAGCCGCGCGGCGCCCAAGGCGATCGCGATCGCGCCCGCCATCGTGTCGGCGTTGACATTGTAGGTATGCCCGTCCTCGCCGATGGCGATCGGTGCGATCACCGGGATCATCCCGGCCTTGGAGATGGTGTCGATCACGCGCCGGTCGATATCGGCGGGCTCGCCGACGAAGCCGAGGTCGATCTCCTGCTCGCTGTCGCTACCGGGGGCTCGCGTCGTTCGCCGTACCTTCTCGGCCACGACGAGCCGGCCGTCCTTGCCGGAGATGCCCACCGCGCGGCCGCCGGCCTGGGCGATCCAGGAGACGATTTCCTTGTTGATCGATCCGCACAACACCATCTCGGCGATTCGGGCCGTCTCGGCGTCTGTGACGCGCAGCCCATCCACGAAACGGCTTTCGACGCCGAGCTTTTTCAGCATCTGGCCGATCTGGGGACCACCGCCGTGGACGACGACCGGATTGATGCCCACAGCCTTCAGCAGGACAATGTCTTCGGCAAAGTCGCGCGCCGCCTCGGGATCGCCCATTGCATTGCCGCCATATTTGACCACGAAGGTCTCGCCGGCATAGCGCTGCATATAGGGCAACGCCTCGACAAGCGTCTCCGCCTTGGCGAGGAGAGCGGGATCGGGATTATGATCGATGGACATGGCGGGCCCTGTAGCGAAGGGGCCAAAGCTTAGGAAGCCCCGCCTTCGCCGAGGTCCGCCTGAAAAGGATCTTGGCGATCAGGCGATCGCCTCATGGGGATCGGCGCCCGATAAGCCCCGCATCGATCACTTCCACACCTTGCAACTCGCATGGGGTCACCGGCACCGCGCAGCCCTGCCGCGCGATACCGCATGATGTCGAGACCGAAATATTTTGCGTCCCTTTCGACAGTGATGCGTTTGTCCGGATGGTATCGCTGGGGAGGATGGTTGTGAAAGCCGCGTGGGCTGTCGGAATAGGTTTGCTGGTGGCCGCGCCAATCATGGCATTGCCGACGCATTGGTCTGCGAAGCAGGACGGTGCGTTCACGCGCTACACGGTAGGCGAGCGCCGCGGACACGGCAGCCATGTCATGATCGCCTGCCGCCCGGGTGGCGGAGCCGAGGTGGAAGTGGCGATCGACGGCGGCCTCTCGCCCGCTGGCAGCGAGATCGGATTTCGCGCGGCCGGGCGCACCATCGTGCTGAACAGCGGCGATGACGGTCTGATGAGGACCGACAGCCCTAACAATATCCACGCGTTTGAAACATTGTGGCAAGCGATCCGCAGCGGCGATCGGCTGGAAATCAGTTTCACCAACGGCGTTTCCGCCACCCTGCCGCTCAGCGGGTCGACGGGGGCGCTCCCCCCAATTGCATGTCCGACGAGGTACCAGGCCTAGCGCCCTGCTTATCGTCTCGGCGAGGAGCATTTGAAGCGCGATCATGCTTTACATGAGCGCTTCGCGTCAGCCCTCGAACTTCGGCTGAACGGCCCGCCGACGCGTTATGCGCCGACGATTGTCTTTTTTCCGCCAAGCGCCTATCTGCGCCCCATCACCGGGATAAGACCCGCTGCCCGGCCGTGGAGCCGGGCCAAGCAAGCAGAGAATATGACCTTCCAAACTCCTTTCGCGCTTCTCGCCGAAGCGCTCGCCACGCGCGGCTACGCCGAACCGACGCCGGTCCAGGCCGCTGTCCTCCAACCCGACGCTCAAGGCCGCGACTTGATCGTCTCGGCGCAGACCGGTTCGGGCAAGACGGTCGCCTTCGGCCTCGCCATGGCACCGCAGCTGCTCGACGCCGAGGGCAATGCGCTGCCGGCCGGTGCGCCGCTCGCACTGATCATCGCGCCGACCCGCGAACTGGCGCTGCAGGTCAGCCGTGAGCTGATGTGGCTGCTCGGCGCCGCGCGTGTGCGGGTCGCGACCTGCGTCGGCGGCATGGACGCGTCGAAGGAGCGGCGCGCGCTGTCGCACGGCACCCATATCGTCGTCGGCACCCCGGGGCGGCTGCGCGACCATCTCGAACGCGGCGCGCTCGACCTGTCGTCGCTCGCGGTCGCGGTGCTCGACGAGGCCGACGAGATGCTCGACATGGGATTCCGCGAGGATCTCGAGGAACTGCTCGACGCGACCCCAGAGGGGCGGCGCACGCTGCTCTTCTCGGCGACGATGCCCAAGCCGATCGTCGCGCTCGCCCGGCGCTACCAGCGCGACGCGCTCATCATCTCGACCGTCGGCGCCGATCGCGGCCATGGCGACATCAGCTACCAGGCGATGGCGATCGCGCCATCGGACATCGAGAATGTCGTCGTCAACCTGCTGCGCTTCCACGAGGCCGAGACGGCGATGCTGTTCTGCGCGACGCGCGACAACGTCCGCCACCTCCATGCCAGCCTGGTGGAACGCGGCTTCGCGGTTGTCGCGCTGTCGGGCGAGCACAGCCAGAATGAGCGCAACCACGCGCTGCAGGCGTTGCGCGACAAGCGCGCGCGGGTCTGCGTCGCGACCGACGTCGCGGCGCGCGGCATCGATCTGCCGAGCCTGTCGCTCGTCGTCCATGTCGAGATTCCGCGCGATGCCGAGACCCTCCAGCACCGCTCGGGCCGGACCGGGCGCGCGGGCAAGAAGGGCACCGCGATCCTGCTCGTCCCCTATCCACGCCGCAAGCGCGTCGACGGCATGCTGCGCGGCGCGCGCATCGCCGCCGAATGGGTCTCGCCGCCGTCAGCCGCTGACATCCGCCAGGCGGACAGCGAGAGGCTGCTGGCGACGCTGCTCGCGCCGGTCGAGGTCGACGACGCCGATCGCGCCCTCGCCGCGCGGCTGCTCGCCGAGCGCAGCGCCGAGGATATCGCCGCAGCGCTCGTCCAGGTCCATCGCGCACGGCTGCCCGAACCCGAGGAATTGCTCGAAGCGCAGTCGGCGCCGCAGGAGCGCGGTCCGCGCCCGGGCTTCGAGGGCAGCGCGTGGTTCCGCATCAATATCGGCCGCAGCCAGAATGCCGATCCGCGCTGGCTCCTGCCGCTGCTTTGCCGGCGCGGCCATCTCGGCCGGGGTGAGATCGGAGCGATCCGGATCGCCATGAACGAGACGATGTTCGAGGTCGCCGGAACGGTCGCCGCGCGCTTCCTGGTCGCCGCGCGCAAGACCGCTGAAGCCGAGAATGACGGCGTCGAGATCACCCCCGTCGACGGCGCCCCGCGCGAGGAAGCACGGCAGAATCGCAAGACGCTCGGTCGCCGCGATGGCCCGCCTTCGGGTCCACCCCGCGCAGCGCGGCCGACGCACGGCCCGGGGCCGCGCGGTCCCGGGCGGCCGGGCGGACCCGGCGGTCCGCGTGGTTTCGGCGGTGGGCCTCGCGGCCCCGGCGGGCCAGGAGGACCGGGCGGCAAGGCGCCGTGGAAGAAGGGTCCGGGCAAGCGGCCGTGATCTCCTATCCGCCATGCCATGCCGCCATTCGTCATTCCCGCGAAAGCGGGAAGCTCGGGCGGTTCCTGCCTCCCGCTCTTCTCCTCACCTCCTGAGATTCCCGCTTTCGCGGGAATGACGTAGTAGCGCGGACGGAAGGAAACGGAGATGGCGGAAAAATTCGAACGGCACCGGCAGCCCTGGACCCAGGACGAGATCCAGAAGCTCCACACCCTCGCCAAGAAGGGCATGGCGCTCAAGGCGATCGCCAAGGCGCTCAAGCGCAGCGAGGAATCGACCAAGGATCGCGCCAAGGCCGATGGCCTCTCGATCAAAAAGCTGCATTGAGGCCGGCGACGGAACGCTATGACGCGATCGTCCTCGGCGCGGGTGCGGCGGGGATGATGTGCGCGGCCACGGCCGGCCAGCGCGGGCGGCGCGTGCTGCTCGCCGATCATACCGACGCACCCGGCAAGAAGATCCTAATCTCGGGCGGCGGGCGCTGCAACTTCACCAACATTCATACCGCCGCCGATCGCTATCTGTCGGCCAACCCGCATTTCGCCAAGTCGGCGCTCGGCCGCTATACCGCGCAGCATTTCATCGACCTCGTCGACAGCTACGGCATCGCCTGGCACGAAAAGACGCTCGGTCAGCTCTTCTGCGACGGCTCGGCCAGACAGATCGTCGCAATGCTTGCCGATCAGTGCGAACGGGGCGGCGTGACGCTGCGCCTCGGCGCGACCGCAAGCGAGATCGAGCATAGCGACGGCCTGTTCGGCTTGACTGTCGGCGCGCAGCAAATTGCAGCACCGGCACTGGTGCTCGCGACCGGCGGCCCGTCGATCCCCAAGCTCGGCGCGACCGACTTCGCCTACCGCACCGCCAAGCGCTTCGGTCTCGGCATCGTTCATCCCCGCCCCGCGTTGGTGCCGCTCACACTCGGCCCCGAGGATGCATTGTTCCGTGAGCTGTCGGGCGTCTCCGCCGAGGTCGAGGTCCGCTGCGGCAAGACCCGCTTCCGCGAGGCCGCGCTGTTCACCCATCGAGGCCTTTCCGGCCCCGCGATGTTACAGGTCAGCTCCTACTGGCAGCACCGCGAAAAAATCCTCGTCAATTTCACGCCGGGCCTGGCCCAGGGCTGGCTGATCGACGAAAAGCGTGCCCGTCCGAGGGCCATGCTGCGCCGTGCACTGGCGCAGCATTTGCCCGAACGCCTCGCCGACGCGCTGCTCGATCGGTTCGGTGTCCAGGGCGAACTGGGGGCGATGACCGACGCTACGCTACGCAACATCGAGGCCCGCCTCGCCACCTGGACGTTCGCGCCAAGCGGGACCGAAGGCTTTGCGAAGGCCGAGGTGACGGCCGGGGGCATTGCCACCTCCGATCTCTCGTCGCGCAGCATGGAGGCGAAGAAGCTTCCGGGCCTCTACGCGATCGGAGAGGCGGTCGATGTGACCGGCTGGCTCGGCGGCTATAATTTCCAATGGGCGTGGGCGAGCGGCTGGGCGGCGGGGATGGCGCTCTAGTCTCCCCAGAACCGTCATCCCGGACTTGATCCGGGATCCCGCTCCTTCCACCGACGCAGACAAGAAAGCGGGATCCCGGGTCAGGCCCGGGATGACGATCAATTTAGGACTGGGCTCGGTATTCCCGCAACGCTTACCGGCGGCTCGCGGAGGTCGAAACCGAAGCACTTTTGACCCGCAGAGCCTTTGCAATACGCGGCGTATCGTCAGGACTGCGACAGGCTGCCACGGCTTGCAGAGCATCCTCCGCCGCTCCGACAAGCTACTCCCCCTCGCGCGCCAACGCCTTGAGGCGATAGACCAGTTCCAGCGCCTCGCGCGGTGACAGCGCGTCGGCGTCGACCGCCTCGACCGCTTCCCGCAGCGGATCGGTCCTCGCCTCCTCGGCCTGCGCCGCCGCTGCGAAAAGCGGGAGATCGTCCAGGCCAGCGGCAAGCCCGCCGGTCGCCTGGCGCCCCGCCTCGAGCTTCCTGAGCACCTCGCGTGCACGGGCGAGCACCGGCGGGGAAAGACCGGCGAGCTTCGCCACGGCGATGCCGTAGCTGCGGTCGGCCGGGCCGTCGGCGACCTCGTGGAGGAGGACCAGCTCGCCTTTCCACTCGCGTGCACGGACATGGTGGAGCGACAGCGCGTCCAGCCTCTCGGCGAGCCGCGTCAGTTCGTGATAATGGGTAGCGAACAGGCAGCGGCAGTGGTTGATGTCGTGGATCGCTTCGACCACGGCCCAGGCGATCGCCAGGCCGTCATAGGTCGAGGTGCCACGGCCGACCTCGTCGAGGATGACGAGACTGCGCTCGGTAGCCTGGGCGAGGATCGCGGCGGTCTCGACCATTTCGACCATGAAGGTCGACCGGCCGCGGGCAAGATTGTCCGATGCCCCTACCCGGCTGAACAGCCGATCGACGATACCGAGCCGTGCGCTGGTCGCGGGGACCGGGCTGCCTGCCTGCGCTAGTACCGCGATCAGCGCGTTCTGACGCAGGAAAGTCGACTTACCGCCCATATTAGGTCCAGTGACAAGCCAGAGCCGGCCTTCCTCAGAAAGGCAGCAGTCGTTGGCCACGAAGCGTTCGCCTTGCGCCGCGACCGCCGCTTCGACGACCGGATGCCGACCGCCGCGCACGTCGAAGCAGCTGTGCAACTCAAGATGCGGACGGGTCCAGCCGCCTTCGACCGCTCGTTCGGCCAAGGCGGCGGCGACGTCGAGCCTGGCGAGCGCATCGGCTGTGGCGGCGATCTCGGCGGTGCGCGCAAGCGCGGTGGCCGTCAATTCAGCCAGGTGCGCGGCCTCGGCCGCCAGCGCATGCTCGCCCGACTGGCCGACCCGCAACGCCTGTTCGTGCAGGTCGGGGGCATTGAAGCGGACGACACCCGCCAGCGTCTGGCGATGGGTGAAGCCGGAATTGGCGGTCATCAGCGGATCGGCATGTTTCGCCGCTACTTCGATATGATAGCCTAGAACGCCATTATGTCGGACACGTAGCGACGCTATGCCGGTCTCGTGACGGTAGCGCGCTTCGAGCGCCGCGATAGCCTTGCGCCCTTCGCCGCCCTGGCCGCGCAGCATGTCCAATGCTGGATCATAGCCTTCGGCGATATAGCCGCCCTGGGCGGCGTCGATCGGCGGCATCGCGACAAGCGCGCGCCGCAGCAGGTCGACCAGCGTCTCATGTCCCTGTAAGGCGGGGAGCAGCGTGCGCAGCAGTGCCGGCGATGGCGCCACGTCGTGCAGCTTAGCGCGCAGCATCTGGGTTTGTTCGAGCCCGTCTCGCAGCTGACCGAGATCGCGAGGCGATCCGCGGCCCGCGACGAGGCGGCCCAACGCACGGCCGACATCGGGCAGCGCGCGCAGCGTGCTGCGCATGTGATCGCGCAAGCCTCCGTCGCTTTCGAAGAGGGCGACCAGATCGAGCCGGTCTTCGATCGCCTTGCGGTCGGTGAGCGGTGCCGATAGGTCGGCGGCGAGCAGCCGCGCCCCGGCGCCGGTCACGGTCCGGTCGACCGCGTCGAGCAGGCTTCCCTTGCGCACGCCCGATTGCGACATGGTGATCTCGAGGCTCTCGCGGGTCGCCGCGTCGATCATCATATGATCGGCGACGATGCGCCGCCGCGGGGGCTGAAGGAACGGGAGCGATCCCTGGCCCGCGCGCTCGAGATAGGCAACCAGCCCGCCGGCAGCCGCAAGTTCGGCACGGGAGAAGGCACCGAAGCCGTCGAGCGTCGCGACCGCGAAGAGGTGCCTGAGCCTCTCGTCGCCCCGAAGCGAGTCGAAATGCCCTCGCGGCCATGCGACGGCGGCCGCGGGCGCCTCATCCAAGTCGTCCGCCACCAGGATCTCGGCCGCGCTCAACCGTGCCAATTCGGCGTCAAGCGCCGCAGGGGCGATCGCCGCGATCTCGAACCGACCGGTGGATATGTCGGCCGCCGCTATTCCGAGCTTTCGATCCGCCCCCTGCCCAACGCCGGCCACCGCGACCAGCCAGTTGGCGGCGCGGGCGTCGAGCAGCGCCTCTTCCGTCAGCGTGCCGGCGGTCACGACGCGCACGATGGCGCGGCCGACAAGCGCCTTGGAGCCGCCGCGCTTCTTCGCCTCTGCCGGACTTTCGGTTTGCTCGGCGATCGCGACGCGGTGCCCCGCCTTGATCAACCTGGCGAGATAGGCATCGGCCGAATGGACCGGCACGCCGCACATCGGGATCGGCTTCCCCTCATGCTCGCCCCGCGCAGTGAGCGCGATGTCGAGGGTGGCCGAGGCCCGCCTCGCGTCGTCGAAAAACAGTTCGAAAAAGTCGCCCATCCGATAGAAGAGCAGGCAGTCTTCGGCGGCCGCCTTGAGCGCCAGATACTGCGCCATCATCGGCGTCGCCGCAGCGGAAGACGGTTCCGAAACCTTTTTCACCTTGGTGGCCATTTCCCGGCTGATAGCGGCTTGTCGACTCCCCTGCCATGCCCCACAAGCGGGCGGGGCAAAACATCGACGGCGCCGAGGGGACCAGATGAGCAGTGACAGCAAGGTGCAGTTTTCGGACCGCGAGGCGCTTTTCTTCCATTCGACCGGCCGGCCCGGCAAGATCGAGATCATCGCCTCCAAACCGATGGCGACCCAGCGCGATCTGAGCCTTGCCTATTCCCCGGGCGTGGCGGTGCCGGTCAAGGCGATCGCCGCGGATCCGGATACCGCCTATGACTATACCGCCAAGGGCAATCTCGTCGCCGTCATCTCCAACGGTACCGCGATATTGGGTCTCGGCAATCTCGGCGCACTCGCCTCGAAGCCGGTGATGGAAGGCAAGGCGGTGCTGTTCAAGCGCTTCGCCGACGTCGATTCGATCGATCTCGAACTTGCGACCGAAGACCCCGATGCCTTTATCGAGGCGGTCGCGCTGCTCGAACCCTCTTTCGGCGGCATCAATCTCGAGGACATCAAGGCTCCGGAGTGCTTCATCATCGAGCAGGCGCTGAAGGAGCGCATGAACATTCCGGTGATGCACGATGACCAGCACGGCACCGCGATCATCGCCGCCGCAGGCCTCATCAACGCTGCCTTCCTGACCAAGCGCGACCTCAGGGACATGAACGTCGTCGTCAACGGCGCCGGCGCGGCGGCGATCGCGTGCACCGAACTGATCAAGGCGGTGGGCGTCGCATCCGACCGGGTCCTGCTCTGCGACTCGAAGGGCGTGGTCTATCAGGGTCGCAGCGACGGAATGAACCAGTGGAAATCGGCGCATGCCGTGCCGACCGACAAGCGCACGCTTGCGGAAGCGGTCCAGGGTGCCGATGTGTTTCTCGGCCTATCGGTCAAGGGCGCGCTGACCCCCGAGATGGTGAAAACGATGGCACCTCATCCGATCATCTTCGCGATGGCCAATCCCGATCCCGAGATCACGCCGCCCGATGCGAAGGCCGTCCGCGCGGACGCAATCGTCGCGACCGGACGTTCCGATTATCCGAACCAGGTCAACAATGTCCTCGGCTTTCCGTTCATATTCCGGGGCGCGCTCGACGTGCGCGCGACCGGCATCAACCAGGAAATGAAGATCGCGGCCGCCCGCGCGCTCGCCGAGCTCGCGCGAGAACAGGTGCCGGAAGAGGTAGCGGCGGCCTATGGCGGCGCCGCACCGCGCTTCGGCCGCGACTATATCATCCCGGCACCCTTCGACCCGAGGCTGATGGAGGTGATTCCCGCCGCGGTCGCTCAGGCCGCCATGGATACCGGCGTCGCCCGCAAGCCGATCCTCGACATGGAGGATTACAAGCACAGCCTGAAGGCGCGGCTCAACCCGACGACCTCGGTGCTGACGCTGGCGTCGGAGACGGCGCGCGCCCATCCCAAGCGCGTGGTCTTTGCCGAGGCCGAGGAGGAAGTGGTGCTGCGCGCCGCTATCCAATTCAAGAATCTCGGCTATGGCACGCCGGTGCTGGTCGGACGCGACGAGGTTCCCCACAAGCTCCGTGACCTGGGCGTGGATGATCCCGACAGTTTCGAGCTTCATAACAGCCGTCATTCGCCACTGGTCGAAAAGATGGTGGACTATCTGTACGACCGGCTGAAGCGCCGCGGGGTGCTTCGCCGGGAGGTCGAGGCCATGGTCAACCAGGACCGCAACATCTTCGGCGCGCTGCTGCTGGCGCTCGGCGAGGCCGATGCGATGGTAACGGGGACGACGCGCACCTACAGCGCCACCTTCAAACAGATCCGCCGCGTGCTCGATCCGATCGAGGGCCGCAAGCCGCTCGGCATCCATCTGTTCGTCGGCCACAATCACACGGCCTTCATCGCCGATACGACGGTCACCGAGCGGCCGTCGGCGGAGGAGCTCGCCGACATTGCCGAAGCGACCGCTGCAGTCGCGCGCCGGATGGGGCACGAGCCCCGCGTCGCCTTTCTCAGTTACTCAACCTTCGGCAATCCGCCGGGCAGCTATCTCGATCTGGTGCGTGGCGCGGTTGCGCTGCTTGACCAGCGCGGCGTCAGCTTCGAATATGAAGGCGAAATGGCCCCCGATGCCGCGCTGAATCCCTCGATAATGAAGCTTTATCCGTTCAACCGCCTATCGGCGCCGGCCAATGTACTGGTCATGCCGGGCCTGCAGTCGGCGAACATATCAGCCAAGATGCTGCGCGAGCTCGGCAAGGGATCGATGATCGGCCCGATGCTGGTGGGAATGGAGAAGCCGGTTCAGATCGCCACGATGTCCTCGACCGCAGCGGACATCATGACACTGGCGCTGCTCGCGGCCGCGGGCATCGCCAACTGAACCCTGCGTTCGTCCGCCAGCTGATGAGCGCGCCCGCAGCGGAGGATGGCGCCCGAGGTTTACTGCCCTCCGGTCTTCGCCGAATTCTTCATCGCCGCGACGAGTTCCTTCACGCTCTGCGGCTTGGCGGGGAGGCGGAAATAGACGTCCGGGAAACTCGCCGGCTCGGCTGAGATCAGCTTGAAGCGCCCGCCCGCGTCGATCGGGGTACCGAGCGCGAAGATCGCCCGCGTCTCCTCGATCAGTTCGACGGCTGCGTCTCGAATCAATGGCGCCATCGGTACGATCGCCGCGTTCATGAAGGCCTCGAGCGCGGCGCCGACCGGTTTCAGATCCGCGTCCTGGCTGATCAGAAACTCGGTAGGCTTTTCGGGGTCACTGTCGTCCAGCCCGCGGACGACGTAGATTCGGCCGGTGCGGCCCGCGATGCTGTCGATGCGCCCGGGCTCGATCCTTATTGCGCGGCCCTTCATGCCCTCGCCGGATTTTTCGAACAGGCCTTTGAAGATCGGCGGCAATAGCTGGTCGATGGCCGCGGCGACGTCCTTGAGCCGCGCGACAGTCGGCTTTCCTCCCTCAATGCTGACGACGTAAAATTCGCTGCCGACAAGCAGACCGTAATCAGCGCTGGCACTGTCGGCTATACGCGCGTCGCCATTGTCGGCGACCTCGATTCGAAGCTGCTTGGTCTTGCCCGGATCGTCATAGACGACCCGCATTCCTGCCTCCGCGGGCGCTGACACGACGAGGGTCGCGAGCAAGGCAATGATCGACAAGGCACGGCGCATCGACGGTTCCCCTCGTTGGCGATCGAACATTGGATCTTTGGCTTCGGCATCTGCCCCGAACCGATGCCCATTTTTCCGCATGACGCTGTAGCCGAGTGCGGGGCCGACGGGAACTCTCTCCCGTAAGCGATCGGGAGTTCTATAAGGCTGCATGACCGTCGCGCGCCTGATGCTCACCGACTTCCGTTCCTATGCGACCGCAACGATCGCCGCGGGTCCCGGCTTCGTGATCCTCACCGGTGAGAATGGTGCCGGGAAGACCAACATCCTCGAAGCGGTGTCGATGCTCGGTCCAGGCAGGGGCCTGCGAGGCGCGGCGCTGTCGGAGATCGCGCGCGATGTCGGGGAGGGCGGATTCGCGGTCGCCGCAGAGTTGGGAGACGGGGTACGCATCGGTACCGGCACGACCGCCGCGGCGCGCGACCGGCGGCAGGTCCGCATCAACGGGGCGGCGGCCTCCGCCGCTTCGCTCGGCGAATGGCTGTCGTTGCTCTGGCTGACCCCGGCGATGGACCGGCTGCTCGTCGAGGGCGCCGAGGGCCGCCGACGGTTTCTCGATCGGCTCGTCCTGGCGATCGAGCCCAGGCACGCCTATCATGCCTCCCGCTACGAGGCGGCCATGCGCGCACGCAACAAGTTGCTGGCCAGCGAGGCTCCACTGGATGGCGTCTGGCTCGAAGCGCTTGAAGCCCAGCTCGCCGAGCACGGACTGGCGATCGCAGCGGCCCGCGCACGCACCATCGATGCGCTTTCCGGTCGCCTTGCCGCCGAGCCGGAGGGCGTCTTCGCACGAGCGGAGCTGGCGATAGAGGGCTGGGATCCGGGGCGACTGCCCTTCGCCGAGGAACTGCGTCGGGGGCGGCCCCGCGACGCCGCGGCGGGGCGGACGCTGGCGGGACCGCATCGGCAGGATCTGGCGGTGATCCACGCCGCGAAGCGCCAGCCTGCGGCGCGCGCCTCGACCGGCGAGCAGAAGGCGCTGCTGCTCGGGCTCGTGCTCGCCCATGCCGATCTTGTGGCCGAACGGCGCGGCCACCGCCCTGTCCTGCTGATGGACGAGGTCGCGGCGCATCTCGACCCGGCCCGTCGCGCGGCGCTGTTCGACCGGCTGGCGGGGACCGGCGGCCAGATCTGGCTGACCGGCACCGAGCGCGGGCTGTTCGAGGGCATCGGCGAAGCGAGCTGGCTGGAGGTGCGCGGCGGCCGCATTCAGCCGGGCTAGATGCAAGCTTTCGGTAGTGTTCGGGGAGTTCTGCAAAATCGCTTGAGGAGCGAGGCGGCCATGCCCCTATCTGCGACAATACTCCCGGCGCCGGGGGCAATCGCCGCTCCGACGATCAGGCGGCCTGCGCTTGCAGGTAACGCCCATGCGGATATCGGCCGCCAATCGTCGTCCTGCGCATCGTGCGGACCTCGTCGACCGGGCACCCCGTCACGCTATGGAGCATGCGCCAGTTATCCCACAGGATCATTTCATCCCCCTTCCAGCTGTGCTGGTAGAAGGGTTGCGACGCGACGTGCTGAAGGAGGCGAAGCAGGAGCGCTTCGCTGTCGGCCTCACTATATCCGATGATGTACTTGGTGAAATGAGGCGAGATGTTCAGTATCGTCCGACCTGTTTCGGGTTGCACGACCACGGCTGGATGTACGACGGGCGGATAGACTTCGTCTATTCGAGAAAGCATGGATGTCGAGGATGCGCTGTTTCTGACGAGTTTTAAATCCATGAAATTCCGTATATACATCGAGCTCTCAAGGCCCTCCATCTGATAGACGATTTCCATGTCCTGCACGACTTGCTTCAGGTCCGATGGGAGTGTGTCATGGGCGGCGATGCGGTCCAGGAAACGGGTTTCACCGCCCCAACTCGTCGCTTCGGTCACCCGCAGGATGCCGCCGCGGTTGAGGTTCGGCGTGTACATGGTGTCGGCGTGCCAAGGTATGAAGCCGGCATAATTCTTGCCGTCGATCGAGACGATGATGCCGGCTTCCGGCTTCGAGCTTACCGAGATCAGGTCTGGCCTACCGTCCATCCAAATTTCGGGAACCGGGTGGGGCTCCAGCGGGCCAAAGCATCGGCTCAAGGCCACCTGAAATTCGGGGGAAGGGTCGGACTGGCGGAACACGATGAGGCCGCGATCGATCCAGAGCCGGTTCAACTCCTCGACAACAGCCGCCTTTTCGATGTCGTCAGGCATGAGGCCTGCGACGACGGAGCCGAAAGGAAGGTCTTCCGAAAGCTCAGAGATTTCGTAGGTCATATGCTCTCCATTATCGGTCCCGTGTACCGTGAGACTCTGTTCTGGATGCCGGCAGGATAGCAAAAACCTACTTGAGTACAATCCGTCTCGCAGACTGACATTATTCTGCATTATCGTTTCGGCGAGCAAAACTGATACTTGCGGCGGGGAAGGCCGCCATCGGGCCGGTCGCCTGGAAATGGCCCGCGGGATCGCGCAATTTCATCGATCCCGCGGGCCGGGCACTCACTAGATCGGGCGCTGCATCGGCGCATGTCGCCCCGCCGCAGGGCTTCCTGTCGCTCCTGCGAACTCACTGTAGGCGTCTCGGGCGGCAGATAGCGGCGCACACAAGCTGAGCTTTCAGGCTCAATCAGCCTGAAAGCCGAATCAAGGTCTCGACCATCTGGTTCTAGCGCAGGCGGCTTGGATATTCTGAGGCAGCCAACTTACTGCAAAATGGAGATTGTTGCGGTTGCGTGAAGAAAGGGAGGGCTTATCTGCTTTGCCGCCGATCGGCCCGTGGCCAATCGCGATTCGTATCGGGGGCGTAGCGTGACAATCAGCCTATGTTACCGGGGTGGCTTGCAGTGCGAGGCGACGCATGGCGGCTCACAGGCGATCCTGATCACCGAAGCAGCACCCGAGACGGGGGGCGAGGGCCGATCCTTCTCCTCCACGGATCTGGTTGCGACCGCGCTCGGCACATGCGTGCTGACGGCGATGGGAGCGGCGGCGCGGGCATGCAGCGTCGACGTCGACGGCGCTACCGCCCGCGTAGACATGAGGCTTGGCGTCCGTCCGCGCCGTATCCTGGCACTGTCGGTCCATGTCGATATATCGAAGAAGGTGGATGCTGCAGCGCAGGCCAAGATCGAGCGAGCGGCGCTTGCCTGTCCTGTCAGGCCGAGCCTGCACCCCGATATCGCAGTCACGCTGAGTTTCAGCTGGGCCTGAGCAAGTGTCGCGCCCTGTCGCGGGCGGCTCGATCAGCGTTGCAGCCTCGAGCTGATCAGTCAGTCCGCGCGCGGTTCAGACATCCGGCAGCGTCCAGTCGACAGGAGGCTGGCCGTTGGCGATCAGAAAGGCGTTCGCCCTGGAGAAGTGACGACAACCGAAGAAGCCGCCATGCGCCGATAATGGAGAGGGGTGCGGCGCCTTGAGGACGAGGTGGCGACCGCCCTTGTCGGTCGAATCGACGAAAGCGGCCTTTTTCTGGGCATAGCTGCCCCAAAGCATGAAGACGACGGGCTCGGTCTTGGCGTTGACGAGGCGGATGATCGCATCGGTGAACCTCTCCCACCCGCGCTCGCGGTGCGAGGCCGCGAGACCCATCTCGACAGTCAGCACGGCGTTCAGCAGCAGCACGCCCTGCCTGGCCCAATGTTCGAGAAAGCCGTGCTCGGGCCGCGTCATGCCGACATCGCTGGCCAGCTCCTTGTAGATGTTGACCAGGCTCGGCGGAGGCGGGACGCCGGGTGGGACGCTGAAGCACAAGCCATGAGCCTGACCCGGGCCATGATAGGGATCCTGGCCGAGGATGACGACCCGGACCTTGTCGAGCGGGGTGAGGTCGAGCGCACGGAACCACTGGCTGCTCGCTGGGAAGATGCGTTTTCCCTTGCCGCGCTCGTCAATCAGAAAGGCCCTTAGCGTCGCCATGTAAGGGGCGGCGAATTCGTCGGCGAGCGGTGCACGCCAGCTCTCATGAAGCTTTACCTGACCTGGCATGATCGATCAGATCAGCAGGCGGTCGATCGCCTGAGCAAGCGCGACATAGAGCTTGCCCATGTCTGAGGACAGCAGCGTGACGGCCAAAGTCCCACCGTCGCGATGAGCGAGGACGCGGCGGATGATTGCTTCGAAATCGTGGACATAACGGTTGACGAGGCCTCGGAAGCGGGGATCTTCCGCATGGAGCGCGGCGATCCGCGCGGCGTCCTGGCGGCGAAGAAGACGCACGGCGGTGCGGGTGAACGCGCCGTCGTCGCCATTGAGATACGCCTGCCACGCACCGTCGGGAACGTCGTGCGCCAGCACCGCGGCGACGTCGATCGCTATGGTATTGAGCTGCTCGACCAGGACGGCGACCTCGCGCGCCATCTGGTTCTCGTCGACGGCGGCGGTGCGTGTCTGCAATGCCTCTGCGCGCCGCTCAGCCACCCCTGCCGCCTCGTTGATCGATAATAGCTGCGAGAGCAGTTTCTCGGTCGCTTGCCCGGTCGCCGCGACCGCGGCTTCAGCCGTGTCCGAAATCAGGTGAATGCGCTGGGCGAACAGATCGCCGAGCGCGCGCTCCATCGCATCGACGCCGCTGCGCGCGAGTCGGTCGCCGATATCGGGTATCATCGCCTCGAGCGCCGCGCGTGCGGAATCGGCCGCGTCTCCTGCCGCCTCTCGAACCCGCAGGATCGCATCGATCAGCTTGCCGCCGGAAAGTTCCGCGAGCGAGCGCAGTTCGGCCTCGCTCGCAGAGACCAGCCTGCCCAGTTCGGTCGCGTGGCTGCGCAGGGCTTCCAGTCTCGCGCCCGCCTGCTCGGCAAATCCTTCGGAAAGTCGCCGCTGGCGTTCGACCAGCGCATCGCCAACATCGCCGATCTCGGCCATCTGCCGCACGGCTGTCTCCCCGAGGCCGGTGATGGTCGTGCGTTGCCGTTCGATCATGGCGTCGGCGGCGCCGAGCCGCTCCGCGTTGCGCTCAATGCCTTCGGCGAGTAGTTCCGCGTCCGTCGCGATCGATCGGATCGCCGCGCTTCCGCGTGCCGCCTGGCCCTCGACCCGTTCGATCGCTGCCGGAAGGTCATGCTCGACATTGGTGGCGATCGCGTCGAAGGACAGGCGCAATGCCTCGGCACGGTCGGACAAGGTGCGCGCGCCGGTCATGCTGCTGTTGACCGAATGGCTGAGGCTTTCGACATGCTCGGCCAGACGGACGATGAGTTCGGCGAGCTCTGCTGTCTGTTCGGCGCCGGTTACACCGAGCGACTCGAACCGACCTTCGATCGCGCCCAGCGCCTTCTCCAGATTTGCGACGAGACGGCGCGCGTCCTCATCCTGCTCGGCGAGTTGCGCCGAGAGGGCCTCCATCTGTCCATTCATCTCGACGAGCCTGCCCGCTATTGCGGCCGCGGCGCTGGTGCCCGCCTCGTCGAGCGCGGCCCGACCGTGATCGATCATCGCCGTCATGGCCTGCCGTTGCAGCTCAAGGCTCTGACGGGTCTGTTCCACCACGCCGACGACATTCTCGGCGGCCATGTCGACAACATGGCTGAGCGACGTGCCTGCCTCGCCGATCGTCCGCACGGTCCTTTCGGCGCGGCTCTCGATGCGACCGATCTGGGTCGCCAGCCGCCCGGCCGCGGCTCCGATCATCTCGTCCGCCTCGTGGCTGCGCGCGACGATGGCGCCCAGTGTCTCCGCCAGGCCTTCCGATCGCTCACGCGCATTCTCGCCGATCGATCGGATCATTCCTGCCACCTCGCCGACCGTCTCGCGCACGCGCGGCAGGTCTGCCAGCAGCCCGCTCATGTCGTTGCGCGCGGTACCGGCAGCCTCGTGGAGCAGACCGGCCTGCCGCGCGAGCAGGTCTGTCTCGTCGCGCATGTCCATGCTGATCTGCTGGAGCCGTTCCGCCGCGCGTCCGCCTTCGTCGAGCAGTGCGCCGGTATGCGCGGCCAGGTCGGCGCGACGCGCGCCGAGGACCGCGTTTACGCGCCCGATCGCTTCCTCCAGGCGGCGGCCTTCGACGCGCATAGATAGAGCGGTAGTGCCGAAGCGGCGCGCCTCGCGCCCACTGCTGCGCTGGATCAGCATGTAGATGATGCCGATCAGGGCGAGCGGGCCGCTCGCCGTCGCCATGCTTTGAAGCATTTCGGCTAGGCTGAAGCTGGCGGTGCCAGTGCTGCGGACCCACAGCGCCACCCACAGCGCGCCCAGAAGACCCAGTCCGACGCCCAGCACCAAATCGCTGACACGGCGTGGCGGCGGGACGGCAGGATCGATATGGTCTATGTCCTCGACAAGGAGCTGCTCAAGCAGCAATTCGTCGGCAGCGGCGGCTTGGTCGCCGCGGTCGGAGGGCGATGCCGCGGCCTGGACGGCTTCCGCTTCCGCCGCGTCGGCGGCGCGCCAGCGATCCAGTGGATGCGGAGGCTTCCCCATGTCCCAAGATGCTACAGGAACTGCGAGTCTCGCACCAGCCTTGCTAACGAAATCTTTACCGGCCGGGCCGCTAATGATGCCATGTCGTTCGAACCTCGCAAACTGGACCGCCTGCTCGCCGAAGCGATCGGCGATGATCTCGCCGTGGCCGCCGAGCTCCGCGCATTGTTTCTGGCTTCGGCCACCGCGCACGTCGCTGCGCTCTCGCAAGCCGCGGATGTCCACGACTGGCGTGAAGAGGCGCTTCGTCTTCAGGGCCTGGCGGCAACCTTCGGCGTCAGCGAATTGATCGACGCCGCCCGCGCCGCGGCAGCGTCGGCGCCCGATCGACACTTGCTGGACGCGGTCGCCGACGCCATAGCAGCCTGCCGCTAAGTCCTCGGAACGATCGAACAGCCGGCGTTTTGGTTCAGTTCAGGACGGCTGCAATGCAATAGAGCTTTGCCGAATCGCGAGTTTGCCCCTAGTTCGAAGGGCTTCGCGGACAGGGGGGCCGGATTGCCGCTAGCAGCTCTGATTGCCGCGAAGGATGATGCCGATCCCGGGCCGACGCTGCGCGCGACCCTGCCTCTGGCGGGCCGGACCCTCATAGAATATCAGGCTGATCTAGTGCTCGGCGCGGGGGCCGAACATGTCGTGCTGCTGGTAGAACGCGTGCCCGCGTCACTGGCTGAAGCGACGGAGCGGCTACGCCGGGGCGGCGCACGGATCGACATCGCCCGGGGTCCGATAGATGCCATTGATCGATTCCATCCCGATGAACGGATACTGCTCGTGGCGGATGGCGCGACGGCGGCGCCATGTGCGGTCAAGGTGCTGGCCTCCGAGCCGGACCACGCGGTTCTCACCGTCCCCGACCTTGCCGAGCATGAAGAGTTCGAGCGGATCGATGCGGCGCAACGCTGGGCAGGCTTCGCGCTGGTGGACAAGGCGATGCTAGGGTCAACGGCTCAAATGCTCGGGGAGTGGGATTTGACATCGACCGTGCTGCGCCGGCTGGTCCAGGCGGACGCACGTCGGATCGACGCGCTCGCATCGGGTTCTGCCCGCCCTGTCCTTGCGAGGGGCCCCGCTGATCTCGGTCCTATAGAGGCCGCGCTGCTTCGGCGCGCCGAGGCATCAGACAGAAATTGGGTCGAACGCTTTGTCCACCGTTTGGCAGCGGCGCAGCTGATCCGTCCGCTGATCGCGCGCGGGCTCGATCGGGGGCATGTGGCGGTTGCAGCCGCTGCAATGGGCTGGGCGGCCGTGCTGCTCGCCTTGTTCGGCCTGTTCTGGGCGGCCGTGCTGCTTCTTCCATTTGCAGCCATCCTTGCGGCGACCTCACGTCGCATGGGCCGAATATGGGCCGGGCCGGGCGGCTCCGATCGGCTGCTCGGCTGGGTGCAAGATCTGGCCGGACTGGCGGTGTTGGCGCTGCTCGTCCGTTCGTTGGTTGAGGATGGCGGCTGGGGGTGGTGGATCGTGGCGGCGCTGCTACCGGCCTCGCTGGTCGGCCTTGCCGCGCTAGAACCGGTGACGATCGCGCTGCGGGCCGCCGCTGCGCCGCCCTGGTTGGCGAGCCGCGATGCGTTGATCTGGTCGGCGCCCGCGCTTTCGATACTGGCCGGCTGGCGCGCAATGCTGATCGGGCTTGCGGCATATGCCACGGTTTCTTTCGTCCAGCGCTGTACCGCAGCATGGCGAGTCGCGCGGAAATATGACAATGCCATTTAGCTTCGACTTAACGCCATCATGGTATGACCGGAGCATGATGGGGCGCGACGGGGAAGAACAGGCGGCGTTCGGGCCGGCGGGCATGCATCGGCTGAGTGATGCCGCGCGCGCATTAGACAGTGTCGAGAGCCGGATCCAGAACGCAGCCACCGACCTGTTTCGCGATGGCGCGGCGGGTCTATCCGATCAATGTCGTGTGCAAATCGCCCAGCTGATGCGCGGTATGATCACTGCGATCGAGGACGAGCTTCGTATTCGCGTCTGCGAAGCGCTTCCCGATGATGCGCCGCCGGAACTGCATGCGGCGCTGGGTTCGGCTCGGGTGCAGATCGCGCTGCCGCTGCTCGAACGCACCGATCTCCTTCGGGAGGCCGACCTGGTTGCGGCTACGCTGCGCCGCGTCGACGAACACCGGCTGGCGCTCGCGCTGGGCCGCGATTCGCCTTTTCACGTCGCGGAGCTCTCTCAGCGGTTGCTGGACCTGGGCGACCGGTCGGTTTCCGAAGCAGTCATGGCGCTTTTTGTCGCCGAGAGCCGGCGTTATGATCAGTTCGGCGATCCAGCGCTTGCCCGCACCGACCTACCATCCGGACCGCACCGCCGCTTGCTCTGGGCCGTCGCTGCTGCCCTCAGGCACTATATGATCCGCCAGCATGGCATAGCCGAGGGCCGGGCTGATCTGCTCCTCGCCGATGCGGTAAGCGGGCTATTGACCGAGCATGAGGACGAGGACACGCTCGAAGGCCGGGCAGAGGCGCTGGCCGATCTGCTCTGGCATCGCAAGCTGATCGACGACTCGCTGCTGCTCGGCGCGCTGGAGGAGGGATGGCTGGCGCTGTTCACCGCCGCGGTTGCCAAGCGGGCAGGCATCGACGCTGCCGGGGTGTGGTCGATGCTATTCGAGCCATCGGGGATGATGCTTGGTACCATCCTGCGGGCGATCGATTGCGACCGGACCGCCGCGGTGACGATACTCTGGCGGGTGGCGACCGCGGAAGCTGTGCCCGAGGAGGTTGTGATCGAACGCGCCGACGCGTTCGACGCGCTGACGGTCAGGGAGGCGGCGGAGGCGGTGTTGATCTGGCGGCTCGATCCCAATTATCGCCGCGCGGTACTTGAGATCGGCGAAGGCGGACGTCGCCGGTGAATGCTTCGACCGCGCTCAGACCCGCTCAGGGCCTCGTTGACGAGCAGGGGCGCCTGGTCGAGGCCGATGCGATCGTGCTCCGGCTTCAGGAGCAGGCGGGCGGCATACGGGGCGGCGCGCTGGCGGTGCCGCAGCTGGCGGCGCTGGCCCGACTGACGCGGCGGCTGCAGATTGCCATCAGCCGGCGCGTCGTTGCGGCATGCGGCGACCGGGACGTTGATTTCCTGGTCAAGCTGATTCCACAGGGCGACAACGTCGAATTCGCCATTACCGCCTGGCAGGAGGTTACGCCCCCGGCGGCTCCGCGGGCGGTCGAGGCGATGCGCTGGCGCGACTTCAGCCGGGCTGCGGCTGATTGGATCTTCGAAACCGACGCGATGTTGAGGATCACCCAGGCCCCGGCGGGGATGCCGGCGGTGACCGGGCAGCCGCTCGAGACGCTGCTCCGCTTTGCACCGGACGACGACGGCGGTGAGCCGATCCTGGCCGCGATCGGTCGATCCGAGCGCTTCGATTGCGACGCGACATTCCTGATCGGCCTCGGCGTGCCGGTCCGGATCGTGGGTTTACCGCTAATCGACGGGCTCGGCGGACTCACCGGCTATCAATTGTTGGTCAGCCGCAAATTTTCGCCGCATCGTGCGCGCGGGGAGGCCGATCCACCCCCGCTGGACGATGCTTTTGGAACTCAGCTCGGCCGGGCAATGCGCAAGCCGCTCGACGAAATCATTGCCCATGCGGACATGATTTCCAGTCGCAGCGACGGGCCGGTCCGACGCGACTATGCCGCCTATGCGAGCGATATCGCCGGCGCTGGGCGCCACCTGCTCGGCCTCGTGGAAGATTTGGTGGACCTGCAGACGATCGAACGGGCAGACTTCAGGCCCGAGGCCGAACCTGTCGATCTCGGCGATACCGCGCAGCGCGCCGCCGGTCTGTTATCGGTGCGCGCCGCGGGCAAGCATCTCCGCATTGAAAGCGTCCTCTCCTCCCAACCGATCTTCGCGCGGGGCGACCTCCGGCGTATCCTCCAGATATTGCTAAACCTGCTCAGCAACGCGATCCGCCACTCCCCGGAGCATGGCGCAATTTCGATGCGCTGCGAACGAGAAGGGGACATCGTCGCCGTCGTGATCGGCGATGCTGGCGACGGTGTAGACCCGGACGATCATGAGCGCATTTTCCAGCGCTTCGAGCGGCTGGGCCTGCGGGACGGAACCGGCAGCGGGCTCGGCCTGTATATTTCACGCCGCCTGGCCCGCGCGATGGGCGGAGATCTTGGCGTCGACAGTCTGCCGGGCGACGGCGCCCGGTTCGTGCTGACGCTTCCAGCCGCCTGATCCCCGAGCTCCAGTCCCAGGGCGGGTCTCCGCGCCTCGCTTACCGCCTCAGGCGCGGGCGGCCGCGCGGCTTGGAGAAAACCCCGTTCCACCAGGATTCACGCGATCAGCATTCACGCATCTGAGCATAGCCACCGAGGCAAGCCCGAGCGGCTTGCCTTCGAAGACCGAGACGAAGCGTCTTAACGCTTGTCCATCGAAACATAGTCGCGCTGGGTCGGGCCGCTGTAGAGCTGCCGCGGGCGGCCGATCTTCTGCTCCGGATCGGAGATCATCTCGTTCCACTGCGCAACCCAGCCGACCGTGCGAGCGAGGGCGAAGAGCACCGTGAACATCGTCGTCGGGAAGCCGATCGCGGACAGGATCACACCCGAATAGAAGTCCACATTCGGGTAAAGCTTCTTCTCGATAAAGTAAGGATCCTTAAGGGCGATCTGCTCGAGCTCGCGGGCCGTGTCCAGGACCGGATCGCTGATGCCCAGCTTGTCTAGCACCTCGGTAGCGGCCTTGCCGAGCACCTTCGCGCGCGGGTCGAAATTCTTGTAGACGCGATGGCCGAAGCCCATGAGGCGGAAGGGATCGTCCTTGTTCTTGGCGCGGGCTATATATTCCGGAATGCGATCGGGCGTGCCGATCTCGCGCAGCATGTTCAGCGCGGCCTCATTGGCACCGCCGTGCGCAGGGCCCCACAGGCACGCTATGCCGGCCGCGATACAGGCGAAGGGGTTCGCTCCCGAAGAGCCGGCGAGACGAACTGTCGAGGTCGATGCGTTCTGCTCATGATCGGCGTGGAGAATGAAGATCTTGTCCATCGCGGATTCGATCACCGGATCGATCTGATATTCCTCGGCCGGAACCCCGAAGGTCATGCGCAGGAAATTGCCGGTGTAGCTCAGGTCGTTCTTCGGATAGACGAAAGGCTGGCCGAGAGAATATTTGAACGCCATGGCCGCGATCGTCGGGATCTTGGCGATCAGACGATGCGAGGCGATCAGCCTCTGCGTGGGATCGTCGATGTCGGTCGAGTCGTGATAGAAAGCCGAGAGCGCGCCGACGACCCCGCACATGATCGCCATCGGATGGGCGTCGCGGCGGAAGCCATTGAAGAAGGTGGCGAGTTGCTCGTGCACCATCGTGTGGCGGCTGATGGTGTAGCTGAACTTGGCGAGTTCGTCCTTGGTGGGAAGTTCGCCGTTGAGCAACAGATAGGAGACTTCCATGAAGCTCGACTGCTCCGCGAGCTGATCGATCGGATAGCCACGATGAAGCAGGACGCCGGCGTCGCCGTCGATATAGGTCAGCGCCGACCGGCAGGAAGCCGTCGAGGTGAAGCCGGGATCATAGGTGAAAGCACCGGTGGCGGCGTAGAGCTTGCGGATATCGACGACGTCGGGGCCGGTGCTGCCTGACAATACCGGATATTCAGACGTCTTTCCGCCGAACTCCAGCTTCACATTCTCCGCCATGCTCTTATCTCCTGTCTTGCCCCGTGCCGGCACGCCGGCGCTGTCTTCAACCATTTGGACCCGCCGCCATCCTCAGCTGATCGTCCAATCGCCCAAGGCTCTCCTCGCGGCCGAGGAGTTCAAGGACATCGAATATGCCGGGAGAGGTCGTACGACCGGTTAGCGCGGCCCTGAGCGGCTGCGCAACCTTGCCGAGACCCGTTCCCCCCTGTTCCGCCACCGTCCGGATCGCCGCTTCGAGCACCGGCGCCGACCAGTCGGTGGCTGCAGCAAGCGCGCCGCGTGCCTTGGCCAGCAGCGTCCTACCAGGTTCGTCTAGCAGCGATGCGGCCTTCTCGTCCATATCAAGCGGGCGCGTGCGAAATAGAAAGGCTGCGCTGCCAGCTAACTCATTGAGATCTTTTGCTCTTATCTTCAGATGTGGAATGCTGCGAAGCAGAAGCTCGCGATCGAGCGCGCCGACTTCCCGGCCCGTTGCCCTGGCGACTCCGGGCAAGATCAGGCGCTCCAAATGCCGGTCGTCCGACTCGCGGATATAATGGCCGTTGAGGTTCTCCAGCTTCTTCATGTCGAAGCGCGACGGGGATCGGCCGACGCCGTCGAGTTCAAACCACCGAACGGCCTCATCGCGGCTGATGATCTCGGCGTCGCCATGGCCCCAGCCGAGGCGTAGCAAATAATTGTTCAGGGCCTCGGACAATATGCCTAGCTCATCGCGATAGGCTTCGACGCCGAGTGCGCCGTGGCGCTTGGAGAGCTTCGCGCCGTCGGCGCCATGGATCAGCGGGATGTGGGCGTATACCGGCTCGGGCCAACCGAGTGCGCGGATCATCGCGAGCTGACGGAAGGCATTGTTGAGATGGTCGTCTCCGCGGATGACATGGGTCACGCCCATGTCATGATCGTCGACGACGACGGCGAGCATATAGGTGGGGGTTCCGTCGGAGCGAAGGAGGATCATGTCGTCCAGTTCGGCATTCTGGACGGTCACCGGTCCCTGGACGCGATCCTGAATCGTCACTTGACCTTCGCGCGGCGCCTTCAGGCGGATGACGAACGGAGCATCGGCCGGGGCTTCCGCGGGATCGCGGTCGCGCCAGCGGCCGTCATACCGCAGCGGCAGCTTCGCGGCGCGCTGCTGCTCGCGGAGCTCGGCGAGCTCCTCTGCTGTCGCGTAACAGCGATAGGCATGTCCCTTGGCGAGAAGCTCTCGTGCGACCTCGGCATGGCGAGCGGCGCGCGAGAATTGATAGACGACATCGCCGTCCCAGTTCAGATCCAGCCACGACATGCCGTCGAGGATCGCGGCTATGGCTGCATCCGTCGATCGCGCCCGATCGGTATCCTCGATACGCAACAGGAACTTGCCGCCATGATGCCTTGCGAAAAGCCAGTTGAACAAGGCCGTCCGGGCACCACCGACATGGAGGAAGCCCGTGGGCGAGGGCGCGAAGCGGGTGACGACCTGACGCTCTTCGGTGCTTGCGCCCACGGGCTATTTCTCCAAGATCGGTGGCATGGCCAGCGAGACCGATGCCCCCTCGGCAAGAAAAAGCGGGCGGACGATCGATGATCGACCGCGCCCCTAGCATAGGGTTCCCACAGCTTCAAACCGCGATCGCCACCCGGTCCGCGCATCGGTGCGATGCTATCGAACGCTGGTTGGAGGCCGAGCGCGACCAGATCGGGCTGTGGCTGCCGATAGCCGTGGGATTCGGCATCGCGCTGTGGTTCGTGCTGCCTGGGCGGCTGAGCTGGCTGGCGGCCATTCTGATGCTGGCCGGTCTGTCCTTGGCGGGACTGGCCGCCGGACCTGCGACGAGAACCGGGCGCTGCCTGCTTGTCGGCGGGCTCGCGGCGCTGCTCGGGCTCGTCACGATCTGGGCCAAGGCCGATTGGGTGGCGAGCCCAAGGATCGACCGGCCGATGGTCGCCGAGGTTCAGGGCCGAATCGAAGCGGTCGAGCGCCTGCCCGCGCGCCAACTCGTCCGCCTGACCATCGCAGCGGAAAAGGGACTATTGCCTCGCCGCATAAGACTGAACGTCGACGAGGATGATCTGCAGGGGCAGCCGGTCGGCGGAATGCGGATCGTCGTCCGCGCGCGCCTGATGCCGCCGGCTCCGCCCACCGTGCCCGGTGCCTATGACTTTGCCCGCACCGCTTGGTTTGCCGGAATCGGCGCGACCGGACGCGCGCTCGATCCGCCGCGTTTTACGGCGGGAGAGGCGGGGGGGTGGCGGATGCGCCTTGCCGATCTTCGGGCCCGACTGTCGGAGCATATCGAGCAGAGCGTCGGTCGAGCGAGCGCCGGCGGCATCGCGGCGTCCTTTGCGACCGGCGATCAGGGCGCGATCGAGGATGAGGATGCCGAGGCGATCCGCCGATCGGGCCTTGCCCATTTGCTCTCGGTGTCGGGGCTGCATGTCTCGGCGGTAGTCGGCGGGGTGATGCTGGCCACGCTGAGCCTGCTTGCGCTCAGCCAGAGGCTCGCTCTGCACGCGCCGCTCCCGCTGATCGCGGCGGGCGCAGGCGCGGTGGCGGGTATCGGCTATACATTGCTGTCGGGTGCGCAGGTGCCGACCATCCGCTCGTGCCTGGCCGCGCTGTTCGTGCTGATTGGCGTTGCTATGGGACGCGAGGCGATCACGCTTCGGCTCGTCGCTGCCGGGGCTCTCATCGTGCTCGTCTTCTGGCCGGAGGCGCTGGCGGGACCGAGCTTCCAATTAAGCTTCGCCGCGGTGACCGCCCTCGTCGCGTTCGGCGAGCACCCGCGCGTCAAGGCCTTTGCCGCGCGGCGGGACGAGGGCTTCGTCCGGCGTGCCGGCCGCGCCCTCGCCATGCTCCTGCTCTCGGGATTGATCATAGAGGTGGCGCTCACGCCGATCGCGCTGTTCCATTTTCACAAATCAGGGTTGTACGGCGCGGCCGCGAACACCGTCGCCATTCCGCTAACCACCTTCGTCATCATGCCACTGGAGGCGCTGGCGCTGCTGTTCGACATGGCAGGGCTCGGCGCGCCCTTGTGGTGGCTTACCGGTGAGGCGATCGGTGTGCTTCTGGTGATCGCCCATCGGGTAGGCGATGCTCCAGGCGCGGTTGCGCTGCTGCCGGCGATGCCATGGGGAGCGTTCGCGCTTATGGTGCTCGGCGGTCTGTGGGTGGCGCTCTGGCGGACGTCGCTCCGTCGTTGGGGCCTGCTGCCTGTTGCGGCGGGTGCGCTATGGGCGCTGCTCGCCCCGCGACCCGATCTGCTCGTCACCGGTGACGGGCGCCATGTCGCGCTCGTGCTGAACGATGGCCGCGTTGCGCTGCTGCGGGAGCGCGCCGGCGATTATATCCGCGACGTGTTGAGTGAAGCGGGCGGATTTGACGGCGAGCCGCTGCCCGTGGACGCCCTGATAGCCGCGCGCTGTTCGGATGACCTCTGTACGGCGCGGCTGCGGCGCGACGGGCGGGATTGGCACATATTGGCAACCCGCAGCCCTTATCGGCTCGATTGGCGGCGGCTGTCGCGCGCCTGTGCGTCGGCCGACATCGCGATCAGCGAGCGCCGGCTGCCACGATCCTGCACGCCGCGGTGGGCCAAGCTGGACCGCCCGGTCCTGGCCCGAACGGGCGGCGTGGCGGTGGACCTCGACGATGGCAGGATCGAAACGGTCGCCGCCCATGTGCGCGATCACCCCTGGTCGAACTTCCAACGCTAGCGCAGGCTACACCATAGCTGAATTGTGCAGCTGCTCAGGCCTGGTGATCGTGTGGAACCGTGGGTCTACGCTTCAATAGCGACGCAGCAGCCCCGCGAGCTTCCCCTGGATGCGGACCTGCTCCGGCTTATAACGCTGAGGATCGTAGGATCGGTTGGCGGGATCCAAACGGATCATCGCGCCTTCCCGCCGAAAATATTTGAGTGTTGCTTCGGCGTCGGCGATCAGCGCGACGACGATCTCGCCGTCACGCGCTACGTCGGCGCGCCGGATCAGCGCGTAATCGCCGTCGAGTATGCCTGCCTCGACCATCGAATCTCCGGACACTTCGAGCGCATAATGCTCGCCCGGCCCCAGCAGTGCGGCAGGGACCGAGAGCGTGCTCTGGCCTTCGAGAGCTTCGATGGGCACGCCTGCGGCGATGCGGCCATGCAACGGGATCTCCAGCACATTCTCATTGGCCGCCTTCGGCGGAGCGGCCGGGGCCTTGGCAGCCGCGACCGGAGCAGCAGGCGCCTTGCTGAGGCCGTCCGGCAGCCGCACGACCTCGAGTGCGCGGGCGCGGTTCGGCAGCCGCCGGATGAAGTTGCGTTCCTCAAGGGCACTGATCAGGCGATGAACACCCGACTTCGATTTGAGGTCGAGCGCTTCCTTCATCTCTTCGAACGATGGCGAGACACCGGTCTCCTGCAGACGATCGTGAATGAAACAGAGCAGTTCATGTTGCTTGCGCGTGAGCATCGCCTTGGCCTCGTCGGGAACGGACGGAGAACATTTAGGCAACTATCGGGATAGTGTCAAGCAAGAGGCATCAGCCGCAGCCAATCGACCGGAAAAGCCGCATGGAGTTGGCGAACTGTCGCTCGATTAAGAGGCCGTAATTCTTCGGCAAGGTGCCTCAGCACCAAATGACCGAAACCTCGTCGCCCTCGTCAGCAGGCCGCGCATGCGCCTCGCGGACGATCAGCAGTTCGGCCTCGGCGAGGGCTGCGAGCCCGGCGCTGTCCTGAGAGGCAAGCGCAAAGGCGCGGCCCTCCGCCCATCTGCCGCGCAGATATTCGGCGCGGCTGCCTGCCGCGCCGAGCGCGGCGCCCAAGCGTGCCTTCGCCTGGTGCGCGAAGGGTGCTGCCGCGCCGAGGAGATGGGCGATCAGAGGCTTGAGGAAGAGTTGTGCGGTCACATAGGCCGAGACCGGATTGCCCGGCAGCCCAAGGACGAGCGCTTCCTCGAGCATGCCGATCATCACCGGCTTGCCTGGCTTCATCGCGACCTTCCAGAAGTCGATGCTCGCTCCGGCGGCCTGAAGCGCCGGCAGGACGAGGTCATGGTCGCCCACCGAAGCGCCGCCGGTGGTAACGATGATATCGGCCGTCCCGGCCAGTCGCTCGAACGCGCCGCGGATCACGTCGAGATCGTCGCGGACGATACCATGATCGGTCGTATCGCTGGCGAGCGGGGCCAGCATCGCGGCGAGCATCGGCCCGTTCGAGGCGGGCAGCATCGCGCCGGTTACCGGCTCCCCCGCAGGCATCAGTTCGTTACCCGTCGAGAGAATGGCGACGCGAGGGCGGCGGCGGACGGCAAGATGGCCATGTCCGGCTGTGATCGCGAGCGCGATCGCGGGTGGGCGGAGCGGAGCTCCTGCCGCGATCAGCCGGCTGCCCTCGACGAAATCGTGACCGCGCCGGCGGACATGGGCGCCGGCATGGGACGGCCCTTCGCCGGCCATGGCCAGCCTGTCGCCGTCGCGCGCCGCCTCCTCCTGGATAAGGATCGTGTCGGCGCCTCCGGGCAGCGGAGCACCCGTAAAGATTCGGGCCGCCTCGCCAGGCCCCAGCGCGCGATCAAGGCCGCGCCCGGCCGAGCTTTCCCCCACCACCGTCCATGGCCCCGGCCGCTCGGCAAACCGAATCGCGTAGCCGTCCATGGCCGACAGATCGGCCGCTGGCTGGGTGCGCAGCGCCATGATGTCTTCGGCGGCATAGCGCCCGGCGGCGTCGGCGATCGGGACATGTTCGACCGGCAGGGGAGCCTTCAATGCGGCCATCCGCGCCTGTGCCTCGTGAACGGGAAGCAGCGCCATCGAAGCCTCAGGCTTTCCAGTCGCCCGACTTGCCACCGGTCTTCGACAGCAGCCGCACCCCCTCGATCCGCATGCCCCGGTCGAGCGCCTTCGCCATGTCGTAGATGGTGAGCAGCGCCACCGAGACCGCCGTCATCGCTTCCATCTCGATGCCGGTCGAATAGGTCGTCGCGACCGCGGCGGTGGCGCGGATGCCACCCTCCTCGATTGCCAGGTCGAGAGTGACCCCGGAAATCGGCAGCGGATGGCAGAGCGGGATGAGCTCCGCGGTCCTTTTGGCGGCCATGATCCCGGCGACTCTCGCGACGGCGAGCACGTCGCCTTTGCTGATCGTACCGGCGCGAATCGCCGCGAGGGCCTGTGCGCCGATCAGGATGCGGCCCTCCGCGACGGCTTCGCGCCTGGTATCGCTTTTGGCCGACACGTCGACCATTCGGGCCGCACCGTCGTCGTCGATATGGGTGAGCTTGCCGGTCATGCCCCGGTCAGCAGGCGGCGGGTCGCGGCGGCGATGTCGGCCTGACGCATCAGGCTCTCGCCGACAAGGAAGCAACGGACGCCGCGCACGGCCATCGCGTCGAGATCGTCCTTGGACCCAAGGCCGCTCTCGGCGACGAAGGTGCAGCCGGCGGGCGCCTGACCGACCAGTTCATATGTGCGCCTGAAGTCGACGGTGAAGTCGCGCAGGTCGCGATTGTTGACGCCGATCAGCCGTGATTGGAGCTTCGTCGCGCGCTCGAGTTGGGCTGCATCGTGAACCTCGATCAGCACATCCATCCCGTTTTCGATCGCTGCCGCCTCGATTTCGGCCATCTGCTCGTCGTCGAGCGCAGCGACGATGATCAGGATCGCGTCAGCGCCGAGCGCGCGCGCCTCGGTCACCTGCCAGGGATCCACCATGAAGTCCTTGCGCAGGCAGGGCAGCGAACAGGCGGCGCGGGCCTGGACGAGATAGGCGTCGTCGCCCTGGAAATAGGGGATATCGGTCAGGACCGAAAGACAGGCGGCACCCGCCGCCTCATAGGCCTTTGCATGGGCGGGCGGGTCAAAATCCTCGCGGATTAGACCCTTGGAGGGCGACGCCTTCTTGATCTCGGCGATCAGGCCATAGCCGCCGGCCGCCACCTTGGCGTCGAGCGCGGCGCGAAAGCCGCGCGGTGCCCCGGCGACGCGCGCGCGTGCGTCCAACTCCGCGAAGGATGTGGCCGCCTTCCGGCGGGCGACATGATCGCGCTTCGCCTCGCAAATCTCTGTCAGCTTGTTGCTCATCGCCGTGCGGCATAGCGCGGGCAAGGCGATGACGGAAGCGCCGCCGCGCTCGGCGGCGGCGCCTGCCGGTCAGAAGCTGTAATAGAGGCTGAACACCGCCGAGCGCGCCTCGCCGGGCGTCGCCCAGCCATTGTTGCGGATGCCGGTGAAATAGCGCTTGTTGGTGACGTTCTGGACGTTCAGCTGAGCGGTGAGGCCGGTCAGGACCTCATAGGAGAGGAACGCGCGATGGGTGAGCCAGCTCTTTGACCGGAATATCGGGGTGAGCGTGTTGACGACCGTCGCCGCCGTGCCTGATGCCAGCGCGCTGTTGTTCAGCGTGAAGCTCCCCGTATAGGTCAGGCCATAGCCGACCTGAAGGCCGAACGGCAGCATATAGGTGGTGAAAAGGCTTGCCGCATGCCGCGGGTTGTTCGTCAGCCGTTGGCCCCTCTGCGGATCGGGGATCGCGGCGCTGTTGCCGCAAGGATTTGTCGTCGTTCCATCGCTTGTTCGCGGCCCTGGATTGGCCAGGCAGGCGTTCGAAACGCTCTGAAGTATCTTGCCTTTCAGATAGGTATAGTTGGCGAAGATCGCCCATTGCTCGGTGATGTTGCCTGTCGCCCCGAGCGCCAGCCCGTCGACCCTGGATCGCCCGTCAGGAATCTGGAGCGTCGGAAAGATCGGATCGTTGGTCGCGACCCGGAAATTGGTGCGATCGTTGCGGAATAGCGCGGCCGTCAGCTGCAGGCGGCGTTCGAACAGGTCCGCTTTCGCCCCTATCTCGTAATTGACCGCCTTTTCGGGCGCCACATCGCAGGGATTGGCCGTCGCGCCGCTTGTGCTGGTGATCAAGGTGCCGCAGCCGAGCCGTACCGTGGCCGAGGTCGGCGTCTTCGAATTGCCATAGGCGACGTAGAGGCTCACGGTCTCGATCGGCTTGTAGTTCAGGCCGACACGATAGGAAAACAGCGTTTCACTGCTGTGCTGGTTGAGGCCGCGCGTATAGGCGCCGAGCGTCGGGCCGACCGTTGTCGAGAAGGTATCGGCGCGGAAGTTCGCCTTCGCATGTTCATAGCGCAGTCCGGCGTTGAACTCCAGTTGCGGCACGATCTTCACCGTGTCGAACAGGTAGCCGGCGATGTTGCTGCTGTCGCCTTCGGAGAAGCCCGACTGGATGAAATTCACCGGCCCGGCATAGATCGTGTTCGGGTTGATCAGGCCTATCGGCGGTTGGGGAACCGTTGCCCCCGCAGCTGTGCGCAGGACGTTGCCGCCGACCAGCTCATAATCCTCCCTGGTCGCGGAGACGCCGACGACAAGCGTATGCTCGAGACCCGCGGTGTCGAACAGGGCGCGCAGATCGGTCTGGGTATAAAGAAGCTGGTTCTCCTGATTGCGGACATTGCCGCGCGGGCCATTCGGATAGTAAGTGTTCGGTGTGTTCATGCCGGCCGGGCAGGCCAGCGGCGTCGTCGCGATGTTCGTCGCCGGGATCGGCTGGAACCCGCTCGCCAGGCAGAAGGCCCCCGACGGGCCGGTGGTGCTGGCGTTGCCCTGCGGCGCGCTCGTCACCGAGTCCTGCGCGACCCGTTGCCAGCGGGTCAGGTTGCGGATCGAAAGCTTGTCGCTGAACTCGTGGGCGAAGCGCATCGTCAGCTGATCGACGGTGATATCCTGATCGTCGAGATTCTCGATCCCGTAATAATTGCGGTCCTTCGGATCATATCCAGGCAGCGGCCCGTCGTTCACGGCGTTGCGGTAATAGGGCACGCCATAGACCGGTACATTGCTGTCGCGCTGATGGTAATATTGCAGGGTCAGGCTGGTCGGGCTGTCGATACCGATCGTTATCGAGGGGGCGATCCCCCAGCGCTTGTTGCGCTCTACATCGCGGCCCGGCACCCGATTTTTGTGGCCGACGGCGTTCAGGCGGAAGGCGATCAAATCATTGACCCGCGCATTGCTGTCGATCGTCGCGCGATAATAATCGGCGGTGCCGACCCCGGCCTGGACGATCGTAAGGTCTTCGGCCTGGGGAATCTTGGTAACGAGATTGATCGTGCCACCGACGGAGCCCGACCCGCTGAACACGGTATTCGCGCCGTTATAGACCTCGATCTGCTGGAGATTGAATGTCTCGCTGCGGCTATATTGCGCGCTGTCCCGCACGCCATCCTGGGTGATATCGTTGTTCGCCGAATAGCCGCGCAGATTGATGCTGTCGCCATAGCCGCCTCCGCCCTCGCCGGCACCGAAGGTGATACCGGGGATCGTCTGCAGCGCGTCGCGCAACGTCAGCAGGTTTTGCTTGCGGATGACCTGGTCGCTGATGACGGTGATCGTCTGGGGGGTGTCGAGCAAGGGCCGGGTGGCCTTGGGGCTTTCGAGGCGATCGACCTTTATCTCGTCCTCGATCGCGGATGCTGTCACGGACAGTCCTCCGAGTTTCTTCTCGCCCGCTGTCGCATCCTGCGCGGCAGCCGGTGCGCTCGTAATGAAGCCGACGCAGGCAAGTGCCAGGAAGCTGCCGCGCGGTGCCATGACGTCCATCTTGTTCCCCTTCTGATTGCTGTGTTGAGGCCTGCTACTGATAATGCGATTGAATCGCAACTAGGAAAAACCGCCCAAGCTGCAAATCACTCGCAAAAAGAGGGCGGCCATGCCGTACACCGCGGCCTGGAGGTCCAGCGTGCGACAGGATATGGTTCGCCAATGGCAGTACTACTCAACCACATCCTCATCTGGTGCAGCGACAAGCAGCGTTCTGCAGCGTTCCTGACCGATATGCTGGGGCTGCCGCCGGCCATTCCCTTCCACCATTTCCTGGTGGTGGAACTCGCCAATCAGGTCTCGATCGATTTTATGGAGAAGAATGGTCCGGTGTCTCGCCAGCATTATGCCTTTTTGCTCGTCGAGGAGGAATTCGACGCCCTGCTTGCGCGAATCCGGCAGAGGCGAATCGATCATTGGGCCGACCCCGCGAGGACCATGGTTGGCGCGATCAACAACCACGATGGAGGACGGGGGGTCTATTGGGAGGATCCCGATGGCCATCTGCTCGAGGCTATCACTCGCCGTTATGGTCGAGGCGAGTACGGCACATCGGCAACCGCGGCCGCCAATGTGCCGACGGGCTGACCCCGCAACTGGCACGAGGTCGCCTTCTCTCCGCGTCTTCGCGGTCGCCTTGCCGTCGCCGGGATCAGAAAGCCGCAAGTTGCGCGAGTAGCGCGCGCGCCGCGCCGCTGTCGATCGCGTCCCCCGCTATCGCGACACCCTCCGTCCATCGCGTCGTCCTGCCGGCGACGATCAGCGCCGCGGCGGCGTTGAGGAGGACGGCGTCACGATAAGGGCCGGCCTCGCCGGCGAGCAGCCGCACGAGGGCGGCCGCATTATAGGCCGCATCTCCGCCGCGAATGCTCTCCAGCCCATGGCATGGCAGCCCGGCAATGGCAGGCTCGAAGCGTTCGGGCCCGAAGCCGATCGTCCCCAGGCGAAAGATGCTGCTCGGTCCCGCGATCGACAGCTCGTCGAGGGGCTCGTCGCCGGCGACGAGCATGACTGCGTCGCATCCGAGCCGATCGAGCGCGCCCGCATAGTGTGGCAGGAAATCGGGCCGCGCGACGCCGATCAGCTGACGAGTGACGCCGGCTGGGTTGCAGATGGGGCCAAGCAGATTGAAGATCGTCCGACGCCCGATGCGCTTGCGGACAGGGCCCAGCGGCTTGAGCGCCGGATGGTGCCGCTGCGCGAACAGGAAGCACAGCCCGATCTGCGCAAGGCTGGCCTCGGCTCGATCGGACGCCCGATCGAGATCGACGCCGAGCGCCTCCAGCGTATCCGCGCCACCCGCCTTCGATGACGCCGCCCGATTGCCATGCTTGGCGACGGGCACACCGGCTCCGGCGACCACGAGAGCCACCGCCGTCGAGACGTTCAGACTGTGGGCACCGTCCCCGCCGGTACCGCATACGTCGATCGTTCCGGGTGGCGCGGAAATCCTGACCATCCGCTGTCGCATCGCCCGGGCCGCTCCTGCGATTTCGGCGCCCGTCTCGTCGCGCTCCGCCATCGTCATAAGGAAAGGGACCAGCTCGTCTTCTCGATAGGCGCCATCGAGGATCGCCGCGAAAACCCGTTCGGCCTCGGCCTCGTCGAGCGGGAACATCGGATCGGGTAGCGACCTCAAATCAGTTGCGCTCCTTCACCGGCATGCCGGCGGCGCGCATGAAGTTGGCAAGCATCGCATGGCCGTGCTCTGTCGCGATACTTTCTGGATGAAACTGGACCCCATGGATCGGCAGCGATGCGTGGCGGACGCCCATCACCTGGCCGTCTGGCGTACGCGCGTTGATAACCAGCTCGGTCGGCATGCCTTCTTCGGGCACGATCAGCGAGTGATAGCGTGTCGCGGTGAATGGCGAAGGCAATCCCCGATACAGACCGGTGTCGTCGTGCAGGATAGGACTTGTCTTACCGTGCATCAGTTCGGGTGCGCGGACCACCCGGCCCCCGAAAAACTGACCGATCGACTGATGGCCGAGGCATACGCCGAGCAAGGGCCGCCTCTCCGCCGCACAGGCGCCCACCAGCTCGAGCGAAATGCCCGCCTCGTTCGGCGTGCACGGTCCGGGCGAGATGAGGAAGGCCTCGGCTCCGCTCGACATCGCCTGGCCGACGCCGATCGCGTCGTTGCGAACGACCTCCACGTCGGCGCCAAGCTCCATCAGATAATGGACCAGGTTCCAGGTAAAGCTGTCATAATTGTCGATGACGAGGATCATGTCGCGCCTGTAGCGGGAGCGAGACCCCGGCGAAAGGCCCATTGCGCGCGTGATCTGCGGACGCCTCGCTGCCTGCTGGCGGGCCAAGGCGAACCCGCGCGGCATCGTCTTGCTGGGACCGCTGAGCGGAGGACGGGGCCTGAAGATCGAATGGAGATGGGAGTGGGAGGCCCGCAGGCGCTATTCTTCGCGAGGCGGGCCGCCCGCCGCCTCCGACGCTATCGATCGCGTAGCATCTTCGGCCTTTTCAGGCCGGATATAAATGGATGACAGTTGCGGGAGCACGCGCTTGAGCTCCCGCTCGATTTCCTCGATCGCGCTTTCGGCATCCCCCATCATTAGGTCGTCGACGAAATCAGCGCTGATCGCGACGAACACTGCGTCGGGCGCGGTGTGGATCGTGCGGACGTGGTTGACCGCCTGGATTTCGGCACGCCGATCGAGCAACTCGCGAACGCAACGCACCAAGGCCGGATCGGCGCTCTCGCCGATCAGCAGGCCCTTGGCCTCGCGCGCGAGCAGGATCGCGACCGCCGCGAGCACGGCTCCGATCGCGATCGACGCCACACCGTCGAGCCGAGGGTCGAGAAAATAGTGGCTCCCCCAGACGCCGGCGGCCGCCAACACCAGCCCGATCAGCGCAGCGCTGTCCTCACATAGGACGATGAAGGAGGTCGGGTCCTTCGAGCGGCGCACCGTTTGCCACCAGTTCTGCGCGCCGCGCGCCGCATCCATCTCGCGAACTGCGACAAGCCAGGACGATCCTTCCAGCATGAACGCTACGGCCAGGACGATATAGTTGATCCACGGATCACGGAGTGGCTCCGGCGCGCGGATATGCGCGACTCCCTCGTAGATGGACACGCCGGCGCCGAGCGCGAAGATCAAGATCGCGATGACGAAGGCCCAGAAATAGAGCTCGCGCCCATAGCCGAAAGGGTGGGCGGCATCGGCCGGACGCAGTGCGCGATGCTTGCCGTAGAGCAGGAGCAGCTGGTTTCCCGAATCGACCAGCGAATGCACTCCTTCGGTCAGCATTGCCGAGGAACCGCTGAACGCCGCGGCGACGAACTTCGCGACGGCGATGCCGAGATTGGCGCCGAGCGCGCCGTAAAGGACGATGTTCGCCTTCACATGGGCGAGCCGAGAGGATGGCTTTTCGACCATGGCCGGGCCGGTCAGGACAATATGCGGCGGATCACCCCGTCTCCGACCGGCGTCTCCAAGACGGGATGCTCGCCCACATAATGCCGGTCGGGCCCGACGGCGCCCGGCACCACGGGGGCGGCCGGCCTGCGCTTATCCATTGGCGAGTTTTTCATGAGCGGCTCCTGACCTGATCCCGCCCGAGGCAAATGGGAAGGCGGCCCATCGGTTCCGTTGCGAATCAAATTGTCCTGCGAACGCCTATACCAGGTTATGGCGTCACAGCGTTAATGGTCGGGGAGAGAGGATTCGAACCTCCGGCCCCTGCCTCCCGAAGACAGTGCTCTACCAGGCTGAGCTACTCCCCGACGGAGATCCGGCCAGTTTTTCGGCTTCGGGAGCCGGCCGGATAGAGCCAAGTCGGGGCGCTATAGGGGCGGTGCCGATTCCTTGCAAGGGGCGCAATCGAGACTTTTACGAGCGATGGTGGGCTCTTTTCGAGCGACGGCGCCGCACCGCAGCCGGGCAGCCCCCGCGAGTGCGCCGCGATGGCAGCAGCGAACGGATATGCAGCCCGTGTCCGCAGCCGGCACCAAGCTGCTGACCGGCCGTAACCCGGCCAAAGACGGTGGGTCGCGCGTGGTCCCAGACAAGATGCGGCTCGGGCCAACGATCCGACGAGCCGGATGGCTCTGCCTATTCCGGCTCTGCGGGCCGGGGGATCGCCGTCCGACGTCGTCCGCTTTATGCGGCCTTGGCCTTCTTCGCCCGTTCGATCGCCTCCAGGACGATCTGGCGCGCGTCGCTCGCGCCGCCCCATGTGCCGATCCGCACCCACTTCTCGGCTTCGAGGTCCTTATAGTGGGTGAAGAAATGCTCGATCTGCTGTAGAACGATCTGGGGCAGATCCTCGCGCTCATTGACGTCGGTATAATAAGGGAAGGTGCTGTCGACCGGCACGCAAACGAGCTTTTCGTCGCCGCCATGCTCATCCTCGAGGTTGAGCACCGCTATCGGCCGTGCGCGAACCACGCAGCCCGGCACGAAGGGTGAGCGCGCTACGACCAGGGCATCGAGCGGATCGCCGTCGGGAGACAGAGTGTGCGGTACGAAGCCATAATTCGCCGGGTAGCGCATCGGCGTGTGGAGGATGCGGTCGACGAACAGCGCGCCCGACTTTTTATCGAACTCATATTTGACGGGTTCGCCGCCCACAGGGACTTCGATGATGACGTTGAGGCTGTTAGGCGGATCGTCGCCCACGGGAATCAGGTCGATGTTCATGGCGCGGCCTTTATGCTGCACTGCATTGGAAGCCAAGCCCGAAACGCGCCGCGTCGCGGATTTCCGCGACGAAACGGGGAGTAAGAAAGCCGCTATCTTCCCACCGTCGCAGGATTTGCTAAGGGCGGCACATGAGCAGGATAGAAACGCCACGGCCGATCCGGGGTACGCAAGACATGCTTGGCGAGCCGGCGCGCCGCTTCGGCGCGGTCGTCGCGGCGTTCGATCGCATACGCCGCCTGTACGGCTTCGGCAGGGTCGAGGTGCCCGTGTTCGAGCAAACCGCGGTCTTCGCTCGTTCGCTCGGCGAGACCACCGACGTCGTTTCGAAGGAAATGTACAGTTTTGACGATCGCGGCGGCGATTCGGTGACGCTCCGGCCGGAGTTCACCGCGGGCCTGTGCCGCGCCTTCCTGACCGAGGGCTGGCAACAGCATGCGCCGCTTAAGATCGCAACCGACGGTCCGCTGTTCCGCTACGAGCGCCCCCAAAAGGGTCGCTATCGGCAGTTCCACCAGCTCGACGCCGAGGTGATCGGCGCGAGCGAGCCGCATGCCGACATCGAACTG
>Ga0207641_10000330_pt1 | contig 58123 bp, 51 predicted proteins | sample KBSSwiS62_FD_184306 | JGI IMG/M metagenome (GOLD analysis project Ga0207641, IMG submission 184306) | Switchgrass rhizosphere microbial communities from Kellogg Biological Station, Michigan, USA - KBS Switchgrass S6-2 (SPAdes) (version 2) | ecosystem: Host-associated > Plants > Roots >...
TGCCGCAATTTGTCACACTGTCGTCAGGTTGGACGTTGCACCTAACGGCAGTGTGACAAATTGCGGCATGGTGGACGCCGGCGTGCCAAAGTCATTCGAAGTCGCAAGCTGCAAAGTGCTAAAGGGTGCCAAATTCAAACCCGCAACCGACGCAGGCGGCAAACCAATATCTGCGCCAATCGTTTATGACGTGCGATTTAGAATAGGCAGCTAGGGGCTCACATCCGCAGGAATTGCGTAAGGGCAGCTTTCCACCCGATTCGGCCACCATCGACCATTCCAGTCATTAGGCGGATCATCACTGGGCCAAGTGAGGTGCTGACATCTCGCGTTTCATTTGGGGCGAGGCGTGCGCCGCGCCCTTCCCATCATAGCCGGTTGCTGGTCCAGGTCGTTTTTGAACCGTCACGCGGACTCTCCGAAACGATGGTCAACTTGCCATCCGAGCCAAGCGTGAACGTATTCACTTTAACGACCTTGCCGCCTGCCATATCTGTTTCCCGGTAGGCGTTATCGGAAAGCCTTTTCACCGAAACGCTCGCTCCAGCGGGGTCGCCCTTGATCGGTGTCGGGGTTCCATCGAGCTTGGCGTCGTAGCTGACGCCGGTCGGCGCGCTCATGTGCAGCATATCTGCGTCGGCTTTCAGCGTTAGCGTGATTTCCTCGGGACTGACGTCTGCAATTTTGGTCGCAGCCCATGAGCCTGAAAGGGCGTGCGATCCTGCCGGACCGCCCGCGACACGGGTCTCCTCGAAAGAGCCTGTGCTGGCTTCGCGTTGGGGGTCTGATGTGTCTGTCCAGTTGGTCGTCATCGTGTTGCCATCTGGAGCGACAGTCATCGTGGAGTGGCCCATCTCGCGGCCTTTCAGGTTCCTCGATATCCGGACCGTCTTATTGTCCACGACCGTGACCGATTCCTCGTCATAGTAAGCGTAATTGGTGACCGGGTGATACGTGCCGTCAGCCGCGATCGACCTTGGCGGAGTGCACGACTTGCACTCGAACGTGCCATTCTGCAGCAGATACTCGTCCGGCTTTCCTTCGAACTTCACGCTGTTGACTTCGCCTAGCCAGGTCCCGTCGATTGTGCCATTTGCTGGGCTCGATGCCGTCGTCGTTGCAGTTGTTGCCATGACGGCGCCGAGAGGACTGGCAACCAAAGTCAGAGCCAACATGCCTGAACAAGCTGCAATGACTGATCTGGTCATTTCAGGATCCGCCTTCTCTTCCGCGGAAATCATCCGAACCGCTCGGCTAACCGAGGCGGACGCCAGGCTAGTCTTATCTAGCGTCTGAGCAAACAATCTTGTGGATGGCAAGTTGATGGCGCCGCGAACGACGATCTGGGCGGGATGCCCCCGCCACAGTCCCGAGTGTCCGCTTTCCTCCCGGTTCGGCCACAACCGACCCATTGCAGACATTCGCAACTCGCTCGGGGAAGCCTCCCTTTCGGATCTCCCCGATGAATACGAACGACGTTAGGCTGGCTCGAGCTGTTTATGCACGGTCGCGACTGCTCTTCGGATGACGTCGATGACAACATCGGGCTGAGAAAGCATCGGGACATGGCTACTCGTAACCTCGGTCACCGTCGCACCCATTCGTTTTGACACCCAGCGCTGTAGATCTGGATGAACCGTATGGTCCTCTCTCGCCAGTACATACCAGCTCGGCTTGGTTTTCCATGCAATGCGGTCGGAGCCGAGCTTCTGTTGATGGAACAAGTCGAAGACCGGGGCATAATGGGTGGCCCAAACGAGCTTCTGATCTTCGGCGGATAGGTCGCCAGCAAAGAACTCGGTTCCGTTCGGAAGCATCCATGCGCGTCCGTCCGAAACCTCGACACGAGTGAAGATGTCCGACGGATATTTGTCGAGCTGGTTCTGCACGGTTTCGCCAGCATCGGGCGCGACGGCCGCGATGTAGACGAGAGCGACGACGCGATCGTCGACACCGGCCGCAGTAATGGTGGCGCCACCATAGGAATGGCCAACGAGGATTACCGGGCTGCCAACCCGATTGAGCGTGCGCTCAACGGTCGCAACGTCCTCTTCAAAGGAGTCCAAGCCGTATTGCACGGCGATGACCTCATGTCCGTCGGCCTGCAACGCCGGGATCACTTTGTTGAAGCAGGAGCCGTCAGCCCAAATTCCGTGACAAAAGACGATCGTCGGCTTTCCCTCGGTGGACATCATTGGTCTCCCTCTGCTGATGGCCGAGGTCGGTTAGTCGACACTTCTGTTGGTGACAAAGACCTTGTACGCTTAGAACTATGCTATGAAGGCATAGCCAGGACTGATGGAACTACGACACTTGCGATACTTCGTTGCTGTGGCCGAGGATGGCAGCCTAGTTTCCGCCGCGAGGAATCGGCTCAACACTTCGCAACCGTCATTGAGCCGTCAAATTCGAGACCTCGAATCCGAGGTTGGTGCTAAACTACTAGAACGACACCCTCGCGGCGTGGAGCTTACCGATGCAGGGAAAGTCTTCCTTCAGCATGCTCGGTCAGCGCTCGCGGAAGTTGAAGCAGCAGCCGAAGGAGCGCGGCGACTAGGAAAGCCCGAACAGCCCGTTTTCGCTATCGGCTTCCTCGCCGGGCATGAGACTTGGCTTCCTCAAATGTTTCGTATTTTGCGAGGAGAAGCTCCCGACGTTGAATTTAAACTTTCGAGCCAATCGTCGCCGGACTTGGCTGACGCAATTCGACGCGGAACCTTGGACGTGGCGCTACTTCGCCGGGAAGTGGGGTACGGCATTTCCTATCGGCCCATAGCGGACGAACCCCTGATCGCGATGCTACCGTCTGATCATCCCCTAGCATCCCGCGAGACGATCAGCCCGGTCGATCTTGAGAGCGAGGTTTGCGTGGGCTCGGCGACTGCCTCACCCGTCGTGGACAAACTCGTGAAAAGCTACGCCGCGAAGACGGGAATCAACTTGGATCCCCAGTTTGACGCGGGAAGTCTGTCTTCGGCAATTTCAATGGTGATATCCACTGGGGGCATAACGCTGGTCCCCTTCTACGCGCGCGATCTCCTCACGCCGAATGTTTGCACCCGCCCACTCGAGGGCGATCCTCCGATGATTGAACTTCTGTTGGGGTACAGTGAATCCAATGGCTCGGCTTTACTCGGCCGATTGCTCGCCCGCGCCGACGAACTAGCTGCTTCTGTCTAGCGTCCGCTTTCCACCCGCTTCAGCCACAGCCGACCCATTGCCGACATTAGGCCGAGAGCACTGGTTCCAGCTTCAATATCGGAATGGCGTCGGACTTGCCGCCAAACAGGGCGCGGATCATGAATAGGCTGAACGCAACGACGCCGACGGTGAACACGAGATCGCCCGGGACCCTCGCCCACACCAGCGCCTGCATGACCGGGCTGTGGATGACCTCGGCGCTGCGCGCAAAGGCGTAATCGCGGGTGAAGCTCCAGTAGGCTTGGTACAGTCCCTGTGGGAACAGTGACAGGAAGACCATCATCGCTAGGCCGATGTTGAGACACCAGAATGATGTCTTGAGGAGCTTCTCGCTCCAACGCGACGGATCCGACAGGCCGCGCATGCAGAATAAAGTGAGGCCGATACCAAGCATTCCGTAAACGCCGAACAGAGCGGCATGGGCATGGGTTGCGGTCGTGTTCAGGCCCTGCATGTAATAAAGCGCGAGCGGCGGATTGATGAAGAAGCCGAACAGGCCCGCGCCGACCAGATTCCACACCAAGACACTAGCGAAGAATGCGAAGGGCCACTTGTAGGCGGTCTGCCATTCCTGCTGATGCTCGACCTTGGTGCGATTGTACGCCTCAAACCCGACGACCATCAGCGGCACGACCTCGAGCGCGGAAAACACCGCGCCAAGCGCGATCACCGCAACCGGCGTCCCACTGAAATAGAGGTGGTGGAACGTGCCGAGCACGCCGCCGCCGAGGAAGATGATCGTCGCCAGCAGGACCGAGGTCGCCGCGACCGATGCGCGCACCAATCCCATCTTCACAAACAAGGCGGCGACGATGGCGGTCGCGAACACTTCGAAAATGCCTTCGACCCACAAATGGACGACCCACCAGCGCCAATATTCCATGATCGATATGTGCGTGTGCTGGCCGTACAAAAGACCTGTGCCGAACAGAAGCCCGATCGATACCGTGGCGATGACGACCAGGAAGACGAGCGAACGGCCGCCTTTTTGCTGGAGCGCCGGCCATAGTCCGCGCAGCACCAATGCGGTCCACAGCAGCAGACCGATGAACAAATAGATCTGCCAGAAGCGGCCGAGGTCGAGATATTCGTAGCCCTGGTCGCCGAACCAGAAGTTCATCGGGCCCGAACCCATGTGACGGTTGATCGCGAGCCACTCGCCGGCGAACGAGCCGACCACGATCACCAGCAGGCTCAGGAACAGGAAATTGACCCCGAAACGCTGGAACCTGGGCTCGCGGCCGCCAAGCAGCGGCGCGACGTAAAGGCCGGTGGCGAGCCACGCGGTGGCGATCCACAGAACAGCGAGCTGGGTGTGCCAGGTGCGAGTAACGGCGTAGGGGAAATATTCGGCCATCGGCAGGCCGTAGAGGCCCTGGCCTTCGACCGCGTAATGGGCGGTGACGATGCCGAGCAGGACCTGGGCGAAGAACAACGCCGTGACTACGAAGAAGTATTTGGCGGTCGCCCGCATCGATGGCGTGACGGTGGCGTCGGCGAGGATGTCGGCCGCGGCGAAGCCCTCCTTGGGCTCGATGTCGCGCCGCCATACGTCAAACTCGCGCGCGTAATACCAAACCAGTCCGCCAATCCCGCCGAGCAAGACGAAGATCGAAATGAACGTCCACAGGAACACCGATCCCGTCGGCGTGTTGCCGACCAGCGGCTCGTGCGGCCAGTTGCTGGTGTAGGTGATGGTATCGCCCGGCCGGTCGGTCGTCGCCGCCCACGCGGTCCAGAACAGGAAGCCGGTCAGCGCATGGGCTTCATCCGGCGTCAGCACCGCATTTTGGGGCATCGCGTACAGCTCGCGCAATTGCTGGTCGGCGGGTGTGCGGTTGGTGAACAGATCGCTGTAATGCGCGGCCGTCGCGGTAATCGCGGCCGCCCTTTGGTCGCTGACCGTGATGTCGCCCGTCCGCGAGTCATAACTGTTGGTGCGCATCTCGTGTTTGAGGATTGATCCGAAGCGCGCTTGGTCAGGCTCCGTCAGCGCATTGAACTTGTTCTGCGGGCCTGTGCCGGCGAGGCCGTCGCGGAGCGCGACCGCTTCGCGATGCAGCCAGTCGGCGCTCCAATCGGGCGCGACGTAGCTGCCGTGGCCCCAGATCGAGCCTTGCTGCATTCCGCCCATCGATTGCCACACGTTTTGGCCGCGCTCGATGTCCGCGGTCGTGTACAGGATCTCGCCAGAAGCCGTCCGGACAGCGCCCGGGATTGGCGGCTTGGACTGATAAATCTGGAACCCGAAGAACAGCAGAGCACCGAACATGACCACCATGGATGCGGCAAAAATGACCCACAATCTCCGGATGGAGAATTCAGAGCTATAGTCCGACATGTTGGGTTCCCAGGACACGGGAAATCGTGGGCGGGGACCGCTGGCACGGGGACCGCGTCCCCTAGTTTATGTTATGCGCGCTTCGGATCGATTTAACAACGACCCAACGGGGCCGTTTGGCAGACATCAACGTCCGCTTTCCACCCATTGCGGACATTCGCTGGCGGGGTAAGATGCCGCTGGCACATCGATCAACTGCGTATGCCGCGCAGAAGTGTCGAAAGGGGATCTGACCATGGCCGATGACAAACCGACCGCAGACGTCGACGTCACCAAGGATTGGCGTGCCACGCAGGGCCAGGAGTCCGCCGCCAAGCGCTTGCGCATCTACGCCGCGCTGGCGTGGATCGTGGCGATCGGCACCGAGATCGCGGGCATCGTCATGCTCCGCCAGCACAAGTTCGACCATGGCAACATGGGGCTGCTGATCGGCCTGCTGGTGGTGATCGCCGTGTTCGCGCTTGGCGGCAGCCTGATGTGGAAGGCGGCCAACAAGCAGGACCCTGCGAGCAAGGCCGACACGGTCAAATTCTTTGTCCAGAATCAGCTTGGCGCGATCATCACGATCATTGCCTTCCTGCCGCTGATTGTCCTGATCTTCATGGACAAGGACATGGATCCCAAGAACAAGAAGATCGCCGGCGGTATCGGGGTTGCCCTGGCCGCGCTCGCGACGGTGATCGGGGTCGACTTCAAACCGCCGTCGACCGAGCAATATACCCAGGACATGAACAAGTGCGCGGCCGAAATCAAAGCCGGCCAGCCAACCACCGATTGCTCTCCCGAAGTCGCCCAGCAGGCGCAGGATATCGCCCGTGACTCGAGTGCCGTTGCTGACGCGACGAAGTCCGCCGCAAACCCGAACGGCCTGGATGTGGTCTATTGGATTGCGCCGGAGAACGGCGCCAAGAAGTCCGCGACGCCGCATGTCTTCCACATTTGCCAGGGCGTCAGCCCGCTGAAAGGCAAGACCGTCAACAAGGGATCGGTGACGGAGGCTTATGCCGAGAACGCGACCCGCATCACCAAGCAGATTCCGATGGAACAGAAGCAGTGCGGCTTTGCGGCCGCGACGCCCGCAGACACCGCTACTCCACCAGCAGCGAACGATAACGCCGCCGTTCCGGCCGCGGGGTAATCGAAGGACTGCCCTGGCCGGTGGGCCAGGGCAGCGACCGGTTACTTGCTGATATCGATCCCGACGAAGGCTTCGGGCGCGGTGCCGCGCTTGACCAGCAACAGGACGCTCGGCCGCCCGGCCTTGCGCGCGGCTTCGACCGCGGCGATGACCTGCGCCGGGGCGGTGACCTGCGCGCCGTTGACCGTAATGATCAGATCGCCGCGCTGCAGCCCTTCGTCCGAGGCATCGCTGTTGGGATCGACCGCGGTGATCACCACGCCGTGCACACCAGCCGGGAGATTCGCCGCGCGGGCGAGTTCTGCGGTCAGCGTCGCCAGCGACAGGCCGAGCGCCTTCTGCGGCACGACCGGAGTCTCGGACGTGCCATCGGGCGTGGCACCGCCGCCGGTGATCTTGGCCAGTTGCTCGTCGGTCGGACGCAAGGCGACCGCGGTGGTGACGGTCATCCGCTTGCCGTTGCGAATCAGCTCGATCGGGATGCGCGTGCCGACGGTGGTGTTGGCGACAAGGTAGGATACGGTCTGGTCGGGCGTGACCTGCTGGCCGTTGACCTTGACCAGGACGTCGCCCTGCTGGATGCCGGCGCGCGCCGCCGCGCCGCCGGGAACGATCGAGCGAACCAGTTCGCCGCCGCCTTTGGGCAGGCCGAGCGCCGCGGCGATCGAATCGTCGTCGAGCGGCTGGAGGCCGACCCCGAGGTAGCCGCGCTGCGGGAGCTGCCCGCGCATCAGCGAATCGATCACCGGCTTGGCCAGCTCGGCGGGAATCGACAGGCCGATGCCGACCGACGCGCCGGTCGGCGAGATCAAAGCCGAGTTGATGCCGATGACATTGCCGTTGAGGTCGAACATCGGGCCGCCGCTGTTGCCCATGTTGATGGCGGCGTCGGTCTGAATGTATCGATCGTAGGCGCCGGAGCCGGTGATGCCGCGGTGCAGCGCGGAAATGATCCCGGCGGTGACGGTGCCGCCGAGGCCGTAAGGATTGCCGATCGCCAGCACCCAGTCGCCGACGCGGGCGCGGGTGCTGTCGCCCCACTGGACGTAAGGCAGGTTGCGGCCCTCAATCTTGAGCAGCGCCAGGTCCGACGTCTCGTCGCGCCCGACAATTCGCGCGGTATATTCCTTGCGGTCGGTGGTGATGACGGTGACGCTGTCGACGGTGCCGGTGCCGGTCAGGCCCTGGATCAAATGGTTGTTGGTGACGACATAGCCGTCGGGCGAGATGATGAAGCCCGAGCCGAGCGATCCGGCTTCGCGCGTGCGCGGCTGCTGGCCGGGAGGCGTCGCGCCACCGCCGCTGTCGGGAGTCGCCGGCGCGCCAAAGCGGCGAAAGAATTCCTCGAACGGGTCAGCCTGCGCGCGCACGGGCACACGCTGCTTGGTTGAAATATTCACGACCGCCGGCTGGAGCCGGGCCGAGAGGTCGGCGAAGGACATCGGCGCGCCCGGCCGCGGCGCCATGGCCGAGGGCGCGTTTTGCGCAACTTGCGCGCCAGCCTGCCCGGTGGCGAGGGAGAATGCGGTTCCCCCGAGGAGCAAGGCCATTGCGACCCCATAGGCGTAGCGCACTTTTCCAGTCTCCTTCGAAGTCATCGATACTCCATCATTCAACGTTGGATGCCAAGGCGCTAATGTCCCTCGCTAGTGAACGGGAATTGAACGGCAGCGATCAGCGCGAACGTCCAGTGAATTCCTTCAAATAGTCGTTCTGCGGCGACAGAACGATGGTCGTCGGGGCCGGCGCCTTGGCCCCCGGCTCGCCGATGAAGGTCGTCCGGTAGCTCTGCATCGCGCGGTAAAAGTCGTAGAATTGCGCGTCCCTGCCGAAACTCGCGGCATAGGTCCGCGATGCCTGGGCATCGGCTTCGGCCTGGATGATCTGGGCCTGCTTCATGCCCTGGGCGCGGATCGACCGCGCCTCCTGCAGCCGTGCCGTACGCATGCTTTCGTAAGCGGATTGCAGCGGCGCGCCGTCGGGCAGATCGGTCTTTTTGATCCGGACATCGAGAATCTCGACGCCATATTGCCGCGCGATCCGGTTCAGCGAGGTGCGAACGTCCTGCATAATGCCCTGACGCTCGGGCGTGAGGAGCGAAGCGAAGGACACCCGACCAAGCTCGTTGCGAACCTCCGAGCCAAGGATCGGGCGGAGCTGCTCATTCAATTGCTGTTCGGTCCGGGCGCGGATGAACATCAGCTGCGGATCGACGATCCGGTAACGGGCGAAGGCATCGACCTGGAGCCGGCGCTGGTCGGTCGACAGCACCTGCTGGCGCTGCATATCGACGTCGAGCACGCGCTTGTCGATCCACACGATGTCCTCGGCGAACGGCAGGCGCCAGTTGATGCCGGCGCCCTGGGCGCCGATCGGCCGGCCCGGCTTGTATTGATTATAGATACGCACCGGCTTGCCGAAGCGAACCACCACGGCCTGCTTGGTTTCGGGCACGATCGGGAAGCTGCCGAGCAGGACGACGAGCAGGAACAGACCGAGGATCGCGGTCAGGATCGGGCGGCTGCGGACGAGGTCAATCATTGTCCCGGCCCCCGCCTTTGCGATTGCTGGACCTGCGGCAACGGCAGATAGGGTGTGACCCCCGGCGCCTCGACAATCGTCTTGTCGACCTTCGACAGAACCTGCTCCATCGTTTCATAATACATGCGGCGGCGGGTCACGTCGGGCGCGAGCTTGTATTGTTCATAGACCTTGTCGAACGCGGTCGCCTCGCCCTGCGCCTTGGCCGTGATCTGCAGCGCATAGGCGTTGGCCTGGTTGATGTAGGACTTCGCGTCCTGCTGCGCAGCTGTGACTTCCTTGAACGCGTCGTTGACCGCGTCGGGCGGATCGGCCTGCTTGATCGCAATGCCCTGAATCTGGATGCCCGAATGATAGCCGTCGAGCACGCGCTGCATGTTCTCGGCGACCCGCAATTCGATGTCCGCACGCTTGTCGCCCATCGCATCGTTGAGGCTGACCTGGCTGATCACGGCGCGCATCGAGCTTTCGGCGACTTCCTTGATCGTGGTGTCGGGTTCGGCGAGCTCGAACAAATAAAGCTCGGGCGTACGGATGTTCCACCGCACCGAATAAGCGATGTCGAGTAGGTTCTGATCGCCGGTCAGCATCAAATCATCATTGTCGGCGAGGCCGAGGTCGACGCTGCGAATATTTTCGACGTCGATCTTTTTCACCCGATCGATCGGCGACGGCAGGGTGAAGCCAACACCGGGTCCGAGCGTGGAGTGATAGCGTCCGAACTGCATGACGACGCCGCGCTGACCCGGTGCGATCGAATGGACCGAGGTGAATGCCAACCACAGCACGACCAGGCCGATGATCGCCCAGATTACAATCGAACGGTCGGGGCGACCGGGGAAACCCGCGCCCCCGCCGCCGCCGAAACGGGCACGGCTGCGGCGCAGGAATTCATCAAGCGCAGGCGACGAGCCGCCGGAAGCCGATGACCGCTTGCGCGGCGGCGGATCGCCCCACGGGCCTGCGCCGTCGGGTCGCGGCGGTTCATCGCCGCCGCCGCTCGATCCCCAGGGCCCTTTGTTGTCGGCGAATAGACCGCGAGCGCGCGCGCCCCACCCAAGAAAGATGTTCATGGGCCCATGTATAGGTAGGCGGCGAGACGAAAAACAGTGGCAAGCCGCCGCGCGCTTCTTATGTGATCGCCATGGCTCATCCCGTCGACCCGCTGACCGACCTGCCGCACGACGACCGCATCCGCTCGCGCAAGCTGGCCGGCGGGGTGGCGACGGTCATCGCCGACGCCACCGGACTTTCCTCGAAGGAAGGCGAGGCGCTTGAACGCGAATTGCGCGAGGCCGCGCTGGCCATCCCCGGCGTGACCGAAGCGCGGATCGCGATCACTGCGGCGCAGATCGCGCGCACCTTAATCGCGATCGGCAGCGGCAAGGGCGGGGTCGGAAAATCTACGGTCACCGCCAATCTCGCCGTTTCCCTGGCTAGAAGCGGGAAGAAGGTCGGACTGGTCGACGCCGACGTTTATGGCCCGTCGCAGCCGACCTTGCTCGGCAACGCGGAGAAACCGACCGCCCATGACGACCAGCTGATCCCGGTCGAAGCGCATGGCGTCAAATTCCTCTCGCTCGGACATCTCGTGTCGCCCGGCCATGCGCTGGCGTGGCGCGGGCCGATGGCGACCGGCGCGCTGGCCCGGCTGGTCGAGGCCGACTGGGGCGATGCCGAGCTGCTGCTGGTCGACCTGCCGCCGGGCACCGGCGACGTGCAATTGTCGCTGATCCAGCGCTCGCGCCCGGCCGGGGCGGTGATCGTCTCGACGCCACAGGATTTGTCACTGATCGACGCCCGGCGCGCGGTCGATCTGTTCAACAAGATGAGCGTACCGGTGCTCGGGATCATCGAGAATATGGCGACCTACGCCTGCCCGCATTGCGGCGAAGCGTCGCATCCGTTCGGGACCGGCGGGGCGGAAGCGGCCGCGAAGGAGCTGGGCGTGCCGTTCCTCGGGCGCTTGCCGTTGTCGCTCAACCTTCGCGAGGCGTCCGATGCCGGCAATCCCCCGGCGGCGGGCGACGGGCCTGAGGCGGACGCGTTCCACGAGATCGCCGCGAAACTGATGGCCGCGCTGGCGCATTGAGTCAGCTGGAAGGAGAGCCGCTATGCCGCTCACCCGCGACGAGGACATTGCCGAACTGCTGACCAGCACGCGGACGATCGCCATGGTCGGCGCGTCGGACCGGCCGAACCGGCCGTCGCACGGCGTCATGCGCATCCTGCAGGATCACGGGTACCGCGTGTTTCCGGTCAATCCGCAGATTGCTGGCGAGCAAGTTCACGGCGAATTGGTGTTGCGCAACCTGTCTGAGGTCGGGGTGCCGATCGATATCGTCGACATTTTCCGGCGGTCGGACGCGGCGGGCGCAGCGCTCGACGATGCGATCCGGGTCGGCGCCAAAGCGGTGTGGATGCAGATCGGGGTCATCGACGAGGATGCAGCCGCGAGGGCGGAGGCGGCGGGACTTAAAGTCGTGATGGACCGCTGTCCGGCGATTGAGATTCCGCGACTGGGAATTCCTCGGGTAGCAATCGAATCCTAGGCGGCGCCGATGGTCATTTCGGGGATGAGGATCGTCGGCGCGTCCATGCCGCGGCGAAATTCGAGGTCCGATCCGGGTTCGAGCGTCGCAAACATGTCGGCGAGGTTCGAGGCGACCGTGATCTCGGCGACGGGCTCGGCGATCTCGCCATTGCGGATCATGAAGCCGACCGCGCCGCGGCTGTAATCTCCGGTCACGAGATTGATGCCCTGCCCGATCAGTTCGACGATCAGCACCGCTTCGGGTTGGGCCGCCAACAACTGTTCGCGGCTGCGCTGGCCCGCCGTGAGATAGAAGTTGCTTGGACTGGCGCCGGGCGCGCCGCCGACGCCGCGGGCGGCGTGGCCAGTCGGTTCAATCCCGATCTGACGGGCCGACGCGCCCTCGGCCATCCAGCTGGTCAGGACGCCGTCGGCGACGAGCTCGGTGCGGCCGACGCGCACGCCCTCGCCGTCGAACGGCCGCGAGCGCAATCCGCGCAGACGCAGCGGGTCGTCGACGATCGAGATGCCGGGTGCGAAGACCTGGCTGCCGAGCTTGTCGAGCAGGAAGCTGGTCTTGCGGGCGATCGACGACCCGGTAATCGCGCCGGCGAAATGGCCGAGCAGGCCGGACGAGACCCGCGGATCGTAGATCACCGGATATTTGCCGGGCCTGGGCCGCGTCGGATTTAGGCGTGCGACCGCTCGCTCCCCGGCCCGCCGCCCGATCTCGACAGCAGAGTCGAGGTCTTCGACATGGCGCGCACTGTGCCATTCGTAATCGCGCTGCATGGTCGCGCCTTCGCCGGCGACGACCGTGGCCGAGCAGCCGTGGCCGGTGACGCTGTAAGCGCCGGCAAAGCCGCCCGAGGTTGCGAGCGCGACGATGTTGGCCGAAGCGCTCGCCCCGGCGCCGCTCGAGTTGGTGACGCCGGGCACGCCGAGCGCGGCGCCTTCGGCTTCGAGCGCGCGTGCGCGAAGCTCGGCGGGATCGGGTTCGCGCGGGTCCTCGGCGTCGAGCGCCGGCAGCTTGCCGCGATGGAGCAGTTCAGTTGGAGCGAGCCCCGCATAGGGGTCTTCGGGCGCTTCGCGGGCCATCGCGAGGCAGCGCTCGACCAGCGTCGCCAGCGCCTCATCCGACAAGTCGGAGGAGGCCGCGGTCGCCGATTGGGTGCCGACGAAAAGGCGCAGGCCAATCGATTCGCTTTCCGAGCGGCTGACCCCTTCGAGCTCGCCGAGGCGCACCTGGACGTTCGACGAGCGCTCGGCCGCATACAAGACATCGGCGGCGGTCGCGCCGGCGCGGGTGCCGCGTTCGACAAGCGCTTGGGCGATCTGGCGGGCGTGTTCGGGTTGCAGCATGGCCGCGCCGCCTAGCGCGACGAAAGCCCGACGACCAGCATCGCGAGGACAATCAGCAACCCGCAGGTCCGATTCGAACGAAACAGCCGAAGCGCGAGTTCGCCGTCCTTGGGGTCGGCGCGCAGCGCCTGGTTGGCGAGGTGCAGCGCGGCCGGGACCAGCGCCAGCAAGGCGATCCAGTCGGGCCGCACGGTCCAGATCGCCGCGCTCCACAGCGCCACCGCGAGCGCGTAGAAGATCGCGATCCCCAGCGGCGCCCGGTTGCCGAGGCGGCGGGCCGAGGATTTGACCCCGACCAGAGCGTCGTCCTCGATATCCTGGATCGCATAGAGCGTGTCGTAGCCGATCACCCAGGCGATGCTGCCGAGCCACAACAGGAACGGCGTCCAGGTGAAGGCATCGGTCACCGCCGGCCAGCCGACCAGGGCGCCCCACGAGAAGACCAGGCCGAGCCACGCCTGCGGCCACCAGGTTATGCGCTTCATGAACGGGTAGGCCGCGACCGGCGCAATGCTGGCGAGCGCGACCAGAGCGGCAAGACGGTCGAGCTGGAGCAGGACGGCGAGGCCGATCAAGCACAGCAGGCCGATCAGAATCCAGGCGGAACGCAGCGACACCCGGCCACTCGCCAGCGGTCGCAGGCGAGTTCGCTCGATCTTCCGGTCGAGATCGCGGTCGACCAGGTCGTTATAGACGCAGCCGGCGCTGCGCATCGCGAAGGCGCCGAGGGCGAGCCACAGGAACAGGTCCCAGCGGCCCCCGACTCCGGCAAGGGCGACGCTCCACGCGCACGGCCAGTACAGCAGCCAGGTGCCAATCGGCCGGTCGAGCCGCATCAGACTGGCGAACGGCCGCAGCCGCGGCGGCAGCGCGCCGATCAACCCACGGCGCTCGCTGTCGGGGACGGTCTCGACCTGCATCGCCGCGGCGTAGCCGCTGGCCCGGCTCGCCGCTAGGTTTGGGCAGTCTAACGGCCCTACCCTTCGGTAAGTGGCGCCAGCGCCCCCTTCGCGGGTATCGGTCCGTTACGGATGAGTCGCCCGTAAGCATTTAGACTGCAAGGGGAATGACATGAGAAAGCGCTTTTACGCATTCGCGATCCTGGCCGGAGCAACGATCACCGCTACGCCCGCGCTCGCCGGCGAAGTGACCGGGGGCCCCAATCCCAAGCCAACCGCCGGGCCGAGTCACGCAGCGTCGGTTTGCGCCTTTTCGGGGCAAGAGGATGGGTTCACCCTGCTCGGCTTCAACCCTGACGGCTCGCCGATCATTGTCGTGGTCGATACGGGTCCGGGCCTGGTCCAGACGCCGCACCAGGAAAACAGCTACGGCATCATCCACGCGCCGGGCATTCCGGGCGACGCGTGCCGGGGCAACGCCGACTCGCCACTGTAGGCGACACGAGTAGCGGACGACGGCGGCGCGGGCTAATCGACGCGCGATGCCCGCCATTCCCGCCTGGCCGCCGCGTAGCTTGCCGCGGCTATTCGTCCGAACGCCGCTCGGCGAAGGCGCGCGGGTCGAACTCGACCCGGCGCAGGCGAATTATCTCGGCAATGTGCTACGGTTGAAAGAAAGCGGCGAGCTGCTTCTGTTCGACGGCCGGTCGGGCGAATGGCTCGGGCGGATCGCCGAAGCGGGCAAGAAACGGATGGCCCTTGCGGTCGAACGCCAAACGCGCGAACCGGAGGTGATTCCCGATGTCTGGCTGGCCTTTGCTCCGGTCAAGCGTGCCCAGACCGACTGGCTGATCGAAAAAGCGACCGAGCTTGGCGTGGCGCGGTTGATCCCGGTGATGACGCAAAGAACCATTGCCGAGCGCGTCCGGCTCGACCGGCTCGAAGCGATCGCCATTGAGGCCGCCGCGCAATGCGGCCGGACGCTTCTCCCCGACATTTCCGAACCCCTGCCGCTGGCGCATTTTCTCCAGCACCGCGACCCCTCGCGGACCTTGTATTTCGCCGATGAGAGCGGGGGCGAACCGACCGGCCACGCCTTCGCCCCCGGCCCGACGGTGATTCTGACCGGCCCAGAGGGCGGCTTCACCAACGACGAACGCGAAGCCGTCCGGTCGACCCCCAACTGTGTGGCCATCTCGCTTGGGCCGCGGATCCTGCGCGCGGAGACTGCCGCATTGGCCGCCCTCGCCGCGTGGATGTCAGCCGTGGGCGACTGGCGTTGACGATTCCGCGCGGCTAGGGCGCGTTTCGGATGACGACGCGAACCGACGATAACGCCAGCCCGCCGATCGAGAGCCGCGACGATTTGCTGTCGGTCTTTGCCGGTGGCGAGAAGCCGATCGAGAAGTGGCGGATTGGTACCGAGCACGAGAAGTTCGTCTATCGCTACAAGGACCATCGGGCGCCGGCGTGGGACGAGCCAGGCGGGATTCGCGACCTCCTCCTGGGCCTCACCGAATATGGCTGGGAACCGGTACTCGAGAACGGCAAGGTGATCGCGCTCAAGGGCCAGGACGGCAACGTCAGCCTCGAACCCGCCGGCCAGTTCGAGCTGTCGGGCGCGCCGCTGGAGAATCTGCACCAGACCTGCGCCGAAGCGGCGCGCCACCTCGATCAATGCAAGGCGGTTGGCGATCAACTCGGGCTGGGATTCCTCGGACTTGGCATGTGGCCCGACAAGACCCGCGCCGAGCTACCGGTGATGCCCAAGGGCCGCTACAAGATCATGCTCAACTATATGCCCATGGTCGGCAGCCTGGGCCTCGACATGATGCTTCGCACGTGCACGATTCAGGTCAATCTGGACTACGCATCCGAAGCCGACATGGTGAAGAAGTTTCGCGTCGGCCTGGCCCTGCAGCCGGTCGCCACCGCTTTGTTCGCCAATTCGCCGCTGACCGAAGGCAAGCCCAACGGTTTCAAGAGCTTCCGCAGTCACATTTGGGAGGACACCGACCCCGACCGCACCGGCATGCTGCCATTCGTGTTCGAGGATGGCTTCGGTTACGAGCGTTACTGCGACTACATGCTCGACGTGCCGATGTATTTCGTGTTCCGCGACGGCCAGTACATCGACGTGGCGGGCCGCAGCTTCCGCGATTTTCTCGACGGCCGCCTGCCCGAACTGCCGGGCGAGAAGCCGATCTTCAGCGATTGGGTCGATCACCTTTCGACCGCCTTTCCCGAAGTCCGGCTCAAGAGCTTCCTCGAGATGCGCGGCGCCGATGGCGGGCGGTGGAGCCGAATTTGCGCGCTCCCGGCGTTTTGGGTCGGGCTGCTGTACGACGACCAGGCGCTCGACGCGGCGTGGGAGCGGGTCAAGCATTGGTCGATCGGCGAACGCGAGCAGCTCCGCCACCAGGTTCCCCGGCTGGCGCTCGAAACCCCCGTGCCGGGCGGTGGAACGATGCAGGAATTCGCCAGCGAGGTACTCGACATTGCAGCCGGGGGATTGACCCGTCGCGCCCGGCTCAACAGCGCCGGCGACAATGAGGGCGGCTTCCTCGATCCGCTGCGCGACGTGGTCGCGACCGGCATGACCCCGGCCGACCGCTTGCTCGACAAATATGTGAATGAATGGAATGGCGACGTCAGCCGCATCTACGAGGAATTCAGCTTCTGATGGATATTCAGACCCCCGCGCGCCGGACGCTCTATCCGGAAATCACGCCCTACGAGACCGGCATGCTCGACGTTGGCGACGGTCACAGCCTCTATTGGGAGCTGTGCGGCAATTCCGACGGCAAGCCGGTGGTGTTCCTGCACGGCGGCCCGGGCGGCGGATCGAGCCCCGATCACCGACGCCAGTTCAATCCCGACAAGTACAAGATCCTGGTGTTCGACCAGCGCGGCTGCGGCAAGTCGACGCCTTATGCGAGCCTTGAGGCGAACACGACCTGGGATCTGGTCGACGATATCGAGAAGCTGCGCACGCAGGTCGCCAAGGTCGACAAATGGCAGGCGTTCGGCGGCAGCTGGGGCTCGACGCTCGCGCTCGCCTATGGCGTGACCTACCCCGAGCGGGTCACCGAACTGGTGCTGCGCGGAATCTTCCTGTTCGACACCTATGAGATCGACTGGATGTACAAGGAAGGCGGCGCCTCCCAGGTCTATCCCGACAAGTTCGACGAATTCCTCGCAGCGATTCCCGAGGGCGAGCGCGGCGACCTGGTCGAGGCCTATCGCCAGCGGCTGACCAGCGACGACGCCGACGTCCAGCTCGCCGCTGCCCAGGCGTGGAGCAAGTGGGAGGGCGACATCGTCACCCTGCTGCCGAGCCCGTCGACGATCGAGCATTTCACGGCGCCCGACGTGGCGATCGCGGTCGCGCGGATCGAGAATCATTACATGGCCAATCACGGCTGGCTCGAAGAGGGCCAGTTGCTCAAGGGCGCGGCGGAGAAGCTGCGCGGGATTCCGGGCGTGATCGTCCAGGGGCGCCACGACACCTGCACCCCGCCGGTCGCGGCATGGAAACTCAAGCAGGCGTGGCCCGAGGTCGAGCTCAACCTCATCCCCGATGGCGGCCATTTGTTCAGCGAGCCCGGCGTGCTCGACGGGCTCATCCGCGCGACCGATAAATTCGCATCGGCGTGAATCTTTGGGCTGGGCTTTCGCCGCAATTCGCTCGATAGGGCGACTGTAAGCGTTTTGTCATAACGCGGCAGGGGCGCCGCGTTCGCACCTAACCGGGGGGTTCATCAGATGCGCATTCTTTCCTCGTCGATTTCGGCGTTGGCCCTGGCCACTGCCGGCATGTTCGCTTCGCCTGCGGGCGCCCAGGCGACCGCCGAACCGGCGCCGGCAGATCCGGCCCAGCCGGCGACGGCCGCTCCGGCGCCGAGCGGCGTTGGCGACATCGTCGTCACCGCCCAGCGGCGATCGGAGAACCTGCAGAACGTCCCGGTCTCCGTCGGAATCATCGACCGGCAGCAGCTGGCGGCGATCAACACCGGCGGTGCTGACATCCGCGGCCTGTCCGGCCGCGTGCCAAGCCTCAACATCGAAAGCTCGTTCGGGCGGACTTTTCCGCGCTTCTACATCCGCGGCCTCGGCAACACCGACTTCGACCTCAACGCGTCGCAGCCGGTCAGCATTGTTTATGGCGATGTGGTTCTCGAAAACCCGATCCTGAAGGGTTTTCCCGTCTTCGATATCGAGGATGTTGAAGTCCTGCGCGGACCACAAGGCACCTTGTTCGGCCGCAACACGCCAGCCGGTATCGTCAAATTCGACCCGGTCCTCCCGGGTCGCGGACGCAATTATGCGCGCATCAGTTACGGCAGCTATTCGACCATCAACGCCGAAGGCGGAGTCGGAGCGGAGCTGGAAGACGGGCTCACCTTCCGCCTGTCGGGCCTGTGGCAGCACCGCAGCGACTGGATCGACAATCTCGACCAACCCGGCAAGCATAACCTCGAAGGCTATGACGACCTCGCCCTGCGGGGACAGCTCCAGTTCAAGCCGAACGACGCCCTGACGGTACGCCTGGAAGGCCAGCTTCGCGACCTCGACGGCAGCGCCCGCATTTTCCGCGGCAATTCGTTCGTGCGCGGCAGCAATCATCTGGTCGGCGCCGACGGCGGCAGCTTCAAGCGCGACGAGGTCCGCACGGACGGAACTAATTTCCAGCGGTTGCAGACCCAGAACGTCGCCGGCCACATTGCCTACGACTTCGGTCCGGCAACCCTTTATTCCGTGACCAGCTATTGGCATGGCAAAGTCAGAAGCCGCGGCGATATCGACGGCGCCTGCACGACCGTCTGCGCGACGCCGCCCGGGCCCGGTTTCATTCCGTTCTTTGCCGAAAGCCAGGACAATGTCCCGGATCTCAACCAGTTCACCCAGGAGGTTCGGGTTGCCTCGAACCATAGCGGACCCGGCTTCGGCTATCAGGCCGGTATCTTCTATTTCGACGAAGGCCTCGACATCGAAAGCCTCGACTTCGGCGATCCCAGCACGCCGATATCGCCAACTCCGTCAGCCATCGTGAACCAGCATCAGGATGCGAAATCCGTCGGCATCTTCGGCTCGGTCAACTACAAGTTCGGCGGGACGACGCTCCAGGCCGGCGCGCGCTGGAACCATGACAAGAAGAAACTGGTCGCCGACCGCCTGTTCGACATCCGGCCCGGCTTCATCGGCGGCGGTCCGGTTCCCGAAACGACCACCAAGGTTCACGCCAGCAAGCTGACCTGGGACCTCAGCGCGGTCCAGGAGGTCACCCCCGAGGTGAATCTCTACGCGCGCGTGGCCCGCGGCTATCGTGCGCCGGCGATCCAGGGCCGCATCCTGTTCACCCGCGACGTGACGACCGCCGACAGCGAGACCACCATGTCGTACGAGGCTGGCATCAAGACCGTCCTGTTCGACCATCGCGTGCACTTCAACCTCGACGCTTATTACTACAAGACCAAGAACCTGCAGCTGTCAGCGGTCGGCGGGAACACCAACGCCAACCTGCTGCTGAACGCCGACGCCGTGAAGGGCCATGGCGTTGAAGCCGAACTCGAGGCCAAGCCGGTCGAGGGGCTAAGCCTGACGGCCGGTCTCAGCTACAATTTCACCAAGATTCACGACCGCAACCTGACCGTCTCGGCCTGCGGCGCGGTTCGCGTGGATACGCCGCCGAACTGGTCGCTGTGCACCATCCTCGACCCGATCGTCGTCCCCGCCGCGCCCTTCTCGTCTGCGATCGTGTCGATCGACGGCAATTCGCTCCCGCAGGCGCCGAAGTGGAACCTGAACTGGACCGCGGGCTATGAATTCCCGGTCGGGCCGGGCAAGATCTACGCCTACACCGATTGGTTCTATCGCTCGAAGATCAACTTCTTCCTCTATCGCGCGGTAGAGTTCAGCGACGACCATGAGATCAACGGCGGCCTCAGGATTGGCTTCAAGACCGACCGTTACGACATCGCCGGATTCGTGCGGAACATCACCAACGACAAGAGCGCCGAGGCGGGGATCGATTTCAACAATCTGACGGCGATGGTCAACGAGCCGCGGATCTTCGGCATCGAACTGGGCGCGAAGTTCTAGGCCCATCCACCGCCTTCGGCGGTCCCCCTCCCCGTTCCGGGGAGGATTCATTCGCCCGGGCGGTAGGTCCGCTCGGTGTGGCCGGTCAGCTGGTCGGGGTAGAAATAGACCTCGCGCAGATTGCCTGACGCGTAGCGCTGCGCCTCGTCATTGAAATGCGGCGAGGCGGGATTGCCGCTTTCGCCGCCGGCCGTGACCGCATGCGCGCGGATGCGCGGGCCGAACTCGACCACCGCGACGAAGCTGTTGCCCGAAGTGCCGTACCAGCGCTTCGTGCCCGGTTTGGGGCTTGCACTCGACGACGCCAGTGATCCGTACACACCCCAGGCAAAGGGGATCGCTATACTCGGAGCCTGATCACTGAACGGATGATCGATCGCCGGTGAGATCCGCTGGAAACGGTTGATCTCGCCCCACGGCACATCCCAGCGGCCGAATTCACGGGTTAGACGGGCGACGGCATCGTCGAGGCACTTCAGCTTCTGCTCCGGCGTCGTATCGGCAGCGAGGCGCGCGAAGGTCTTGGTGCTCGGCTCATCCGCGGGCGGATTGAGCGCCAGCCGCAGCCCTTCGCCCCAGAACATCGCCAGCGACTGGGCGACGGAGTCGCCACTCCAGCGATAGTCCCACGTGCGCAGGGCCGTGATCGGCGCAGCCAGGCGGTCGCGCCGCGCATCTCCTTGGGGCAGAGCGTCATAGGCCTGGATCAGCGGCGGGATCAGCGCCGCGAATCCCGGCTGGCGGCTGTCGAATGCCGCCGTTTGCAGCCGATCGAGCGTCCAGTCGCGGCTGCCGGTCAGGAGTTGCTGCGCGTGGAGCCCGCGAAAGTTCTCCCCGAACAGGTCCATATATTTCGGGAAGCGCGTGGGATCGGCGCTGAACGCGCCCGCCGCCCGATAGGGCCAGGCGTTGGTATTCTGGACCCAGCCGTTGGGCGGAGCCATGACGTTGGGCAGCTCGGCGAGCGAATGGAGCGAACCCCAGTCGGCGGTGGGATCGCTGCCATCGACGATCCTCGAATAATCGAAACGGTCGGGCCGGCGCGGCACGAACTGCGGGTGAAGATAGGCAATCTCGCCCTTATCGTCGGCGAATATCGTGTTGTTCGAACTGTTGGCCTTGAGCTGGGCGACCTGCATGAAGGATGCGAGGTCGGTCATCTTGGTGCGCAAGTAACTCTGCTGCAGCGCCTCGACCGGACGGTTCATCATCGCGAACGAGACCCACCGGCCGCCAGCCATTCGCACGACTGGGCCATGGTGCGTCCGCCAGGTTGTGAAATCGCGGGAGGCCATTTTGCCGTCGACGGTGCGATAACGAATAGTCACCGGCCGCGCGGCAAGTTCGCGGCATTCACTGCCGTAGCGGTAGCAAGTGGTGTTACCGCGCCGCTCGATCGTCTCGGCAAACTCGTCGACATTGTCGACGCCGCTCGACGTGTGCATCCACCCGGCATGGGCGTTGAATCCCTGGTAAATAAAGAACTGGCCCCAGGTCGCAGCACCATAGACGTCCAGGCCCTGGTCGCTGGTCACCTGCTGTTCTGATCGGAAGAAGAAGCTGGTGTGCGGATTGATCAGCAGCAGTGCTTTGCCGTCCCTGGTCAACGCCGGCGCGATGGCGATGCCGTTCGAGCCTCGCGGGTCGAGGTCGGTCTTCCTCTGAGCGGGTGGCGAAATGGACCCTGAAACGAGTTCAGGGTGACGGGTTGAGTAAAACGCGTGCAGTGCATCGAGGTCGATGCGCTCGATGTCGCCGCCGATGCTGCCCTCGGTGAAACTCAGCGCCATCCACGGTTCGAACCGCTTGAGCACGCGCGGATGCACATTCGGATGGGTCGCGAGGAAGTAGTTCAGCCCGTCGGCCCAGGCGTCCATCAGCTTCTGCATCGGCGCCGGGCTGCGCGCATAATCGGCCTTGAGTTCGGCTTCGCTGACGTAGAGCCGGGCGCGCAAATCCTGCCAGATCGCTTTTTCGCCCTCGGCCTCGGCGGTGCGGCCGAGGTTGGTCAAATAGTTCGCCTCGATGCGCGGGAAGTCATCCTCTGCCTGGGCATAGATCATCCCGAACACCGCGTCGGCATCGCTCTTCCCGTGGATGTGGGCGATGCCCCAGTCGTCGCGGACGATCTCGACCCGCGCCGCTTCGTCGCGCCAGCGCGCGGCTTCTGGCGGTGCCGCGGCGGTTAGAAGGAGAAGGGCGGGGAGGAGGGCGCTACGCATCCGGCAATGCTTGCTTGGCTTTGCCCCAGCCTGCAAGCCGCTTCGATTTTGCCCGGTCGAGCAACTCCTCGGCGTCGTTCACCGTAAAATGATGCCCGCTGTCATATTGGTCGAGTTCGTCCCACGCGACCGGCGCGGACACCGGCGCACCTTCGCGCCCGCGGGCCGAGTAAGGCATGACTGCGGTCGCGCCGCGCTGATTGCGCAGCCAGTCGATGAAGATGCGGCCCTTGCGGGCGTCCTTGCGGATGTTGGCGGTGAACGTGCCGGGCTCGGCTTCGGCGATCGCCCGGCTGAACCGCTCGGCGAAGCTTTTCACTTCGGGCCAATCCTTCGAGGCATCGAGCGGGACGACGACGTGGACGCCCTTGCCGCCGGTAAGCAGCGGAAAGCTCTTGAGCTTCAGCTGTTGCAGCAGCTCGCGCAGGTGAACCGCCGCGTCTTTCACATGGGCGAAGTCCAGCCCTTCGTCGGGGTCGAGATCGAACACCAGGCGGTCGGGACATTCGACCCGGTCGATCTTGCTGCCCCAGCCGTGGAATTCGACCGTCCCCATCTGGACGCAGGCGAGCAGGCCCTGGATATCATCGAAATAGAGATAGTCCTCAGTGCCGCCGTCCTTCTCCTCGATCGGGATATGCTTGACGTGCTGCCCGAAGGTGCCCGTGTCGTGCTTCTGGAAAAAGCCTTTTGCGGCTGTGCCCTGGGGAAAGCGGATCACGGTCATCGGCCGCTTCGCCGCGTCGACCATGATCAGCGGCGCGACTTGCGCGTAATAATTGGCGAGGTCGCCCTTGGTGACGCCATCCTTGGGATAGATCACGCGGTCGGGATTGCTGATGTCGATCCCGAGGCTGGCGGCGGTGACCGCCGCAGCCTTCCGCTTCCGCTTTTCGGCCTTGCTCAAATGATCTGGCACCTCGCGCACCACGGCTGACGCCGGTTTGTCCTCGCGCAGCCCAACGAAGCTTGGGTGGCGAAGGATGCCATCGTCGGTAAATTCGGCGAAGGCGATCTCGGCGACCAGCTTGGGTTTGATCCAGTGCGCGCCCTTGCGTTCGGCGCGCGGCACCTCGACTGCCGCCTGATCGATTTCGAGCGGCTTCATCCGTTCCATCAGCGTCTCGATCATCGTATCATCGAAGCCGGTGCCGACCTTGCCGGCATACGTCAGTTTGCCGCGTTCCTTGAGCCCGAGCAGCAGCGAGCGGAAGCCGCGGCGCTTGTCGCTCTCCGACCAGCCGACCAGCACGAATTCCTGGCGCTGGATGCATTTGACCTTGAGCCAGTTGCGGGTGCGGACGCCCTTGTAGGGGGCGTCGGCTTTTTTCGAAACGATGCCCTCGCCACCGGCCTGGCAAATCGCTTCGAACAATTCGTCGCCGCGGCCGACGACGTGGTCGCCATAGAGAATTGGCGGATGGACGGCCTGTAGCAGTTTCGCCAGCCGCGCCTTGCGTTCGATATTGGGCAGCTTGCGGATGTCCTTGCCGCCCTCGACCAGAAGGTCGAAGGCATAGAAAGCGAGATTGCCGCCGCCATCCTTGAGGGTCGACTGGAGCAGCTGGAAGCTCGGTTTGCCGTCGTCGCCCAGCGCGACCGCTTCGCCGTCGATCAGGCAGCCGGCGGGGAGCCTTGCCGCCGCCCGGACCAGTGGCCCGAACTTGTCGCTCCAGTCCTTGCCGGTGCGGGTCCAGGCCGTCGCCGCGCCGTCGCCGACCGCGAGCAGCAGCCGGTAGCCATCATATTTATATTCGTGGATCCAGCCGTCGCCGGCCGGAATCCCGTCAACCAGGGTCGCGAGTTGCGGCTGCTGGAACGGCGGCGGGGCCTTGCCGGCTTTGCGCGTCGTGCGTCCGCCTTTCTGGCCGCCGCGGTTCGATTTCCACACGTCCGCGCCCGAGGCGATCTCGGCCATGGTCCGGCCGGTGGTGACGCTGGTCGTGTTATTCTCGACCAGCGCCTCGCCATCCTCGGCGTCGGCGAAGGCGTCGGTGACTTTCTTGAGCATCCACGGCTCGGCCTTTTCGCCGGGCTTGGGCTTGAGGCGAAACATCACCCAGTCGCCCTTCATCCGCTCGCCTTCGAGCGTGAAGTGGAGGTGGCCTTCCTCGATCGTCTTGCTGGGGTCCTTGGTCGGCTCGGGAATCCACCGGCCGCGATCCCACAGCATCACCGTGCCGCCGCCATATTCGCGCTTGGGGATCGTGCCTTCGAAATCGCCATAGTCTAGCGGATGATCTTCGGTGCGCATCGCCAGCCGGTTCTGGCCGGGGTCGAGGCTCGGGCCCTTGGGCACTGCCCAGCTCTTGAGGACGCCGTCGAGCTCGAGCCGGAAGTCCCAATGGAGCCGCGACGCCTCGTGCTTCTGGACGACGAAGCTGTCGCCCGGGCCTTTGAGCTTGCGCCCCTTCGGCTCCTTCGTCTTCGAAAAGTCGCGCTTGCGGTTATAGGTCTCGATGTCGAGCGCCGGGCGCTTGGCCATTGGCTAAGCCCGCTTGCGCGCCGGTGCTCTTGCCGTTTCCTTCTTCGCCGGCGCCTTCCTGGCTTTCTTGTCGTCGCCGAGGCTCTTCTTCAGCGCGGCCATCAGGTCGATCACGTTGGAACCCTTCGGCGGGGCCTCATCGGGCTGCTCGATGATCTTGCGCCCCTTGGCCTTCTGCTTTTTCTCGATCAGCTCGTGCAGCGCGTCGACATAGCGATTGTGGAAGTCCCTGGGGTCGAACTCGCCGGCTTTGCGCTCGATCAGCATCGAGGCCATGTCGAGCAGGTCGGGGTCGGCCTTGTGATCGCCGATGTCGCGGAAGAAGGTCGAGGCCTTATGCACCTCATCGGCGTAGCGCAGCGTCTCCAGCAGGATGCCGCGGCCGCACGGCTTCAGCGCGACGACATATTCCTGGCCGCGCATCGCGAGCTGGCCGACGCCGACTTTCTTCGCCGCCGAGAGCGCCTCGCGGAGGACGACATAGGCTTCCTCGGCGAGATCGTCGGCCGGGACAAGATAATAAGGCTTGTCGAAATAGGTCGCGTCGATGTCCTTGTCGTCGACGAACTGGACCAGATCGAGCGTTTTGCGGCTCTCGAGCTTGACGCTCTCGATCTCCTCGGGGTCGAGGAGGACGTACTGGCCCTTCTCGACTTCATAGCCCTTGACGATCTCGTCGCGGTCGACGGGCCCGATGCCGGGCACCACCTTCTCATATTTGATGCGTTGGCCGGACGGCTCGTGAATCTGGTGAAACTGGATTTGAGCGCCGCTTTTCGTCGCCGGGTAAAGCTCCACCGGAATCGACACCAAGGCCAGTCGAATCTGTCCCCGCCAAATGGGCCGAGCAGGCATCGCGCAATCTCCTTTTTCAGGGCGATTCAATCATTCCGCCCGCGAGTCGTTCCTTCCTTTGTCGTTGAGAGTGGCCGCTTTTAGCAAGTGGACGAAGTTAACGACGTCGCCGCCGCGGGCCGCGAGGTCGACGATCGCCGAGCCGCAGATGACCCCCGCGGCACCCGCATCGAGCGCCGCCCGGACGTGTTCCGGAGCCGAAATTCCAAAGCCGAACACGGGCGGCGGCGCGCCGAGGCGAACCAGTCGTTCGACCAAGCCGGCATCGAATTGCCCGCCCTCGTGGGTGCCGGTGATACCGGTACGACTGACGCAATAAGTGTAGCCTTTTGAGAGACTTGTGATGCTCGCTAGAGTAGCGTCCGGGGTGTTGGGAGCGGCGATCAGCACGGGATCGATGCCGGCCTGGTCCATTCGCTGAACGAACGGCTCCGCTTCCAGCGTCGGCATGTCGGCAATCAGCAGGCTGTCGGCGCCCGCTTGGGCCGCATCGGCGATGAATCCGCCGCGCGCGACGACGATATTCGCGTAGGTCAAAATTCCGAGCGGAATCGCCGGATGGCGCGCGCGGAACCCCGAGATGAGCGCGAAACAGTCCGCGACTCGGACGCCGGCGGCCAGCGCGCGCTGCGCCGCGGCCTGGATCACCGGCCCGTCGGCAACCGGGTCGGAAAAGGGAATTCCGACCTCGACCATGTCGGCGCCGCCTTCGACCACCGCATCGAGTAACGCGGCGCTGGTGGCGAGGTCGGGATCGCCGAGCACCAGGAAGGCGCCGAATGCGCCCTCGCCGCGTGCCGCGAGCTGGTCGAACATGGCGGCATAGCGGCTCACGCGAGCAACCTTTCCGCCTGGGCGACGTCCTTGTCGCCGCGCCCGGACAGGCCGACGAGGATGACTTGCTCCGGGTCCTGCTCGGCCAGCTTCAACGCGTGCGCGAGCGCGTGGGCGGATTCGAAAGCGCAGAGGATGCCTTCCTTTTCGGCCAGCGCCTTGAACGCGGCGAGCGCCTCGGCATCGGTCGCGCCGACGTAGTCCGCGCGGCCGCTGTCTTTGAGGTGCGCATGCTCCGGCCCGACGGCGGGATAGTCGAGCCCGGCCGAGACCGACCAGCTGTCGGCGATCTGCCCGTCATCGTCCTGGAGCACGTAGGTTTCGGCCCCGTGGAGGATGCCTGGCCGCCCGCGGAGCAAGGTCGCGCCGTGATTGTCGCCGTCGAGACCTTTGCCGGCGGCCTCGACCCCGATCAGCCGGACGTCGTCATCGAGGACGTCGGCAAACAACCCGATCGCATTGGAGCCACCGCCGACGCAGGCCACCACGGCATCGGGCAAGCGGCCCAGCTGCTCGAGGATCTGCGCGCGCGCCTCGCGGCCGATGACGCGCTGGAACTCGCGGACCATGGTCGGGAACGGGTGCGGGCCGGCCGCGGTGCCGAGCAGATAATGGGTGGTGTCGAAGCTCGCCGACCAGTCGCGTAACGCTTCGTTGATCGCATCCTTGAGCGTCCGCCCGCCGCCTTCGACCGGCACCACCGTCGCGCCCATCAGGCGCATCCTGAAAACGTTGAGCTGCTGCCGCTCAACGTCCTCGGCGCCCATGTAGATGATGGTCTCGAAGCCCAGCAGCGCTCCGGCGATGGCGGTGGCGACGCCGTGCTGACCGGCGCCGGTCTCGGCGATCAGCCGGGTCTTGCCCATACGCCGGGCGAGGAGGGCCTGAGCGAGCACCTGGTTGGTCTTGTGCGCGCCGCCGTGGAGCAGGTCCTCGCGCTTGAGATAGATATTGCCCGGGAGGTTACGGCACTGCGTCAGCGGCGTCGGGCGTCCGGCGTAATTGGTCAGCAGGTCGCCGAGTTCGGCGACGAACGCCGGATCGTCCTGCGCATCTAGGAATGCCGCCTCGAGCTGTTCCAGCGCCGGGACCAGGATTTCCGGAACGAAGCAGCCACCGAAGCGGCCAAAGCGGCCGCTCAGGCGCATGCGCTGAGCCGTTGCCGCGACGCCGGGCGCGAGGCGTTGAACAAAGCGTGGATTTTGTCCGCGGACTTCACCCCCGGCGCGGTCTCGCCGGCGGAACAGGCGTCGATCGCAAACGCGCCGAGGCCGCGCGCGGCGCGGGCATTCGCCGGGTCGATGCCCCCCGCGATGATCGCGCGGGCGAGTTCGGGATGATTGCTGACGATTCGCCAATCAAAGCTCTGCCCGGTCCCGCCGCTGCCATTGTCGAACAGCAGGCGATCGCCGCCGCGGCCCGTCAGTGGCTCGCGGCCAACGCTGAGCGCAGTCCAGACTTCGCAATCCCGCGGAAGCTGGCGGCGAAGCGCAGCAATGTACCCGCGATCCTCCCGGCCGTGCAGCTGAACCGCGTGCAGATCGAGGCGGCAGGCAATATCGCCAACTACATCGAGCGGCGCGTCGCGGAACACGCCGACCGGCAACATCCCGGCGCGGCGAGCTGTACCGGCCAGCGGCGCGGCCTCGTGCTCAGTCACCTGGCGGGGGCTGCCAGGCACGAACACGAAGCCGGCGAATGCCGCTGGCCGGGCGGCGGACATGACGTCGCCGCAATTCAACCCGCACAATTTGGTGCGGCCGAAGATGAGATCGCGCGCCGCTTGCGCCGGGGACTCGGCGCGCATCAGCGCGGTGCCGATCAGGAACGCGTCGACTGTCGGCGCGAGGCGGTCAACGTCCGCCCTGTCTGCGATACCGGATTCCGAAACGAGGACCCGGCCGGGCGCGAATGGCGCAAGCCGTTCGGTCGTGGCGAGGTCGATCGAGAGATCGCGCAGGTCGCGATTGTTAATGCCAATCAACAGCGCGCCGAGCGCCAGCGCGCGGCGCATTTCGGCCTCGTCATGGACTTCGACCAGCGCGTCCATGCCAAATCGGTGCGCTTCCTGGATCATCGTCCGGGCGTCGCAATCGCCGAGCAGCGAGAGCATCACCAGCACGGCGTCGGCGCCGGCAATCCGCGCCTCGACGACTTGCCGGGGGTCGATGAAAAAGTCCTTGGCGAGGATCGGCCCGTCGAATTCGCTGCGCGCGACGACGAGATCGTCCAGTGATCCGCCGAAATGCTGGTCGCACAATACGCTGAGAGCATCGGCAACGCCGGCATAGCCTCGCGCAAGGACACCGGGATCGGCCCCATCGCGGATCGCCCCGGCCGAAGGCGATGCTCGCTTGATCTCGAGAATGAAGCGCGCGCCGGGTTCGGCGAGGACCGACAGCAGCCTGCGGCGCGTCGGCGCCGCGCGTGCCCTCAGGCTGTCGAGCGACACGCAGCAATAGCGGGTCCGCAATTCTTCGCGCTTGGCTGCGGCGATCTGGCCGAGGATGCCGTCAGCCACGGCTCGCCTCAACGAACGCATCGAGGACGTCGCCGGCGCGGCCCGAACGGATCGCGTCGATCGCCATCACCGTGCCCTGGCGCAGGTTAGCGACCTGGCCCGCGGTCATCAGCAAGGCCCCGGCGTTCAGGGCGACGACGGTTTCGTCCGCCTCCCTGCCATGCGCGGTCAGCAACGCCCGCAGCCGCTTGGCGTTCTGGTTCGGCGCGCCGCCGACGATCTGGTCGAGCGGCAGACGCCGCAGCCCGGCTTGCTCAGGCGTAATCTCCAAATCCTCGAATTCGCCGTCGGCGAGCCGTACCGCCTGGGTGAAGCCATGGACCGCGACCTCGTCCAGTCCCGATCCATGGACCACCAGCGCCCGCTCGACGCCGAGCGCGCGGAGCGTCTCGGCAATCGGCCGCAGCAACCCCGGCTCGGGCACGCCGAGCAGCTGGACCTTGGGCTGCGCCGGATTCAGGCACGGCCCGAGCAGGTTCATGATGGTCCGCACCTTGAGCGCGCGGCGCACCGGCCCGGCGTGGGCGATGCCGGGATGGTAAAGCGGCGCGAGGAGGAAGCAGAAGCCGGTCTGGTCGAGGACCTCGCGCGATTCCAGCGGGCTGAGATCGAGCCGCGCGCCAAGCGCCTCGAGCACGTCAGCCGAACCGCATTTGGAGGTAAACGAGCGGTTGCCGTGCTTGACCACCGGCAGGCCGCAGGCGGCGGCGACAATCGCGGCCGCGGTCGAAACGTTGATCGAGCCCGAGAAATCGCCGCCGGTGCCGCAGCTGTCGGCGAACACATACGACGGTGCGGGGAAGGATCGCGCGGCCGAGCGCAAGGCCAGGGCCGCGCCGATCAACTCCTCTGACGATTCGCCTTTGACCCGGAGCGCGACGAACGCCGCGGCCATCAATGGCTCGCTGAGCGAGCCGTCGACGATTCGCTCGAACAGGCTGCGGGCGGCGCTGCGGTCGAGGTCGCGGCGGTCGAGCAAGGCAGAGATCGCCAGCTCGGCGCCGCATTCAATATCGCGGGGGCGGTCAAAAGAGACGGACCTCAGGCCCAGAATCTGATTCATTGGAGTTCACCTGAAACAAAAAAGCCCGCCGGAAGGCGGGCGGGCAGTCGATGATCGGTTGGCTAGTCGATCAATCGCGCCATCGCGCCGCGCATGACTCGGCCGGCCACCAGAGGTGAGCGGTTGCGGTCGCGGCGATGGCCTTCAGGTGCGTCATCGGGACGCTTGCTAGGCCAAGGCGTCCGCTGGGGTCAAGCCGGGCGGCGATTGACGCGCCCTTGCCGCCAATGGCATTGGACCGCCCAGACGCCCGGGCGGGTGTAGCTCAATGGTAGAGCAGAAGCCTTCCAAGCTTACGACGAGGGTTCGATTCCCTTCACCCGCTCCAGCCTCGTTCCCTTGGAGCTTCGGCTGGCAAGCCGCGTTGACAGGCGAAACCCGCGCCGCCACATGGCGCGCCTGCTTGCCATGCTCGCCAGTCCACCGGACCGGCAGCGCGTGGCAACCACCTGGAGAGGTGGCCGAGTGGTTAAAGGCAGCAGACTGTAAATCTGCCCGCGCAAGCGTACGCTGGTTCGAATCCAGCCCTCTCCACCATTGTCTAGCAAGCCGACACTTGACCGTCAGGGCCCGCCACGGCACTCGCGTTACGGAGCCGTTGAATTTCTGGCTAATCGCTCCATTATGAAATAAGTTAAGTTCTGGACTCGGTGGATCGACCGGGGCCATGGCTCTCGGGGGTGGGGGTTAGGTTGAAAGAGAGGCCGAGCGTGGCAGAGACCACGGACGGGCCTGACGGTCCTGGGGAGACCGACATGGTTGCGCGGGTACAACGACTGAGCGTGGGGCAGCTGGACTGCCTGCGACTCGTCAACGACCATCTGTCGTCGAAAGAAATCGCGACGGAGCTCGACATCTCGCCGCACACCGTAGATCAGCGAATCCGCGGCGCGCTCCATATCCTCGGCGTCGAACGCCGCAGCCAGGCCGCGCGCGTCGTCGCGCAGTACGGCGGCGAATATCAACGTTTGATACATCAACCACCGCACATTGAGCCCCACGCATTGTCCGGCCACCCAGAGGCCGCGGTCAGAACTCAGATTCGGCACGCTGACCGCGCAGGGGAGGCCGGAGGAGCCGGTTTCCGGACCGAGCAACGGCCCGTCTTTTCCGGTCCTCCCTTGCATTTGCCGTTCGCCACGAGGAGCAACCCCCGGAATGAGATGAGCGTCGGCCAGAGGCTGCTGTGGATCGTGATCATCGCGATGGGTGCAGCGTTCTCGGCGGGGATGTATCTCGCCGGACTTGAAAGCCTCGACAGGCTGCTATCGGGCTAAAGCCCTAAGCCTAAGATAGCTGACTCCTTCGTTCATTTGTTCCGATTAGCCACTCCGAGCGCCTGACGGGCGCCGGGGAAGGAGCAGTCATGCGCAAACAAATGATCGAGAATGCCGCCTACGAAGTCGCCACCCAGGTTCGCGCGGTTGAGGACAGCATCGAATCGGCGCTGATCGAACTGGCCGAGCTCCAGTCGAAAATGGTCCGCGCACGCGGCGTCACGGGCGCAGCGTTCATCACCAGCCATCCCGCGTTCGAGCAACTCGCCGCGACCACTGTCGGCCTGATTTCGGCGCGCGGAGGGATCGCCAATTGCCACGCCGCGTTGGCCGAAACGCGCAAGACGATCCCCGGCCTGCGCACCGTCGGCTTCGGTGACATGGGCGATTGCCCGCCGCCGTCGGCCCAGGTCGACCTGCGCGTCGTCGCCTGATCGAGGATTGACCGGACAGCGGTTTTCCCGTTGTCCGGTCGCTTCTTTATGCCGCGCTTCATCATCTATACCATCCTCCTGCTGGGGGTTTGCGCCTACGCCTTCTGGCGCGGCCGCTCCGATGAGCGGCTTGCCGCCGCGGTTTGCCTGATCGCGTCGGTCGCCAGCCTCGCGTTGCTCAGGCCCGACGCGGTGCGCTACTCGGGCGTTGAGCTGGGCGTCCTCACGGTCGATCTGTTCACCCTGGTGGCGTTTACCTATGTCGCCTTGCGCTCCGACCGGTTCTGGCCGCTGTGGATCAGCGGGTTGCAGCTGACCACGAGCGTTGGGCATTTCCTCAAGGCGATCGATTCGCACCTGGTGCCGTTTGCCTACGCGGCGGCGTTGCGGATCTGGAGCTACCCGATCCTGATCATCCTTGCAGTGGCGGTCTGGCGCGGCCAGCGCATGCATTTCCTGAGAAACCCCCACTCGACCTGAACGCGGCCGGTGACTGGCTGACCTGATCGGATGGTTGCACCGCGCGCGCTCCATCCCCATTGGGGCGCCATGGCCCGCAAGCGATCGCATCATCAGCACGGAACCCCGAACCGTCCGCGGTTCTGGGGCCGGCATGCGGTCGCCGCGGCGCTCGACAATCCCGCGCGCAAGGTCCTCCGCGCCTGGGTGACGCGCGAGGCCGCGGACGCGATGCAGTTCCCCAAGGAGGTCGCGGTAACGCTGGCCGACGTGGCCGACCTCGGCCGGCTGGTGCCGAGCGACGCCCCGCATCAAGGGGTGGTGATCGAGGTCGAGCCCCTCGACGACGTGTGGCTCGGCGACCTGCTGGTCGCTGCACCCGAGCGCGCGGTGCTGCTGGTGCTCGACCAGGTTACCGATCCGCATAACGTCGGGGCGATGCTGCGTTCGGCGGCGGCGTTTGGGGCCATCGGCGTCGTCTCGCAGGATCGTCATTCGCCGGCGGAAGGCGGGGTCGTGGCCAAGGCCGCGTCGGGCGCGCTCGAGCGCATGCCGTGGGCGCGGGTGGTCAACCTCGCCCGCGCGCTCGAAGACATTGCGAGTGCCGGCTTCTGGCGGATCGGGCTGGCCGGCGACGCCGACACCGATTTGAAGGATGCGCTCGGTCCGGCGCGCGTTGCTTTGGTGCTCGGCGCCGAGGGTCCGGGACTGCGGCACAATACGCGCGAACATTGCGATGCATTGGCGCGGCTGCCGATCGGCGAGGCGGTCGAGAGCCTCAACGTCTCGAACGCCGCCGCGGTCGCGCTTTACGCCGCGAGCACCAGCTGATGGTGCGGAGCAAGCAGAGCATCACATCGGCGGTCGAGGCTCTCGCCGCGCGCGAACCGGCGTTCGCGCGGGTCGTGGAGAAGTCCGGCGTCCCCCAACCGCGCAGCAGCGAACCGGGCGCGACGACCTTGCTGCGGACGATCGTCGGACAGCAGGTCAGCGTCGCCGCGGCACGCTCGATGTGGGCCAAGCTCGAAGCTGCCTTCGGTTCGCCGCCCGATCTCCACCGCCTTCTCGCGGCAAGCGACGAGGAATTGCGCGCGGCGGGCATGTCGCGCCAAAAATCGGGCTATATCCGGAGCCTCGCCGAGCTGGTGCTTTCCTGCGAACTCGATCTCGACCACCTACCCAAGGACGATGAAGAAGCCATTGCCTTGCTCACCAGGATCAAGGGCATCGGACGCTGGTCGGCGGAAATCTATCTGCTGTTCGCGGAGGGACGGCCCGATGTTTTTCCGGCCGGCGACCTCGCCGTAATGATCGAGCTCGGGCGGCTGCTCGGCCTGCCCGACAAGCCCAGCGAAAAAGCGTTGCGCGAGCTTGCCGAACCGTGGCGACCGTACCGCGGCGCGGCTGCGGTGCTCGCCTGGCACAGCTATAATTCCGCGGTGATTTGACCGCTATTGTCGTACGCCGTTCGGCAACGGCTTTATCCCGAGCTTGGTGAAGGCGCGGGGGCCGAGATCGAGGCGCAGCGGGCTGAGTTTGTCACCTTTCGATTCGCGGCCCAGCATATAACTCGCCGAGGTTTGGCCCCGTCCGCCGCCCAACCGGTAGAGTGCGTTGAAGGCGATCAGCGGGACGAACACCAGCCGACCGCCGAGCTCAAACAGCTGGATGTTGGCGCGCGGCGCGACCAGCGCGGTGCGGATGGTCGCCGTCTGCAACGGCGGCAGCGTAGCGATCCGTTCGCCCTGCCCGGCCGGCTCGGCAAAGAACCGGCCGATGTCCTGGTCCTGCGTCGGCCCGGCGTTAAACATGCTGGCTTCGACCAGGATGTCGCGGGCAAGCGCAGTGCCGCTGTTGTGCAAGTGCACTTCGAACTCAATCGTCACCCGCTCGTCCTCGACCAGGCAACCGAGCGGCGCAAAAGCGATATCAATCCAGGGACGCAAGCGCGACGAAACGATCCCGGCGGGCGGTGACGGCTTGGGCGTCGGGGCCGATGACGGAAGTGGCGCTGGGGCCGCCCGCGGAGCCGGCTGCGGCGCGGGTTCGGGCGCCACGTAGCTCTCGATCGACGGTCCGTCGGCGAGGGCCTCCCTCGTGCTGCGACGCCACAGGAAGAACGCCGCCGCGGCTCCAACCAGCCCCGCAAGCAGCAACCACGGCCATAACAGGAACTTCTGGTCGGGCGCGGGCGGCGTAGATGTGGCGTCATCCGCGGGCGGAGCGGCGGGCTGGGACGCACCTGCGGCGGTGGTCGTGGTGTGAGTGGTGGACGAAGGGCCAAGCGACGGCGATTGCTCAGCCCGCGCCGGCGCGGGATTGCCCCGCGCGATCGCCGGTGGCTGCGCGGTCGCTCGCCGCGATGTCGGAGCGCTTGATGCAGTGGTTGCCCCACTCTCGACGGGCGTCGTGGACGGCTGACGTTTCGGCGCCTGCGTGACTGGCGCCGGCATCGTATCGGCCGGGCGAGTAACCGTACCGTTGAGGTTGAAATTCTGCAGCTCGCGCGGACCGACCGTGTCGGGCGACGCCGTGTTGCCTGGCGGCTGCGCCGAGTTCTGGGCAAGCGCCAGCGACGGCGCGAGCGAAAGCGCGGCCGCGAACAGTGCAACAGTCAAGCGCAGGACCGCCCTCATCGTCTCCCGTTTGCCGTGGATCGCGCCGTCGCGCGGACGCGCTGCCGGCCCATGCCCAGCAATCCGCCGCACTTCAAGCACAGGCTCGATGAACGGCGCCCGACTCAGGATGTCGTGGCCTTAGCGGGCGTCGACCAGGACCAGCTCGCTGTCGTCCTCGGCGTGGATTTCGACCCGGCTCTCGCCGGTGATCGCGACGCCGTCACGCGGGCCGGCCTCGACGCCGTTGACCGTCACCCGCCCGCTCGGGACGAGATAGAGATGGCGCGCCGGGTTGGCGTCGAGCGCGATGCGTTCGCCGGCCTTGATCGTCGCGCCGAGCACCTTGGCGTCGGCATTGACGGTCAGCACACCGTCACCGGCATCGCCGCTGGCGAGCAGCTGGAACGCGCCTTCGCGGCTGTCCTTGGGGAATGGCATCGCGCCCCAGGACGGTTCGGCCGCGAGCTTGTCGGTCTCGATCCAGATCTGGAACAGGGTCGTGGTTTCATCCTCGAGATTATATTCGGCGTGGGTGACGCCGCGCCCGGCGCTCATCACCTGGACGTCGCCGGCCCCGGTGCGGCCCTTGTTGCCGAGCGAATCCTGGTGGGTGATCGCGCCGGTCCGGACATAAGTGACGATTTCCATGTCGCGGTGAGGATGCGGCGGGAAGCCGGTCTTGGCCGCGATCTTGTCGTCGTTCCACACGCGGATCGAGCCCCAGCCCATGCGGGCGGGGTCGTAATAATCGGCGAAGGAAAAATGGTGGCGGGCGTCGAGCCAGCCGTGGTCGGCGTGGCCCAGACTGTCGAATTTGCGGATGTCGATCATGGACCTGAAATGGCGAGCCGCGCGAAGGCTTCAAGTATCAACGATGTGCCCATTTCAAAGCACCATGCGGATGTTCGCTCCGCCCTCATCGGCATCCAGCGCGCAGATCGATCCGCCATGGGCCAGCGCGACCTGGCGGGCGAAGCTGAGGCCGACCCCGCTGCCGCCCTTGTGGGTCGTATAGAAGGGCAAGAAAATGTCCTCGCGGCGGTCAACGGCGATGCCCGGACCATTGTCACGGACCTCGATCCGGCAGCGGCCGTGCCCCTCCCGCGACACCAGCAAGGTGACGACCGGCGCGTCGACACCAGCGGTCGCCCGCACCGCGTTGCGCAACAGGTTGAGCACCGCCTGCGCGAGCAGCTCCGGGTCGGCGCTGAGGTTGAGCGATTTGGGTTCGACCTCGAGCCGCGCATCGATCTCGCGCTGATCCGAGTGCGTGACCCCGAGCCGCAGGATCTCCTCGGCCCACGGCTTGGCCTTGAACACGCGGCGGTGGACATCGGGCGATTGGGCGAATTCGCGATAGCTTTCGACAAAGCGCAAGATGCCCTCGGCGCGCCGGGCGACGGTTTCAGTCGCGGTCTGGGCGTCGGCCAGGCCGGCGTTCTGTTTGGCTGCGGCGGCCACCATGTCCGCGCCAGTCCGGGCGAGCGAGGTCACCGGGGTCAGCGAATTCATGATCTCGTGGGTCAGCACCCGGACGAGGTCGGCCTGGGCCGCGACTTCGAGCGCGCCGAGTTCGCTTTGCACCGGCAGGATCGACAGCACGGTCACCGGCATATCGAGCCGCGCCACCTGCGCCGAGGCGAAAATCGCTTTCTGCGGGACGCCATCAAGGATCAAGCGCGTGATCTTGCGCGTGCCCGGGGGCAGTTCGACCGCTGCGGTAAGCTCTGGCCCGAGCGTCGCGAAGTCTCCGACGCGGGTCAACGCGTGGCGCCCGAACAGTTGGCGAGCGGCCTTGTTGAGCATTTCGACCTTGCCGTCCCGATCGACGCTGAGCAGCGCGCTCGGCGCATCGTCGACCAGCGCCGAGAGGTAGCGCGCTTCGGAAGATTCCTCGCGGTGGCGCGCCTGGAGCGACTTGAGCGCGGTGTCGAGCGTCTGCCCGAGCACGTCGAAGCCGCCGCCGCTCGGGTCCGAGAAGCGCTGCGAATAATCCTCGAAACGCACCGATTCGATGAATCGCGAAACGAGGAAATTGGTGCGGCGGATGAAATTCCACAGGCTCGCCAGCGCCGCCAGCGCGACCAGCGCGGCGACGATCCGCCCGGCGCGAAGATCGGGTGTCGCCAGGGCTTTGGTGAACAGCCAGATCGCGCCGAGCAAGAGCAGCGTCCGCCAGGCGAGGCCGAATTCGAACTTGCGCCTAAAGTCCATGCTTCTCCATCCGCCGGTACAGCGCCCCGCGGCTGAGGCCGAGTTCGGTTGCGGCGAGCGAAATATTGAAATGATGCATCCTGAGGGCGCGCTCGATCATCTGCTTTTCGAGCTGGTCGAGATTAAGGCCGGCGCCAATCACCGGGACCGACGCCGCGTCGGACCGCGCGGGCAGCGGAAAATCGACGATCTGATATTGCTTGCCGTCGGCCATGATCACCGCACGCTCGGCGGCGTGACGCAAGGCGCGGACGTTGCCCGGCCAATCGTGCGCCATCAGCGCTTCGACCACGCCCGGCCCAAGCTGCCGGTCCGGACGGTCGTATTTGCGCGCGTACAAGCGGAGGTAATGGTCGAGGAGGATCGGCACGTCATCGCGCCGCTCGCGCAGCGGCGGAAGTTCGATCTCGATCGTGTTGAGGCGGAACAGCAGGTCCTGGCGGAAGCGCTTTTCATCGGCGAGCTGATCCGGCGACAGATTGGTCGCCGCGACGACCCGAACGTCGATCGACACCGGGCGGTTGGCGCCAACCGGAACCACCTCGCGCTGCTCGAGTGCGGTCAGCAGCTTGGGTTGCAGGTGAAGCGGCAGATTACCGACTTCGTCGAGGAACAACGTGCTGTGGTCGGCCGCCTTCAACCGGCCCATGCGTTCGCCCGCGGCGCCGGTGAAGGCGCCCTTTACGTGCCCGAACAACTCGGATTCGAACAGGGTCTCGCTGGTCGCGCCGAGATCGACCGAGACCATCGGCTTGTCGCTGCGCCGCGACAGGCGGTGGATTTCGCGGGCGACGATTTCCTTGCCGGTCCCGTTCTCGCCGAGGATCAGGACATTGGCGTCGGTTGGCGCCGCGCGGTCGATCAGCACACGCACCCGCTTCATTGCCGCGGATTCGCCAAGCAGCGGTGTGTCGACCGCCGGCACCAGCTCCGATGCACGACCGCGCTCGATCCGCGTATCAAGCCGGCTGCGGCGGAGCACCGCCGCACTGCGTACCGTCGCCGCCAGCCGCTCGTTGCTCCACGGCTTAGCGACAAAGTCGCTGGCGCCGCTCTTGAGCGCCTCGACCGCGATCGATACCGCACCGTGCGCGGTGATGATCACTACCGCCGCATCCGGGTCCTGGGCCATGATCCGGCCGAGGTAGTCGAGGCCCTCGCGCCCGTCGGTCGCCGCCCGCTGGAAATTGAGATCGAGCAGGATCACGTCGGGACTTTCGCGCTCGAGCAAGCGCAACAGCTCGGCCGGCGAGTTCAGCGTTTCGACCCGGTCGAACATGTCGCGCAGCGCCAGCCGCGCGGCGAGCGCGATGTCCGGATCGTCGTCGACCACGACGGCAAGATCAAATGCCTCAGCCACGCTACATCTGTAGCGCAGTGTCCGGTAATGAACAGTCCCTGACCCAGAAATATTTTACAAATCCAATTGGCACGGGGGTTGCAGCGATTCGGCCATGGGAATGGTGGCGATCGAACATATTGCAGAGGGAACCCCTAAGTTGGGCACCCATTTGCTGTCCGGTTCCGGACACTTACTGCCCAAAGGTGGACAGTGAGCCTGGTCGAACTACGCCAGCCGAGCCGGTCCGACGCGGTGACTGGCGGCGCGATGGACCGCGTGGTCGAGCGCAAGGGCATCGACAAACGGATCCTGATTGGCGGGGCGGCTGGCGCGGTTCTGCTGGTGGTTCTGATCTTCTGGCTGTTCGCGCCGCGCTCGGGCTCGGAATCGGTCAGCCGCGACCGGCTGACCATTGCCGCCGCGCAATCCGGCGTGTTCGAGGACTTCCTGCCATTGAGGGCGCGGGTGACGCCCCTAGTCACCGTCTATCTCGACGCGGTCGAGGGCGGCCGGGTCGAGAAGAAACTGGTCGAGGACGGGGCCAAGGTCATTGCCGGGCAGCCGCTGGCGGTGCTGTCGAACGCCGAGCTGCAGCTGTCGACGCTGGAGAAACAGGCCGAGGTCGAGCAGCAGCTCAACAACATGCGCAGCCAGGAACTGGCGCTGACCCAAACCCGCAACTCGAATCTGCGCGACCTCAACGAAGCCGAAATCGGGCTCGCCAAAATGCGCCGCCAATATGAGTTGCAAAAGTCGCTCGCCGACAAGGGCTTCGTCGCCTCGAAGGTGTTCAACGATACCAAAGACGACCTGACGTATCAGCAGAAGCGGCTCGAGATCCTGCGCCGCAGCGTCCAGCAGAGCGAGGCGCTGCAGACCAGCCAGCTGGTGCAGTTGCGCGCCGCATCGTCCTCGCTCGCCGGCAGCCTCGGCATTGCCCGCAGCAGCCTTGGCCAGCTCAACATCCGCGCGCCGGTGACGGGACAGCTCAGTGGTTTTGAGATTCAACTTGGGCAATCGCTCCAGCAGGGCGAACGCATCGGCCAGGTCGACAGCTCTGGCGACGACAAGCTGCAGGCCGATGTCGATGAATATTATCTCGGCCGGGTCCAGGTCGGGCAAGGCGCGAGCGCCGACGTCGATGGCAAAAGCTACCGGCTCAAGGTCGCCAAGGTCTATCCGCAGGTCCGCAACGGCCAGTTCCAAATCGACCTCGTGTTCGATGGGCCCGAGCCCTCGGGCATCCAACGCGGTCAGACGGTCCAAGCCAAGCTGACGCTGGGCGATTCGTCGCGCGCGCTGCTGATCCCCAACGGCCAGTTCTTCAACGACACCGGCGGCAGTTGGGTGTTCGTCGTCGACAAGAGCGGCAACGGCGCGACCAAGCGCCAGGTCCAGCTCGGCCGCAAGAACAGCGTCTTCATCGAAGTGGTCAGCGGGCTCTCGCCGGGCGAGCAAGTGATCACCTCATCCTACAGCGGGCTGGTCGACAAGGACCGGCTGACCTTCAGCTCCGGCGATTAACGAAAGGACGACCATCGTGCTGACCATGACGGGCCTGACCAAATCCTACCGCACCGACACCGTCGAAACGACCGCGCTCGACAATGTCGATCTCGACATCGCCGACGGCGAATTCGTCGCGATCATGGGCCCGTCGGGTTGCGGCAAGTCGACCCTGCTCAACGTCATGGGGATGCTCGATAGCCCGAGCGGCGGATCCTATGTGTTCAACGGGCACGAGGTTGCCGGGCTCAACGAGGCGCAGCTGGCCGAAACCCGCAAGGCCAACATCGGCTTCATCTTCCAGAGCTTCAACCTGGTCGACGAACTGACCGTGCGCGAGAATGTCGAACTCGCCTTGCTCTACCACAACCACAGTTCGGGCGAGCGCAAGGGGCGGGTCGACTGGGTCCTCGACAAGGTCGGGATCGCCCACCGCGCCAAGCACCGGCCAACCCAATTGTCGGGCGGCCAGCAGCAGCGCGTCGCGGTCGCCCGGGCGCTGGTCGGCGAGCCCAAATTGATCCTCGCCGACGAGCCGACTGGCAATCTCGACACCGCTCACGGCGAGGAAGTGATGCGGATGCTCCGCCAGCTCAACCAGGAGGGCTCGACGATCGTCATGGTCACCCACTCGCCGGCCCATGCCGACTTCGCCAGCCGCGTCGTCAACATGCTCGACGGCCGCATCCTGCAGGAACGGCGCCGGGCCGCCTGATCGACATGGTCGCAACGCTTTCGAGGACAAATGCCATGTGGCGGAATTATTGGACGGTCGCGGTTCGGGCGCTGGCCAAGAGCAAGACCTATTCGATCATCAACATCGCCGGCCTGGCCATCGGCATGGCCGCGTGCATCATGATCCTGCTCTACATCAATTATGAGCGGAGCTACGACAAATGGCTCCCGGACGTTGAGAACACCTATCAGCTGCAGGCTTGGTACCCGCATCCGTCGCTTGGCGGCGAACCCGGCTTCCTCCAGATGTCCGGCTACGTGACCAAGGACCGGGTGAAGAAGGATTTCCCGCAGATCCAAAGCGCGGTGTACGTCCAGAGCACCGACCCGGTGTTTCTCAAGGACGGCGAAGCGACCTCGACCAAGGACTGGTATTTCGCGGACGACGACGCCCTTAAGGTCATCAACCTGCCCCTGGCCGCCGGGACGACACTGACCGCGCCGCAGACCGCGGCGATCACCCAGGATGAGGCGATCAAGCGCTACGGCACCGATCAGGTCGTCGGACGGACCCTCACGATCATTTCGCGCGGCATCAAGCGCGACTTCAAGATCACCGGCGTGCTCAAGGACATGCCCAAAAACTCAAGCATGAAATTCAAGGCGCTGCTGCGGCTCGACTTCAATGGCTTCTACGCCGACCAGCCGAACTTCCTCACCTGCTGGGGCTGCCAATCGGGCTACGTCTTCGTGAAGATGCGGACTGGCACGGATATCCGGCAGCTCGAAGCGCAAATGCCGGCGTGGGAAAAGCGCAACATTCCCGACGAGCCGAACGGCGACATCATGTACAACGCCGGGACCGACGAGGACTGGCATTTCGTCAATCTCCAGGACGTCCATCTCGGCAAGGGCCAGGATGCGCCGATGACCCCGGGGAACGACAACCGGTCGATCGTCACCTTCGCCATCATCGCCTTGCTCATCCTTGGCATGGCGGTCGTCAACTTCACCAACCTGGCGACGGCGCGAGCCAGCCAGCGTGCCCGGGAAGTCGCCCTGCGCAAGGTACTCGGTGCCACCCGCAGCCAGCTGGTCGTCCAGTTCATCGCCGAATCCGTCCTGATCTCGGCGGTGTCGATGCTGATCGCGCTGGCGCTGGTCGAACTGCTGGTGAAGCCGTTCGCGGCGTTTCTCGATGCCGACCTGGTGCTCAGCTACATCGGCAAGGGCGGTATCCTGCTGCCGGCGATCGGGCTGACCTTGCTCGTCGGAATCCTCAGCGGCCTCTATCCGGCGTTCTTCCTGTCTCGCTTCCAGCCGGCGCAGGTCCTCAAGGCCAACCGCTCAGCCTCCGAAACGCCCGGCTCGGGCCGGTTGCGGACTGCGCTCGTCGTCCTTCAGTTCGCGGTCTCGATCGGGCTGATCATTTGCACCGCCGTGATCTACGGCCAGACGGTCTACGCCCGCACGGTCGATCCCGGCTACCAGCGCGACCACCTGCTTCAGGTCGAAGAACTTGGACGCGCGCAGTTGTTCCCGAAGTCCGAAGCGATCGTCAGCACGATCAAGCGCGTCCCCGGCGTAGTCGACGCCGGCCTGACCGACATCGGCATCAATACCAGCAATCAAAACAATTCCGGCATCATCGTGCCCGGTGGACGCGAGCAGGTCCTGATCGGCCAATACAATGTCGGCGAGGGCTACAAGAATGCGATGGGCCTGAAGCTGCTCGCTGGCCGCTGGTTCGACGCCAACCGGCCGATGGACGACGCGACCCTGCCCTATCCGGAAAATAAGCCGGTCGAAAAAGCGATCGCCCAGCGCGGGATCAACGTCGTCGTCAACGAATATGCCGCGCGGCGCCTCGGTTTCAAAACCCCACAAGAGGCGATCGGCAAATCCGTGCGGAGCGAACTGTTTTCGCCCGAAGACGGAGTCGTCAACATCACCATCGTCGGGGTCGTCGGCGACTCGCGTTTCCGCACCGTGCGTACGCCGATCGAGCCGATCATGTTCCACAAGGTCACGGCCGGACCCGGCTGGCTGATGGTCCGCTACAATGGCGATCCGGCGACGGTCAAAGCGGCCATCGAACGGCAATGGAAGCAGTTCACCAACGAAGTCCCGTTCAACGCCAAGTTCAGCGAAGACATCATGGCCGAGATGTACAAGAAGGAAGACGCCCGGGCCGAGACCTTCGCCGGTTTCTCGCTGCTCGCGGTGGTCATCGGCTGCCTCGGCCTGTTCGGCCTCGCCGCCTTCACGGCCGAGCGGCGGACCAAGGAAATCGGCATCCGCAAGGTGCTCGGCGCCCGCACCCGCGACATCGTGCGGCTGCTGGTGTGGCAGTTCAGCCGCCCGGTGATCATCGCCAACGTCATCGCCTGGCCGGTCGCCTGGTGGCTGATGCGCGACTGGCTCAACGGCTTCGACCAGCGCATCGTGCTCGGTCCGACGCCGTTCCTGACCGCGGCGGTGCTGGCGCTTGGGATCGCGGTCGTGACCGTCGCCGGGCACGCGTTCCGGATTGCCCGCGCCAACCCGATCCACGCCTTGCGTTACGAGTAAACCGCCGTGCCAGGTGCCCCTTCAATCTGGCACAAGGTGGTCGCCGCGGGCGCCGCAATCGCGCTCACGGTGGAGCCCGCTTCCGGCGCGTGCAAGCGCGCGAAAACGCTGGCGGCAAAGCCGGCTCCGGTGAGCCGTCAGGCCCCCGCCCCGCGCGGCGGCGGGCCGGCGCCTGCATCCTGGTTCAGGTGGATCGCGAGCGACACGCTGCGCCCGTAGAAAATGGTGCCCAGGAGAGGACTCGAACCTCCACGCCCTTGCGAGCGCCAGCACCTGAAGCTGGTGCGTCTACCAATTCCGCCACCTGGGCACGGGATCGAAATGTACGAGGTAGGCGGCGCGCTTAAAGGTGCTTGGCGCGCCTTGTCAACGTCGCGGCGGCGGGGCTAGGGCGGCGCGATGATCGAGCGCTCCGAAGAACTTGTCACGGTATTCGGCGGCGGCGGATTTATCGGCCGCTACGTCTGCGAATGCCTGTTGAAGCGCGGCGCGCGGGTCCGCGTCGCCTCGCGTGATCCGCGCCGCGACTATTTCATCCAGCCACTCGCCCAGGTCGGGCAGTTCGGCTTCGAGCAGGCCGACCTCACCAACTCCGACAGCGTGCGCAACGCGGTCCACGGGGCGAGCGCGGTCGTCAATCTGGTCGGGGTGTTCGGCAAATCGATGGAGGCGCTCCACATCGAAGGCGCGCGCCGGATCGCCGAGGCCGCGAACAAGGCCGGGGCCAAGGCGCTGGTCCATATCTCGGCGATTGCCGCGGGCGATCCGGATGTGCGGTCAAACTACGGCCGGACCAAGGGCGCCGGCGAGGCCGCCGTGCGCAAGGCCTTCAAGGCGGCGACGATCATCCGCCCGTCATTGGTATTCGGCCCCGAGGACCAGCTGACCAACCGCTTCGCGGCGATGGCCCAGGCGCGGTTCCTGCCGATCATCGCCGCCAAGCGAAATTTCCAGCCAGTCTATGCCCGCGACCTTGCCCAGGCGATCGCCACGGCGGCGCTTGAGCCGGAGAAATATGGCGCCAAGACCTACGAAATCGGCGGTCCCCAGGTATTGAGCATGCGCGGCCTGCATGAAGCGATCATCGGGGTGACCGGCCAGACGCCCGACCTCGTCGAGCTGCCCGACGTGTTCGGCAGCGTGATGGCGGCGTTCGGCTGGGTGCCGGGCGCGCCGCTGACCCGCGACCAGTGGCTGATGCTCAACCGCGACAATGTCGTGACCAAGGGCGCGCTCGGAATTGAGGCCTTCGGGATCAAGCCGACGCCGCTCGCCGCGGTCGGTGAGGAGTGGCTCAGCCGATACCGCGAGGGCGGCAAGTTCGCCGCGCGGCCCGCCAAATCGACGCCGACCGACTGACGTGCCGATCCTGATCATCGCCATCATCCTCGGCATCGTCGAGGGCGTCACGGAATTCCTCCCGGTTTCGTCGACCGGGCATTTGATCCTCGCGACCGAATTGCTCGGCTTCGACGCCGAAAAATGGGCGGCGTTCAACGTCATCATCCAGCTCGGCGCGATTCTCGCCATCGTCGTGCTTTACTGGCGCACCTTCTGGGCCGTGCTCGAGGGTCTGTTCCAAGGGCAGAAGATGTCGTGGCGGTTCGTCCGCAACATCCTGATCGGCTTCCTGCCCTCGGCGATTCTCGGCTTCCTGCTGATCAAGAATATCGAGGCGCTGCTCGGCAAGCCGGTGGTCGTCGCCTGGGCGTTCATCCTCGGCGGGATCGCGATCCTGGCAATCGAGAAGCTCGTCAAGCCGGGCAAGATCGTCGGGATTGCTGAAATGCCTGTGAGGCAAGCAGCCGGCGTCGGGGTGATCCAGTGCCTGTCGATGATTCCCGGGGTCAGCCGCTCGGGCGCGACGATCATGGGCGGGCTCGCGCTCGGGGTCGAACGGCGCACCGCGGCCGAGTTCAGCTTTTTCCTCGCCATCCCGACCATGGTCGGCGCGACCACGCTTGAATTCCTGAAGCACCGCGACACGCTGATGGCCGGCGCCGGCGGGGTCGGATTCGCCACGGTAGCGGTCGGGTTCGTGGTCAGCTTCGTGGTCGCGATCGTCGTGGTGAAAGGCTTCGTCCATTACATCTCGCGCCACGGCTTCGCGCCCTTCGCCTGGTACCGGATTATCGCCGGCGTGGTCGCCTTGGTGTGGCTGATGCAGCGCTGATTTCATCTGGCGTTCAGCTTGCGCTAAGCTGCCCGGCAGGAGAATCAGGGCCATGCGCACGCACCTTGCACTGATCCCGTTGCTGGCGATCGCGGGGCCCGCCATGGCCGCGCCGCCGCCGCAATTGCCGCAGCAGCTGACCGATCCGGCGACCGCCCAGCGGCTCACCAACGTCATGCAGGCTTTGTCCAACGCCTTCCTCAACGTGAAGATCGGCGGGGTCGAAGCGGCGATCGAGGGGCGCGAAGCGTCCCCACAGGAGAAGAACCTGACGGTGCGCGACATGGCGCGCCGCGACGATCCAAGTTTCGACCGCAATTTCCAGCGGCAGATCGCCGAGGTCGGCCCGACGATGCAGCGCAGCGTGTCCGCGCTCAACCAGGCGATGCCCGAGGTGATGAAGAGCCTCCACGAGGCCAAGAAGTCGCTCGAACGCGCTGCGGCCAACATGCCCGACCCGACCTACCCGCAGCGGTAGTCGTCACCCCCGCGAAGGCGGGGGTCCCGCTGCCTTTTTCGATGACTGGTGAGAAAAGCGGGATTCCCGCTTCCGCGGGAATGACGATGGGTTGTGACGCGCCGCGGCAACGTTAAAGCTTCCCTACCATGTGGCAGCTCTTCCAATTCCCGCTGTGCCCCTTTTCGCGCAAGGTCCGCCTGGTCCTGGCGGAGAAGGGCGTCGGCCATGAGCTGGTGCGCGAGAATCCGTGGGAGAAGCGCGACGAGTTCATCGATTTGAACCCGGCCGGCGAGACCCCGGTGATGGTCGAGCCCGACCAAGGGGTTACCCTGATCGGGTCGCAGCCGATCGTCGAATATTTCGACGAGACGGTCGATCGCATGCCGATGATCCACGGCAACGCCCAGCTCCGCGCCGAAATCCGGCGGATGGTCGAATGGTTCGACATCAAGCTTTACCGCGAGGCGGTCGAGCCGTTGCTCAATGAGCGGATGCGCAAGCGCCTGGTCACCCGCGAAAGCCCCGATACGCGCGTGCTGCGCGAGGCGATGCGGGTCGCGTCCGAGCATCTCGATTATATCGATTATCTGCTCGACCACCGGCGCTGGCTGGCGGGGCCAGGGCTAAGCCTCGCCGACTTCACCGCGGCGGCGCATTTGAGCGTGATCGATTACCTCGGCGCGCTCGACTGGCGCGGGCACAAGCAGACCAAGGATTGGTATGCGGTGATGAAATCGCGGCCCTGCTTCCGACCCTTGCTCGGCGAGCGGATGGAGGTGATCGTCCCGCCCGCGCATTACGATAAGGTGGATTTCTAGGAGGCCTCGATGAATCGCGACGAAGTCCTCGTCGTCATTCGAACGGCTATTGGAGCCGACGTAACTCCGGCCGGAACAATTCGAATGCCAGTACTCTCAGAGAGCGGCGAGCAAGTAGCAATCGATGTCCTAGACGCGCTCGAAAGCGCTGGCTTCGCGATCATCAGGCGCGAAGAAAACTAGTAAACACGCGGCTTGGGTTTGATGTACTGGACGTCCTTGGTCAGCGTATATTCGTGGACCGGGCGGTAATCGATCTTCACTGAGCCGCCCTTGCCGCCCCAGCCGTCCAGCCACGCGATGGTGTGCTTCATCCACTGTTTGTCGTCGCGCTCCGGATAATCCTCCTGCATGTGGGCGCCGCGGCTTTCCTTGCGGTTGGCGGCGCTGTGCATGGTGACCACCGCCTGGGCGAGGAGGTTGTCGAGCTCGAGCGTCTCGACGAGGTCGGTGTTCCAGATCAGGCTGCGGTCGGTGACGTGAACGTCGGCCATACGCGCATTGACCTGGTCGATCTTGGCGACGCCCTCGTCGAGCGTGCGGTTGGTGCGGAACACCGCGCAGTCGGACTGCATCACGCGCTGCATCTCAAGCCGGATTTCGGCGGTCGGGCTGCCGCCCTCGGCGTGGCGGAACTTGTCGAGCCGGCCAAGCGCTAGTTCGGCGGCGCTGTCGGGCAACTGATCCTGCAGCGCGCCGGGCTTGATCACCTCACCCAGGCGCTTGCCGGCGGCGCGGCCGAACACCACGAGGTCGATCAGGCTGTTCGAACCCAGGCGGTTGGCCCCGTGGACGCTGACGCAGGCCGCTTCGCCGACCGCGAACAGGCCGGGCACGACCGCGTCAGGATTGCCATCCTTCAACGTCACGACTTCGCCGTGATAATTGGTCGGGATTCCGCCCATCGTATAATGGACCGTCGGCGCGACCGGGATCGGTTGGCGGGTCAGATCGACGTTGGAGAAGGTCTTGGCGGTCTCGGTGATCCCGGGCAGCCGCTCGTGCAGGATCTTGGGGTCGATATGGTCGAGGTGGAGGAAGATATGGTCCTTCTGCTCGCCGACGCCGCGCCCTTCGCGGATTTCCATCGCCATCGAGCGTGACACGACGTCGCGGCTGGCGAGGTCCTTCGCATGAGGCGCATAGCGCTCCATGAACCGTTCGCCCTCTGAGTTGGTAAGGTAGCCGCCCTCGCCCCGCGCGCCCTCGGTGATCAGCACGCCCGCGCCGTAAATCCCGGTCGGGTGGAACTGGACGAACTCCATGTCCTGGAGCGGCAGCCCCGCGCGCAGCACCATCGCATTGCCGTCGCCAGTGCAGGTGTGGGCGCTGGTCGCGGTGAAATAGACTTTGCCGTAGCCGCCGGTCGCCAGCACCACCGCCTGCGCGCGGAAGCGGTGGATCGATCCGTCGTCGAGGCACAGCGCAACCACGCCGCGGCACTCGCCGCCGTCCATGATCAGATCGATCGCAAAATATTCGATGAAGAAGTCGGCGTCGTGCTTGAGGCTCTGCTGGTAGAGCGTGTGGAGCATCGCATGGCCGGTGCGGTCGGCGGCGGCACAAGTGCGCTGCGCCGCCGGGCCCTCGCCCATGTTCTGGGTCATCCCGCCGAACGCGCGCTGGTAGATTTTGCCTTCGGCAGTGCGGCTGAATGGCAGGCCGGCATGCTCGAGCTCGAGCACCGCGGCGGGGGCTTCCCGGACCATGTATTCGATCGCGTCCTGGTCGCCGAGCCAGTCAGAGCCCTTGACCGTATCGTACATGTGCCAGGTCCAGTCGTCCGGCCCCATGTTGCCGAGCGCGGCGGCGATCCCGCCCTGCGCCGCGACGGTATGGCTGCGGGTCGGGAAGACCTTGGTGATGCAGGCCGTTTTCAGTCCCTGCTCCGCCGCGCCCATGGTCGCGCGGAGGCCGGCGCCACCGGCGCCGACGACGACCACGTCAAAGCTGTGGTCAACGATCTGGTAGGCGCTCAACCCGCCGCTCCGAAGGCGATCCTGCCGAGCGCGAACAGCGCCAGTGCGCCGCCACCGACGGCGAGGAACAGCAGCAAGGTGTTGAGCGCGAAATTATTGCCCGGCTCGTGGATGTAATCGTCGACCACGACCTTCATCCCGTCGAGCGCATGTTTGAACCCGATGACGATCAGCAAGGCCATGGGCACCGCAGCGCTCGACGCGTGAAGCCATTCGAGGACCGTCCGCAGGTCGAATTTGGGGAGGATCAGCAGCGAAGCGATCAGCCAGGCGCCGAGGAACAGCAGTGCGATGCTGGTGACCCGCTCGGTCAGCCAATGCTCGCCGCCCTCGCGCGCCGAACCGAGCCCGCGGACCTTGCCGAGCGGGGTGGCGCTGTCACCGACGCTCATTTGCCAACTCCCATCAGAACGTACCAGGTGAGTGCGGTCAGGAATAACGACCCGGCAATGGTCATGACCGCGAACAGCCGGTTGATGCGGAGATCGAACGTCGCGCCGGTATCCATCGTCAGGTGGCGGATGCCCGACAGCAAATGCTGGAAAAATGCCCAGGTCAGGCCGACGAGGACGATCAGGCCGATTGGGCTCGTCACGACCTTGGTGAAGGTCGCGTAAGCCGTCGGTCCCCCGGCCACGGCGGTCAACCACCAGGTGAGCACCGCGAGCCCGACAACGGACAGACCGCCGCCGGTGATGCGGTGGAGGATCGAGACGGTCATCGCCGGTCCCCATCGATAAATGCCGAGATGGGGCGAAAGCGGTCGGGTTTGCGGTTTGGCCATGGGGCGACCGCTTAAGGCCCGCTCTCCCGCGAAGCAAGATTCCCGGGTCCCGGCCTAACTCGGTCTTAACCATTGTCCGTCAAGAGGATTTGCGAGGCGCCCCGAAGGGCGCGAGCGCGGGCTATGGAGACAATAGGATGGGTGGCGACACTGGGCAGTTGCAGCGGCTGACCGACGAGCAGGTCAATGCTCGGCTTCAGGCGTACAATCCCGACCGGTCGCTTGAGCGCGACGTCCACGGCCTGTGGCAGGACGCCGGCGACATCATCGAAGCCGAGGTTCGCAGCCAATTCGGCCCCGAGGCCGCCGAGCGGGTCCACGCTCATTACAGCGGCACGGTCGATGCGACCTGGATCCAGAATGTCGCCGAATATGGCCGGCGGATCTTCCGCGAGCAGTTGTCGGTCCCGGCCTATATCGCCGCCCGCGACCAATTGATCACCCGGATCATGGAGCAGATGCTGGCGCGTTTCGCCGGCGATCCCGCCAAGCTCAAGCAGTCGATCGGCGCGTTCCAGCGGCTGACCAGTTTTGAAACCGACATCATCCTCGCCCAGGTCGCGCTGCTCGAGGCGATCGAGGCGGCCGACCAACGCGGCACCGAGAGCGACCAGTTCGAACGCCGCGTCGCGGAATTGGTCCGCGCCAGCACCGACCAGTCGAAGGCGCTGACCGATCGCACCCACGCCACCGCCGCTTCGGCGCGCGGGATGCTCGGCAAGACCAGCGAAGTCGCCGCCGCCGCCGAGCAATCGGCGGTTGCGATGCGCGAAGCCGCGCAGACCGCCGCCGGCCTGATCCGCGCGATCGAGGACGCGCGGTCGGAAGTCGAAGTCGCTGCGGGCGTCGCCACCCGCGCCGGCGAACAGTCAAGCCAGGCGGTCAAGGTCAGCCAGGCGCTCAGCGCGCACGTCGAAGCGATCGAATCGATCCTCAGCCTGATTCGCGATATCGCCGGTCAAACCAATTTGCTCGCGCTCAACGCGACCATCGAAGCGGCGCGCGCCGGCGATGCCGGGCGCGGCTTCGCGGTCGTCGCCCAGGAAGTGAAGAGCCTCGCCTCGCAGACCGCGCGGGCGACCGACGACATCACCGCCAAGATCACCGCGATCCAGCAGGCGACCCGCCAGACGGTCGACGCCAACAGCTCGATCCAGGGCACGGTCGAGGAAGTCCAATCCTCCGCCGACCGCATTCGCGAGGCGATGGAGCTTCAAGCCCAGACAGTGACGATGATCACCGCGGCGGTCGACGAGACCGCGCTCGCCGCCGACTCGATGAGTTCGACCATCGCCGCGATCCGCACCGACACCGAGAATGTCGCCAAGGACATCGACGAGGTCGAACAGGGCTTCGGCCGGTTCAGCGAGCAAATCGCCAACTTCAAATCGACCGCCAAGGCGTTCGTCAGCGGGATGGCCGCTTAACCACCAGTCGTCATTCCCGCGAAAGCGGGAACCTAGATTCTCTTCTTTGCTGGGTCCCCGCTTTCGCGGGGATGACGAGTTGGGTTAGTGCGCACCCATGAACATCCTGATCACCGGCGCGAGCCGCGGTATCGGCGCGGCGACTTATGCGTTGCTCAAGGCGCGCGGGCACAATGTCCGCGGACATTCGACGCAGGGCAGCGATGAGCTGATCGCCGGGGACCTTTTCGACCCGGCCTCGCCGCGCAAGCTGTGGGATACCGCGCTCGCCGAGCTCGACGGGCGGATCGATGCGCTAATCAACAATGCCGGCATTTACGAGGCCGTGCCCGACAATGCGCCGGACGACGAATGGCATACCGCCTGGGCCCGGACCATGACCATCAACCTCCAGGCGAGCGCCGATTTGTCGAAACTCGCCGCGTCGCATTTCCTGGACCTCGGCACGCCCGGACGGATCGTCAACGTCGCCAGCCGCGCCGCCTTTCGCGGCGATTCTCCCCAGCATTGGCATTACGCCGCGTCCAAGGGCGCGATGGTGGCGATGACGCGGACGATCGCGCGCGGCTATGGCGCCGACGGCATCCTCTGTTTCGCGGTCGCGCCCGGCTTCACCGTGTCGGAAATGACCGAGGAATATCTCGCCGGCCGCGGCGGCGCGAAGATCATCGCCGACATTCCGCTCGGCCGCGTCGCGACGACCGACGAGGTCGCCGAAACCATCCGCTGGCTGGCGACCGAAGCGCCGGCCTCGGCGACCGGCAGCGTGATCGACGTCAATGGCGCGAGCTATGTTCGTTAGCCTGGCCGTCAGCGCTGCGGTCACTGCCAGCGGCCCGGCGAGTGTTGCCGACTGGCGCACGGCTTGCGCCGGCAAGGAAGGGTGGAGCGACCCGGCGCCGCCACTGCACGTGTTCGCCAATGTTTATGACGTCGGTACCTGCGGCATCACCGTGCTGCTGATCACCTCGCCGAGGGGCCACATCCTGCTCGACGGCGCGACCGCCGATGCCGCGCCGTCGGTCGCCGCGAATATCGAGCGGCTCGGGTTCAAGCTGACCGATGTCAAGTTGATCGGCGCGAGCCACGAGCATTACGACCATGTCGGCGGGATCGCCGAGCTGCAGCGGCGGACCGGCGCGACGCTGATGGCGATGCCGTCGGCCTATGTGCAGCTGCAGACCGGACAACTCGACAAGAACGACCCGCAGTTCGGCAGCATTGCGTCGTTCCCGGCGGCGAATGTCGGGATCATGCTGCGCGACGGGTTCGACGTTTTCCAGGGCGGTTTGCGGCTGACCTCGTGGGCGACGCCCGGCCATGCGCCCGGCGGCACCAGCTGGACGTGGCGCTCGTGCGAGGACAAAAGCTGCGTGAACTTCGTCTATGCCGACAGCGTCAGCGCGGTGTCGGCCGATGGCTACCGCTTCTCCGATCACAAGGCCTATGTCCGGGTGTTTCGCGACAGCCTGAAGTTCATCGGGCGGATGCGCTGCGACCTGCTGATCACGCCCCATCCGGCCGCGAGCAATTTCATCGATCGGCTCGAAGGCAAGGCGCCGTTGATCGGCCGCGGCCAATGCGCCGCCTACGCCGCCAATGGCCGCGCCGCACTCGACGCGAGGTTGGCGAAAGAGCAATCCTCCCCGGCACGGGGAGGGGGACCATGAAGCGAAGCGAAATGGTGGTGGGGGCCCATCATGGAGCGCTGCAACGACCGTGGGCCCCCTCCACCGCCTTCGGCGGTCCCCCTACCCGTTCCGGGGAGGATTTATGAGCTTTCGGGTAACCCTGCCATGCAGCCGTGCGCAGGCCGAGGCCCTCAGTGACGCCGACGCGTTCGCCGACGCCGCGGAGCCGCCGGTGCTGGTCGCCGACGAGCCCGACCCGGCGAAGCCCGACGACTGGCTGATCCATGCTTACTTCGAGCGTCACCCGACGCTGGACGATATTGGCGTGCTGGTCAGCCTCGGCCGCGGCGCGCCGGTCCTCGAGCAATTGGGCGAAGCCGATTGGGTGACCATGAGCCAGGCCGGACTGCAGCCGATCCGCGCCGGCCGCTTCTTCGTCCACACGCCAACCCACCCGCCCGATCCCGACGCGATCAATTTCGAGATCGACGCCAGCCTTGCCTTCGGCACGGGACAGCACGCGACGACCGCGGGATGCTTGGAAGCGCTTGATTTGCTAGCAAACAACGGTTCTTTATTCGCAAATGTTGTCGATGTGGGAACCGGCACCGGATTGTTGGCTTTTGCGGCTATGTCCTTGTGGCCGCAGGCGAAATGCATCGCCACCGACATCGACCCCGTCGCCGTCGAGGTCGCGCGAGACAATGCGGCGATCAATCATGTGAAAATCGGCCACGGCGCGGGCGAACTGCTGCTGGGCGTCGCCGACGGCATGGATTCGGCCTTGCTCGCCGCTCGCGCCCCGTTCGATTTGATCATCGCCAACATCCTCGCCGGGCCGCTGATCGAACTAGCACCCGACTTCGCGAAGGCGTTGACGCCCGGCGGCACCATCATTCTCGCCGGCCTGCTCGACACCCAGGCGGATGCGGTGGTCGCGGCGTACGAAAAGCTCGGCCTCGTGCTTCGCGAGCGCGGCTTCGGCGAATGGCCGGTGCTGGTCTGCGAACTGCCCGGCTGACACCCGCGCCCACTTGTTTCGATCAACCGCCACTGCAACAGCGGCGTAATGATCTTGCGAACCCTGCTTGCTGCCGCCGCGCTGCTCACTTCCGTCAGCGCCCCCGCCGCTGTCCCGCACCGCGCCAAAACCCCCGTCAAGCCCGCCGCCGCGCCGGTGAAGGAATATTTCCACCCCAGCGAAGTGCGCTCGGCGGGCGCGGTAACCATCGCCGGCCAGCCGGTCGCCTACGACGCGATCGCCGGCACCCTGGTGGTCCACGCCAAGGACTGGGAAGACACCGACCGGCTCGACGCCGATACCGACAAGGCCGACGACAAGGCCGGGCCCAAACCCGAAGCCTCGATGTTCTACACCGCTTATTTCAAGCAGGGCGCGCCCGCCGCCGGCCGGCCGATCACCTTCCTGTTCAACGGCGGGCCGGGCTCATCGACGGTGTGGCTGCACATGGGCGCGTTCGGCCCGGTGCGGGTCGTGACGCAAGATCGGCGCCATACCCCCGCCGCGCCCTACGCCGTGGTCAACAACGACCAGAGCCTGCTCGATGCCTCCGACCTGGTGTTCGTCGACGCGCCCGGCACCGGCTTCAGCCGGATCGCCGGCAAGGACAAGGAAAAGGCCTTCTACGGGGTCGACCAGGACATCGACGCCTTCGCCCAGTTCATCACCCAGTTCCTGTCGCAATACGGCCGCTGGAACTCACCCAAATATATCTTCGGCGAAAGCTACGGGACCATGCGCGGGGCCGGCCTGGCGCTGGCGCTGCAGAACAAGGACGTCGACTTGAACGGCGTGATCCTGCTGTCGGACATCCTCAACTGGGACTTCATGCCCGACGATCCGCAGGTCAATCCGGGCATCGACATGCCCTATATCGTGGCACTGACGACCTATGCGGCGACGGCCTGGTATCATAATCGCATCGCCAATCGCCCCGCCGACCTGCCGACGTACCTAAAGGCGGTCGAGAATTTCGCGACCACCGATTACGCGTCCGCCCTGCTCAAGGGGAGCGAGCTCCCGGCCGACGACCGCCAGCGCATCGCCGAACGACTGTCGGCCTTCACCGGCCTGCCCGTCGCCTACCTCCTCAAGACCAATTTGCGGATCGAATATGGCGCCTTCCAGAAGGAGCTGCTGGCCGACCAGGAAACCACTGTTGGCACCCTCGACACGCGCTTCGCCGGCGCGACTCTCGATCCGTTGTCCAAAGTTGCGAGCTATGACCCGCAGAGCGCCGCGATCAGCTCCGCCTATGTCTCGGCGTGGAACGGCTATGCGCGCGGCACGCTGCGCTACGGCGCCGGGATCGAGTTCAAGTCCGGCATCCCGATCTATTCGAAGTGGGATTACAAGCACGCGCCACCCGGCAGCGACAAGGCGCTGATCGCGTTGCCCAACGTCCTGCCCGACCTGGCCGTTGCAATGAAGCAGAACCCCGATCTCAAAGTCATGGTCAATGGCGGCTATTTCGACGTTTCGACGCCTTATTTCGAAGGCGTGATGGAAATGCGCCATTTGCCGATCCCGGCGAACCTGCGCGGCAACATCGAGTATCGTTATTATGAGTCCGGTCACATGGTCTACGCGCATCTGCCCTCGCTGGTCGCGCTCCACGACAATGTCGCGGACTTCATCCGCCGCACGAGCGGGGTGCGCTAACAGAAAACGTCCCGCGAGCGTTGATCAGGCCGACGAACTAAGCTTCCGCGACGATCTTCGCCCAATCGGCTTCGCCGATTACGCGGATGCCGAACTCTTCGGCTTTCTTGAGCTTCGAGCCTGCACCAGGGCCCGCGACGACCAGATCGGTCTTGGCACTGACCGAGCCCGCCGCGCGCGCGCCGAGGCGTTCGGCCTGGGCCTTGGCCTCGTCGCGGCTCATGGTTTCGAGGGTGCCGGTGAAGACGATGGTCTTGCCGGTCCATTCGGTCTGCTTGGCGTCGCTGACGAACGGCGTGGGCGACACTTCGGACAGGAGATCGTCGAGCGCGTCGCGGTTGTGCGCCTCGTGGAAGAAATCGACCAACGCCTCGGCGACGACCGGGCCGACGCCCTCGACCGCGGCCAACTCGGCCTGCGCGTCGTCCGAGGTCGCGACGCGCCGCAGTTCTTCGATCGTACCGAAGCTCTTGAGCAAATCCTTGGCGGTGACGATGCCGACGTGGCGGATGCCGAGGCCGAACAGGAAGCGTGGGGACTCGGGCGCGCGCTTGGCGTCGATCGCGGCGAAGAGGTTGTCGACGCTCTTCTCTTTCCACCCCTCGCGGCCGAGCAAATCAGCGCGGTGTTTGCGCAGGCGGAAAATGTCGGCGGGCGAATGGAGCCAGCCCAATTCAATGAACTCGAGGATCGACCTCTCGCCAAGCCCCTCGATGTCGAGCGCGCCGCGCGACACGAAATGGCGCAGGCGTTCGAAGCGCTGGGCCGGGCAGATGAGCCCGCCGGTGCAGCGGACGTCGACTTCGCCTTCCTCCGCGACTGCCTCGGACTGACATTCGGGGCAGCGATCCGGGAAAACATAGGCCGGTCGCGTCTCGTCACGCGTCAAATTCTCGACCACTTGCGGGATGACGTCGCCGGCGCGCTGGATGCGCACGCGGTCGCCGATTCTGAGGCCGAGCCGCTCGATTTCATCGCGATTGTGGAGGGTGACGTTCTGGACGATCACCCCGCCGACGCCGACCGGCTTCAGCCGTCCGACGGGGGTCAGTTTGCCGGTGCGGCCGACCTGAATGTCGATCGCCTCCAGCGTCGTCTCGGCCTTCTCGGCGGGGAATTTGTGGGCGAGGCCCCAGCGCGGCGCGCGGGCGACGAAGCCGAGCCGGTCCTGCAGGTCGAGGCGGTCGACCTTGTAAACCACGCCGTCGATGTCGAACGGCAGGTCGGCACGGGCGTGCTCGATCTTGCGGTAATGGGCGAGCATCGCGTCGAGACTGTCGCAACGGACGAGCAAGTCCGAAACCGGAATGCCGAAGCTTTCAATCCGCTTCATCGCATCGAACTGGGTATCGCCGAGCGGTGCCGACGATTCACCCCAGCCATGGGCGAGGAAGCGCAGCGGCCGCGCGGCGGTCACCGAGGCGTCCTTCTGGCGGAGCGAGCCGGCGGCGCCGTTGCGCGGGTTGGCGAACACCTTGCCGCCGGCGGCTTCCTGGCGTTCGTTCAGCGCCTCGAAGTCGGCTTTCGACATGTACACTTCACCGCGAACCTCGAGGATGTCGGGCGCGCCTACGATGCGTTGCGGAATATCGGCGATGGTCCGCGCATTGGCGGTGACGTCTTCGCCGACCGCGCCGTCGCCGCGCGTCGCCGCGAGCACCAGTTCGCCCTTCCCGTAGCGCAGCGAACAGCTGAGCCCGTCGATCTTGGGCTCGGCGGTCATCGCCACTGCGGCGTCCGCCGGCAGATTCAGAAAACGCTTCACCCGCGCGACGAATTCGCCGACTTCCTCGGCCGAAAAGGCGTTTTCGAGACTAAGCATGGCGCGCGCATGCGCGACCTTGGCGAGGCCTGATGTCGCCGGCGCAGCACCCAGCCGTTGCGACGGCGAGTCCGCTCGCACCAGCTGCGGGAAACGCTCCTCCAACGCGCGATTTTCGCGCACCAGCGCGTCATAGTCGGCGTCGGAAATCTCCGGCGCGTCCTGGTCGTGATAGAGCTTGTCGTGCCGCGCGATGTCCTTCGCCAGCCGCATCAGGCGGTTGGCCGCCTCGGCTTCGGTCAGCGTATCAGTCACCGCCGCCAAACAATTCCTCGAGCAGGTTGATGAAGCTGGTCCACGAGCGCTCGGCGGCGAGCGCGTGATAGAACACGCCGTCGATGCCGATCTCATGAGCTTTCGGGTTGGTGAAGCCGTGACCGACGTGGCCATACGCGTGGATCTGCCAGTCGGATCCGGCCTCGGTCAGTTCCTTGCCGAGCGCGACCACCGCTTCCGGCGGGACCATCGGGTCCTCCCAGCCGTGGAAGGCGACGACCTTGGCCGGAATCTTCTGCGCGGGCAGGCCGGGCGGGTCGAACAGGCCGTGGAAACTGACTGCCGCAGCGATGTCCGCACCGCTGCGCGCGAGGTCGAGCGCGCACATCCCGCCGAAGCAGTAGCCGGCAACCACGATCTTGTCGGATTCGACCTCGTCGAGGCCGCGCGCCTGATCGAGAATCGCCTGCAAGCGCCGCCGCAACGCCGCCCGGTCGGATTTGAGCCGGCCCAGCTCACCGAAGCAGGTGTCGCGGTCGGCACCGCGGAATTTCTTGCCGAACGGGTCGGCGACCAGCGCGTTGTAACCAAGTTCGACCAGCTGCCTGCCGAAGCCGATTTCGAGATCGGACACGCCCATCACCGTCGGGATCATGAGGATTGTCGGGCGCGCCTGGCCGTCGCGGCGGCCGACGAATACATGTTCGAGCTGTTCGCCTTCGAACTCCAGTGGAACGGAACGCTCTCTACTCATGCCATCTCCTCCGCCAGCTGGGCGAGCTTCAAAACCGTGTTCATATTGCGGGCGGTGCCGGTGGCCGCTGCCGGGATGCGTAACTTCGACTCCCCCTGCCCGCTTGGATAGTGAACGTAAATCTCCCGGCGCCCGAGCGCCGTGCGCTCATCCGACAGATTCTTCGCCATTTCCGCGGCGTCC
>Ga0207641_10000331_pt1 | contig 57928 bp, 59 predicted proteins | sample KBSSwiS62_FD_184306 | JGI IMG/M metagenome (GOLD analysis project Ga0207641, IMG submission 184306) | Switchgrass rhizosphere microbial communities from Kellogg Biological Station, Michigan, USA - KBS Switchgrass S6-2 (SPAdes) (version 2) | ecosystem: Host-associated > Plants > Roots >...
TTGGGAAAAAGTCTTCGCTATTTCGACAACTGAAAAAAGAACACCCCTCAAACAAACTACGATAGATTATCTTCGAAAAGTGAAAGCAAGATTATGGTATTAAATTATAAAAATGTATCTGAAAAACTATATAATACAAATTGGAAAAGATATACTGATCAGGTTTCCGAAAAAGGTTGTTCGTTTTTTTAGTTACCTGGGGGAGTTAGGTCGATTCAGAAATAAAAGCGACAAAAGATTTTCTGTAAAAACTCGTGATATGTACCCTTGTTTAAAAGATACGATAGCTAAAACCCCTTTTGATCATCATTATACTTATCATCCTGCGTGGGCAGCGAGGATTCTTGCCCAAACAAAGCCAACATATCATGTTGACATTTCCTCTATTTTAAGTTTCAGCACAATTGTATCTGCGTTTCTTCCTGTAAAATTTTATGACTACAGACCTGCCGATCTGGAATTGAATAATCTGGAATCAGGTTTTGCTGATCTTAAAAAACTAAATTTTGCCGACAATTCTATTCCTTCTTTATCATGCATGCATACTATCGAGCATATAGGGCTTGGTCGTTATGGCGACGAAATAGATCCACAGGGAGATATCAAATCGATAAATGAATTGAAAAGAGTTTTAAAAGATGGCGGCGATCTTTTATTCGTTACTCCTGTTGGTAAACCGAGAATTGAATTCAATGCACATCGCATTTATAGTTTTGAACAAATCATTGAATATTTTTCTCCCTTTTCGCTAAAAGAGTTTTCTTTGATTCCCGATGCAGGAGGATTGATTCAAAACGCTCATCCTTCATTGGTAAAAGAGCAGCTTTATGGCTGTGGATGTTTTTGGTTTAAAAAAAATTAGATGCTTAATTTATTTCGTAAGAAAAAAAATGAAATTGATAAAAAGACAGCGATGATATCGCTTTATCAACGTTGGGTAAAGCCTGGAGGACTTGTTTTTGACATTGGCGCTAATGTCGGGAACAGGATCGGTATATTTCTTGAAATAGGCGCAAAAATTGTGGCCGTTGAACCACAACTACATTGTGTAAGGATCCTCACGGAAAAATTTGGGAACAAGATCAGTATAGAAAATATCGGTCTCTCTCATTCTGACGGAATATTAGAGTTTCATATTGCAGATGAATCAACGATCTCCTCTTTCTCAAAAGAGTTTATTAATAAAACCGGGTCGTCGAGATTTAGGAGAAATGAATGGAAGGAAACTATACAGGTCCCTGTTTCTACATGTGATAAACTGATTGAAAAGTATGGTATTCCGGATTTTTGCAAAATTGATGTAGAGGGTTTTGAATTGGAAGTATTAAAAGGATTGAACATAAAAATTCCTGCCTTATCTTTTGAATATTGTGTGCCTGAGATGGCAGATAACCTTTATGCATGTTTGGAACGGCTTAATGTGTTAGATGCAACTGCCTCCTACAATTATAGCATCGGTGAATCTTTTGCAATGAGCCTGGATCAATGGCTCTATTTCCCTGAATTTTTCTCGCATGTAAAAGAAAAGAAATTTCTTAAAAGCCTTTTCGGGGATATTTATATTCAATTCAGCAAGTAACATGTTTATAGTAGGAAAAACTAATGAATCGGAAAGAGTAAAATGGATCGAAGAAACTCTGAAAAAAATTCCAGCCGGCTTAACAATTCTGGATGCCGGTGCCGGGGAATCTCAATTCAAAAAATTCTGTGATCACCTCAAATATATTGCACAGGATTTTGGACAGTATTCCGGCGAAGGAAATGTCGGTTTACAAACCGGCACATGGGATAATTCAAAACTTGATATAGTTTCTGATATTCTTTCTATTCCATTGCCTGACCATTCTGTTGATGCAATAATGTGTACGGAAGTGCTGGAACATATACCTGATCCATTGGGAGCAATTAAAGAATTCGGTCGCTTATTAAAGCCCGGAGGATATTTATTGATCACAGCGCCTTTTGCAAGTCTTACTCATTTTGCTCCATACCATTTTGCTTCGGGTTTTAGTAAATATTTTTATGAAAAACATTTGCCTGATAATGGATTTGGAATTACGGATCTGCAATTAAACGGCAATTTTTTCGAATATGTTGCGCAGGAAAATCGTCGCATAAAGATGATCGCAAAAAGGTATGCAGGCAAGCGGTTAACTATTTTTGATAAAATAATTATTCATCTTAATCTTTTAATATTGCAAAATCTTTCCAAAAAAGATAAAGGCTCATCGGAATTACTTTGCTACGGCATTCATGTTTTTGCAAGAAAAAAATGATCATTAGTAAAATATTAGGGGGAATGGGGAACCAAATGTTCCAGTATGCAGCGGGGCGCTGCTTGGCGCATTTAAACAAAACACAATTAAAATTAGATCTCACAGGTTTTGATGATTATAAACTAAGGAACTTTGACCTTCAATCACTTCATACCGATTGCCGGATTGCATCTGAAACAGAAATAAAAAACTTATTGCCTTCTCACAATTTTGAAAAAGCGCTACAATATCTTTTTCCAAAAAAGAAACGAACTTATTACCGGGAAAAATATTTTCATTTTGATGAAACCATGTTAAATTTTGGCAACAAAGTTTATATAAAAGGATATTTTCAAAGTGAGAAGTACTTTCTACCAATAAAGAATATCCTACAAATGGAATTTAAATTTAAGGATGAAGTAATAAAAAGAGTGAAAGGCTTTTTTGACGATTCAGGATCACCAAGCAAAGTATCCATTCACATAAGACGGGGAGATATGAAAAACGATCCTGTAACGGAAGATCATCATGGCGTAATACCACTAGCCTATTATCAAAAAGGAATTGAGATCATAAGGTCAAAAATTTCAAATCCTCATTTTTATTTTTTTTCAGATGATATTAATTGGGCAAAAGAGAATTTTAAAGATGCTGATGCAAGTTTTGTTTCCGGTGAAATCTCAAAAACACATTTTGAAGATCTTTACCTGATGACCCAATGTGATCACAATATTATTGCCAATAGCAGTTTTAGTTGGTGGGGAGCCTGGCTAAATAATAACTCTGATAAAATTGTCATTGCACCAAACAAATGGTTTAATAGTGGGCCGCAGGATACGCAGGATCTCCTCCCTTCAACCTGGATCAGGATGTAAGAATAATATTTCTGATCTAAAGAAGTTTTTCCGCAAATAGACTAGAAAACTACCCGTGTGCAGATGGCTCAAATTCCTCCCCTATCACCTGCAAAAAATAGTTCATCGCCTTTTTCTTTCGTTCATCAAGCAAATAATTCAGATGAAGTGTATAGTATTTTTTCAGATCATAAAGATCAAAAGATTGAGATGATACGATCTCATTGATATGTGTCAGGCCTAGTGCATTTGCTTCATTAAATATTTTAATGAATTCGTCGGGCAATTTTTTATTGCTGATCCATGCCGCAAACACGAAGGGTTGACCAGTTATTTTTTTCCACTCGGCACCAAGATCATAAAAAAAAGTAGATAGTTTTCTTTGTTCAAATGCACGATCGCCAATAACTAGTCCTGCCGTAGTTCCTTTTATTTCTTTTCGGTAATCTTCATCGGCAGAATTTATTACTTCAGGATGTATGCCCCAGTATTCATGCATTATCCATTTCAATAATTCAACGGAAGTTCTGCTTTGATAATCCAGGAAAACTTTTTCTATTTGTTCTAATGGTACTTCACTAAACAAACAAACAGATGCTGCCTCCCCTTCAGTGCCAATACAATAATCTCCTGACAGATGTGATTCTTTTAATTCATGAATGGCGGCAACAGGAATTAAACCAAGATCAATCTCATCATTTTTTAGCATTTCAGCTAACCTTGCCGGGTTATCTTCCACCAATTCAATTTGCGAAGCAATTGGCTCAAGCTTTAACCCATAAATTAATGGTCTTGTATTGAGATAACTAACTATTCCAACCTTTATCTTGCTCAATTAAGTTATTTTTGCGCAGCAAAGATAGACGAAACCCACTTACGCTTATGCTTCTGTGGGTAGTTAAGAAACAGAAATCAAAAAGCATGGAGCTAACTAATCTTTCAGCCATTTCCCCCATTGACGGTCGCTACCGCAAACAAGTACAGCACCTGGATCAGTATTTCTCTGAATTCGCATTGATAAAATATCGTGTACTGGTTGAAATTGAATATTTTCTTTTCCTGGCTGATAAAAAATTTTTTAAGATATCTGGAAAAGCTGAAAAACATCTTAGAAAGATCGCCGAAGAATTTGGTCCTGAAGATGCGCAGGAAGTAAAACAGATCGAATACACCACTAACCATGATGTAAAGGCAGTAGAATATTTTTTAAAGAATGTATTAGAAAAAAGTGGCGCTAAAGCAGAAAAAGAATGGATACATTTTGGATTGACATCACAAGACATCAATAATACGGCTATTCCGCTCTTTTGGAAACATGCTGTTGAATATGAGTACCTGCCTTCCTTATTGAATTTAAACACTCAGATAAAATTACTGGCGAAAGAATGGCAGGACATTCCTATGTTGGCACATACACATGGGCAGCCGGCTTCACCAACAAGATTGGGAAAAGAATTAATGGTGTTTGCAGAACGCATAGAAAACCAGGTGGAGCAGCTTATCAATATTCCGTTTAGTGCAAAATTTGGTGGTGCGACGGGTAATTTCAATGCACATCATGTTGCGTTTCCAAAAATGGATTGGGTAAAACTCGGCAACGAGTTCGTTGAAAAAATATTAGGACTTACCCGCATGCAATACACTACGCAGATCGAACACTACGACAATCTTGCAGCGCATTTCGATTGCATGAAGCGGATCAATAATATTCTTGTTGATTTTTGTCGTGATGTATGGACATACGTTTCCATGGAATATTTTAAACAAAGGGTAAATAAAAATGAAGTGGGCTCATCCGCTATGCCTCATAAAGTAAATCCAATCGATTTTGAAAATGCCGAAGGAAACCTGGGAATGGCAAACGCCATCTTTGAACATTTATCTTCAAAACTCCCGGTTTCAAGATTACAAAGGGATCTTACAGATTCAACCGTTCTCAGAAATATTGGGGTACCATTTTCTCACACACTGATCGCATTTCGTTCTGTAGAAAAGGGCCTTGGCAAGCTTATTATTAATGACGGAATGATACACCAGCAATTGGAAGATAACTGGGCAGTTGTAGCTGAAGCTGTACAAACTATTTTAAGAAGAGAGAACTATCCTAATCCTTACGAAGCATTAAAAGAGTTAACAAGAGGCAATGCCTATATTGATAAAAAATCAATTCACCATTTTATTGATAACTTGAAAATAAATGGTTCTGTTAAGAAAGAGTTGAAGAAAATAACACCGCATAATTATACGGGAGTAGTGGCGAAGTATTAACCTGGTTTCCTGTAGATAAATTTCAATAACTCTTTACCATCTTCTATTTTTGTTCCATCGGACACAAATGAGTTTTTCAACAAAACATTATGTGAAGCAATATTGGCCCGTTCTGCTATTGCATAAATATGATCGGCATTTGTTTTCTTAAAATAATAAGCAAGACCGGACTTTGTTAATTCCGAAGCAAACCCTTTTCCCCAATTTTCTTTCAGGAGTGCATATCCCAATTGAATATCGTCTGAACCTTCGATAGGAATTATTGCGAACGATCCAACAAATCTCCCGGTTGCTTTTTCATCCGCGGCCCAGCGGCCTATCAATGGATTGATCTTGTAAGCGTCGATCGCTTTTTTCAAAAAAACATCACACTCTTCTTTTGTTTTTGTAGCCCTGATATAACGCATCACATCATCATCCCCGTTCAATAAAAAAAAATTCTCAGCATCAATTTCAAAATCATATTGCCGTACAATTAATCTTTCCGTCTCAAATATGATATTATTATTTATCATTAATGATATATCAAAAGTCCCCTTTAGAGGATCTAGGGGGATTTAATTCTTATGCACTTCGCTCGAGAAATGAAACTCGATCCCTGGATTATTATTTCTTTCTGTATTCAGGAACCACTCGCTTTGTGCCAGGTAAACTATATGCCCATCTTTATCAACACCTGTGTTCGCCCCCTTAAATCTTGTAAAGTCTTCCAGCTTTTTCGGATCCTCACTCGTTATCCAGCATGCCTTATAAAATGGAAGAGTATTAAATTGTACAGATGCACCGTATTCCTGCAGCAAACGATATTGTATCACTTCAAACTGAAGTTCACCAACACAACCGATGATCTTTTTGTTGCCACCATGCTGAGTAAACAATTGTGCAACGCCTTCATCCGTTAATTGCAATAGCCCTTTTTCCAACTGTTTTGTTTTCATTGGATCCTTGTTCACTACTTCTTTGAAAATTTCAGGTGAAAAAGTTGGAATGCCGGTGAAATATAAATTCTCTCCCTCAGTAAGTGTGTCACCAATCTTAAAATTTCCAGTATCAAACAATCCTACCACGTCACCGGGATAAGCATCTTCCACTATACTTTTTTCACGAGCCATAAATGAATAAGGATTACTGAAACGAACATCTTTATCTAACCGAACATGATGATAGTATTTATTCCGTTCAAACCTGCCGCTACATACTCTCATAAATGCAATTCGGTCTCTATGCTTCGGATCAAGGTTCGCATGAATTTTAAAAATAAATCCACTCAGCTTTTCTTCATCCGGACAAACAACTCTTGCCGATGTAGGACGACATTGTGGTAATGGTGCAATTCGTACAAAAGTTTCAAGCAATTCTTTTACACCAAAGTTGTTGATAGCACTGCCAAAAAACACCGGAGCTACTTTCGCTGCTAAATAATCATCCACATTCAAGACACCATGAACACCGTCGACCAATTCAACATCTTCACGCAAAGTCTTAGCGTCCTTCTCTCCTACTTTATCATCTACAATCGCATTATTCAGGTCGTTCACACTTATCAGATCATCACTGCCCTTTGTATTAGCAGTAAACAAACGCAAACTTTTATCATGAAGGTTATAAACTCCTTTAAACTCTTTACCGCTGTTGATAGGCCATGTCATTGGATGAAGATGGATCGATAATTCCTTTTCGATCTCTTCCAGCAGATCAAACCGGTTCTTACCATCACGATCCATTTTGTTTATAAAAACAATTACCGGAGTATCCCGCATTCGGCAAACTTCCATCAGTTTGCGGGTTTGCTCTTCCACACCATTCACACTATCCACCACAAGAATTACACTATCCACTGCCGTCAGCGTACGATAAGTATCTTCTGCAAAATCTTTGTGACCGGGAGTATCAAGCAGGTTGATCAAAATACCGTTATAGTCAAAAGTCATTACTGAAGTAGCAACAGAAATTCCACGTTGTCTTTCGATCTCCATAAAATCGCTGGTCGCAAATTTTTTGATCTTGTTACTCTTCACCGCTCCCGCAACCTGTATCGCACCACCAAACAACAATAGCTTTTCCGTCAGCGTGGTTTTACCAGCATCCGGGTGACTAATGATAGCAAAGGTTCTGCGTTTATTTATTTCGTTCTGATATTTCATAAAGAGGCGCAAAGGTAAGGTTTGAGAGGGATTTTTTGGTAGTCAACTGTAGTGCTACTATTAGGCATTTGTTGCGTCGCACTCTTGTGCTCCATATTTCTTATCAGCTATTTCTGAAACTTTGCTAGCAGTTTTACTTTCATTATTTTCAGATACAAATTTTCTTCATGAAGCCAACCTTCCTCGTTTTCTTTGTTTTCTTTATTTCCATTTCGGCCTCTGCCCAGGATAAAAGGCTGGATAGCTTAAAAAGCCTGGTAAACACAAAAAAAGATACCTCCACCGTCTGGCTGTTTAAAGAAATAGGCGATCTGTATTCTTCAAACATTGACTCTGCTTACAGTTACTATCAAAAAGGATTTCAATTGGCAAAAAAGATCAATTTTCGTACAGGCGAATGGGAATTAAGACACGATATTGCTGAATTGCTTTATCGTACTGGCAGTTACCCGCAAGCATTAAAAATCTCTCTTGAAACCCTAAAACTTGCTGAAGAATTAAATGATACTATGAATATTTACTGGAGTACAAGAGACGTTATGATGACTTATGAATTCATGGCCAATGAATCAGAACAAATATTAAAATATGCCAAGAAACTCAGAAATATTATATTCTCAGGATTTTTTAAAGAGCAAAAAACAATTGACTTTTTTTATCTTATTGGGTATGTTAACCATATTACCAATTATTATGGGGCAAAAAATCAATTAGATTCTGTTCTTTATTATAGTCAACGTTCTTATGAAATCTCAATGCGATCTAAAGAGGATCAGTTAATTTCTATCGCCTTGGGAAATCTTGCCAATATTCATGAAAAGTTAGGTGACACTGATCTTGCATTCACTTATTATCGAATGAATATTCCACAATCTATAAAAGCTGGCCGGCCGGATATTTTAGTAACCACTAAAGTGTCGATCGCTAATTTATTTCACGGCAGAAAGCAGATTGATTCGGCTCTTTACTATACCAGGCAAGCGTTAAAAGATGCTCATAAAACAACAGATCCCTCAGCAATGATCTCCATCTATTCCACACTTTCCGAATTATATAAAGAGCAAATCAAATATGACAGCTCTTATAAATATTTAAAGTTAAACATTGCAATGCGGGATAGTCTTTATAGCCAGGACAAACTAAAAGATATACAAAACCAAAGCTTTGCTGAGACAATAAGACAACAGGATCTAGCCGATCAAAAAGCTAAAGAAAAGGAAGAACGCAGACAAAATCTACAAATGATCGCTATCGGAGTTTTTATAATCACTTTTTTTCTCTTCGTTTTATTATTAAGCAGAAGCAAAAAAAATGTAAAGGCGATCAGTTTTCTTGCTATTGTTGCTTTGCTGATGATGTTTGAATTCATAGCCATGCTTATGCATCCATACATCGAAGAATGGACGCATCATAGTCCTGTGTTTATGCTACTCATACTTGTTACCATTGCTTCCATTCTTGTTCCCATGCATCATAAACTTGAAGAATTGATGAAAAGCAAACTTATTAAGAAAAGCTCATTGAATATTGATGTCTTGCAAGAGCAAGAAAGTCCTGTAAAATAGAATTACCGAACCTTGAATGGAGCGTCGCAAGGGACGTTCAACCGGAGTTACAAAAGAAGGTAAACCAATAACCATCCTCCATTTTTCCCATTAATCAAAAAATAATCACAGAAATCCCAGTTCTGATTACTTTTGCTTATGCGCCGAACAATAGAGATTGTTTTTAACAGCCTTAAAATGGCTTTGACGGAATTGTGGATGAATAAGCTCCGCACTTTTCTTTCTCTCTTTGGCATCACCATCGGTATCTTCTGCATCATTGGCGTAATGGCAACTCTTGGAAGTCTTGAGCACAATATCCAGGCTGAAATAAAATCTTTTGGAACCAACACTATTTATCTTGATAAATGGGATTATAGTTCGGGCGGCGACGGTCAATATCCCTGGTGGAAATTTATTAAACGGCCATCACCAAAATATGAACAGCTTGAACAGATAATGCAGAGAACACCTAGTGCAAAGTATGCTGCATTTAAAATAGATCGCAATGCTGATCTTGAATTTGAAGATAATACACTGAAAGATGTGATCCTTTATGGCTTCAGTGAAGACTTCAGTAATATACAACCTGTCGATATCCATTTTGGGAGATATGTATCTCCATCAGAATTTCAACAAGGCAGTAATTCAGCAGTGATTGGTAATGAGATAGCCGAGCAACTTTTTATCAATCCTGAAAGAGCGGTTGGTAAAATGCTTATAACAAAAGGAAAGAAAGTGATCGTGGTGGGTGTTATTAAAAAGCAAGGCAACCAAATGCTCGGTGGCTGGCAACTGGATAAAGCGGTGATAATGCCTTATCGCTTTGGCCGTACAATTATGGATGAAAGATATTCTGATCCGCTGATCCTTGTGCAGGGCCTCGACAATCTTAAAATCGATGTATTGAAAGATGATCTGAAAGGTGCCATGAGAGCCATCAATAAATTAAGCCCCGGGCAGGAAGATAATTTTTCATTGAATGATGTGAATGAATGGAGCAAAGCATTCGAAGCGGCTTTTTCCGGAATTAATATGGGCGGAATGCTTATTGGAGGTATCAGTCTTATAGTGGGATTGTTTGGCGTTGCCAATATCATGTTTGTAAGCGTAAAGGAGCGAACCAGCCAGATCGGTTTGAAAAAGGCAATTGGCGCCAAGAGTCATATCATACTTATAGAATTTTTACTGGAAGCTGCATTCCTTTGTCTTATCGGCGGATTTATTGGGTTGGCGCTTGTACTGGGACTTACAAAAATTTTATCCGGCGCATTTAATTTTCCGATATATATTTCTACTTCTAATCTTGTAACGGCGATCAGCATTTGCTTTGTCGTCGGTGTGCTTGCAGGTATTATACCTGCGATAATAGCTGCAAGATTGAATCCCGTAGTGGCGATCCGCTCTAAATAAATTTCTTGATGAGTATTTCAATATTAGCTATAGAGAGTAGTTGTGATGAGACTTCTGCCGCTGTATGTAAAGACGGAAAAATTCTATCAAACATTATTGCAGGACAAAAAGTACATGAACAATATGGGGGCGTCGTACCTGAACTTGCAAGCAGAGCCCATATACAGAATATCATTCCCGTTGTTGATCAAGCCATAAAACTCGCCAATGAAAATCTGAAATCTGATCCCGATAGCTATCGGGAAGTAGATCTAAAATCAATTGACGCAATAGCATTTACTCAATCACCGGGCCTGATCGGTTCTCTTTTAATAGGATCCCAGTTTGCAAAATCATTGGCTTTGTCTTTAAATAAACCTTTGATAGCAGTGCATCACATGCAGGCACATGTGTTGGCAAATCTTATTGATGATCCAAAACCATCTTTTCCTTTTTTATGTTTGACTGTAAGTGGTGGTCATACACAGATCGTATTGTGTGAATCACCAACTAAAATGAAAGTGATCGGCGAAACAATTGATGATGCAGCAGGGGAAGCATTTGATAAATCTGCAAAGTTGTTGGGACTTCCCTACCCCGGCGGGCCATTGATCGATAAATATGCAAAGGATGGCGATGCATTTCGCTTTCAATTTCCCGAGCCACAAATTCCTGGTCTTGATTTTAGTTTCAGCGGATTAAAAACTTCTATTCTTTATTTTTTACAGAACGCAGGTAAAAGTCATATTTATAAAGAACAGTTTTTAGCTACAGAAGATGAAAAAAATAAATTCATAAAAGAAAATTTGAGTGATCTCTGTGCATCAATACAACAGAGGATCGTTTCAATATTGCTCAATAAACTTAAAAGAGCTTCTATCGAAACCGGGATAAAAGATATTTGCATTGCTGGTGGCGTTTCGGCAAATAGTGGTTTGCGAAAAGCACTTGAAGATATGGGCAAAAAAAATAATTGGAACACGCTTATCCCAGCTTTTGAATATTGCACTGATAATGCCGGCATGATCGCAATCACCGCTTATTATAAATTTCAGGAAGGACAATTCAGTGATCTTACGGTGAGTGCTTCTGCAAGGGCTGAATGGTGAGAAAAAACTTCGAACTTCAAACCTCAAACTACTTGGCCAACTCCTACTTCCAATTCAAACAATTTACAATTCACCAGGATCGATGTGCTATGAAGGTTACGACGGATGCTTGCCTGTTTGGTGCATGGGTGGCGGAGGAAGTCAAAAGTCAAAAGTTAAAAATTAAAAGGGGTCTTGATATTGGTACCGGCACTGGTTTATTGTCATTAATGCTTGCACAAAAAAATCCTGAAACGAGTATCCTTGCAGTAGAAATCGATAAAGATGCTGCGGAGCAGGCAGCCAAAAATATTGGTGCATCAGTATGGAAAGACCATGTTGATATATTAAAAACTGATGTGAAAGAATTCTCTTCCCTCGAAAAATTTGATCTCATCTTCAGTAACCCTCCTTTTTATGAAAATGAATTGAGATCTGAAACCGATAGAAAAAATATTGCGCATCACAGTGAAAACCTCACATTAAAGGAATTGCTAGATATTATTAAGACCAATTTAAACGCAGACGGTAATTTCTTTTTGTTGTTTCCATATAAAAGAAATGAAGAAATAAAGAGGCTTTTTAAAGATCATCAATTGTATATCGCTAAAATATTATTGATTCGACAATCCATAAAGCATGATTACTTCCGAATATTTATAAAAGGAAATTTGAATGCTACAGAAAAAGAAATCGAATTTGATGAAATGTCAATTTGGGATGAACATCAACAATACACAAATGAATTTATAAGACTGCTAAAAGATTATTATCTACACCTTTAACAATTAATAATTTTCCCGATAGCTATCGGGATATTATTAATTTCCTACAGCATACTCTTTCAAATATTCGTAATGTGGTGTTAGTTTTCCCTCTTTTACCATCGTGGCCCTTTCAATTAACGCAGAGCTATTGCCAACAAGGTCTTCCATTACATGCTTTATCAACTGTTCACCAAAATATCGTGACGCATCTCTTGGTAATTCATTCGGTAGATTCCCTACAGCCATTATATCAATTGAATTGGGTAAATAAGGTTCAGTTTTTTCCAATGTTGCTCTGTCAATTCCATACACTGGTTCTTCAATTGTTTGATCTCCGAGATTGACAGGAACAGAACCCCCTTTATCATCTGTAATATCTGCGATCGTTCTGATAATAAATGTATCTGCTTGTACATTCTCTTTTTCAAAAAGTCTTGGCACAGTTTTATCCCAATAAACACCATTCAATAAAATATCTGTTTGTTCTGCATACGGCAAAAATTGGCATTGATATAATTCAGGATGCTCGTGAAATTCCAATCGCTTGTACCTACCCCCATCTTTTCTTTCATAAAGGTCAGCACCTTTTAATTGCGTATAAACAGGATAAGCGAATCTCCTTACCAGATAATCATCCGGTTCCACTTCATGTATGCCCATCAGGTTCATGATCTCAAGAATGCCATGCGCCACCCTGCCCGAACCTGTAACAGCGATCTTTACATTTGGCAATCGCATACCGAAATAAGAATGTATCAGTTCACGGAAACTTCTTTGTTTGTAAACCCTGTCAAGTTTATACAATCCCGTTCTATTTCCATAAGCCATCATACCATTATGTGCACCAACAATACCCGCAAAAAAACCAAACCCGATGATACGTTGTCCATCTTCATGCTCCAGGCATTCATAATCGATCAGGGTGATTTTTTTATCAAGAATTGCCCGCAACATTTTTTGATTCTGCGGCTGCTTCTTTTTAGTATGAGAAAAAAACAAGTACGTTTTACCCGGCAGCAACTGATCAACAGGGATCTCTTTTATTCCCATCAGAATATCACATTCGCTTATATCATCTTTCACCTTTACACCGGCATTTTCGTATTCACGGTCCGGAAAACATCTAACAGTTGAACTTTGAGCAATGATCTCAACATCCAAACTGTTCCTGTGTATCCATTTACATTGGGCAGGTGTCAATGCTACCCGGTTGTCGGCTGGAATTTTCCCTTCACGTATTAGTCCTATCCTGATCATATTGCAATCGTTATAAAATTATTGTCGCAAAGTTGCCGGTTATCGGCGAGTAAAACAAACTGACCGGATCTTAATTATTTGCAGGTGATCAAAAATAAAATAGTGGCGACAGAAAGAATAAATGAATAGAAGTGCGCCGAACGGAAACTGAATTTTGGTTTTATCCAATAAACAAATGAAAGAATAGGTAATGCAAGTAAACCGATAAGCATAAACACCCAAAGAAGTTCGTAAACAGCACCAAGCCATCCTAACTGATAAACATTGATCAACTGACTAAGCAACCAATATAAAGAAACGATGATAGTTGATGCAAGTACAATTATGTCACGTTTTGTCAACTTCAAATATCCAGAATATCTCATAACATTCTATTTTTTTTTATAAAAAACAGCCCAGTAATCGATCCATCGCTTTATTACTTGTTCTTCTGAAATATCTGTATCATAAATAGGAGAAAGTATTGGAATGACCCGCTCCACCTTTACTAAAACAATATGATTGATCGTGTGCTTTGAACCAGCATCTCTATAAAAAGAAATTATTTCTTCAAACAACTTTCCTTCTGAAAGAACTTTACCAATGCCTTTAAAACGAAAGCCTTTCCGGATAAATATATCTACAATGTTAATTTCAATGGATGGATTAACAAGAAGATTAGCGATGGTTCCCGGGGAATGAATGTCAGCAAATACCAAATGATCGTCGTCCCAAACGGTTGTTGTTCCTTTTGGCGAAAGATTAGGAGTTCCATCAGGACAAACAGTAGCAACAAAACCTAGTTTTGTTTGCTTTACAAATTCTTTGATCTCTTGTGTCAGGATACCCATCCTTAAAATTAATTCATTTATTGCTAAATAGAATTACAGAATGTACAAATGAGTGACACAACGAAAAGCTAATAGTAATAATGCAGCCGGTCAACTAAAATTTAAAATTCCACGTAACAGCCGGAAGTATCGGGAAAAGAGAAACCTGTCTTGCTTCTACTTTTAATGTGCCATTATAAGGACTGCCTGTTTGATCAAAATAAATAAAATATGGATTGTAGCGACAATAAGCATTGTAAATACTAAACACCCAACTGCTTTGCAACTTCTTTTTCTTTTTTGGAACGGGAGTATACGTAGCTGAAAGATCGAGACGATGATAGGGATCAAGCCGATACTGATTCACTTTGCTGAATTCCTGTGTCAGCACTCCTTCAATGATATAAAATCTTTCGGGCATTGTAGTGGCAGCTCCGGTTCCATAAACAAACACAGCTCCAAACCTCCATTTTTTTCCGGGATCATAGTTTACAACAATACTCATATCGTGACGACGATCATACCGGGCTGGAAATTTTTCACCTCCATTCAGGTCAGGGAACTTTCGATACGTCCAGGAGAGTGTATAACCGATCCATCCATTCAACTTGCCCCTTGTTTTATTAATAAAAAACTCAGCACCATAACTCCAACCATCACCAAAAACAAATTCTTCTTCAGGATCTTTTAATGAAGGTGTATAGCCTTCAGAATACTCGACCTGGTTTTTCATCTGCTTATAATAAACCTCTACCGATGTTTCATATTTATTCTGCGCAAAATTTTTAAATAATCCCGCCGTGTATTGCCAGCTTATCTGTGGTTTTACAATATAAGTACTCGGCACCCAGAGATCGGTAGGCAACGTGCTACCGGCATTACTTACGAGATGGATATATTGGTAATTGCGATTCACAGCGGCTTTGATGGATGTCTCATCATTTATTGCGTAACGAATAGTGATGCGTGGCTCAAAACCGCCATAAGTCTTTACAGGTTCAAAACTTTTATATACTGTGCTGTCAAGTTTATTACCATCAACATCTCTTACATATTTTGTATAAGGGCCGATCTGCTTGAAAGCACTCCAGCGAATACCATAATTGATCTTTATTTTATCGCTGATCTCCCAATCATCCTGTACATATACAGCAAACTCACTTGCATATTTTTCTGTTTCATTATTAGGTTGAAAAATAACGGAATCCTGTTTACCGGAAAGAATATTGGGAATGAATTTGTGATAGGTGTATAAGCCGCCAAACTTTATCTTATGCTGCGGTATGGGATAATAATCAAAATCAGTTTTCAGGTTGAGATCACGAATACCGGATGCAAGCGATAGTTCAAAATTATTTTGAGCTGCTGCGAACTTAAATTTATAATTGTTATAAACAGCAGTTGTGTTTGCAAATAAACGTTTATTGAAAACATGATTCCATCGTAATGATGCCGTACTGTTTCCCCAGGGAATATTCGAACGGAAAGAACGAGCTACATTATTAAAATCAAAAACATCTCTTCCGAAATAACCGCTCAGGTACAAACGATCTTTTTCAGTGAATTTATAATTCACTTTTGCATTCAGATCATAAAAGTAATAACCGGAACCATAAAAATCACTTGACTTTTTAATAAATGGTTTGACAATTGCATCTATATAGGTTCTTCTTGCAGAAACAATGAAGGAGGCTTTGTCTTTTTTTATGGGGCCCTGTATTGAAAGTCGTGACGCAATAAGCCCTATCCCGCCTTCCACCTGGAACTTATTTATGTTACCATCTTTCATTGCCACATCAAGCACGGAAGAAAGGCGACCGCCATATTGCGCAGGCATTCCGCCTTTGATCAATGAAGTATTCTTTATTGCATCAGAATTAAAAATGGAGAAGAAACCAAAAAGATGACCTGTATTATAAACCACAGCGTCATCTAACATAATAAGATTTTGATCTGGCCCGCCACCACGAACATAAAATCCTGCATTGCCTTCTCCCGCATTTCTTACTCCCGGTAATAATTGAATTGCTTTTAAAATATCCACTTCTCCCATAAAGGCCGGAATATTTTTTATTCGCTCGATCGAAAGATCAATTTTACCCATTTCCGCATTCTTCACGTTTGCATCACGTCGACGGTTTGCATAAACGATCACCTCAGTATTGAGTGCAGATCTCGGAAGCAGATCAAAATTGAAAGTCTTATCTGCATCGAAAATAAATTCTACAGTTTTTTGTACATAAGAAACATGAGAGATCGTGATATCATAAGTCCCGGAATCAAGTGTGATGGAATAAAATCCATATTGATTACTTGCTACTCCTTTACCCTGGCCGTTTATTGAAATGGTTGCGCCGATGATCAGTTCACCGGAAAGACTATCTCTAACATAACCATTGAGTGTAACCCGTCTGCCAGAGGCTGTGCCTTGCCTGTTTTGTGAAAAAACAAAAAAAGGAATTAAGACTAATAAAATAACTACTGTTTTCTTAAGCATATATCCATTAACAAATGAATTATTTTCGGGGTATCGAATCTCTCGTTGTGCCGCATGTCAGCATCGCTTTTCCATATTTCGGATCATGCAGACCCAGGTAAGGATTGCGGCGGTTTTTGGTTTCACTATTTGCACTTAACCAAAATGCAGATGATTCATGATTATTCAGCGCCATCGGGCATTCCTGGTAATAAACTTTTGCTACATCATACTTAACGATGCGCAACAGGTTAAATAAATTATCTGATAACATATTCAGCGACTCTCTTTTTTCATAAAGGGAAGTATCCAACTGCATGCCTGTTATCTCTGATTTAATAGATTCCCATGTTGATTGTGCGGTTTCATAGATGGCAGAATCTTTTTGCATTTCAGGAATACGAATGCTGTCAACAGCAATCTTCAGTGCCGCAATTGATGAGTTGACTTTTGCAGTATCCCAATTCACAAAAGACTCTGTAAGGTCATAATAAGAATTCATTGCTTTGCTCATCGATTCATTAAAGCTACTACTATGCTTGCTTACGGTCAATCCTTCAGGTTTAGGACCGGAAGGCATATCCTTTCCTTTAAATAATCCAAAATACCAGGCACCGATCAATGCAATTACAAGAATAACAACTACCAGGAGAAATTTCTTCATAAGGAGAAAATTTTGTCAAAGGTAATCACGGAAGATTTGAATACAACAAATTCATTGATTTCAACAAAATTTTAATGCTCATTTATAGCTAAATTTGCGCCTCATAAATGAACTATGCTCGCAGGACTTACTAACGTGACTTTTGAATTTGGCTCCCGTGCTCTGATGGAAGATGCTACCTGGCATATACAGCCGGGTGAAAGGATCGGCTTGATCGGGTATAATGGTACCGGAAAATCCACGATACTCAAACTATTTGTTGGCGAATATTTGCCATCAGCAGGAACAGTTGAAAAAAGCAAGGGCACTTCTATCGGTTACCTGCACCAGGATCTTTTAAGCTTTGATACCAATGACTCCATTTTTGAAGTAGCACTCAGCGCATTCGAAAGAGTGCAGCAGTTGGAAAAAGAAATTGAGATACTTGGACATGAATTGGAAAAAACCGGGGATGAAAAAACATTGCATGAGTATACGGATAGACTTCATGAATTAGAAACACTCGGTGGTTATAATATTCATCACAAGACAGAAGAGATATTACAGGGTCTTGGTTTTGCCAACGCAGATCTGAAAAGACCTTATAAAGAGTTCAGCGGTGGATGGAGAATGAGAGTGTTACTGGCTAAAATGATCTTGCAGCAACCTGATCTTTTATTATTGGATGAACCTACCAACCACCTTGACCTTCCCTCCATCGAATGGCTGGAAAAATATTTGCTCAGTTATCCTGGTTCAGTTGTTATCGTAAGTCACGATAAATATTTCCTGAACAGGATGGTTACAAAAATTGTAGAGCTTTACCAGCAACAACTTCATATTTACTCGGGCAATTATGATTATTATGAAAGGGAGAAGGCGACCCGGATGGAGCTTATGCAAAAAGCTTATGAAAATCAACAGGATTATATACGACAGAACGAAAGACTTGTAGAACGTTTCCGTGCAAAAGCGAGTAAAGCGGCGATGGCGCAAAGTCTTATTAAAAAGTTAGACAAGCTTGACCGAATTGAGGAGCCTGAAATAGAAAGACCCAATATCAAGATCAATTTCCGTCTTGATAAAACTCCCGGGAAAGTATTGGTTGAATTAAATCATATTACAAAGTCATTTGGCGAAAACCTGATCGTAAAAAATTCTTCTGCAGAAATTGAACGTGGAGATAAGATCGCATTGATCGGCGCTAACGGAAAAGGTAAATCAACCTTGCTGCGTATTATTGCAGGAATAGAAAAGTTTGAGGGCAATAGAAAATGGGGACATAATATTGAAGAGAGTTTTTATGCGCAGCACCAGTTAGAAGCACTGAATGTGAATCACACAGTGATCGAAGAAATGATGCAGGCAGGAAGTCAGAAAACGGAATTGGAGTTAAGAACACTGCTTGGCTGTTTTCTTTTCAGCGGTGATGATGTAGAAAAGAAAATAAAAGTATTGAGTGGTGGTGAAAAAGCAAGAGTGGCGCTGGCAAAAACAATTATCAGCAAGGCAAACTTTCTTTTGCTTGATGAGCCAACGAATCACCTTGATATGCATAGCTGTGACTTGCTGATCGAATCATTGAATAAATATGAGGGCACTTTTGTTTTAGTAAGCCACGACAGGTATTTCGTTTCGAAAACAGCCAATAAGATCTGGGAAATTGTAGATCATGAAATAAAAGAATTTAAAGGTGGATATGAAGAGTATGTGCAGTGGAAAGAAAGAATGGCGAAAGCAAGTTCGGAGTCCAAAGTTCAGAATCGGGAGTCAAAGAAGTCAAACCAGCTAGATAAATCAAAAACCAAGGAAGAATCAAGACCTCAAAAGCCCATCAACAATCCCCAAACCACTTCGCCCATAAATAAGGAACATAAAAAGGAACTTCAGAAACAACAAAGGATCTTTCAGCAGTTAGAAGAAAAGGTAGCATTGCTTACAAAACAAAAAAATGAATTAGAATCGGCACTGACTGATCCTTCGACTTATTCGGATAAGCAAAAATTTATACAAGCTGAAACTGCTTACAATAAAGCCGCTTCAGATCTTAAACAATTGAATAAAGAATACGAACAGGTATTTGAAAAGATAATGGAACTGGAAGCGAAGCAGGATTGATCTCTGCAAGATTTTTTTGAAACACAGGGACACTAAGTTCACAGAGAAACACGGGGTATACTAGTGAACTCCAGTTACTTTGCGCCTCTGTGTTTTTTTCTTAACTTTTGTTTTGAAAACCATCTTACATGAAGCCACACCTATCCTTTTCAATCATTGCTTTATCTGCTTTTATTTTATTCCTCTTCCGTTTTAATGAAAAGCAAAAGCAGTCATCCTTTAACCTTACTAAATTCAAAAATAAAAATATAATTCGCTGTGGACCCGATTGGGATAAATTAAAAGATTGGTTGGAAGAATCAGATATCCCTCCTATTCCCGGTGCAGGGATTTACAAATGGAAAATTTCAACAAGGAATGACAGTGCCCAATTTTATTATAACCAGGGCATCAATATGTATTACAGCTTTCATATCATTGAAGCAATGGCTTCATTTAAAAAAGCTGAAAAATTTGATAAGTATTCTCCCATGCTCCTTTGGGCACAGGCATTGGCTTATGGTCCTAACATCAATGATCTTGGATATACTGCATCAGCAGAGGCATTAATTGCCAGTGGTAAAGCAATTGAATTTTCAGGACGATGCACAGATAAAGAAATTGCATTGATAGAAGCACAACGGGTTCGTTATTCGTATGACTCTTCTCAAACAAGATCGATGCTGAACCAGTTTTACGTTGATAAGATGAAAGATGCTTATGAAAAATTTCCGGATGATGCGGATGTTGCCACTTTGTATGCGGACGCTATGATGCTGCAACATCCGTGGGATCTTTGGAATATAGATGGCACTCCAAAACCATGGACTCCATTAATAAGAGAGGTCATTGAAAAAGTATTGGCGAAATATCCAAATCATCCCGGTGCTAATCATTATTACATTCATGTGATGGAGCCATCACCTTATGCAGCTAAAGCATTACCAAGCGCTGAACGTTTAGGAAAAACAAATCCCGGGCTTTCACACGTCGTACATATGCCTTCACACATTTATTTGCGCACTGGCTTATACAATAAAGGAGTTGATGTAAATGTGAATGCAGTGAGTAGTTATAAAAGATCTATTCCGCTTTATGCCCCTGTTACCGGCGCAGATTTTCTTTATATCATTCACAACCTGCATATGAAAACAAACAATGCAATGCTTGCAGGTAATTATAAAATTTCAGAAGCCGCAGCTTTTGAAACAAGGAGCAGCATATTGGCTGATTACCTTTCTCTCCCTGCACCATTGGGAAATACTGTGCAATACATTTTTATGACACCGGTTCTTGTATATGTAAGGTTTGGTAAATGGGATGAATTGCTTCAGCAAGATAAACCGGCTGCTTCACAGGTTTATTCAAATATTCTTTATCATTTTGGAAGAGGTATGGCATTCTCAGCCAAATCAAGGATCAGTGAAGCGAACCAGGAACTGGCCGCCATGAAAACACTGATGGCGGATACAAATCTTGCTATTCCCCTTACACCATTTTCTGCGGCTATAGAGGGGGCCATCGTAGCATCAAAACTTTTATCAGGAACCATTGCGTTGAAATCAGGGAGAACGAATGAAGCTATCATAGATTTTACAGAAGCTGTAAATGTGGAACAAAAAATGATCTACAATGAACCCCGCGATTGGTTATTAAATCCAAAACACTGGCTCGGTAAAGCATATTTAATAGCAAACGATGGCTCTAATGCAGAAAAAACTTTTAAAGCTGATCTGCAGAACAATAATGATAATGGCTGGGCTTTATATGGATTGAACAAAGCGCTGATGATCCAAAAAAAATATAATGAAGCAGCACATGTATTAAGCAGGTATAAAAAAGCTTTTAGCAAAGCTGATATAAATATCCTTTCAGCGGTTTATCAATAAAATATTTTCTATTCATTTTTACACCTCACAATAAATGGCACGGTTTAAGCGGTAAATTCTTTTTATCATCCGAAAATTAAAAGAATTATTTCCTTTGGAAAACGCAGGCTTCTCCTCCACCACCTGAGTTTTTATTATCTCAAAACAAATTACTATGCACAAGAAAATTATGCGAATGCTGCTATTGCCAACATTTATTTTATTTGTATCACTGGCAGCATGTAATTCAAAACCAAAAGACGCTGATGTTAAAACATCTGTCGATAATGCCATTTCCGCAAATTCAGATTTATCAGGCACTTATACTGATGTGAAAGATGGCGTTGTTACTCTTTCAGGACAGGTAAAAGATGAAGCTGCAAGAGCCTCAGCTGAAACAGTAGCAAAAGGAATTAAAGGTGTAAAATCAGTCACTAACAATTTAACAGTAGCTCCTCCGCCTGCAGCACCCGTTGAAATTGCAGCTGATGATCCATTGAAAGCAAGTGTAGACAATACAATTAAAGCTTATCCCGGTGTAGCGGCAACAGTAAAAGACGGCGTCATCACATTAACAGGACAGATCAAAAGAGCCGACCTGCAAAATTTAATGAAAGCGTTAAACACACTTAAACCAAAGAAAATAGAAAATCAATTAACTATAAAATAAGGAGGTAACTATGGCACTGCAAGATAAATACAGAGAACTGGTAACGGCAGCACAATCAGCCGGAGTATCAAACCTCCAGGTAAGAGAACAAGACAACGTTCTTTATATAGATGGAGTGGCACCATCAGAAGAAAAAAAACAAAAACTGTGGGACATCTATGGCAAAATTGACCCCGATTATCGTTCTGCTGACCTGGTAATGAACATCAAAGTGGTTCAGGGCACTGGCGGCACAAAAGAATATACAGTAGTGAGCGGGGATAATCTTTCAAAGATTGGAAAAAAATTCAATGTGAAATGGAAAGATATCTTTGAAGCCAATAAAGACAAGATCAAAAACCCTGATCATATTGAACCCGGCTGGAAATTAAATATCCCTCAAAGCAACTAAAATGTAAAAGCCTGTTTTATTAACAGGCTTTTTATCTTTTGGGATAATATTCAAAAACGAGTGAGACAGAATAAGCCGTTGACGAATCAACAGTATCTTTATAAGAAAGCAACAGTTTTATATTTCTTTTTGACGATGTCATTTCCTTATCCTTTTCATAAAAATAACTGGACTTACCAGATTGCTCCTTGGATACTTTATAAACATGAGTAGTACCAAACTCATCTTTTAATTTTTTAAATATCTTTTTATAAAAATCCCTGAACTCAAGCCGGCTGCCTTTATAATAAGCATCTGTAAAATTAAAAATGAACTCAATGTTTCTTCCATAGTCTTTTATCTTCCCTTTCTCGCTGCAAATGCTAAAATCTGAAAAATAAGTTTTGACCAATGAGACTTTATCTTCTTTTGATTTGAACTTTTCAACTATATTATCAAATGAATTATTTACTTCTGCTATTTCTTTTTTGATCGTCTTGCAACCAGGCAGGTCTTTGGTCTGAGCAAAAAATAATTGGGGACAAAGTGCACATACCAAAAGAATAAATAGTTTGTTCATACGATCTCATTTTATCCCTACGGGATAAAATATTTATAACTAAAATTACAATTTCATGGTAGCACTCCGTAGGAGTGCAATTAAAATATTCGACCCCTCACGGGGTCGCTATCTATTTCATTGTTTATTCTACTACTACAAATATTTGACTCCTACGGAGTCCTGAGCGTTATTTTTCAGGAGTTTGGGGTCATCCCCTTTACAAAATCACTCACCAAATAACTTACGAGTTTACCACTTGTTGAATCTGCTCTTCCATCTGATAACCTGGTGGCGCCTTCACAAATATGGAGATAAGCAGGTTTGCTTTGAGCTGCTGCAAATGAAATATACTGCCGTGCATGATTGGGTAAAATGCCAACCGGTGTCATTGCGCTGCTGAGTGTATGTTCGATGCAATCAATATCAACATCGATCCCGGTAAGACCATCGTCTGTAAAGTCAGTGGCATGTGCTACAGCCTGCATGAAATTTCTTTTCTCATGCACAAAAATATCTTCGTAAGTAAGAATATCAATGAATGGATTGTTCACAATATCGATCCATACATTTTGAGGTAGGTAATTCTCATGAAGACCAACGATACAATATTTTTGAAGATAGCCATCTTCTTCAGCATAGCGGAAAGCATTGCCGCTATGTCTTCCTTCCATCGGACGATAATCAGCATGCGCATCCAGATTGATACAATTTATTTGTGCTAATGGGATAACACCGGCTTTATGCCAGCCTTTTGCTGTTCCTTTTATTAAGGGATAAGAATTATTATGCCCGCCACCGATCACCAGCGGTATCTTTTTTGCTTCTGCTATCATTTTTGCCAGTTGCTCCACTTCATCATCAACTGTATTCACTGCATGACGATAAGCTTCTATCTTTTCATCCGGTGTTCTTGCCGTGGTGTCGATAAGGTATTGTATATCTCCAAAATCAAAATGACCAAGCAATAATACTTCTGCGCCATCAAAAAAATCATTGCTTTGGATATTTAAGAATGACTGCAGAAAAGGTATCCATAAAGTATCCGTGCCGCCAATACCATAATTTCCTTTTGCGCCAAGATCTTCGGGCACACCAAACAATACATACTTTGCAGTTGAGGTTGCTAATGACTTTGCAATATCATTGGTATCCTGGATCACTTGTAACCTTTCCCCCAGTTTGGTCTCGAATCTCCTGATCCTTGTCAGTGATAAAATATCCTGCTTATTGTAAATTTTTAAATGAAGCATTGAGTTCTGCTTCTTTGCTGGCTCAATTGCTTCTTTTACATTTTGTTTTTCCATAGTAAAAATTTTAACCGCAAAGGCGCTAAGTATACGCAAAGTACCAAAGAGAACTCTTAGTCAGAAAAAATCTTTGTACCCTTAATTTCACGTTTCTTGGCGAATCCTTTGCGTCTTTGCGGTTAGACATGCAAAAACCGGCCCATACAAAGCCGGTTCAAAAAATGTTGTTATTAATTCAATTAATGTTCTCTTAGATCGGATGGAGCCGTCATCATTCCCATCATGTCTTTTGGATCCATATATATCCAATGCTCCACAGCTTTACCATCTTTGAACTTTGATACATCAACACTTGTCATTTCCATTTTCTGACCAGCCTTCATTCCCATTCCATCTGTTTTTGGAGTACCGCTAACTTTGGCCCAGGTAATTACATATTCATCATCTGCCATTTCCCTGATCGTCTCTGATTTCATATCTGGCATTTGATCATGATACATTTTTAATTCTGCCACAATATTATCCAACCCTTTCACATCGCCGTTCTGACCGCCATGATCCACTGCATCAGCTGCAATGTAATCACCCATTTTGTTGAAATCCCCGGTTTCTAATGCCTTCGTGATAGCATCATTTACTTCTTTGTTCTTTTTTGCTGTGGCAGACATGCCGGAATTACATGCGATAAGGCTGTTCAAAATAACAACCGCAAGAATGAAAAATAATTTTTTCATAAAAATGATTTTGGTTTAAATGAGTTGTTAAGGTAAGCAATTATTTTTTGAACCACGGACGCACAAAGGCACGGTGAGTCACAGTGTTTCTGTATGTCCCCCTGCCTCCGTGGTAAATCATTCACTAAACGTCTTGTCATGCCCAGATGTTCAAGCCCGTTCCATTCACTTTGAGCCTTTGTCATGTCGAGGCGGTTATTATAGGATCCATTCACCTGTTGCAAAAATAGTCGAGACATCTCAGGGTCGTTGAACCCTGAGATGCCTCGCTGAAATTCTTTTCTCTGAAACTCAAAACACCTGGCTCGACATGACAAAACCCGAACAGATGGATCTTTCATTACACAATCAAACATCAAACACCGATCTTCCCATTCACAATTTTCAATATCTCCTCCTCCTTGGCCTTAGCCTTAATCTCGATCTCTCTCCCCTTCGCCAACACATCATCAACAAAACTTTTATCATCATATCCACTTGCATTGATCCGCACATTCATAAAAGCACCCATCACGGCGCCGCGTGCACAAAGAGCACCAACACCAGCATCCGAAACACTATTAGGGTTTCCAACTTCCGCCATTGCCTTTATCACTTCCATGCTATCATAAGAAAGTTGCATTACTTTAAAAGGAATTTCGATCGCAACCTTTGTCGCTTCATTCATCGCTTGCTTACGAGCCGCTTTCTCTTCATCGTTTCCTTTTGGCAAGCTCATCGCATTCATGATCCCATTAAATGCTTTTGTATCTGCATCAACCAGGCGCAGCAACTCATCTTTATACTGCTGACCTTTCTCTGCCCAGCTACTGAATTCTTCCCAACGATCATCCCAACCTTTTTTATGAGATGATAAGTTAGCAACCATTGTGGCCAGTGATACACCCAGCGAACCCACATAAGCAGCAATGGAACCACCACCCGGTGCAGGACTTTCACTGGCTGTTTCATCAGCAAAATCATTTAGCGGCATGCTGACCAATCGGCTGTCATTTTTATCTTGTAACATATATTCAATAATTTTTTCTTCCGGTTTAAAAGGATAGAGTTCATCAAGACCCATTGACTTCACAGCAATGCGCAACAATTCTTTTTCAGAAATACCCACCGAACGTTTTTGCTTTTTTAGAAAATACTTACCAGCATCCAGCATCGCCTTCAAAGGAATTAATCCGACCAATTCCGAACCAGTAACCCGAATGCCACGGGCATCCGCTTTCTTACACACTTCATCAAAAGCAATATGTACCGGCGTTATATTTATATTGGTAAGATTGATGCTTATCTGTGCAATACCATATTCTTCAATGAACCAACCAATAGCTTTCACATTCTTCAAACTACCAGGCACTACTTTCTCAACCTTATTCTCATCCTTAACCTTTCTGCCTGCTTCACGAACATCAAATGCAATTGCATTTGCTCTTCTTGTTGATGTAGTATTGAGATTGACATTATAAGCCACTAAAAAATCTCTTGCACCAATAACGGTGGCGCCGCGTTTGGCATCAAACACTGCCGGGCCAAAATCAGGTTTGAGATCATTTATCTTTTTAAAAAATCCCTCATATTCACCGGCACGTATCACAGAAAGATTGCCGCGGCTCTTGTCAACCTGTGCTTCTTCATATAAATACACAGGTAGTTGAAGTTCCCTGCCCACTCTTTCTGCTAATCGTTGTGACCATTCCACTGTTTCTCCCATTGTAATATTGGCAACAGGAATAAGCGGGCATACATCGGTGGCGCCCATACGTGGATGCTCCCCTTTGTGTTTGCTCATGTCGATGAGTTCACCTGCTTTTTTGATTGCTCTGAAAGCTGCTTCTACTACTGCCTGCGGATTTCCTACAAAAGTTACCACAGTACGGTTAGTAGCTTTTCCCGGATCAACATTTAATAATCTTACACCTTCTACTTTCTCGATCTCATCGGTGATCTGTTTAATAATATTTATATCCCGCCCCTCACTGAAATTGGGAACACATTCTATGATTTGCTGCATATCCATGCTGCTAAGATATTAATTGAGGAGATAAGAAGAATGAAGAAGATATTTATGTACTAAGCTGCATTGCTACTATTGAGCTTCTGTTGCGACTTACTTTTGTGCGACATAAACTTTATTCCACTTATTTAATGTACGTGCAGACCCTGATTTTGCTGACGGTATGCTCGGGAATTATATGCAACACTGAATAAAGAAGTATCAATACTTTTGTGAACACAAAACAACTGGCAATGAGAAAATTTTTTGAATATCTTGGATATGCACTTGGTATAATTGGCATTGTGCTTTCGATATATTTTTATGAAATCTCAAAAAAAGAGCGACGTCCAACTTTCGTAATTGAGCCAATCCGAACTGAAATTTTTAATTCAAAAAAATTAATTAACAGTCCTATCAGAATTATAAAAAGTGATAGCCAAGAAATTAAGCGAGATTTAACGATTATTCGTTTTTACTTTTATAATAAAGGCAAAGAATCAATAAAAAAAGAAAATATCCTAACACAAATTAGGATTAAAACCGATCCTAATACAAAAATTATCGATTATAAAATACTAAAACAAGCTCGGGCAATTAACGAGGTACAATTAGTCCCAATTGATTCAACAACAATCGAAATTGTTTTTAGAATATTAGAATTTAATGATGGCTTTACAGGTGAACTGCTTGTTGAAGGAAACTCACAAACAGATTTAAAAATTGGTGGCATAATCGAAGGATCGACTGAATTTTCAATCTTTCCAGCATCAATTTATCAAGTTATTAGTAAAACATTTTTATATTTTCTTTTAGGGTTACTTGCATTGGGTATATTTATCCTGAGTACAGGGCGCAGCGGTGCCTATGATCCCGAGTATGTTTACTCCAAATCTCGCCAAAAATATAAAGATGATGCATCGTTTAAGCAAAAAGTAGACGAATTAGAAGTCCTTCATGAATCATTTTCAAAATTGCAAAATGAGGTAATACAAATGAGAACCGGTCGAAAAATAGAAAATGCAGAAAAAGATGCTAAAAAATGGGATAAAAAATTAAAAAGATTTTCATTTCGGTTTTAATTATACTTATGTTGGTTGCATTAGTTGTTACATGGTTTGAAGTCAACAAAGAAATCAAAAAGAAGCCCAGTGCGTACGTCCCGTCAACTATAAAAGTTTAATAAGCTATTTTGTCCCGATAGCTATCGGGATTATTCAGGACAAGCATTTAAAATTTATGAATAAGATTTTAAGTCATAAATTTCTTCCCAGACGAGTCTCCTCCAAATATCAAGAAGACACGTCATAGGAAAACTAAGAGGAACTCGTCGTCTACTAAAGGCGACGAGTCCGTCCCTGATTTCTTTTGAACAATATTTTTATATAGATTGGAAGGTCGCTCGTCTGAGAAGAAAAGATGAAGCCTTCAGCTTTACGCCGTTGATGGTTATTTTTTTCTGTCCGCCAGGAGTCTTGCCCATAAAGAATTTACAAAACATATAAAAGTTGCGGGCAGACCTCGTGGCTAAGTTATTCTCGGCCAGTGAAAAATTTACAGATATTGTTTTATATCATAAATTAGAGTCATGTTTTTATTTAGAAGAATTAATATTTCTGTCGTTCTCGGTTCATCAATTGTTATCGGTGTAGCAACTGTTGTTTCTTTCTGGTTTGCTTTTGGAAAAGATGAAGGACAGTTAGGAACTGGATATGTAGAAAATTTTATAGCCGATTCCTTCTACGTTTTTCGTTTTCCCACACATGTTATTTTTTGGGAGTTATTGAATAGCTCTGCTATTCTTTATTTTTTTGGGCTTATTTTAAACTGCCTTTTTTATGGGTTGTTAATTGAAAGAGTTTGGCAGCTCATAAAGAAACAAACAATAAAAGTTTAAACCCTTTATCGTTGGCAGTTTCACGCCGTTGTTCGTACTCCACTGCTGTCCGTAGCGTTCAATAAAAAGAGACGCTATTAAATAGCGCCTCTTTTCGTTTTTAACTTCAATTACTTTGTCTTTGTTTTCTTTTTTGGCACAGCTGCTTCTTGCTTGTTTGTTTTTACTTCCGTTGTTGTCTTTTTACCAGTAGCTGTTTTGTGTTTAGTCTTCGTACCATGTGATACTTTATTATGCGGATGAGTAGTATTATGCACCTTATCGCTCGGAGTGGTTACAGGTTTAGTTTTTGTTTCCTGCGCCTTTGCTGATACTGCTACTACTGTTATAAAAAACAACAGCATGGGGATGATCTTTTTCATAATAATTTTTTCTTAAGCAAAAACACAAAACGTACCAACAAAGCTCATCCTATGTTAACCACCGGTTAATGAGAAAACAGCTTTCGTCTAAGCTGAGAATAAACAAAATGAAAGTGATGCGTGAAGGTATCATGCATAAGATGCGGGCATCACCAAATCAGTAGTGTCCATTAAATAAAAAATACAGTAAATATTGATCTGAGTTGTTATCTAGCTTTTGTTAAAAAAAATGGAGTTTGCGAAATGCAAACCCCATTGACTTGATTTAACCTGAAATGTTTACTTGTTTCTAATAGCTTTTATTTAGCCGGACTTGAAGTAACATTCATATCTCTTACACAAACATATTTGCCATCACGTTTTTGAAAGTAAGACATATAATGCCCTTTATTAACCTCTGCTCCTGCAGGACTCATCTCGGTCCATGAACCTATTTCAACAAGCATATTGCCTTCCCCAAAAAGATCTACTACTTTATAAACATTAGTGTTACCTGTTGTGTCTTCAGCAAGGCGTTTTGCAAGGCTTGCTTTAATTGCAGGTTTGCCGATCTCTGGCATTCTGTTTCTGCTGTAACTGGCAGCATCGTCGCTGTAATAGGCAACTACTTTATCAGCATCTTTTGCTTTTTCAGCTGCAGCATAAGCATCTTCCATTGCCTGTATGTCTTTTTTTACAACATCCAGGTCAACAGTAGTTGCGCCTTTTTCATTGGAACATGAAACAATTAGTAAAGTTGAACAGGCAATTAAAATTGCCGATTGAAATTTTCGCATCATAATATTTGATTTAGGTGAAAGATCCTGAGAAGGTAGTCTTTATTTATTTGATCACTTTTTTCATTTTCGGTCGATCCCACAGCAGGTGCAGGGGATTTTGACAAGGATCAATCATTTTTTTATCCCTTTTTATTTTTAGACAAAGCTATTATCTTGTCGATTTCAAAACCTTCCGCATGTCAAAACAAATTGCTTTTAATGTCATTGCTCTTTTTATTTTATTATCTTCACTGACCAGTTGTCACATTTCGCAAAAAATGGATACTTATGTTGGAAATCAATTCAACAATAAAGTACCGAAACCAGATAAAAGAACTGACACCACCATTCTCGTTAAATCATCTATTCCTTCCGATCCGAATGAGTTATCACATACTGCTAAGTCCAGTAAAAATTTATTCCTGTTAGTTTACTGGAAATATGATTACCGTCATACCTGCACATTGAACTCTGCAATTGGAGTAAATTATTTAAGAAAAGGTATTTACCAGCAAGCCAGTAAACTGAAGCAAAAGTTGAATGGGCAACAGCTTGAACTAACGATAGAACAAGTTCCCGGTAGCTTTGCTATTGTTGATAAAGGCCATGTAATATTATTGATCATTCGGTTGGACAAATACTATGTAGAACCCGATTTTAAAAATATTATCGTTTCATATAAATTGTCGCGAAACGGAGCTGAAATGAAATCGGGTAAAATGAATATTGAGAGTGTTCAAAAAAACAAGGGAATGGGTTTTTTCCAGTCGTGGAAAGGAGCCACATCAGAATTCCTCATAAGATATAATACTTATCTAACAGAGATGAGCCATACAATTGTAAATAAACTTATCGAGGAGTTGTAATTCAAAAATATCCCTCACCCAATTCTTTTCAATTCTTCATAGCCCCGGGGTCTGCCAAAATCTTTTCTGCAATTTTGTAATTTGTTTATTGGCAAGACCCCGGGCGGACATAACTTTGACCTCATCTAAGTTCAAACGCTTTTGGAAGAAAACAATTTCACTTTACTTAAGACTATAATCGGAATCGCAGTTTTTATTGCTGCGGCTATTTCTTCGACATATTTCTATTTCCTACCGCAGAAAAATATGTTTGCATCAATTTATCCAGGGTTAATGTATACTTGTGCGACAGTAATAATGTTTTTATTGTTAGGAAAAATTACCTCTGTATTGAAATTGCTTTACTACTGCTGTTTAATGATTGCAACTTATTATGTAATATGGATTTTGACAATCTATAGTTCTTATGTAGCTTTTCTTACAGGAATATTTACGGCAGGAGTTGGTTCATTAATAACTTTCTTTTTGGCTGACAAATTCATAACTAACATTTCATTTAATAAACGAAACGTATTTATTGTTGGCGGACTTTCTTTCTTAGTAACAGACATTTTACTTTTTTCTTGGAACTCTATATATGACAAACCTCCTATCGAATACATTTTCAAATTACCATACTCAAGCGACCCAATCTATGGTGAGGTTATTTTCTTTTGGCAATTGTTCGTAGGAGTAAAATTTGTTTTGACAATGCGAAAGACTAATCAATGGTACGGCATACAACAGTAGGTTTGGCAAAAAACTGGGCTGACGAATCGCAACATCAACTTTTGTTTTGCTATTCAGCTTTTGTTCTCAGCGCGGCGTTATAAATTTAGCTACAGTTCGGGCTGGACGAATTTCAAATACCAGTTCTTCGCCAAGCCTTGAACGTTAGCGGCAACTTCATTTGATAACCCTGTAACTTTAAAATTCTTTCTACGCTAATAATTTTAAGTAATTTTATTTTAATCATCTGGCAGCCTGCAATGAATTACCGATTTGCATATTCAATTGGCTTCCATCCTTGGGAGGATGCTGAACGACACAATCCATTTGTCGAGAAAATCACGAAAATCTTTGAGAGAGAAGAAAGCGGCAAAACGGCCCCTTACGGGAAAGCACTCGACATTGGTTGCGGTAGCGGTGTGTGGGGCATCCATTTGGCAAAACGAGGATGGGATGTAACTGGTGTTGACATAGTTGAAAAAGCATTGCAAAGAGCCCAGGAGCGTATAAAAAAAGAAAATGTGAATGTAAAGCTCGTGAATGATGACGTAACCGAGCTTCACAAAATTGGAAACGGCTTTGATTTACTTTTAGACACAGGGACTTTTCATGGATTGACTCATGTACAAAGAATAGCTATGGGAAATGCAATAAATGAAATCGCCAGCGAGAAGGCAATAATTCTTCTACTCGTATGGAATCCAAAATGGAGAGGTCCTCTTCCAGGTGGTGCGAGTAGAGAAGAGATCGAATCGTGCTTTCCCGATTGGAAAATAACTCATGTTGAACTTGCTGCTACCGAGCCGGATGCAATCTACAAAATTCTAAAAGCGAATGAACAGTGGTATCGGTTATGTCGTAAGTGAATCTACAGCTGCCGGGTCCCCGGCTCAGCCTTGGTTCGTGTCTGTAAAATAATACCTTGCTGACCGTAATGTTCATTAATTAAAAGATACAATAATTGTTGTCCTGAGTTTCCCGAAATGATCGGGACAGGTGTAACCCAGGGCCTATTTGAAAAAGAAGCGCTATTTAATAGCGCCTCTTTCGTTTTTAACTTCAATTACTTTGTCTTTGTTTTCTTTTTTGGCACAGCTGCTTCTTGCTTGTTTGTTTTCACTTCTGTTGTTGTCTTTTTACCAGTAGCTGTTTTGTGTTTAGTCTTTGTACCATGTGATACTTTATCATGCGGATGAGTAGTATTATGCACCTTATCGCTCGGAGTCGTTACAGGTTTAGTTTTTGTTTCCTGCGCCTTTGTTGATGCTGCTGCTACTGTTATAAAAAACAACAGCATGGGGATGATCTTTTTCATAATATTTTTTTCTTAAGCAAAGACACAAAACGTACCAACAAAGCTCATCCTATGTTAACCACCGGTTAATGAGAAAACGACTTTCGTCTCAGCTGAGAACAAACCGAAAGGCTCGTTCCCGTAAAAAAATACGCCCCGATGCCCGCATTGCATTCGCAATACACCACGCATTGGAAAGAATAATATGAAGGTGATGAGTGGATACCACATCACGGCAACAGTAGTGTTCAATAAATAAAAGAAAGTTTACACTATTACTCTTCGAAGGGAAAAAAAGCTGGTTAGATCGGCCTGATCTACGGTTTAATGAAAAAAAATTAATCAGCAACTCTCACCCATAGAATTTTGTGACGTGGCTCTGGCCCGGCGGAAGGCGCAGACAGATAGAACACAATTAACGATAATCAAATAAGTTTTGTATGAATGAAAAATTAACCAGGACAATTGCATCTCTTGGGCTTTTTATTGGCGGAATATTTGGCGTGGCAGGTTCTTTGGTTTCAGCCGCTTCATTTCGTGGTCTTGCCTGGGGCCTTGATGGTGTTAGCCTGATTTTGGCAAGTGCCTTGCTTACTATTTACTACTTTAGAAAAGGCCGTGACATCATTGCCGCTGGTTTTCTCCTCTTTATCGTTGGAGAAGCTTTAGTAATGTCTTGTAACGCAACTGATCTGAATGAGAATGTTTCAACCTTTGGTGCAGGTACCAGTTTATGGGCTGCATCACTTGTAACGATTAGTTTTCAAAACCTGTTCCCCATTTTTATACGTCTCACCGGATTTATCGCAGCCGTTTTTTTCTGCATTGTATCCGTACAAATCTTTACTGGTTGTCCTGTTAACGCATTAACGAAACCGCTACCATTTTATGGTTATCCATTTTTTGCAGCTACCATTTTTGGTTGGGGATGGATCCTGTTAAGAAGAAATTCTCCTGGAGGGAATAATTTGACTTAAAAAACACCTGGCTCAGCTTTAGTTCGTGTCCGTAAAAAATAATATGCCATGATGCATGTCTCCACGCATCGGCACAAATAAACATGAAGAAGTGATGAGTGAAGATATCGTGAAAACGATGCGGGCATCATAAGCAACTTCTTCCGACACGAATCTCTTCCCATCCGTATAAATGTAATGCTTAAAAGAAATCAGGAGAGACTTCGTCGTCTGTAATAACCGATGAGGCCCTTAGTTTCCTATGCCTAAACTCCTTGCTATTCGGAAGATACTCGTCTGGAAAGAAGCTGGTATTCAGCCAATGCTTCAGCAGCCTGAATAACGACAGGAATGCAGGCCTTTCATAATGTATTTCATTTTTCTTAACTTGAAGAATGAGAAAACACGGCTTGCTTGTCTTTTTATTTTTTACCTGTAGTTTTTCAGCTATGGCACAAGACAGGATCTGTGAATGTGCTCCATTTTTTTCGCCCCTGGCAGCTGCTGATTTTGAATCTCTCTTTGATCCTTCATTGATCAGATCAAATAAAATTACTGAAGTAAGGATCTATATCACTTCGGGGCAAAAAAATAATAAAAATAAAAGCGATACTGCGGTTAAGACTACCAATCAAAAGTATATTAAAGAATTATTTACATTCAATAGGGATGGGTATGCTGTCCATAACAGAACTTACTATCAGGAAAGACAAAACCATTATTATTCATTTAACCGTGACATGAAAAATAATATTGTACAATATGTGTCTCAATTTTTTGACAGCGCAGGCAAACTTAGTAATGATCCGAAACCAGATATAACAGATTATACTTTTGACGAATACGGCGACATTGTGAAAAGAAAAAAAAGAGAGCCTAACGGAACCAGTTTACCAGATGAAAAAAGCGAATACACAATAACTGAATACAACGAGCAGGGATGGAAAAAAAAAGAGACAACGCATTATTACCTGGATCAGGAAACACCTCCCTACCATCTCAATACAACGTATTACACCTACACAAATAAAGGCAAAACCGAGACCGCAAAAACTTATGACGGTAAAAAGCTTTTCCTAACAACAATTACAAATTATGATGACATGGGCGCCCCTCTGAGTATTTCGTCATTTAATCATTTCCTGAATAAACAAGCATATAAAAAAGTTTTCAAGTATGACTCATTGGGAAGGCTAATAAAATATGTTACATCATCTGATGATGATTATGATTGCCCGGGTAAGGGTAATTTTTCAAATGAATTTAAATACAATTCGGTTGGTTTATTAATTGAGCAACGACATACCTTCGCAAACACTCTTTGTATACTTCAATTTGAGTACAAATAATAAAACCTTTTTTGTTCTTGAGCCGATTCTTCCCGGACGAGTCCTTCTTGGTTTTCCAACAAAGAAACACCCTGCTATTCGGAGGAGATTCGCTTACAAAAAAAGCGAAAAATTTATTTATAACTTTTTATACTATAGATTATAAAAGTTGTCCCGGGTTCTTAACTAAAAGAACCCGGGACAACAAAAAGTAATTGAAATTAAAAGTTTAAAGTAGCCTCTTAAAAATTCAATTCTTTGTATAAAAAAGATAGGAAGCCGTATAAGGTATGCTGTCCAGTTGACCAAGTTGTGCCCCCTCAGGTATTGTTCTTGGTGCCAATCCTCCCACGGTACATATTCGTTGAACAAAAGTCACCGGGTTACCAGGAGTGCTTAGTGCATCATCCGCTTTTAACAATAACCATTGAATGGCAGTTGGATCCGGCGTTATTCCCTGCACTTTTTTTGCAACTACTTTTTCATCCTTGAAAGGTCCTTTTAAAAATTGCCAGCTTGGCCCTGCAAAGTGATGAATAATTGGATTTACAAAGTCTGGCTTTGTGTATAAGGTTGCCAAAGGTGCAATATTCACCCATACTAAAGTACTGGGATCTGCCACACTGCGCTGGATCTCGTAAATCTGCACACCCCTTGCGAAAGTCTGCAAAAACAACTTGTTTCCTTCAGGCACGGCCAAACTATCAGGGATAGGACTACAGGTAGTGATCTCAGGCACCCCATTCCCAGTTGTGTTGAACTTACCTTGCTCCTCGTTACTGTTTTTAAAATTTGCATTTTGTTCTTTCTGGCAACTTGTAATTACAAGTGCAAAACTGGCTATGAGCATAATCCCATAGATTTTTTTACCGATTGTTTTTTTCATATTCAATATTTATTTTTTCGCCTACTCTGGTTTAGGATTTTCGGCTTCCTCCTTTTTACCTAGTGAATGTCGTCTTTATCAACCGTCGTGTAACATTGATAATAGTTATCCCTTTCTCCTCTTACTAACAGGAAACACAGTATTTAAAACCCGTAAGGACAAATGCATAGATATCCGCTCACTGCTTATAAGAAAGCAGCAGATTTTGAACACATGCCCGTTATTTTGATTGAAAGGATTGTTTACTGAAACGGTAGAAATCCTGTGTTACATAAGATCTTCAGTTGTTAACTCTGTGGAATTTCTTCAACAACTAATCTTTTTGCATGACACTACGACTACAATGACTATTAACACAAAAGGTGCACATATAATTTTTTTTCATAGCTATACTTTATAAATTCCAAAACGGCATCTGAAATAGCAAGGTTGCGTTTTTAAAAAAAATCGCCCTGCCATCTGTCCGCCCGCCACCTTGCATATAAAGAATTTATCAAGCAATAGAATGATGCGGACAGAGATCGTGGTTTCGTTGTCTTTTTATTTAATAATTAATCCAAAATCAAAAACAGGAAAGATGGTTCAAAAAAACATTATCACTATTTCTTGAACAGAAAAATGCAGGTCAGCTCCAATTTGATATAATTGGAACTATATGGCAAGCAAAAAAAGAATGGGATAAAAGACAACGAATTGAAATTGAAGAAATAATTATACCTGAAGATATTGTAAGAGCCTGAGGAATTAAAGAAACTAAAAACAGGAGGATTAAGTTTGGACCTACTTAACATAAATTAATAGAAACACAATAGTTGTTCCTATTTGGAAAGGCATTGGGAGTCAGAATTATTTTCTGTCCATCCGAGTCTTGGCCATAAAAAAATTACAAAGCAATAGAAATGTTGCGGGCAGGCTCCGTGGTCTGATGATCAATCAGGAAAAGAAGTCAATCATTGTCCCTTATTAATAACAGTGTTCATTACGGGTAAATTTATGCTCATTTAATACCTTAAACCAGAGTTGGGCTATATCAATGACCAATCAATGACCATGTGACTCTATTGTCTTTCCATTCTGGCCCAAATATTGAATACAAAACATATATGCAAAAGTCACAAGAAGTTTTAAAAAGAGAGTTTGTAAAGTTAGTAAGTGATACGCTGGCTTTATTAGGTGCGGAAAAATGGTTAGTTGATGATGTAAAAGCTACAGAAGAAAAACCTTTCTCAACTACGATCATTGACGAGATCAGAAGATATAACCGTGAGCGGGAAAATAAAGCAAAAGATGCTGCAGCCCTCTTAAATACTACATTCTGCGTCTGATTAAACAGTGTAATTGGTCGCAAGTATGTCGTAATGTGCATACGGCAGATAAATCATGCCGCCTTATTTCGGTTTGCTTTCTCTACAATTTCACCAAAGTATTCAGCTAACTTATCTATACCTGTTGATTTCCTATTAACATCAAAAGTCCATTTATCGTTAAACTGAAGCCTGCCCAGGAAATAATTATCGCAATCATGCAGATGCCAAAATGATGCTTCACCGTTCCTTGTTACTTTTGTAAAGTAACAATCACTATATGTTACTCCATTGTGTTTAAAACTTATTGGTATTGGATCCATGGATACAAAATAGAAAGCTCTTTGCTGGAAACCAAGGGGCTTTTGTCAAGTAATTTATCGTTGTATAATTTGTATTTACTGTAAAACTCGCTGTCCGCCCGAGGTCTTGCCATTGCTGGCGCTGTGAATTAAATCACGAAAACATGGTTTAATGATGTCTAATGCTTCTCCCATATAATGATTTTTCAAAATATCCTCACCAAACTCATTTCCTTTTCACGCCAGATTGTATGAACATGATTGCGTTTTGGCATGGTTCGAATATTCTGCCCAAGCGGAGTGTTGTCCATAAAGAAGCCTGCCTGTCTTTCTAAAGAATTCAAAGAGCATTTCTTTTTTTAATTATTATGGATTAATTTTCAAGTATCAATTACAGAAAAATGAAAAGCATAAGTCTCTATTTTATTTTATTTGTCATGCCATTCAATTTTAGGTGCGGCGAAGCTGGTTCTGCAAAAAAGGAAGCCCCAAAAAAAGAATTTGCAGAGATCAAATTTCAAAATGAAAGAATTGATATTGGTATTATAGACGGAAAATCAAATGCAAAAGTTGATTTCAAATTTTATAATACTGGAAATATTCCTCTTACCATAATTGAAGCAAGAGGTAATTGTCATTGTGTACAAGCAAAAGCGCCAGAAAAAGCGATTGAACCCGGCGACTCATCAGTCATAAGTGTTTCGTTCGATCCTGCCGGAGTCTCAACCCTATTTCAAAGGACGGTCATGATTCGATCGAATGCAACAAGAGATTCAGTCGAGCTTTATATTACAGGTGAAGTAAAACGGGATCCAAAAGAAGTAATTAAAAAATCACATTAGTTAGCATCTTGAGCCATCGATTCGTATAAAAGAATAATGAAAAACTAAAACCGCGATAAGGTCAGTCCGCCGTCTATCATGATCACCTGGCCTGTGGAGTAGGGAAAATTTCCAAGGGCTAATGCACTTACTGCTTTACCAACATCATCAGGATATCCCCAACGCTTCTGAACTGTTAAGCCTTCACCTATCAGCTTATCATATTTTTCTATTACACCAGCCGTCATGTCAGTATTGACCACACCGGGCCGAACTTCATAAACAGGAATATCAAACTCTCCTAATCTTACAGCAAATAATTGCGTTACCATACTAATACCTGCCTTGGAAACGCAATATTCTCCACGGTTGATATTGGCTGCTGTGGCAGAAACTGAAGAGACATTGATAATACAAGATGCAAATGAAGTGTCGGCTTTTTTCTGTTCGATCATCCAGTTGGCAACATGCTGTGAAAGGAAATAAGTGCTTTTAAGATTAGTGGCGATCAACCTGTCAAAACTTTCTTCTTCTGTTTGAAGTATGTCTTTTCTTTCTTTTGGTGCAACACCGGCATTATTTACGAGCACATGCAGTTTACCAAAATGTTTCTTAACCTGTTCAATTATTTTTTTCCGGGCAACTGTTAATGAAACATCACCCTGGCTATATAATACATCAGCTCCTGTATCACGCAGTTCTTGCAAAGCGTCAACAATGGTTTTTTCTTCCCTTACTCCATTCACTGCAAGGTCAAAACCATTTTGAGCAAGATGTTTTGCAATACCAAAACCAATGCCCCTGCTCCCACCCGTGATCAACGCTACTCTTTTCATAATGATTTTTAAAATTTACTTCTATAAGTTTTGGAACCACATAGAACATAGGGCACAGTAGAAAACACATAGCCTATGTGCAACCTATGTGTCTAGGTGCCTATCTGGTTCAAACTAAAGTTCGGGAATATCAACCCAACAACGTTTGCTCCAGCTTTCTATTCCTTTTTCTGCCAACTGTACACCTTTCGCACCATCACGAAGATCCCATGGAAAAGGTTCATCTTTTACAACATGTTTCAAAAACAATTCCCATTGCACCTTGAAAGCATTGTCATAAGTTTCCTGCTCTCCCACTTTTGTCCATCCATCAAAAAAATTAATGGGTTGAGGAACGTCAGGATTCCAAACTGGACGCGGTGTATTCTCATAGCTTTGAGCATAACATTCCCGCAAGCCTGCCACGGCTGATCCTTTGGTTCCATCTACCTGCAATGTAAGAAGATCATCACGTCTTACTCTTACCGTCCAGGATGAATTGAAATGAGCTATGACACCATCTTCTAACTGAAATGTTGCATAGGCTGCATCATCAGCAGTGCATTCATATTCCTTTCCCTGCTCATCAACTCTTTTCGGAATATGTGTTGTACCCAAACAGGAGACAGCTTTTACTTTTCCAAAAACATTATCGAGTACATAACGCCAATGGCAAAGCATATCAACAATAATTCCTCCATCATCTTCTTTCCGATAATTCCATGAAGGACGTTGAGCCGGAATTGTATACCCTTCAAAAACCCAATAGCCGAATTCACCTCTTACAGAAAGTATTTTGCCAAAGAAACCCTGTTGAATAAGCTTTTTCAATTTTAGTATACCGGGTAACCAAAGTTTATCTTGCACCACACCGTTTTTTAACCTGGCATCTTTACATAAGTTATAAAGTTCCATCGCAGTTTTGGTATCTGTTGCTACGGGCTTTTCACAATAAATATGTTTGCCTGCTTTCACAGCTTGTTTAACACTATCTGCTCTTCTTCCCGTTACTTGTGCATCGAAATAAATTATATTGTTTTTATCAGCGAGTGCTTCATCCAAATCTGTTGTCTTCTTTTTTACGCCGGATAATTCACAGAGTTTTTCCAACTTAGAAATATTTCGGCCTACAAGTATTGGGTCGGGCATAATAGTTTCTTCAGTATTGATCTTCACTCCACCTTGTTTGATGATCGCTGCAATGGATCGTAACAAGTGCTGGTTTGTTCCCATGCGCCCAGTTACGCCATTCATGATGATACCTATTTTATGCTGTTTCATGTGTTTGTTTAAAATTTTGAACCACATAGGCACATAGAAACATAGGGTTTAACATAGAATTCTATGTGTTTCTTTCTACTGTGTACTATGTGCCTATGTGGTTCCATTACTTACGGTCTTATGAATTTTCTTTATAGGTTTTAATTATTCTTTTCAAAAACTGGGACTGATCCTGTTGCCAGTATTTATTGGAAAAAATTTCTACTTCATAAAATCCATTGAATCCTGTTGCCTCCACCCATGATCTTATTTTATTGACAGGAATACATCCATCACCCATTAAACCACGATCAAGCAATATATCGACCGTTGGAGAATTCCAATCACAAATATGAAAAGCTAATAAATGATCTTTTTCTCCGCAACGTTTTATTTCCTGTTCCAAAGATGGATCCCACCAAAGATGATATACATCTACAGCAACACCAACATAAGGTGAATTTATTTGTTCTGCCATATCATTTGCCTGTGCTAAGGTATTAATCGCGGAACGTGTATCTGCATACATAGGATGCAATGGTTCAATAGCCAGTTTTATTTTGGCAACTACTGCTTGCGGTAGAATTGTTTGAATGCCCTCTTGTATTTGCTTTCTTGAGTCTTCGAGTGACTGAGTTGGATCAGCACCGCAAACGAGAACAATTAATGATGTTCCTAATTCAGCAGCTTCTTCAATTGCTATCAAATTATCCTCAATCGCCAGTTTCCTTTTTTCTTTTTCTTTATTAGGAAAAAAGCCTCCCCGGCAAAGCGATACTATGTTCAATCCATGATCACGCAATAGTTGACCTGTTTGTTTGATATTCCGATCTGCCAATGCATCTCTCCAAACAGTTATTCCTTTTACGCCTTCTCCTGAATAATTTTTTGCAGCATCTTCAATGTCCCATGGTTTGGTTGTGATAGTATGAATACACAACTGTGAAAGATCAGTTAGTTGTTTGGCGCCCATTAAATGCAATTGAAGAATGTATAATATTTTTCACTATTAATAATTCGTTGCAGGTAGAGACTAGCCTCACGAATATGATAATCTCCCCACATGCTTGATTCACCATTTGGAATTTTACTTTTTTCAGGAATATGATCCCATCCATTCGGCCGATGATAGATGGAATGCAATATCATTCCCTGGTGAGCATCATTGGTACTCAAATAAGGTTCGTCCAATAAAGTATTCACTACAGAAAGACCAGCCTGCCAGTAACGATCCCCGTTCTTATCATCCCCTTTATTTTGTAAATATTTTCCCAATCGCAACAAACCCTGCGCACCGATCGCAGCTGCAGAACTATCAACCGGTTCATAAGAATTAAATGGGTCAGCAGCTTTATTTAAGAAATCACCCATTTTAGAAAGTTCTGGAGCACCGGTATCCCAATAGGGAATTCCATCGGTGCAGGAGTTCTCGATATAAAAATCACAGGTAGCTTTCGCAGCTTTCAGCATGAGCGATTCTATATTATCTTTTCCTCCATCCCGATAACTATCGGGATCAAGAGTTGTTTCATTGACTGTATCAAACCATTCCAGCTCTTCAGCAAAACCACACATGGCCCAGGCAAGTCCTCTTGTCCAGGTTGTAAATCCTGAAAAACCTTGTTGTGAATTAGGACAACGGAAATTTCCATCTTTCGCATTAAAAATACTTTCATGTGCGGTGCGACCCCAAACATCATAACTATCACGTCCTTCACCATAGAACACCGAATAGTTTGCTGTCGCTTTCAAATGTTGGATAGTACGTTCCAGCAGATCTATTTTTACATCACCTTCTCCCTGGAAAACATGACCAAGGCAATGACTGACCACTAATGCACGACAGGAACGAATTGTATCCACAAATAAAGAATGCGGGCCATTGAAAGAATGTATGAACCCTCCATTCTTAATTATTGTCCATCGGCTGGCTTGCACGGCACCGGAAATCTTCAATGCTAATTCATAAAAATCTTTTTCCCATTCATTGAAAGGAATCTTATTTTCTTTTATTAACCGGAGCAAATTGCCATAAGTGCTTATATTATTAAATCCATGATCATGCACACCCATATGACTGACATGGGGGGCCATTTTTTCTACTGTCTTTTTTCTGCCTGTTTCCAAGAAAGATTTTTCTCCAGTTGCATCATACTGAAGAATAGAAGAACCGTATTGAAATCCCTGCGTCCATTCCGTCCACCCCCTTGTTGAATATTTTCCATTTATAGTGAATACAGGTGACCCCTTGCTTTCATCATAATGTGTTTCGATCAGTTTAATTTTTTTAGCAGAAAGTTCCCAGAACCTTGTGAGTTTGTTTTTAAGATCAGATGCTTTTAATTTATCATCAATTCGAATCATGATTGTAAATATAAATTATTCCGTTATAGAAATATTGAACCACATAGGCACATAGATACATAAGGTTTTCACATAGTTTTTATTCTTCGGGTAGTAAAGAAAACAAGTTATTTACAAGAGTTTTCTGTCCTTCTTTAAAAATATTCACACAATGAAAATTTATAAGAATGCCTTTAGGCTTCTGCAACATTTGCGTGTAAGAGAGCAAAACTGCGTCATGAATTGGTAAAAGACTTTCTTGTGCTTTCAGTTCTACACAAAGTATATCTTCTACCAGGACATCTAACCTCAATTCAGTATCAAGATGCAGCCCTTTATAATCTAATGGAACCCAAAGCTGACTTTTGAACGTTATTTTTTTTATTTCCAATTCCTTCAAAAAACATTTTTCATAAACACTTTCCAGTAAACCCGGACCAAGATGTTTATGTACTTCTATAGCACATCCAATTACTTTATAAGTAAGTTCATTTAAATACTCTTTTGTAATTCTCATTACCTATGTGTTAATCTATGTGCCTATGATTCTATGTGGTTCAAAAACCAATATAATAACTGTTAAGTTCATTGTATGTCTGTTTTTTTAGGAAGCATAACTATTGCAATGATACCTATAACGGCAAGTATGATCAGGACCGCAAATCCATTAGCGTAATTTTCACTGCTATCACGGAGCTTTGCTACCAGCATGGGGGAAAATGCTTCAGCCAAGCCATCTGCTGTTAATACAAGTCCCATTACCCGCCCCATTATCCTTACTCCAAAAAGTTCTGCAGCCATTAAAGGAATGATCATATAATCGCCTCCCAAGCCCATTCCGAAAATGAAAGCAAATAAATAAATAATACCTGGAGTGGATGAAAAATAAAGAAGCGGTATTGACCCTGCAACAAGTAAATAGATCAGGATCATCACATATTTTTTTGGAAACTTATCTGCCAGCCAGCCCATTGCCACACGACCGATAATGCTTGAAAGAAGAACCAATGAAATAATATTTGCTGATTGTCCCTGTGAATATTTTAGATCAAGGCTGAAAAAAAGTTTGAGGTTCTGGCTCGTCCCCGCCACCGCACCTATAGAACACATACTGCCGATCATCAGCAAATAGAACTGCCATCCCTTTACTATTTTATTAAGAGGAATTGTTGGTTCTTCTTTAATAGTTTCTATTGATTGCTTTTCCGGGTTTTCTTTTACTATCCACGCCATTGGAAAAGAAATGATAACCATCAATATTCCTAAAAGCATCAAGGCCTGGTGCCAACCAAATTGTATGTTGAGCCATTTTGCTATTTGCGGAACCAGCATACCACCAACACCTATACCGAGGTAAGCAAAGCCCATCGCTTTACCTCTTGTCTTGCTGAACCATCGTGCAGTTAAAACCTGGTTGGGTAACGGTCCCGCACACATATATCCCAATGCACTGAATGTATAGAACAAATAAAATTGCCAGAGTGTCGTGACCGTACTTAAACCAACCAGGGCAATTCCTCCCATTAAAATACCTGCTAGCATTAACCTTCGTGGACCAAAACGATCAATAAACCATCCTGCAAAAAAACCTAACAAGCCAACAGTAACTTTTGCAAAAGCATTTCCCGAAGTAACAGTAGCCCTTGACCATCCATGATCTTTAACCCAAAAATCATAAAAGAAAGGAAGACCATAAACCATGATACCAACAATGGAGAAGAGGCTAAGAAAGCCGGTGGCAGCTACTTTTAATTGTCCAGAGCTTAGTTTATTGGCTTGCATTAATCGCTAATAATAGGTGAATATACAAATCAAATATTTTCAACCATGCTCATTAACGATTTAATAAAATGAAAAAGCTCTTAGACGCTCAACTTCTTATGGTAATCATTTGTTAGATCCCTGATCATTGTGTGAATATGGTCACTGTCGGCATATATCATATCATGATTTGACAAAGATCATTTGATAATCAAATTATAGGAACCAACTTACATTATTAATGCCAAACGAATAAAATGAATAAAATAAAGCTTAGTACAAATTTTACTGTATTCCTGCTTTTTTTTGGTGTTGCTGCGTTGCAAGCTTTTCAAACCAGCAATTGGCCTATGGTCCTTTTCTGGCTACCTATTGGTTTTGTATTTCTTCTCGCAGATAATCTTAAAAAAGCGAAATAGACTTTTCCGACCCTGATCCAAACAGCTTAACGACTGACAAATTCATAGATCAGCTTCGATACCTTTGCCATTGCTTTTATAGCAGCCTTTTCATCTTTTAAGTTTTTTGACAGCAATACCAAAACATATTTTTTTCCATTGGGTAAAAAAATGATCCCGGTATCATGATGCACACCGGTTATAAAACCTGTTTTATGTGCCACCTTCACAGCGGCCGGTAATTCCGCAGGAATAATATCATTGAATTTCTGATCGAGCAGAATATCGATCATTGCCTTCGAGGCAGCAGGGTTTACCGTTTTACCTTTAGCCATTTTTTCAAACAGCGTCATTAATCCATGTGCGGTAATTGTATTGTTCAATCCCCTGGCAAATGCTTTCCCATCCTCCACTCCTCTCAGCACATGAATATCTTTTGCACCCAATTGTTGCATGGTAGCAGAAACATTTTTTGCATCCACCAATTCAATGATCAGATTGGTAGCGAAATTACTGCTGACAATGATCATTTGATACAGAAGGAAGCTGATGGTTCGTTTCTCCCCAATATGTTTGTATAATTCCGTTTCGCTATCATCGGTTGAATCGAGACTAAAAAGACTACCATCTACAATACTCTTAAATTCATTTTTTATGATCAGCGAATCAGAAAGAGAAAATTTTCCTTCTTCCGCTTGTTTATATACTTCCACTAACACCGGTGTTTTCATGGTGCTGGCAGCATGAAATGTTACGGTATCATTTATCAATAATTCTTTACCTGTTGACAGATCTTTAAATGCGACTGCAAAAATTCCCTCCTGCTTTGAAAGCTCCTGGTGAATGTTTTCTTTTAGTGACCGCATAGCATTTTTTTGTTCAGCACAAGATGACAAAATAAAAGGTATAAGAAATAATGTTGCTGTTAAATATATACATCGTGGAAAAGAAAAAAGACATTTTATCATAATGTGATTTGACACTAAGATAAGGCAGAACTTTAATAGCCTTTTATAACCATTTTCAACCTGCCAACCCCTTAGGAAATGAAAATTCCCGCACATTCAATAATTTTATTTTTATTGATCCATTCAACACTAATAACATGAAAAAATTACTCCTTCTTTTTTTGATGATAAAAATCACCCCGTTGATGCGCAGAATGCAAAGACCCCAACACTTAAAACTATTTTACTGGAACAACTACACAGTACACCTGATGTGAAAGACTGGTTTGTGCCGGTGAATATTGCATTGGAAGGGTTGACACCTGAACAGGCAAAATGGAAAGATGGAAGTGGCAATCATTCTATTGGTCAGCTCGCCAGTCATCTTATATTCTGGAACCTGCAACAATTAAACAAGTTTAAAAATCTGCCTCAAGCAGTTTTTGACGGTAACAATGATGAAACCTTCAACAGTTTTGATAAAAATAACTGGAAAGCCACCGTACAAAAACTTGATAGTGTTTTAACCGCTATTGAAAAAGCAGTAGAGACAGCGGATGATGCCAAACTTCAATCATGGTATTCAACCCTCGCACATATTAACACTCATAACGCTTATCATACCGGGCAGATGATCTTTATCCGCAAGCTCCAGGGGTCATGGGACCCGGAGAAGGGTGTAAAATAAGTTATGCCCTTTACATCTTAAAAGTAAAAAGGAGATATTTGTTTCAGGAATGAGATACCAGGTATACGTTATCGAGTTATCAAAACGAGTGTTCACTGAAAGCACCAGGTTCAGAGAGGCTAATCCGCAATTTAATGGAGTGCTTCAATGTCTTTATGTAGGTATGACCAGTAAAACCCCGGCGGAAAGATTCAAGCAACATAAAACCGGGTACATAAATAAGAAAGGCTACAAGCTATCTGCCAATATTGTGCAGAAATACGGTTCTTATTTACGGCCTAGTCTTTACGACCATATAAATGAGAAGCCAATGACCAGGCAGCAAGCTTTGATGATGGAGAAAAAACTTGCTTTGCATTTAAGGAGGCAAGGCTATGCGGTTTGGTTCAACTGACAAATTATTTTCAGTTAGTCCTGTCTCTTGACCTTAAAGAAATTGCAAAACAAGAAGTCCCGATCCTGATAGCTATCAAGAGATATGAGCACACTCGGCTAATTTGTTACTTAATATTTCCTAAATTCATACTGAAAATTTTATCATGAGATACATTTTAATAATTCTCTGTTTGTGTACTACAATACAACTGTTTTCCCAATACAAAAAAGACAGCACAGAGATCATGCAACTGCTTAAGGCCGACTATAAAACATTGGTCACAAATGATGTTAAAACACATCGGGCAAATTGTACAGACGATTACCTGCTGATCGAAGACGGTGAAATATGGAATATGGAAAAGGAGGCGGCTTATTATAAGCAAAATGAGAAACGGGTTATTGTGCGTGAAGATCATTTTGATCTCAACTACATGAAAATATTGGACAATACTGCTTATGTCGTTTATAAACTTCGATCAGATATTACAGAGAATAGCAAGCTCATTCAGAAAAACTGGAACGAGAGTGTGATCTTTCGAAAAGTAGATGGCAAATGGAGAATTGCCCTGATTCATAGCACAAAAAATGATACTATACAATCAAACCCAATAAACGGCAGTTGGAAACCTGTCAGGGAGGAGTTTGGTGGTTCAGAACTTCCGCCCGCATCATTTGAAAAACAAAAATTAACTATCATCGACAGCAATTATACATTCATAGCCGAAAGTGTTGACAAGGGCATAGCCAGGTATAAGGATGGTAAAATGGATATCTATGGCAAGGATGGAGTGAATAGCGGAAAACATATTACAGCCATCTATAAATTCGAAAATGACCTATTGATAATATGTTATAATTTATCCGGCGATAAATATCCAGAAGCTTTTGAGACCAAAGGCAATCCAACCTACTTTCTTACAACATTCAAAAAAGAATAATTTTCTTATTGAGGTGGATGGTTGAAAATATCAACCACGCATTTCCAACTTCCATCTATTTCTTTTCTCCAAATACTATAGCCTCTCCCGGCATTGAAATTTTAATTCCTCCTAAATAACCCGGGCAACCGGCTGCATCTACTTACAAATGTTAAATCCACGTCAAGCGAATTAAGATCTTCTTTTACCGTCCCACTGGGATGCGTCACTTAAAAGCTATTCCTTATCTTTAACGTAAATCAAAAAACCAATTATGAAAATTACATTATCGCTTCTTTGCCTATTTTTTATCTTATCCTGTGGACAAGATAAAGCGACAGATAAAACAACCGAAAACACAACTGAGCAGGCTCCTGCTACAAGTACAGAACCGCAATCCCTCCCACCGCTGACCTATCCCGCCCTTTATAGTAATTGGGAAATTGGAAAAAGAGAGAACATAAATACTGTATTAAGCCTGTATAAGGCCTGGGATGAATCATCTGTTGACAATATAAAAAACATATTTGCAGATAGCGTCACTTTGGACTTGCCTGGGGGAAAAAGAGTAACATCATCCCGCGATAACATAACCGACATACTTGTAAAATATCGAAGCGCTTATAAAACAACGGCTAACCAGGTAATATCCATCTACCCATTACTAAATAAAGAAACAAATGATGAATGGGTAGCTGCCCTTTTATATAACAAATGGACGTATAAGGATAACGTAAGAGATTCTTCGTTATACCAGGATCTTTGGAAATTACAAAATGGGAAAATATATTATATGCTTAGCCTTGAGCAAACCCCTTCCCGTACAAATATAAAGCGCCTTGAGAAATTGTCTAAAGACATTAAATAAAAATCAATAAACCCCGCCTGCGGCTGATAGGGTTTTCCTGTGTTTGTAATTTAGAGCAAGCCTTTAAAATTTACGGGTCGAGATTTATTATAAAGGAATTGGTGCAAGCACTGTTTTCTCCCATGCACTGAATTTGTTTTTCAATAGCATGAAGGTTTCAGGAAATTTTTCTTTTAAATTATTTTTTTCAGAAGGATCAACAGAAAGATCAAAGAGATATTCTTCTCCTTTCTCATCACGTAGCCATTTCCACTTGCCATCAAGAACAGCACTATGCTGTCTTCGTTGAAAAATTCTCCAGTACAATGTTCTTTTCACTTCACTTTTTTTTCCTGTTAATACCGGCATCAGGTCCATTCCATCCATGGGAAAATTTTTATCGGCTTTAGCTTTTGCAAGAGCAAGTATTGTCACTGTCCAGTCCATTGTTGTCGCCACCTGTGTGGTCACAGAATTTTCTTTGAGCTTTCCATTCCATCTTATAAATGCCGGCTCGCGGATCCCGCCTTCCCACAAATTCATTTTTCCGCTTTTATAGATCCCGTTGTCAGAATATCTTTCACCACCATTATCACTTGTAAAAATGATTACCGTATTATTGGACAAATGAAGATCGTCGATCGTTTTTACAATATTACCAACTGCATCGTCAAGACTTTTCATCATTGCAGCATAAACCTGGGGCGAACCACCTCTGGTCCATACAGTATCAATGTAAGGTTTATCTCCGGGTGCCTGCCAGGGCCAATGAGGTGCGTTAAACATCAGCGCAAGGAAGAAAGGCTTTTGGTGTTTTTGTTTTATGATCTCAATAGCTTTTTCACCGAAAAGATCCGTGCTATAACCATTTCTCTCTATCGGTTTATCATTTTCATAAAAGTCAGGCTCACCTTTAAGTGCAGTATGTGAAACATAATCTGTTGCGCCAGCTTTAAACCCAAAAAAATAATCAAAACCATTTTTATTTGGTGCAAACTCAGGTTTGTACCCCAGGTGCCATTTGCCAACAAGATAAGTTTCATATCCTGCTTTTTTCATTAGATATGCTATTGAAGGAGTTTGAGAGGATAACCCCACCAGGCTGTCTTTGGTTCCTTCAGCGATAGGTTCGAACAAACCAGCTGTGAGACGTGCGGGATATCTGCCTGTAAAAAAAGCAGCTCTTGTTGGTGTACATACAGGTGCTGCTGCATATGCATTCATAAACTTTATTCCTTGTGCACATAATTTATCAAGATTAGGCGTCTGATAATTTTTTCTTCCATAACAACTAAGATCTGCATAACCAAGATCATCTGCCATTATATAAATAATATTTGGCCGGGTATCTTTTTGTGCTGATAATGCTTGAAAAAATAAAAGAAAAAATAAAAGAAAGATGTTCCGACACATACAAAGTAATTTCTAAGAAAGTTAAGCAATTCCAGGTTTACTTTTGTACTACTATTGGTGTCTCGTTCTCCGTAATGTTTAACAAACAAAAATTAATAGTCGTGGCCCGAATAATGAGTTTTTCTCATCGTATGTAGTATAAAAAAAGTCCCGCAAAAAGCAGGACTTACAAGGAGAAAATTTTGATCACATTTCCATATCATTACCACCGGCATTTGCGAGTGCATTTTTAATGATCGCTCTTTTAATAACTCTTCTTAAAATTGCTTTCTTAAGAACCCTTCTTTTAACTGCTTTTTTTGCAACTGCTCTTTTAACAGCTTTTCTTTTAACTGCCTTTCTTACGACCGCTCTTTTAACTGCTTTTCTTCTTACAGCTTTTCTTGCTACTGCTCTTTTAACAGCTTTTCTTTTGACAGCTTTTTTAACAGCTCGTCTCTTCAAAGCTTTTCTTGCAACCGCTTTTTTAACGGCTCTTCTTCTTACTGTTGCCATGTTTTTTTTGTTTAATGGTTAATTAATAAGCAAACGTGTAATCCAAGTTAGGGTATTTTATCCGTGCCATCAAAATTTTATATGCAGAAACAACAATTATACATGTGCAGATCATACAGAGATCTTCATTAGCAAGATGTCTTTGCAATAAAATATCTATAGAAAAGAAGAAATGAAATTGGCAGAACAGCACTTTACCATATTCAATAATTAGTGTCAATAATCATTGTGCTGTCCTGATAACTTATCGATCGGGACAGCACAACATTTGAAATTTATACTTACGATTTTATTTAAACCAACAAAGGCATTACTTTATTAAAGTGATTTCAAATACTGTTCAAGATCATGTTTCTCGGAGGCTGTTAAGTTTAATGAGAAGTGATTATTGTAATGATTTATAACATCACTCAGTGTCGCAAAACGACCGTCATGAAAAAACCCTCCTTTTGTCCTTGTAAACAATCCTCCCAATGGTGTAGTCCGGTATTTGCCTGTTGGAGATCGCATAGCGTCAAAATCATCAATACCCATTTCTTCAGCTGTATGAAGTTTATTATCGGCTAATATTGGCAATGCATGACAGGTTGCGCATTTTGCCTTTGTTAAAAAAATCGCTTTTCCACGAGCCGCTGCCGGAATATTATAACTACCAGCTGGTGGTTGTGGTGCATCTATTGAGTGTTGATATTCTCTTAATGCTGGCAACTTCGAAGTTATCAGATCAGGATTGTTCGTGACGTTGTAAAAACCGTTTTCGACAGCAATTGCATATTTGATCGGATCATTTAAGCGAGGATCTGAAAAATTGCCTTTGCCATGCATTTCAAGGTTCGCAACAAATGCATTCCAATAACTAATATCACCCCATCCCGTATAAGTTGTAAGATCAATTTTCTTTAAACCAAAGGCGCCAGGTATTAAATTGGCTGCAACTTTTCCGTCAGGACGAAAAGCTTTTCCATCCATAAAAAGTATAGCTGAAAATTTTCCAGGCCCCCACAGATCAAGAACATTTCTCAGGGTTGACTCATCTACATGTAACAGGTTAGCTATTGGTAGCGCATTATCGGTCAAAGAAATAATGCCACCCACATTCAGGTCCCTATTCGGCCATCCATCCAATCGCTTTCCTATTCCATTAGTGAATGAATTATCAACAGTAGAATGACAGACAGCACAAGTAATGCCGACGGATTGTAATACGTCTGCACTGTTAAAATTTCCTTTTACACCAACTACTGCATTTAATTTTAAAAGTGCCAATGTGGTAGCAGGATCATTTAAATTAATCGATCCGGAAATAATTCCTTCACGTACCGTTGCCGGCAATGCATCAATATCTACTTTTAATCCGACTGCCAATGCCGTTGCGGGGCTAACTCCTGGCCCAAAGCCGCCATTATTCATTCCTGCTATTGCTTTATCGATATGTAGTAATCCGCTCCAAAAATCCTCGTCACCAAAAGTATCAAAGCGAAATATTTCTTTACCCTGTTCAATCAACGATTTCCTTTTTTCTATCCCTGATTGTTCTTCAGTCTTTGCTTGTTCATCTGCTTTTTCAAAAGTTTTAGAGCATTGAATGAATATTACAATTGCCGACATTGCAGCAATGGCAATTATTTTTTTACTGTGTCTCATAAAAAACCGGTTTAAAATTCTTTTTGTGAACGACCCACTTATTTTCAGAATTAGAGTATGGAGAACTGCAAAAGGATACAAATATTCTCCGATTATTTTCAACTTTAAACCGACAGATATTATCATTCAAACTCTACTTAACAAGAATTCCAGTATCATTTGGGGAAAAATATGGACATGTTGTTATAATAACAACGATGTGCATTAGAAGATAGATACCAGAGTTCTACAGGATTCAATTAAATTTGTTTATATAATTATTCTAAGATTTTGAGGCGGACAATCTTGATATCGCTATGCACTATGTGTTTCTTCTTTGTTTTCACTTCCTGTAAACAAAGCCAGGAGAAAAAAGAGTTATGGGCTCCGGTCATCGATTTCTTTTCCCCTGACATGTCCTTTTATCCCGACATTAAAAAATTCCCATTCCCGGATTCTTTACGATTCGTATCATTGGAAAGTTTTTTCTCAAATAAAGATAAAAAACCAATACTCACTGACTCCACTATCATATTCTTTGATAATTACTGGGAAAATGGTCAAAAATCTTGTTGTAAAAAAGATACATTACAAGTATTTACCGACACTATAAAAGGCAAAAAATATTTGTTTGTAATAGGAGAATATTTATCACTTCTACAAAGTGATAATAACATTGATACTAAGTTGAGAAGAAGAAACCCCCCGGGTTCAATTCCCTTGTGGGGTATCCAATTAAACGTTCCCTATCCTATTGAAAAGTTCAAAGATGAGTATGAAAAACTCGGAGCCAAATATGTAGAAATAGATCCAAGGAACGATGAAGTTTCCAGGCAAAAATGGAAGGAGAATGACTCGATACTGGTTGAAACCATCCAGTTCAATAATTCAACTGACAGAATTATTACAGCGGTTCAGAAAGACATGACTGAAAAAGAAATGGACTCAATTATTGAGCAACTGAAAAATAATTTCCCAACCATAACATACGAAGAAGCGCTTCAAAAAGACGACGACGGGAAACCGATTAAAGTTATCAGGATGAATTTCCACGGAATGTCGATCTCCTTTAAACAGAACGGGAAAAACGTATATTCTTTTAGTATAACAGATTATTATGAAACATTAAATCTTATATTAAATAACGCCGGGATTGGTTATGTTTTCAGGGATGACGTAAAATTTTACTAAGAAGACCTCAAGTAGTTGTTTAACTCCGGGTTTAAAATAATCTCTCTTTTATTTTTCTTAATTTTATTAATTGAAGGTGGCTAATTTTTAACCTGCAAATAATGGAGTTCATAGATTACTACAAGGCGCTGGGAGTTGATAAAAATGCAACACAGGAAGATATTAAGAAGGCCTATCGCAAGCTCGCAAGAAAACATCATCCCGATCTTAACCCAAATGACAAGGAAGCTCACAAAAAATTCCAGCAACTCAATGAGGCCAATGAAGTATTGAGTGATCCTGAAAAGAGAAAAAAATATGACCAGTATGGAAAAGACTGGCAGCATGCTGAACATTTTGAGCAGGCAAGGCAATCACAACAACGTCGTCCAGGCAAAGAAAATTTTTCCGGTGATTTTAGCGAAGGCGAGTTTTCTGATTTTTTTGCGTCCATGTTTGGCGACATGGGAGGCGGTGGATTCCGGCAACGACAAACAAAATTTCGTGGTGAAGATTATCATGCTGAGCTGCAATTGAATCTTAGTGATATTTACAAAACTCAACAGCAGGTGCTGACGGTTAACAACAAAAGCATTCGAATTACCATTCCAGCGGGGGTTGAAAACGGTCAGAAGATAAAGATAAAAGGACATGGCGGTCCGGGTATTAATGGCGGTCCAAATGGAGACCTGTTTATCAGTTTCCATATTATTAATAATACAAAATTCAGAAGGGATGGAAATGATCTTCACACTATTGTTGATCTTGATTTGTACACCGCTGTGCTTGGTGGAGAGATCATTATTGATACGCTTGATGGAAAAGTAAAACTAAAAGTAAACCCAGAAACACAAAACGGAAGTAAGATAAAATTAAAAGGAAAAGGATTTCCCATATATAAAAAGGAAGGTGAATTTGGTGATCTTGTTATTACATTTCAATTAAAAATCCCAACAAACCTGACCGATAAACAAAAAGAACTCTTTGAGCAATTATCAAAATCATCATCTTAAAAAATAATTGAAATGGGATCTGAAGACATGATAGTTCTTGATGAGTTTTGTACCAGTCACCAGATTGAGGTGTCATTCGTCCAGTCGCTTAAAGAGCATGGGTTAATAGAAACTATTATTGTAAATGAGACGTTGTTCATACAGGGAAATGAATTGGCAAAGCTGGAACAGATCATACGCCTTCAACAGGAATTGAATATAAATTCGGAGGGTGTTGATGCTATTATTAATTTACTTAAGCGGATTGAAAAAATGCAAAATGAGATTACAGATCTTAGAAATAAGCTAGATTTTTATGAAGATAATCAATGGAACAATATAATAAAATGAACATCATACCAATCATTAGATGCAAAGACATTGATAAATCAATAATATTTTATACACAAGTCTTGGATTTTGAAGTATTAAATCCTGACGAAGAGTTTCCCTATAGATTACTTAAAAGAGAAGGTGCCAGGTTGGATATTTCAAGTCTTGATGGAGGAATTGATTCATGTGTATATATAGAAGTTGAAAATGCAGACAATCTTTTTAAAAAATTTGCGCAAAGAGGTCTAGTCATTTCAGATGATAAATCGGGAGTACATGGCGGTCCAATTGACCAAACCTGGGGTATGAGAGAATTTTATGTAGACGATCCTGATCACAATACATTAAGATTTGGCCAGGAAATTAAGGGGTAAATGTTTTTTCACTGGTGAATATGAAAAAAAACTCAATTGCACTACTGATCTTTGGAGAACCCGGTTCAACAAGGAATGCACTTACAGAAGAAAAGTATAAAAAGCTAGCAGCTCATTTTATTGACAAGGGGTTTGAGGTGGATTCCGTTTTATATCATGATTCCGTTTCCGGCAAACTTGCCAAAGAGCTTTTAACGTATAATGCGATCCTAGTTTGGGTCAACCCTATCGAACAGCAGGGTAATAGAAAAATTCTTGATGCTTTGTTAACACAACTTTCTTTCGATGGTTGTTTTGTTTCTGCACATCCCGGTACGATATTAAAATTAGGAACTAAAGAAATTTTATACAAGGTTAGAGACACAGAATTCGGCGGCGATGTTAACCTTTATAATTCATTCGAAGAATTTAAAAAGCATTTTTTGAAAGAGGAAACAGGAGTAAGAATATTGAAACAGTACCGCGGCAATGGCGGAGACGGTGTTTATAAAGTTGATATTACTAACCTAAGGAATAACAAAGCCATAGTAACACATGCAAAAGATGGAAATGAAGAAATACCGATGACCTTAGATGCTCTCTTTTTGCACTTTAAATCTTATTTTAATAACGGTGCTATGCTTATCGACCAAAAATGGAATCCAAACATTATTAATGGCATGGTAAGATGCTATTTGTCTGGCTCACGAGTTACTGGTTTTGGATACCAGGAAATAAATGCACTATATCCTATAATAAACGGGATCTATAAAAACCCAAGTCAACGTTTTTATTATACCGAAGACTGCGGATTGTTTAGAGACCTAAAAGAAATCATGGAAAAAAATTGGGTGCCACATCTGCAAAAACTCACTGGTCTTCATAATGAAGAACTACCGGTAATTTGGGATGCCGATTTTTTTATCAATAAGATCAACAATGAAAATACATCCGGGAAGTATTCACTCTGTGAAATAAATGCAAGCTGTGTTTCTCCTTTCCCTGAAAGCTCAATTCCCTATATCGTGGATACAGTAAAAAAAAGAATTAAAGTTTAAATAGTGTATGGGAAGTAGAGTAACTTTTGCCTAAATGGTCAGTCAAAGCATAACCCAGGCAAGTTTATATTTACCAGGAATAAAAAATGTCTGGTAAATTCTCCTACTCAATTAGAGTCCTGTTTTACTCATGATCAGGACATATTGAATCATATCCTCTTCTTTTCTTTTTTCGCACAAACTAATTTCAGTCTTAAATAAAAAATTATTTGGCGCTCAAATCATTCCCAAATGATAAAGCGCAAAAACCATTAACTACTAAAAAAACAATTTATGAAAAGCAACAGTGTTGACAACAATGATCGCCGACAATTTCTTGGAAAGATCGCAAGCGGTGTCGCAGCAATTAGTCTATCTTCTGTTATTTCTCCCTTGTCTGGATTTGCCGAAACCAATTTTTCAAATGGTTCCGGAAATCCTGATGAATGGTTTAATCAGATAAAAGGCAAACATCGCATAGTGTTCGACGTTCCTCACCCTAACGAAATTTTCCCTTTTGCCTGGCCAAGAATATTTCTGGCAACGAATGCAGCCACGGGTACAGCAGAAAAGGATTGCAGCATAGTTGTCGTATTACGTCACACGGCCATTCCTTATGCAATGGAAGATCGTTTGTGGTCGAAATACAATTTTGGCGAAACATTTAAAGCCGATGATCCCAAAACCAAAAAACCTTCAATTCGCAATCCCTTCTGGAAACCCAAACAGGGTGATTTTAATATTCCCGGAGTTGGTGTAGTACCCATTGGCATTAATGAACTACAGGATAGCGGTGTTTTGTTTTGTGTATGCGATATGGCTTTAACCGTGTATAGCGGTTTTGTTGCGCAGTCTTTGAATCTCGACCCCAAGGAAGTAAAAAAAGATTGGGTAAGCGGATTACTTCCCGGCGTACAGGTAGTGCCTGCAGGTATATGGGCCATCAATCGTGCACAAGAACATGGTTGTTCATACTGCTTTGCCGGATAATCCGAACTCCCCCGTTCAACGGCACCAATTGTGTTTCGCAGATAAAAAATAAATTCATTGTCCTGAGTTATTGTCTCAGGACATTTTTTTTCTCAACCCGGGCTCATCCAAAATGCTATCTATCTACTGGCAAGTTTCCTGAAAATGATTGAAACTTGTTCAACTCATCCACTTATCTAAAAAAATTTCTATATTTAGTTACCCTATCTACTAATTCCACCAACATTTCTTTTAACACGAACTAAAACCAACTGCAATGGAAAGTACTCAAACTATCCCCTATCGGGGCATCAGCCTTTTTTTTATTTTCATCTTAGCTCTTATAACATGGGGCTTTTATAAAACGTATATTATTTTTTTCCCGTCATTTACCGGGTTTAATAATGTCCAGCATTTTCATGGAGCAATGATGATGACATGGATGATATTTCTTATTGTCCAACCCCTACTCATCAGGTCGGGTAAAGTGACAATGCATAGGGCTATTGGAAAATTATCTTATGTGATCGCTCCTTTACTGATCGTTTCAATTTTTTTAGCAAGCCGTATGGTTTATCAAAGAACTGAACCCGTTTTACCACATGAAGAAAAGATTGCCGGCATCGCATTAAGTATACCTTTCCTGGTTGGTTTTGCTATATTATACTCGTTAGC
>Ga0207641_10000332_pt1 | contig 57859 bp, 87 predicted proteins | sample KBSSwiS62_FD_184306 | JGI IMG/M metagenome (GOLD analysis project Ga0207641, IMG submission 184306) | Switchgrass rhizosphere microbial communities from Kellogg Biological Station, Michigan, USA - KBS Switchgrass S6-2 (SPAdes) (version 2) | ecosystem: Host-associated > Plants > Roots >...
CTCCGATTATGTAGATCATAGGTCAGAATCCGGCATACGGGTTTAACCTAAGGCGGTGAGCCTCCACCAGCCGGTCGTGCAGCACCTGAGCCCTTGGGTCATACGAATAGATCAGACTCAGGTTGGCCTGAGCTGCCCGTGCCACGTTATGAAGGTAGTTATACTGATCATTCGTGATGATCTTCAGACGGGTTCTGGACTCCATATTTACGACTGCCGCAAGGATGATGTCCGGAGTCAGCCCGTTGCCTTCGATGGTCCTGAGTCGTGAGTTGGTCCACGATGTCTCGAAGTGTTTTCTGATGTTCGCCTTGGAAACATTTTCCGGAGTGGGAGTGTGATTCCGAAGCGCTTCGTGTAGTTGATTCATACGAGTGTGATGTGCTGGTTGACGAACTCGCTGTTGATGCGAGTGGACAGAAGCGTCCAGTCTTTTTCGGGTCGGACCATCTGGAACCCGTCGGGTTCAAGTGGCTTGAATCGGAACAGTTCCATTGAGTTGGCCATGCCTGAACCAGCGTTGCCATTGTCACCTCGGTCATTGAGGTCGGAATTCCAAGGACTGGCCCGGAACTGCGCGTAGGCTTTGATGCAACAGTCCAGCAGCGACGTGCCATACTGGTCATACTTGCCCATGCACACCTTTCCGTCATCGTAGGTGTTAGTCGTTGGGATGCGGTAATACTTCCCGTTGCGATCGTAGGCGATCAGCCAGCAGTCACCCACGCACAGCGTCGGGGCATCCAAGGTGATCATCAGATACAGGTTCATGTTGTCCAGAACGTCCCAGACCATTGTGAACTCTGTGCTCTGTGCTGACGTTGCGCCGAAGTCCGGAACCATGTGTCCGTCCTTGAGCAGGAACTTGGTGCGAATGCCCATCTGGGACAGTCGGACTGAGAACGCGGTGATCTTGCCTTTGACGGTCATCCCCACGTTATTCATAATCCCATCCCCCACGAGAGCCGGGTGGAACAGGTTGAGTATCTTGGCGGGCCGGTCGGTGGAGTAGCGCTGAAGCACCTCATCACTGATGGGGAGCTCAGTCACTGTCTCACTGACCATCTCGCACTTCTCTGCCGTAATTCGGTAGTATTGATTTGGCATAAAGAAAAGGGCCGCCCGGATTGCTCCGGACGGCCCAATAACCGACGTTCAGCTTAGCTCTGCTTCGAGTTGGCTCGGGTTTCGACGACGATGGTCACGCCGTCGGGCACGATAGCCGTGACCGGCTGTTCCGCACCTTGAATCAGGGCACGAACATTGTCGCCCCATCCCAGAACCGCCTTCAGCTCACGGTCGCCCAGAATGCCACCGATGGTGGTCCCTTCCGGGTATGACTTGCTGATCGTTTCACCGAATCGGATTTGAACATTTATCATTTGTTACTCCTTTTGGTTTTTCTGCTTTGGTTGTTGCTTAGCCGACCACCGTGGTCAGTGTGACGACATCGACTCCGAGCTCGGAGAGATGCTTACGCAGGTCCTCGTTGCTCTTCTCGATGACCTTGATGGCTTCCTGCTTGCTCAGGATTTGATTGCTGTGGTGCTGACCATTCAGCGCAATCGAAGCCTGACGGGCGTCGTTGATCTTCTTGATCGCATCAACGATCGTCAACTGATTCGGGTTCAACGGAGCACTGAACTCCGTGCCCATGATGGACGCCTGCGTGACGACGTCGTCGGCGATCGCTGCGAGCTTCTTCTGCTCCTCAGCGATGGTCTCCTTGTAGCACTTGATGGCCTTGTTGTTTGCGAGAATACCGTTGATCAGACTCTGTGCCTTGGCCAAGACATCAGCCTGACGAACCTTATTCACTGCCTCAACACCCAATACTGCTGCTGTGTTACTCATTTGTTTCTTGCCCCTGCTGAACTTTCGGGACGCAGTGGCGTTCTCCCGGCTCGGTTTACGTGCTGTTGCACAATTCAGGACTCCGAGCTGGTCCTGCGAGAGGATGTTCCCTCTCTTGAGCACACCGAACATGATGTGCCCAACGGAAGGAGGCAGGCAAACCGGCCTGCCAGCGGTGATTATACCGAATTAACTAAATCGCTCAACTCTTTCCTTTTGGATTCAAGAGCACGCTGAACCTGTTGGTTAGTTTGGTCTTTGCTGAGCAGTGAGATGATCGCTTGAATGATCTCATTAGCCTTGATTGCAGTTTCCATATTGATTGGTGTTCCTTTCCTTGGGTCGATGTATCCGCACGTCCGACATTTCCAGCCCGGCAACAGCTTGCTGGGGATTGCCCGGGGGAACTTCTCTTTGCACCCCGGGCAGTCGATGCCGTGCTTGGCCTTCAGCTCCTTGGTGAGCTGCTTGTGCTCGTTGAAGTGTTCGCCCATGTCGCTCATGATTACCTCCCTTGCATCTCGTGGTGACGACAGGCGTGAGACGGTTCGTAGGCAACCCTGCCCGGATTTCCGATCTCCACCTTTTGAACCGTGGTCTGGAATAGATTGCAGAACGGCACTTCCTCCCCTGATGCCAAGACGTAGTCAAGGTTTGGGCAGCTCGAAGCGCAGTATGCTTTTCCAGCCGGTAGTCCAGAAGGCAGGATGCCTTCCGTCTCGTCGTAGTCGTAATGAATCTGGAGGGTGCAGATCATTGGCTCATCTCCAGCCTGAACATCCCGGTGTTCGTGGGCGAGTAGGAGAAGTCCTCCATGTCACCTCGGAATTCCGAGAGGGTCGTCCAGTTATGACCGTCCTGACTGGACTGAACCTTGATGGTCTCAGTAGGACCAGCGACCAGTTCCACCCGATTTGTAGGACTTGGATGGATGGCAGGTGCGTCCTGTGGTGTCGTGTAAGGTCCGCCGATGCGATGCCATCCCTCGATGGCGCACTGCTTCTTGGTGGCAGTCGCCACCCAGAACTTCGGCGGATTGTCGTCGTCGCACAGCCAGTAATACTTTGGCTGGCACTTTCTAGCGACGATGTAAATGGCCGTAACGGCAATTCCCGCTACGGCCACGATGCACAGAGCCAGTCCCATGTTCTGGGGCGGTGGCTCGTCGGCCTCGATCTTCAGCGGTGTCGTTACGACCGTGAAGATCAAGAGCCCGGCGATGAGCTTTTTCATTTGTGCTTGAGGGCTGGAGTGTTTGTCCGGACCAGCTCGGAATACCGGGCTGACATCTCCCGCTCGTTGGACCGTGATACGCTCAGGCTGCGTTGCAGAAACAGGCACGCGCCTGTCAGCAGCCCGATGGCTACGAACACCGCCAGCGCTTCGGCCAGCGTGATCGTCAGTTGTCTCTTCATTTGTTTCCTTTCAGTTGCGCTCAGTGGGCTCTGGTTTGGCCTTGAGCTTTGAGAACCCCGCCTGAATGGCAGCCCTGTTGTCTATGAACATCCAGCGGTGCTTCAGACACCATTCCAGCATTTTGCCGGACAGCAACCGCTTGATCGCTTCCTCCCTTACTACATAGAAGCCCCCGGTTCGCCAAGGATTAGGCATTGCTGCCTTGTTCCAGTCCTTCTCGCACTTGCGTTCGTCAATGGTGATCAGGATGATGCCCTCCTTCATCCACTTCTCGCATTGTGGGCAGGGGGTCATGTCCACCACCTTGCCGTGATACGGCTTCAGATCATGGAGAGGCTCCATGTCGTTGTTGGCTGTTCGCCGATACGTCTTGGCCAACAGAATGGTGCTGCCTTCACCGCAGAAGTAGCAGTTGGTCAATGCGACGTGGTCCTTCATTTGATCTCCAGTGTTTTGTTCCGCTCGGCTGCCTCGGGGCATTGCAGGGCGAAGATGATTTTGCTGAGACGGCTATGCACCTTGGCGATCTCCTCAAGAGCCCTCTGTTGCTGGCTGTGGCAGTCCGGCCAGTGAATGCTATAAGGAGTGAGCTCGCCCAACATCTCAGATGCCACTGTCACCCTAGTAATCAGCTCAGGGACGGTCATAGATGCAACACCTCCTTGATGGCCTTCTTTCCCGGCACCGCACGCTCGATAACTCGCTGCGCCATGTCGCTCGTGCCATCACGGTAGTCCTTGCGCTTGATCTTGCCCTTGCCGAGGCGATAGCTCACCTGACAGGCAGACAGGCCGGTCTCTTCCATGATGTATTTGGTTGAGAATCCCAGAGCTGCCAGTATCGCACAGCGCAGGTCCTCGTCGCTGGTCCAGTTGACCCTCATTGGCTTGGCTTTCACATCTTCCTCCGCAGGTTGAGTGCTGCCGTTACTGCCCGAAGATTGCACCCGCAATCCGGACAGAAGTTTGGAGTCCTCGTCGGCTCAACTGAGCTGTCTATGACCTTGGGCTGGGAAACCTCGGAAGTCCGGGGTTTCTCAGCTTTACGGTATTTAGCCGTGGGGCTGACATAGCCATGCTCCTTGGCGCGGTGACGGCCCAGCAGGGCCTTGGCGTAGTTCGTGGGATGAACCGCTACGAAGTCGCAATCGGGACACTTGACCTTCATTTGACCTCCCATGCTGGCATCCGGTCCGCCAGTGTGTTGAATCGCTTGGAGTTTTCACGACGGTTCTCTGCCTCCTTGCGGTGTTGTTGCTTCTTACGCCACAAGGCCACGTTCTGCTTGATGACGTGCTTGGGGACGACTTCGGTCGTCACGTTGCTGGTCTCACTCATTGTTTATGTCCTTTCTGGGTTTCTCTCTTTGTAGTAGTGCTCCAACTGGGCGAGCACCTTGTTGACTCTGTCAGCTCGAACTTTGTAACAGTCATTGGAGTTCTGGATGGAGGACTGGCCGAACAAATCCAGCCCGAACTTTTTGAAGATTGCCTTCGCTATTGGAGCGCAATCTTTGTGATGTATGGCCATAGGACCGGCCTCATTGAGATCGCTCTCAGATATGCCAGCAGCGAGCGCCAGCGCCCCAATGGCGCACGTTCCTTCGTCGGTGCAGTAGAACTTGGTGATCTGGCAATCCTTCTCCAGAATGGCGTAGGCTTCGTCGAATTGAGCTTTGGTCACTTAGCCCTCCCGGATTTCATGTTCTTCACGCGCTTAACCACATGCTCAACCCTCTCGTTGTGGTATTGCACACAGTCGTTCGCATACTGGATGGACCCCTGCTGAGCCTGATTAAGGCCGAACTTTCTTTCGATGGCATCAACGATTAGCTTAAGTCCCGGGTATTCCTCGAACGATTCTGTGATGCTGTAATAGTTGACTGCCTCCAGAGTTTTCCGCCGAACTCCAGCCGCCAGAGCCAGACAACCAATGGCACAGGTTAAGCCTGAGCTGTCGATGTATTTCCCTTTGAGGGCACAGTCCTTCTTGAGCAGCCTTATGGCGTGAGCTTTCTGTCGCTTGTTCACTTGACCCTCCTTACGGTGAACGCAACGTGCGTTGGACCGTCCATGTTGAACACGAGGTTTGCGCTGATCATCTCAACGCCTTTGGGCATGACTGGATTGAACTTATCCAGCCGTGTCATTTTGTGGACCGGCTCACTGGGCCGGACCGATTTCCGAGCTGTCTTTTGTAGTTGCATTGATACCTTTTTGGTAGTTGTGGCGGGATTGCCACTGTCGCCCCGCTGTCACCGGGGCGTGTAGTGGGAATCAGCGCTTCAGGCCGAGTGCCTTCAGGTATCCGGGGAGCTCTTCCGGACTGACTGAAGTGCATCCGACCGTTACTGCGATTTCGCCATTCTGACCCTCGAACACGAGGTCGCCCAAGTCGCCCTCGGCACCGGTCTTGATGGCCCTCAGCTTCTTCTCGGCGTCAGCGATCTGAGCCATGAGAGGTGCTGCCTTCAGCACAGCTCGGATGCCATCCCGGGTGAGTGCGATCTCGAAGTCTTGGACTTCGCCGCCTTTCTTGGTGTCCAAGCTGACGTGGCGAACCGTGCCGTCACTGGCCAAGCACAGAGCGTTTCCGCCGACCATCACTGCTTTGCTGACTGCTGTTACTGTCTTACTCATACTGGTTTTTCTTTCTGTTGTTGTATCTGCTTGTTGGTTCTTCCCACTCCCACCATAGGAGGGGAAATTGCTTTTGCCGTGGCGTAGATCGCCCTCGGCGGTTTCGGGAAGTATTTGAGAAGGGCCGGGCACAGCCATCCAACCATGCCAGTCGGCTTGTGAATGTAGTAGTCGCCCACTCCGCGCTCGCCCCGCTTGTGGTGATGCACGACGAGCGTAGCCTCGGGAATGGCGCGTTCGCTGAAGATCAGCACGAATCCCTTGTCTCGATTGGGAATGTCCTCGGAAATCCGAGTGATGATGTCGTCAGCACCACAGACGAATGCCTCCTTGTTCAGGCCAGCGCTGGCGTCATCGAACACCCACATATTGTTCCACCTGTAAGGCCGTATGACTTTGATCACGTTGCCGATTTGCTCGGATACTCCAGTGCCACAGGCTGGTGACTTGGCGTGCTTACTCATCGGTCACCTCGATTCTGTTTACGTATCGCAGCACGGCCTCAGTTCGCTTGTCCTCGTTGTGATCGTGGAAGGCATCGTTGATCCTCTGAATCTCCCGCTGGTGATGCAGACTCAGCCCGAACTTGCCCGTGATTCTCAGTGCCACGTCCGGGTGACTGCTGATGAAGTTGCTGCCCATCTTCTCCAGAGTTTGTCGATCGACACTGGCGAACTTTGCCAGCGCACCGATTGCACAGGTGTTGCCACACTCGTCGATGTAGTAGTTCTCCCGCTTGCAGCCCTTGCCCAGCACCATCAGGGCGTCATCCTTTTGTTGTTTGGTCATTGGTTTCCTTTGTTTTGTTGGTTTGGAGGTCCCGAAGCCTCATGATGCAGTAGGCGTAGGCGTTGGCCGTTGCCCGTGAGAAATCCCGTCGATGTTCTTCTCGAAGTAAGTCGTTTGACCTTAGCTCGGCTTCCAGCCTCAGCCCTTCGAGTTCGCTCATCAGCTCTTCGATGGTTGTCATTCGTCTTTGTATTTGAGCTCCCTGAATGGGAGCGTTGACATGTATATCCAGCACTGGCGGCGCTCGTGCCACCAGCACAGGTCTCGCCACTTTGGGTGGGTCCTTGAAACCTCCAGCTTGGCGTTTTGTGGACAGCTACGGCCAGTGTTCGGCCACATCTCGCCCAGTTTGTTGAGATCGAAGTGGCTCATGGCTTATCCTCCGGTTTGTCGAACATCCACGGCAGGTCTTGGATGAGCTGGCAAGACACGATGAATACTGCCAGAACCCAGATCAGAGCCCACCCCAGCGCTTTGATTATCTTCATTCGTCCTCCAAACTGGGCTCGTAGTTGCGTATCCAAGCCCCGCAGCACTGGCACCACGGCGTCCGGAGCTTTCGGGCCTTCCAGATTATCTCCCGCTGCTCCCGGTCGCTCCTAGAGCGCCAGAAGCACCACAGGTCCATGAATGAGGGCGGACTCTGGTAGCACAATCGCCGCAGCGCCTCGATGCCTTTGAGCTCCCAGAACCCGAGCTTGGTCTTGGTGATCTCGAATCCGACCGTATTAGCGTTATGGCGTCTGGGCCAGACTGGTCGGTTGTAATGCCGCCTTGAGTTACGATAAGCCCAGTCGTCCCGGTTATTGGTGAGATGCCGATTCATCGCCAGAGCCTCCTCGACTCTGGCATCGGCCAGTGATGATGTGAACGTGATCATACGATTTTAGTCAGGTATCGAACGTGATTCCTTGAGGATATGCGAATCTTGGCGTTGATCGGCAGCGTGGCGCTGGCCAACAGGTTTACAGCCACTGCCACGGCATTTTCCGCAGTGCCTTTGAGTTTGTAGTCCCTTGGCTCAATGCTGAGCGTGATGGTTACTTTTTGCTTCATGGTTTGATTGCTCCTTTCTTGAAGTCCTCAGCGATGGATGAGGACAAAACGTATTTAACGATGTTCCTGAGCCCGTCTCTGGCAGCTTTGCCCTCTGGCTGATCGGTTTGAATGCTGAATATCTCACCCATGCACGCCACCGAGGTTGCCATTCTCAGGAAGTATTCCCGGGTGGGCTCGTCCTCCATTAGAACTTGCCAGTCGGCCTCGATTGATTGAGTGCTGCACAGCGCCTTCAGTTTCAGCACCCTTCGCTCCAGCTCTTGGTTGAGTTTATTCGCCTGTTCTTCGGTTATTTCATTCATTTATTGTCCTCCACGGTTATGGTTTGTTTCTTGGTTATCGGACTGTGAGTGGCAAAGCACGAGTGGTCCATGTAGCAACCGAGGAAGAGCCAGTCCATGCCGGTCTGTTTGTTCAGCGCATCCACGGCTTTCTCCCAGCCGCCAAAGTAGTCGTGGGTATCCACGACAACCCGGGTCAGCCCGTCATCCGACGGCTTGTGATGTTCGGGGTCTATTACGATGTTCATTTGTCCTCCATTTCGATGGCCTCACGGACCATTGAGATCGTTGGTTCAGCCTCCTCCGGTTCGCACATGGCCTTGAGCATCTCCCAGCCGTCTTTGTTGACGCGGCACAGTCCGAGGCTTAGTGCGCCTCGAATCGTGGTGATGATCACGACTTTGTCCGGGATGTGGAACGAGATGCTCACTGGCGTTGTGGGATTAGCTTTGCGCCATTTGTTCATGCGTTTACGTAGTCGCTTGAGCGCTGCCTTGTAGTCATCGGGCGCGTTTGAGGTGTCGAGTTTCATGATTTTGATATTCCTCTCATTACTCTGATGGCCTTATCTGACGGCGGGGTGCTGTTGCCGCATCCCGAGCAATCAAACCAGTCACCCGGATAAGCGGGTGGCACTAAAGGCATTTTGCACTTACGGCATAGCTGCTGGGGAATAGGGTGGTTTGGATACCAGTATTTTATCATCAAGATTGCTTCGATGAATGTCATACGTCAGTTGCTCACGCATTTGCCCTTGGTGATGTCCCACGCTTCGAGGATGACGAAGTGGCCTTCCTTGGCCATCTTTTCAAGGCATTTCCAAGCATTCTCGGTCATCAGGTGTTTTTCCAGACGACCAACGGAGTCATTTCGTGATGCGGGCCGAAACACGACGGCGTAGTGGTTGTCCAAGATCACAGTGCTTGAGTCTCCTTCCACTTGATGTCGCTGGCGTCCAGCGGTCGGGACTCGCTCTTGATGGTGGAGATGCAACCCATCTTGATGCGGCAGCGCAGGCTCTCAGTCATGGCGAAGTGCCCGATGCGTTCGAGTAGAATCTCGCCGTCCAGTTGGGTCAGTCCCTTGGTCAGCACCTCGCAGGCGGTGGCGCTGACGATGGGCAGGTCCAGAGCCGGGAATTCCAGCGTGATTTCGTTGTTGTCGGATACGTCCACGATTTTACCCGGCAGGGTGAGCGTGATGTTCATTTTGCTATTCATACTGCTTTGGTCTTTCTTGGTTACAGAACTGCGTGATTGCAGAACTGAGGTCTGGACCCCGGGTTTCCGAGGTCCAGTATTTCAGTGCTGAGCCCGGTTCAGGAAATGGGTTCGTCAGGAATCGGAGTGCCGAGCCTGACGATAAGCACCATGTTTCCGTCAGGGTATTTGCGTCGAAAGGCTTTTATGACGAGCTCAACGCAGCACGCCGAGTGTTCAAAGGTGACCGACTTGTCATCGGTCAGTATCATCCATTTGTAGGTGTCCATAGTATTGCTTTGGTTGCCCCAGAAGCGCTGAGGCGCCGCCCAGTGGACAAACCGGTGTAAGGACTACACCAAACCACTGACAGGGAGTGTCCGTCTCTCTCGGAACTCCGTGGTCAGTGGTCTAGTCCATCCCAGAAGTCATGGAGCAGGTGCCCCACGATCAGTCCGATGAGGAATGACAGGACGATCATACGGTGTAGTGATAGATTCGGATGACTTTGCCCCCACCGTATTCCTGTGAGCGTTCGCCGATAGTTACGTCACGGACGGTGAAATAGCGTTGCTTTTGCTCTTCAGTGACCGGACCGCTGAATGGTGTCAATCGGTCCTGTGATTCAAACCCTTGGACGATGGTGTCGTCCGTTGCCCCGTGTTCAGAGCGCAGTCGGGCAAGCCGCTTCTCCAGTTCAATGAGTGTCATCGTTATTCGCTTCGTTGTAGAGCTGGCCCATCTGAGCAAGGTCATCATCAAGGCCACAGGGCACGATTTTGGAGTCGTGCATTTGCGGCATGGTTTCGACGTATTTCTGGCGCACCCGTTCCGCCATGTGATAGGAGACGAACAGATTGCCTCCCTTGTCATCAGCGAACCAACCCCCGTTGAGTGCGATGACGAATAGTTCTGCTTTCTTCATAAAAAGGAGACGGGGCGGGGGTAATTACTCCCCGCCCTCGTCCTGATGGTTACGCTTTCGGTGCGGCCTTCGCAGCTTCCTTGGCAGCCAGTTCCTTCGCTGCCTTGTCGGCCTTGAATGCGGCCACGTCCTCGACGCTGATGCCCAGTTCCTTGGCAATCGTGTCGTTCGTCGGTGCCGCCAGCGTCACGGTCTGCGGCAGAACTTTCTTCCACTTCATGGTGATGACGTCACCCTTGGCGCTGAATTGAATTTCCTTGCCGGACCAGTTGTTGTCACCGGACAACGCCGCAGATACCTTCGACTGGTCATTCTTCAACTCATCCGAGCGCATTCTCATCCAAGCATCCAAGTCGCCACCCTTCAGACCGGACTGCGCGGCGCATTCCTTCTTGCTGGCAATGGCGACCTTGACCGCACCCGCCTTGGACACTGACTTGGACAACGCCCGCGCTCCGACCGTCTCTTGTTCGAGACGAAACGGAACGACCGCGTCGAACTTGGCAATGGCCTTTGCTTTCTTGGCTTGTGCGTCCTCGAACGCTTTCAACGCTGCGGCCTCAATCTCCGCTGGCGTCATCGGCGCCACTACGCTCAACTCCGGTGTCGGAGCCGCTGGCGTTGCACCTTGAACCGGCAAACCCGTCAGGTTGACTGCGGCCACCGGTGCTTGGACTTCGTTCTGACTGACTACTTGTGTTTTCACTGTGTTTCCTATTACGGCGCCGTCCGGCTCTTCACCAGACGACTGGCCCGTGTTCAGCGCACATTGATGCGTTGAGCACGACTCGGAACTGTGTAATCGGATTGCAGTTTCATCCTTTCTCTTATCGGGACGTGGTTTCATACCCACTCAGCCACGCCCACTCTTGACGCCCACCCATAGACCCGCTTAGGTTGCCTCACGAATGAAGTATTCTCAGACCTACAAGGACTGCTGTCGCATTCAGCGTCGCATAATGGAAGTCCTTGACGCAGTAGCCAATAAGGACTTGGCCAATGTGGCGAAGGGATATGTGACGTTGGAGACCCTAAAACTCCGACTGCGTATGAAAGGGCCACCCAAGCCCGTGGACGCAGAGAAGGCGGCAAAGCGGACGCCTGCGGGGGCTTCATTCCGGGAGTGACGGCCCTTGGACTTCCGGCAACCACTGGCCGTTCGCACGTTGCCATGCGTCCAAGTCTGCGGCCTTCTGCGCGTCAGTCCGCATGTCCCACGTCTGCACGACTACGCTCTGGTGTGTGCCATCAAATGTCATGATGGACTGCTCTAACTTGTATGTGTTCTTCATAACTCAACTCGGGGGTTACTGGCCCCCTTCACCCATACCGGGACGTGGTGCCAACCCAAAGGAATCTCTTCTGGGCCAGACCGTGGGTGCGGTGTCGGGGGTGTGGAGCGCGTCGGCGGATATGGAGACTTGGTAAATAGAGCCCAATTCCGGAGAGTGCATTTTCCCATGAAGTCGGATTTCTGGTAGCGATCGACCCTTCCAAAAAAAATAATATCATCCGTTCCGTGAGACCTCGGAGTTCCGGGGTCACAGTCTTGGGGGTTGTGGGAGTCATGGGAATTCCCATATCACTCTGGGTAAGGTCGTCATGGGGATTCCCATAACGGGGGTCTGCGGGTAATCACGTTGAGGTCAGTATCACGGGGGTCATCGGAGGTTCTGGGGGCTTGGAATCTGACGCTAGTCACCTGTCCTGCTACCGTCGGAGACACACGACACCCCTATTGTGCAGGTGTCCCACAGCCGGAGGGCTTCCGGTCGGTGGCCATTCCAAACCGTCCTATGTTCAGGCCGCTGGTGCGGACGACGGGGGAATGGATTTCCGAGCTGTCTGTGAACATGCCGACCCCGGGGTGGTTCGCTGATACAGGCTCGCCGCAATGGCATAGGGCCTATGGCTAGTCCAGTGGCACTGAGTTGGACTTCTCTGGAGTATGATCTCCTCGGGCGTGGGCTCAACCACGGTCCCCTTGTGACGACGCAGGTTCCCCCGCTCGTAATGGGTAGGACTACAAACAGAAATTTTACCGACCTTGGCCGGATTGTAGGGCGGAGGCCCTTCGACGATCGAATCAATGACGCAGCGCTGGCTCATGCTCGGATTTCCGGGGTTGAAAGTGACTCGGCGGCGTGACCTCGGATTTCCGAGTCCCACTCGCCAAACTGGGCCAAGCCCGACAGGCACCGTTGGACCTTCTCGGCCATGCAGGCCCACATCGCCGCGTCCTTGAACGTGCGGCAATGAACCTCCGCAGCCGGGAAGTTCGAGGTGGGGTCAGACATGATCTCCAGAACATGATAGACCGAGCCGCCGTTGGCAATCAGACTCCGGGCAATCCACTTGAGCTGCTCCTTGGTGTAGGTGAAGCGGGAATGACTCCAGCCCACGGAACTGGCGGTGGCAGCAGCGCCTGCGATTTCATGGAAGGTGTCGCTCATGCTTCCTCCTTGAGGCCCCAGTCGCACAGGGCAGCCACGTAGCAGTGGTCATGGACGAAGGCCAGCTTGCGCTTATGGGTCGAGCCCAGCAATGCCATCAAGGCGTCGATCTGGAGCTGGCCTTTTCCGCAGTAATCGCACGGTCCGATCGCAACGTCGCTGGCATCGAGGTCGATAACGACCTCCTTGCTGCCCATCTTGAGCTTCACCGGCTTGGCCTTGGGATTGCGTCTAGGCTGGGGCTTGACGTCGGATTCCTTGAACACCCGGAGTTCAAACCCCTCGTCGAGGTAGGACTTGATGGACCTCATATTGAATTCCCCCCGGTCACCGCGTCGGCGGCTTGATGTAACGCCGGGAATTCGTGCGAGACCAACCGTAGGCAGGTCCCATTCGGAGCGTGACCGTCGATAATCGCTACGGAGGGAAAAGTAAATGCCGGGGCACAGGCCACGCACGACTCCATGCCCCGGACTTTCGTGCGTGCGAATTGTCTGGCGGGCGATGCGTTTACCCGGTTTTTCAAGCCGGAGCGTAATCCACCCACCAGTTCCTGCGGAGAAGGACTCGAACCATCCACCTCTGCAACGCTGCCGTGGGCTGTCCCCGATTCAATGGCATTTAATCCACTGGCGGTTGGGACCACGGACTTCTGCGATGAGCGCTCTAACCTCTGAGCTACCCGCAGGGAAAATTGGACCTGAGTGGATGGTAACGACCCACCGACCTTCCGCTGGGCTGAATTCTGCACCAGTGGCTGCTCTATCATGTGAGCTACACTCAGGGAAAGTGGGTTGTATCCGGCTATCGTCAGCCCGGACGACGAATGGTTACGCCTTCGCCCACCAAAATTGCCCCTGTGGACTTGCACCACTCTCAGCGCCGGGGTCGAGCTGTCGGTTTTCACCGAAAATTCCATCGGACGCAGACCTCGGATTTCCGAGCTCAAGCCAGCAACTGCCACCGCTCGGGAGTCGATTGCTGTTGATCTGGCCGATGGCAAATTCATACGTCGATCGTCAGTGACGACTTTATCACAAGTTCGTCGGTTGAGGGGTCCACTGTGGTGTGAATAGCCGCACCGACGGGAATGTTACGTTCCTGCATCGGGATTCGGACCTCACCGCCAGCCCTCTGGACCAGAGTCCAGATGATCTGCCACTGCTGGCCGAGCTGTTGGAAATTGGCTTGATGGTCAGTCATAAAAGAGAAGTCCCCCCGGCGCCAGTAACACCGGAGGGACGTAGGAGTAACAATGAGCTACCAAGCAACAGTTCAGACCCAACACCGTAATTGGTGCCCCCCTCAAAGGCTTGCGACCAGATTATGCCGTTTTCACGACGCGGGGGGCATAAAATTTTTACTGGCGCAAGCACGTTGGGCTTTTACTTCGAGAGTTCCGTTTAGTCAACAATTATTTTCCCGACCGAACCCGGAATCCTCCGGGCCGGGTCGTTTAGGCTACGTTGTCTGTATCATGAACAGTAAAGAGCATTCGGTCGGGAAATTGTGGTTTATCTCAAGATCGGGTCACGAGTCCTTCGCTCTTGGTCAACGCTGCCTCGGGCTTCGTCCTGACGCGGGGCCAGTGATTCAGCCATTGATGCTATCGTGCGATCAGCCCGTTCCCGCAGGGCCCGGTATTCGGATTCGGACACAGGCGCGGCGGTTGGTTCGCAGCATGGGTTGTTGACGATTCTGGCCACTTCCGGAGGCCGATCACGCATCGTGTCGTAGAGGGCCGCATTGATGTATTCCCGCTCCGTGGCCATTGGGTTGGTCAGATACTTGTGAAGCTCTGCCATCAAGGAGCTAAGGGTTGTGAACACGAGCGTCTGACACCCGCAGCGGACGATGAATCCGCTCAGGCAGGCATTGATGACTATTTCTCTTGGAGGTTGTAGCTTCATTGTCATGGTTCCCAGATCAAGTCCGGGGTTTCTTTTCTCAGTGCGTTGAGGCAGCGACGGATATAGTTCGCCACCGGTTTTTTCTCGGTTCTCAGGCCATTGTGCCAGAGAAAGTGCAGATAATCTGCGGGCAGGTCTTGCATCGGGACGCCCTTATGCTTCCCGAACGGCATACCGTCGGTATCGTTGAGTTCCTTCATACCCCGTATTTCTTACGCATCGACTTGGAGGTGTTCGAGCCCTTGAGGCAGTCAACCATCGTGGCACTGCCGTGTTCCTTGGCCATCCACTTCAGCGCGTGCATGGCGCCCATCTTGACGGCTTGGGCAATGTTGTCCTCCATCCGGGTGACTTTGCCTTCGGGCTCCATCACGAGGCAGGCGGCGGTGACCCCCTCGTCGTTGGTTTTGACGGTGATGATTACTTTGAGCATGGCTGCAACGGGACGACCGCAATTATGAACGATGACCGAATGACCATACGCCCGTCGTCAAGGACCTCAGCGCCCTCGGTGAAGCTCTCGCAGATAACCCGGTCGCCCGGAGAGCACTCAACGCAGTTTAGAACGCCCTTCCTGTTTCTGCGACCGGGTCCAACAGCGAGCACCCGGAATTCCTTGAGTCCTCCGGTGTTGTAGTCATCCATCGCCACCGGAGGCAGCAAAATGCCACCGGTAGTCGATGCCTTGGCGTTCTTCACGCGCTCAACCAGTATGTGATCGCCGAGTAGCTTCATTGTGAATCTTGTCCAGTTTTTTGATTATGTTCTTGAGTGAGCCCTTAACGGAGAAGGTCAGCTCGTCGGTGGCTAGAATGGTCTGATCTTTCTCGGTAGAGCTGGCCACCTCGATAATGTGACGGTGGTTAATCCATAGATCAACCCCGTCCGGATTGGTGAATTTTGTCAGGAATTTCATGCCTTCGAGTAGTATTTGGAATTGCTGGCTTTCCAATCTTCCTGCCAGTTCCAGTTGTCCTCGACGTATTGCTGGAAGTCCTGATGGGTCAGCTCGATGACTTCGTCCACTGACAGGCCGAGCATGTTCAGCACGGTATCGTAGTCATCGGTGTGGTCCTTGGGGCAGACGTCGTAAATCCGGATTTGGATGCGCTCACCCCGGTTGATGGCATCCAGTGCCAGATTCAGGTTCTTGACGCACTCTTCCCGGTAGCCGTGGAACGCCTTCTCGTATAGGTCACGATGGGCGTTTCGGTTCTTGGTGACGACCTCGACGAGGTCTGATTTCTTGATGTTGACGGTTCTCATTACTTGATGCGGGTTGTTCTGCCAGCTTCGAGCAGTGGCAGGTTTGCTTCGGTGGGGATATACACCACGGTTTTATCCACGTCCTTGCCAGCGACCTCAGTTATCCAGAGGTAGCGCAGGTAGGCATCGTTGTTCTTGAGGCTCTCCCCAATGATCTGATTGGCTTGGGCCACTCCCTTGGCCCGGGCGACTTCGGCCTCGGCCAGCAGTGACGCCGATTCCATCTTGGCCTTGGCCTCGGCGACGGCCACTTCCTTGGAGGCTTGGGCATGGGCCAGCAATGCCTGACCCCCGAGTCTCTGCACATAGACCCGGTATTGAGGCATGGCCCACAGGAGGCCAAACAAAATGGCTGCTGCCACGATTACGATGCTGATTACTGGTAGTGTTGACTTGTTCATGATGTGGTCTGCGGTAGTTGCTTGAAGCCGCCGTGGGCTAGCGACTGGTAATACGACTGTTTTCCGTCCCACAGGAACGCCATGAAGAGTTCCCGGAAATCTGCCTGCTTGAGCTTGATGAGACTCATCTGGACCTGAACCCAGTCCTGCTGGATTTTCCAAGCGCATCGGGCCGCCTGATCTCGGAAGTCCTCTTTCTTGAGCCGTGGCTGCTTTCGATTGCCAACGTAATCCTTCCACATGACGTCATGGACCTCGTCCACCTTGGCCGGAAGCCGGATGGTGTAACGGCTGGGGCCAATCTCGATGTGAAAGAAGATCGCCACCGGGATGCCGCCCTCATACTGCTTGCTGATTCCGGACACGCCGCACGAGGCCAGATAGGCTTCGATGTAGCTGATGGTCGTTGAGGCCGGGACGCTCGATGTGTAGTTCTTCAGGTTGCTCATTTATTCGTCTGAACCGCACGGCGGTAGGCCATGATCAATGGCTCGGACCACTTGCGATTCCCTTTCTCCAGCCCGGAAATGTAGGGCGGGGTGAAGCCCATGCTGTGGGCGATCGTCTTTTGACGGATACCGGCTGCCTCACGCAAAGAGCGCATGGATTTGCCGACTTCCTCGTTGTTCAGCTCCCGGCCTGAGCCCGAGCAACAACGACATGACTTGGTGGTAATACTAATCACTCCACGAGATTTACCAGCGCGGTAATTTTGTGGCAAGCAATACTTGCAAAAATTTACCGAGCAGTTTACAAGCGTGGTATGCCGAGTCGATTGAAGAATAGAAACGGACAGATACCCAACGGTCTGAGGTTTCTCGTCCCCGAAACCAACTGGCAGCCGCCCCGGTATGCGAGTTTCACCACCATCGTCAACGGACTGATCGCTCACCGACGCGGTCGCCCCGATCTGGTGGCCTCCAAGGGATGGTCGCTGGACTACGACACCGTGGCCGAAGAAGTTGATGCCTTCAACGCAATGATCTGCGTGCGCCACGGCTGGACCGATTACATCATGGGCGATGAAGGAGTCGCCCCGACCCCAAAACCCCAAGCCCTGCTCCAGCAGGAGAAGTCCGTCATAGCGGCTGCTGCGGTAAGGGCTAAGAAAATCTGGGCTGGTGTCAAAACTTCCAACGAGTGGATTGATTCCGGAACTCCACCCGTCCCCAAGGAGACCTCGGAATCCCGAGCTCTGGTGTGCGCCAAGTGCCCCAAAAACGGCAAAGGCGACTGGACCGCATGGTTCACCCAGCCCGCCTCGGAGGTGATCGGCAAGCAGCTTGAGCGCATCTCCGGCATGAAGCTGACGACCACGGTGGACGCGGTGTTGCAGGTCTGCGAAGTCTGTCTTTGTCCGCTGAAGGTCAAGGTCCACACGCCGCTGCCCTACATCAAGAACCACACGACGCCGGAAACTTTAGCGGAGTTGAGTGCCGTTCCGAACTGCTGGATTCCCAAGGAAATCAACGCTTGAGCCTAGCCATCCTGACGCCGCAGGGGCAGATATACGCCGCCGACCAGATCGAGGCTGCCCGCATTGTTTTCTTGAGAGGAAGTGCGAGATTCGTCCACACCAATCTCAAGGAGAAGGCCATCATCGACGGTGTTATCGTGGAGGACGGTATCATCGTCGGGGTGGCTGAAATAAAGACAAGGGAGACCACCCTGTCAACGCTCTGGACTTCGTTCAATAACGAGTGGTTGATTACTGCCAACAAGATCGACTTCCTCAAGACCGCCTCGATTCTGTTCGACGCTCCGGGCTATGGCATCCTCTACCTGAAGCCGGACAAGATGTGCCTGATGGTCAAAATAACCGACGAGTCTGGAGCTATATGCTGTGATTACTACCGTGAGGAAACCGTAACCCAAGCCACCTGCAATGGCGGGACGGCAACCCGGGTGAACGCCTTCATCAACATGAGCAAGGCCAAGCATTTTCACCAATGAACGTAGGGATTGTGTATGTTCACCCGAGGCCGGGAATGCGAACCTACGTGCCTGCCGCACGCCGGTTCAAGGACTCCTACCTGACGAACCCGCCCGGTGGCACGCCGCATCGGGTTCATGTGATCATCAATGGGGACGATCAGGCCCGACAGAACGACGTGAACACGTTCAAGCCGCTGCCGGTGACCTTCTACGCCCACGACAACTGGGGCAAGGACATCGGCGCGTTCCAGAAGGCCGCACGGGAAATCCCCTGTGACCTGATGGTGTTCTGCGGGTCGCACGTCCACTTCCGTCACCCCGGATGGCTCGACGTGATGGTCAATGCCTACGAGCGCAACGGCCCGGGAATCTACGGAGCTTACGCCTTCAACGAGCCCAACCCGCACATCCGGACGACCTGCTTCTGGATGCCACCGCAACTCTTCAACGCCTACCCGCACGCCGTCGGCAACGAGTTCCGCTATGAGTTCGAGCACGGGGCGAGTCACAGCATCGTGAAGTGGGTGATTGACTCCGGGTTCAACGCATGGATGGTGACGTGGAAGGGCATCTATCCGCCCGCCTCGTGGCGGCACGTTGAGAACCCCGAAGCCGTGGTGCTGGACCAGCACTCTGACCGGATTGGATACAAATGAAAAAGCGAGCCATCCATACGTTCGTGTTCAAAAAGAACGGACCGGCGATAATTGTCAAAGTGGCCGTTCACCCCAAGTTCGCCCTGATAGCTTGGAACATTCCCAAGGTGGCCTACGATTGGATTGCTGACGACAGCCGGGACGGCTACGACTGGGACTTTGACCAGTTCGAGACCGACGTGAACCAGTGCTACGGCCTGCACCTTCCAGTGAAGGAGATTTGGTTGTGCGGTCACGTAATGGAGTTCGACCCTGTTTTATGAACCGAAGATCATTCTTTGCCAAGCTGGCAGTCGCTGCTGCGGGATTCACTATCCTGCCGCCAGCGACGACGTATGACCGCATCTGGAGAGTCCCATTCAAGAACCGTAAGTGGATTCCAAACCCGGAGTGGGAGGCGGCGGAGTATGAGATCAGGCTTATGGGCAGGCCAGACATGGCTCTAATTGAAAGTGGATACGTTTCGTGTAGAGCCTTGGCCTTTGATCTCTACGAGCCACTGATCAGATACCGCAGGGAGAACCAAGTTCTCATTGAGGTTCCGAGGTGGATAAAATCGTGAAGCCCATAGCCATTTTCTACCACATCTACCTCGGAGGTCCGGGCGTTCATCCCTGTGACCCGGGAATTGTAACCGGAATCGTTACAGAACAATTATCGGCGCTGCACGCCAGCGGACTAATGGGCTCTACGAAGCTGTTCCACATCGGGGTCAACGGCTCGGACGAGGACGTGTTCATGGTCAAGTCGATGGAGCCGCTGGCGAGCGTGAACAAGAACCTTCCCGGCGTTGGAGAGCTTCCAACGATGAAGGTCATGCAGGACTGGTGCAAGGCGACGCCCGGCTGGAACGTGCTCTACCTGCACACCAAGGGGGCGATTCACGGCGGCAACCCCACGATGGCTCAGTGGCGGCACTGCATGGAGTCGGCCTGCATCTGGAGCTGGAAGCAATGCGTTCACGATCTGGAGGAGGGCGGCATCGAGTCCTGCGGGGCTCACTGGCTGACTCCGGAGGCCATGCCCTTCATTGGCAACACCGCCTACTGGGGTGGAAACTTCTGGTGGTCCACCAGCGATTTTCTTAGCACTCTTCCCATAATCGACGTAAACCTGACCCGCCACGAGGCGGAGGTCTGGATTGGTAGAGGGCCAAGACGACCCCGGGTGCGGGATTACCGCCCCCATTTCCCAATGGCAGGATGCTGATATGACAAATCACGTAATAACCCCGCTCAACCGGTTCGAGAACTTCGGCAGGCTGTGCGAGCTGCTGCGCCCCCAAGGCATCCAGTGGCACGTCATCACCGACCAAGGCGCCACCAAGATCATCCCTGAAGAGCCGTGGATTCACTCTTACAACATGATCAATACGGACGGCCCGTTCTGGGCTCGGTGCAACGCCTCGATCAACTGGTTTCTGGACCGTCATTCCCTCTACCCCGGAGATCGCTACGGAATCATGAACGACGACGATGCTTACGAGGAGGGGTTCTTCGAGAAAACCGACCAGTTCCCGAGCGAGTGCATCGTGGTCTCGATGAAGCGTGGCAACCGGATTCCGCCCGACACCGGTCCGGAGCGGGCTCACGGATTCAACACGCTGGTCGCTGCCCCGGAGAACATGAAGATCGGCAGCGTCGGCGTGGAGCAGTTGCTGGTCAGTGGCCGCATCCTGAGTCAGTGCCGCTTGCCCATCCACATCTGCGGTGACGGCATGTGGATTGAATACATCAAGGCCACGCAACCGATCGTCTATATCCCGGATGCCTTCGCCCTGTTCAACTACCTTGAGCCCGGGAGGTGGGATTGAAGTCATACAGTCAGGCCGGTCAGGACCAGTTCGCTTGGGAGGCCAATGGCTTCCGGAAGAACGGAGTGTTCCTCGACATCGGCTGCAACGACCCGTTCATCCACAACAACACCGTAGCTCTGGAGAAGGTGGGCTGGATGGGTCTGTGCGTTGACATCGAGAACTTCGACTACTCCAGTCGAAAGGCGAAGTTCCTGAAGGCTGACGCCAGCGTGGAGATTCCCGAGGTCACCGAGTTCATGAAAGGGTGGGAAGGTCTGATCAACTACCTGTCTGTGGACTGCGACGAGATGAGCCTTGCTGCTCTGGTGTGGCTTACTCGAATCGGTCGATACCGGGCCATAACGGTGGAGCACGACCTCTACCGACTCGGTCCGGACCGGAAGAACACCATCTACAACCTGCTTGACCTTGCGGGCTACGAGCGTTACCGGGAGGACGTGAAAGCGCCCAAGGCCGAGGGAATGCCGTGGAGTGAGCAGCCCTTCGAGGATTGGTATTTAATCGCATGAAAATCCTGTTCGTGAACACCCGGGAGAAGGCGTGTGGTGTCCACCAGTATGGCGAGAGCCTGCACTACGTCATCCGTCACCACATCGCCAGCAGTGAGCACACGATCGCCGCAGGCAGCTTCGACAACCGGGACGAGTTCTTCAGTTGTGCGGCGGCGCTCCGGCCCGACGTCATCCTCTACAACTGGCAGGCTGGCATCGGCGGTTGGATGTCTCAGGCTCCGTTCGACCTGAACTGCCAGCAGGTGCTGGTCTATCACGATCTTGAGGCCAACTTCAACCAGTTCGACGCCATCCTGTTCAGCGACCCGACGATGGCTCCCCACGGTAACTGGCATCCCATCGGCAGGCCGCTCCGCAACCAGATCAGCACCATGACTCGGATTTCCGAGGTGGCCACGATCGGGATAAACGGGTTCATCGGCGCATGGGCTCAGGTCGCCTTTTCCCACATCGCCAACCACTTTGACCGGGCTCACATCCGGATGCACCTGCCCTACGCCACCTATGGCGACGCTCAGGGGCACATGGCGCACAACGCCGCCCGGGAGTGTCACGCTGCGCTGCCCGAGGGATTCACGATGGAGGTCAGCCACGAGTTCATGGAGTGGGACGACATGGTCCTGTCGCTGGCCAAGAACGACATCAACTGCTACATCCGTGACCCGGCGATGCACTGGCGCGGCGTATCCTCCGCCTGCGATGCGGCGATGTGCGCTCGAAAACCGATCGCCGTCAACTCGTGCGACGCCTTCCGTCACCTGCACGACTGTTCTCCCAGCATCCGGGTGGAGGACCGCACGATTCCCCAGATCATTCAGACCGGGTTGTCTCCTTTGGTGAAGAAATACGCCGAATACGCACCGGACGTTGTCGGAGGTCAGGTGATGAAGGTTCTTGAGTCCTTGGTAAATAAGGCGTAGGAGTTGGGTCAGAATGAAATTTGACGACCCGGAAGTAATAGAGTCGATCTGTTACCAGATGCGACTGGCCGAATATCCCCGAGGCAGAAATCGCCTTCTCGTCAACAATCTGTTCAATGGTTTGCCACCGTGGTCCGCCGAGGAGGAAGAGGAGAACGGCGTCAACATCAACATCAACTTTCTCGAAGGTCCTCGCATCAGTCACGACGTCCGCAGCCAGTTCTACCAGTCCATTCTCAAGCCCGGAAAATACTTCAGTTGCACCACCGACGACGGCCCGACTCACAAGCGGGCGGCATGGGGCACGATCGCCACCAATGAGATCAACAAAATCCTGAAGCGGTCGCTCATCTACACGGAGTCCCAGCGCTCCAAGATTGCGATGAACGTGCTGCACGGCATTGCTCCCTGTGGCTGGGAAGATGACCAGATGTGGTGTCCGTATGCGATGGGGATTGAGGACGTGTTCGTTCCCGCAGGCACGCTGCTCACGATGAAGAACCTGCCGTTCTTCGTGAACTACCGCCAGTTCAGCGCCCCCGAGATGGTCAAGATTCTCAACAGCCCGAGGCGTGACCCGGCATGGAACGTCAAGATGCTCAAGGCCGCAGTGAAGTGGGTGGATTCCGAGTCCAAGACGCTCATGAACAATAACTGGCCCGAGGTCTGGGCGCCAGAGAAGCTCGGTGAGCGCGTGAAGGGTGACGGCGGCATGTATTGGGGCGATCAAGTCCCGACGATCAACGTGTTCGACTTCTACTTCTGGAACGACTCCGGCAAGACCTCCGGCTGGAATCGCCGCATGATTCTCGATAGCTGGTCCATGCCCGAGACCTTCCCCAGCGGCACGACCCCCTCGATGTCCCGCCGCAACGGCAAGCTCTTCGAGAACTACCGCCGCCAGTTCCTGTATGACCCCGGAACTCGCAAGGTCGCTCAGGACCGGTCTGAGATCATCAACTGGCAGTTCGCCGACCTGAGCGCCGTCGCCCCGTTCCGCTACCACTCCGTCCGGTCGCTCGGCTTCCTGATGTATTCGATCTGCCATCTCCAGAACCGGCTTCGCTGCAAGTTCAACGAGGCGGTGTTCGAGCAGCTCATGATGTATTTCCGCGTCGCAAACGGTGAGGAAGCGCAGCGCTCGCTGAAGGTGGACCTGATCAACAAGGGCATGGTCGATGACAGCCTGAAGTTCATTCCGGCTGCCGAACGCTATCAGGTCAACGCCGGTCTGGCCCAGCTTGGCCTGACCCAGAATCAACAGATCATCAACCAGAATTCCACGTCTTACACGGTCCAGCCCCAGTCCGCATCCCAGCCGCGTGACCGCACGAAGTTCGAGGTCATGGCTGAGGTCAGCGCTGTCCAGTCGATGGTGTCGGCGGCGATCTCGCAGGCCCTGCTGTATCAGCGTCCGGAGTTCCGGGAAATCTGGAGGCGCATGACGATCAGGGATTCCCGAGACCCCGAGGCCCGCAGCTTTCAGGCGAACTGCCTGCGACAGGGGATTTCCGAGAAGGTGCTCTACAATCCTGACTGCTGGGACCAAGACCCGAGCCGGGTGCTGGGCGACGGCAACAAGACGATGGAGATGGCCATTGCCGAGCAGCTCATGGCATGGCGTCCGATGCTCGACCCCGAGCCCCAGCGGGACGTGTTGCGGGAGGCCATTCTGGCGATCACCAGCAATCCGGACAAAGCCAACCAGCTCGTGCCCGAGAAGCCGGTCCATGTCACCGACTCCGTCCACGACGCGCAGCTCGCTTCGGGCACGCTCATGCAGGGTCTGCCGGTGGCGATCAAGACGGGCATGAACCACATCGAGTATGTGGACACGCTGATGGCGACGCTGGCTTCGATGATTCAGAAGTTCCGCCAGTCCCAGTCCATCCCGACGATGGACCAGTTGCAGGGGATGCAGAACATCGCCAACCATATCCAGCAGCACATCCAGATCATCGCTCAGGACAATTCCGAGTCGCAGCGCGTCAAGGTCTATGGCGACCAGATGGGCAAGATCAACAACGTCCTCAAGGGCTTCGCTCAGCAGCTCATGGAGCAGCAGAAGGCTCAGGCCCAGAATGGCAGCCAACAAGACCCGGAGACGATGGCTAAGATTCAGGCGATGCAGTTGCAGGCCCAGACCAAGGCCGAAGCCAACAAGACGGCGCACGCCCAAAAGACGGCCCAGCGGGAGATCAGCTTCCAGCGGGACGAGATGCGGAAGGACAAGGAGTTTCAGGCCAACCTGCAACGCCAGACCGCCGAGACCGGAGTGGAACTCCACAACCGCAGTGTCGAGGCCGAGCACGATATGCGGACCCGGACTGCCGAGGCCGACCACGACATGAAGCTCACCACGCTGGAGACGGCCCATGCGCTGCACGTCGATAAGATTCGGGAGGAGAAAAAACCCGCACCCAAGAAGGTTGACAAGAAGAAGTGAGGGGATTAACAATCCCTGCATATATGGCAGACCAAAAAGACCTGACGATACCACTTCCGACCAACCCGAGTCCCAAGATGATCTTTCTAGCCAACGCGGCTAGTAGGAAAAACCACAACAGCCTGATAACGTCTCCTGTCCTGAAGGAGTCCATCGACGCTGCGCTTGCGGAATACCAGCTCAAGCTGGCCAAGAACACCCAAGAGTCAAATGGAGCTGCGGCTGCCATGTTCAAGATCAAAGGCGCCTGTGAGTTCATTGACGAGTTCTATAAACTGGCCGAGGCTTACCAGCGAGCGCACCAAACCGAAAAATCAGCCGCACTTGACCACAGCGTATGAGCACTGCAATCGCCGAACCACCTCCTGCACCAGCCCCAGCCGCAACCGTGAAGGGGGATGTGGCGATTCCCGAGGTCTCCGACATGAGCGGAGGCGCTCAGGGCGTAAAGCCTGCACCTCCCGGCACGATACCTCAGGCAATGAGGCCGTATTCCGATCGTCCCGACAGTGCGAAGAGCAAGTCGATGGAACGGCTGCGGGCCAAGGTAGCCGCCAACGATAAGTCCAACGAACCACCCAAGCCAGCCGCCAAGACGAATCCTGCTCCCAAAGCGGACGACAAGCAGGAAGAGCCCGATGAGCCGGTGGATGAGCCCGAGGCAGTCGATGAGCCGGAAGAGGGTGATCGTGACCCCGAGCTGGATGCGCTGGTGGGCTCGGACACCAAGACAAAAGTGACAAAAGACGGTCAGGTCAAGACCGAGAAGAAGAAGGAGAATCCGTGGCATCTGCTCAAGGCGGAGAAGGCCGCACGCGCTGCTCACGCCAAGGAGCTGGAGGAATTACGCAAGCAGGTCCCGTCCGCTGAGACTCGGAAATCCGAGGTTGCCGAACTGGAGAAACTCCGCAAGGAACGCAACGAATTGCTGGAGAATATCCGCTACAAGGACTACGAGCAGCACCCCGAGTTCAAAGAGAAATACGACGCCCCCTACAAGGACGCTTGGAAGGTGGCCACCCGTAATCTCCGGGGTATCACCAAGGTTGACGACAACGGACGTGCGGCGGTGCTCAGCACTGAGGACTTGGCCAATGACCTTCTGGAGCTGGTCAACATGCCCACCCTCAAGGCCCAAGACGTGGCCGAGGAGCTTTACGGTGATGCCGCCAACGTCGTGATGATCGAGCGGGACAAGATCAAGACGGCGTTCGACAACCGAATGGAGGCGCTGAACAAGTCCCGCACCGAGGGCACGGAGAAAGAGCAGGCCCGGATGCAGGAGGAGCGCCAACGCGCCGAGACTCTGAGCAACGAGCTCAAGACCACCTACGAGAAGGCCAACGAGTATCACGCCAAAGACCCCCGCATGAAGGAGTTCTTCCAGCCCATCGAGGGCGACGAAGAGGCCAATACGATTCTGGAGGCGGGCTACAAGATGGTGGACGAAGCGTTCTCCAAGAGCCCGATGGACCCCAGCCTGACTGAGAAGGAACGCGCCACTCTGGTCAAGAAGCACGCCGCCGTGCGTCACCGCTCTGCCGGGTTCGGACGGGTGAGATACCTGCTGGCCAAGGAGCGGGCTGCAACCTCGGAACTCCGAGCTAAGCTGGCCGAATACGAAGGCACGGTCCCCGGTCGTCAGGCGTCGAGACCTGCTGTTCAGCAGGGCGGAACTGGCGGCTCACGCATGGCTGCGATGCAGGAGCGCCTGCGAGCCCGAGCTTCACGATAGTTGACAACCCCGGAAGTCCGGGGTAATTCTCCTTCAAGTTCTTCTAAGAAAGGTCGCCCTGTGAGGACTTGGGCAAAGGATTAGGCAACCCTGAATTGCCGTGACGTAAAATTGGCCGAGTGGGCCCGAAAGCCGTCACCTTCCAAAACACACGCAAGCGCACCTATGGTGTCGATGTGTGTCGATCTCCCGAGGTGCTCAACCGAAAACCGTTTTACAGATCATTTTATGAGTTGTCCAACAGGCACACTACAAGCGTGTGACTTTCCGCAATTCCTAGTCGATGAGACACCTCGTTTCGACGAGCTCATCATGGAGGACATCCGTCCGACCGACAGTTGGATGGGTAACGTCTCCGTAGGCACCATGCCGATGGGAACGCCTGCCGAAGTAACGCAGGACCGTTTCCGTTCCGTGTGGGCGAACACCACCAAGGCGTGGGGTCGTGTTGCCAATTCAGGCGCAGGTTGCTCCGGCAATCCCTGTGACCCGACTGAGGCAGAAATCGGATGGGGCGCTGACCGTCTGACGTATTTCGCTGAACAGCAAACGTGGGTGACCCCCTTGCTTTGCTACGATCAGGAGATGCACGTCACGCACGCTGAGCAGCACCTTTCGCAGATCATCAACGAAATCCTTCGTCCCAACACCCAGAACATCTTCTCCATGTTCTGCCGTAAACGGGCGATCTTCTGGGCCAAGTATCGTCAGGCGGCGAATGCTCTGCTCTCAAGCTGGAACTACCAGTGGGTCTCCGTTGACACTGATGGCGATGGCATCGTGGACGACGAAATCTATTTCGACGCTTCCGTTGCCCCTTCCCGACTGTTCCATCTGGTGCCCCAGATGTTGCAGAACAACTGGTCCAAGACCATGCGTGAGGGCTACGCTGGCAAGAATCCGTTCAAGGATACCGCTCCCTTCGTGGAGTTGGTGACCGACATGGATACCTGCTGGTTCCTCGACCGCCTCGGCGGGCAGCAAGGTGTTGGTGGAGCGAATAACCCCAACGTGAACGCCAACTGGCGCTTTACGCAGTGGGGCGACCAGAGCGCTTACTGGCGCTATGGGTTCTCCGGCCAGATCGGTAACTACATGACCCGCGTGGACGAGCTCGGACTTCGGTTCAACTTCGTTCAGGACTTGGGTGCAGGCGCTCACGGCGGCAATGGCAATCGCTATCGCTACCAGATTGTGCTGCCCTACAAGAACGGTGTCACCACGGGTGCTGGTGGTGCTGCTGGTATCGGCTCGGACGTCAACACTGACTACGACCGTGCCCAGTATGCGATCAGCTTCCAGTGGCACAAGAAAGGCATGGAGTTCCTGACGTTCGATGCGACCTCCGTCAACCCGGAAATGCCGTTCACGCCGCGTAACTTCGGCGGACAATGGAAGTGGCTGATGCACGATCTTGGCGCTGACGTCAATAACCGTGCGATCGGTAACAAGTGGGGGAACAAGGGTCAGTTCGGTGCGTGGTTCAAATACTACGTCCGACCGCTGCACTACGAGTTCATCCGTGCTTACTTCCACAAGCGAGAACAGTTCTGCATCCCGGAAATCGACGTTTGCTCGGCGAACCCCGGATACCCGGCCCAGAACTACAACAGCGCCCTGCCCGACTGCCCCGCGCCCGACGGCATCTATGGCACTGGTGTTCCTACTGGAAGTCAGGACGGTCCTGCTCCGGACTTTTAATAGTTGATTCAGGCATCGCCACGAGCCACTGTCGGTTCGTGGCGATGCTTTTGACAATTCCTGTCTGCTGGCTCGCCCATAAATTATGGACACCTACAATCAAGCCACTCCAGACGGCGGTGACGACGACGATGTGGGGATGGAGATACCCGAGACCACTCCCAAGGACGACGCCAGAACCGCACTTATCCCGTTGGATTTCTTCCAGAACAAGGAGCTCAAGCCGGGCTCGGTCTGCAAGATCAAGATTTCCCGACTGCTCGAAGGTCAGGCTGAGGTCACTTACGTCCCGCACGAAGCCCCCGCTCCGGGTGAGGAAGAGGAAGAGGCCGCTGAGCCACCCGATGAGGAGATGTCGGAATACATGAACCAGTAATGCCCGTCATCGACGCCCAAACCCTGTTTTCCGAGAGCAAGTGTTACAACTGCTACGGAGAACTGACGACTGGTGAGAACATCATTCTGGCGCTGTGGCGCCGCGTGGTTCTGTCCATAGACCCCACGGCTGACGTCTCCCCTCAGGGTCTCGTCGCCTACTCCAAGTGCTATCTGTGCTTCACCGAGGGCAGCATGTTCGACGCAATGGAGATGGCCATGATGAACATGGTATCCTCGGCATCTGCCTGTGGAACTCCAACTTCAACGATCGCATTCGCTACTACGCCTCTTGACCCTGATATTTCCGGGAACTACCAGCAGACCAGCGCTACAACTTGGCAGCAAGTGAGCCCGGTTGTTCATTACGGCATCAGATTGGTCTCGGGAGTTTGGGAGCTATTCGATCTTGCTGGTCCGGCAACTATTTTCTACACCATCGCAGAAGCATCATTTCCCTGTGGGGATTGGACTCCCAATCCCCCATTTGGGATTGACCCGGCAACCGCTCACTATTCCTGACCTATGCCAATCGACCCACAAGTTCTGTTCGAGGAAACCAAGTGTTACGCCTGTTACGGGCTGTCACTTCCTGAGTTGTTGAAGGCTGGCCTGCTCAATAGAATTTTGTCAGGAGGTGGCGCGGGTGGTGGGGGAGGAGCTGCGGCATGGGGTTCAATCACAGGCACTCTGTCAAATCAGCTTGATCTTCAGGCAGCGCTCAACGCCAAGACCGATCTCTACACAATCACTTTCTACAACAGCGCTTACAGCATGTTGGATTCGACCACCTATTTCCTTGGTCAGAACGGGACTGGGTCAGCAATAATCGGGGTTACCTACAACAACGTCAGGGCTGTCATTCCAATCACCGGAACTGTGATCGCAGTGACGCTCAACGTATTCAATGACGCGGGCGGTAACGGCTCCGCAGAGCCGGTGACCATTTCGCTCAACAAGAATAATGGAACTGTTCTAGCCCTTGCTCCAACCGTTTCATTTGCGGCCACCATCAATCAGCTTTGGTCCGGACTTGCCTTTGCGGTGGCTCAGGGAGACTTCTTGGCGTTGCAGATTGACGCCCCCGCGTGGGCTACTAATCCAACCACGAGCCGAATGACCGGAACTATCGTAATCCAGAAAACCTGATGCCAATTTCCCCTCAAGCATTATTCGACGAGTCCAAGTGCTACCTCTGTGAAGGGATTTCCCAGTGGGATGCGATTGAGCTTGGCCTCCTGAGTCTTATTGCATCCGGAAGCGGTGGCGGTGGCGGCGGTGTGGTGGCGGCGGTCTGGGGAGGTATAACCGGCACATTATCCAATCAGGTCGATCTTCAGGCGGCACTCAACGCCAAGACTGACGTTTACTCTCTTCTGTTTTACAACAGCGCCTTTCCGGTGCTGACAGCCCCGGGCACATTCTACTTGGGTCAGAACGGGACGGCAGATACCTCAGTTCAGTCAAGCTACGATAACGTCAAGGCGGTCATACCGGTGGCGGGAACTGTGATCGCAGTGTCGGTAAATCAGATTTCGGAGGCGGTATTGCCATCCGGAGAGAACATCGCCCTGTCGCTCAACAAGAATAATGGAACGGTGTTGGCCTTGGGAAACATTACGGGCACCCCAGTCTCCAGCACCCTGTTTTCCGGACTTGCGTTTGCCGTTGCCCAAGGTGACTTTCTGGCTATTCAAATCGTAACCACATCATTCGTCACACCACCTCAAAACTCAAGGTGGACCGCTCAAATCTACATCCAAAAGACATGAGTGAATACGAACCGAAAGTTCTGGTGGGGTATTGCGTCGTTGCACTCTGCTGCCTTCTTACTCTTGTTGCTCACGAGCCTCTGGCTGCGCCCACGACCAACATCCTCAGTCCCGGAATTCCGAGGTTACCAGTCGTCCGTCTCACGACTCCACCTTCTGGCGGAGTCACGCTCAAGTGGGATAAGGGAGAGCCTCCCGAAACCACCGTCACCAACCTCACCACCCGGGCGGCTATCTACGCTGGCGTTGCAGACGCAGTGATGTTCAGTGGTCTGGTTCTGGGCAGCACGAATCGGTTTCAGGCGTTCAACACTTCAGGATTCACTCCGACGCTGACGACGCTGGCCACCACTCAGGACCTGCGCTGCACGATCAAACTCTACACCTATCTGGTGACCGTTCCGGTGAAGTCGAATCAACTGACCGTGGTGATGACCAGCACCAATCTGGTGACGTGGTATAACTACGCTTTTGTCACACAGCCAAGCCCGTTCTATTCTTTCCAGTGGACCAACGACGGGCAGGCCCGGTTCTTCAGATCGACGTCGCCCTAAGTGTTGGTGAGTTGTCCAGACCGCCAGAGCTTGCGAGATCGCTCCTGAAGGTCACGCTTCCACTGCTGCTGCGGAGCGATGCTGGCGGGATTGGACAGCTTCTGGATGACAAACCCCTTGTGACGTGCCCCGTGAACTCCGACAGCCACAGCGTCAGCCAAGTCAGGCGATCTGCCGGTCTTGAGCTTCATCTCGTCCTTGGGCTCAACTTCAATGCGATTCCCGGAGACCATCTTCCACTCTCGCTGGCTGAACTCGGTGCAGACATCCTCACGCATTCCCCGGAACTGGCCACTCTCGACCACCATGCGGACGGAGAACCACATCTCGGTAATGCGCTTCGAGTAGTATTCAACACAGGGCTTCTGGATTTCCCGGGATACCATGAGGTCCGACGGCTTGCCGCCGCAGTCGATGGTATTAACCGAGATCATGTTGTTCCGGGCGAACGCGCTGACCAGTGAGGTCCTCATGCCCGCATCGAAATAAAAGTGGTCGTGCGGTATCCCCCGGGCCTGAAGGTTGTCCCTCACGAAAGTAACGATCTGATCTTCGGCGGGCTCGGAGTCCTTCTCGGCGGTGATGGGCACGTTGACCACGTCGATCAGCGCAAGGATGTGCTTGGCGTTATTCGGATTGGCCTGCTGCCGGACCAGCGCCTGCATCTCGACATTGTTCAGCGGCATCAGCCCCTCCTCGGTCTCAGCTCCGAACCAGAGCTCACCGAAGATACATCGGTCTCCACCCACTCCACGGTAGGCGGCATCGAGGAAGGCAATTTTCGTAATACGAGAATCCCGCCAGTTCGGAACTCCGAACGCACCGAACTTGGTGCAAGCCTGCTTGGTGAGCACCCGACGGCTGCCCTGACCCCGAGGCATCCGGGCCTCGTTCATCATCGTGTAATGCCAGTCGTCCACTCCCCAGATTTGGGCGTCATCGACCATCTGCTGACGGGTGATCAGGAATGGGAACGGAGTCGGAATTCCGAGGTCCGCCTTCAGGTTGGGTGAGTCGCTGCCCGGGAGCTGGAGGCAGATACCGTCCGGGAAGCGCGTAGGCCACGTCTTGGTGCCCGGGGTCTGGTCAATCCCTCCCTCCCAGCCTCCGATGCTCTGGGCAGGCTCGCAGAGCACGCCATGAGCGTTCGTAGTTTCGTTGGGGTTGCCGAGTCCGACCAGTTTGAAGTCGTCGCACTTGCTCAGGTTGGCTGAGGCGTCGAGGAACGCCCGGGGCATCAGGTTGCACTCGTCCGCAATCATACGGACTCGCTTGTTGTGAATACCGATCATTGAACCGAGCCCGACATACTGGTTACCCTTCTTGCAGGCGACACCCATGATGCCGTTCTTGAAGTCTCGCCCTTCTGTGAACTCGTTCCGGGCATCTGCCACAAGGCGCTGACGGCCCTCGATCAGGTGACCCGGAATCCACGGGAACTCACGTTTTATGAGCTTGTGGTATTTCTTGATCATCCCCCAGATGCGGATTTCCAAGCTGTCCCGGTCCGTCGAGGTCACTAGCCCCGTGGTGCATTCGGAGTGGGCATACCAGTCGGTGAGCACATTGCAACCGAAGCTGTCGGACTTCCCGGACGCCGCACAGCCCATGACGCCGATGTATTTGTAGGCCAGATAGACCTCAAGGCACTTGTCGGCCCAGTGGTTCTTGAATGCGCCCGATTCCCAGATGCGGCCCGGCCATGCGATCTCCTGAAACCTGCGGAAGTGGTAATACAGCCCGTTGCCAGCCACCTCGCCGTTGGCCTTGGTCCACTGTCCGCCTCTGGAGATCATCTCCTTCTCGATCAAAAGCGGGGATGAGTTGCGGCTCCAGATCAGATTGTATTGTCGGAATTCCGAGGATGACTTCTTGACTTCGGTTTGGGTGAGCATGGTTTTGCTTGAATCCACTGTGGCTTTAACGGAATGTCGAGTCAAAGAGTATGTCGCTAGGCCCAGTCATTATTACCGACGGAAGCATAGATTTTTCCGGAGGAGTAAACTCGGTATGTGTCCCCACTCTCCAGTCGGACCGAAACCCCAACGGACTTGCCCGCAACCAGCTCGCATGGCTGGACAACGCCGGATGTCGTGATGGCGGCATTCTGCCCCGGTCTGGCTACAAGTATCTCCAGACAGTCAGCACGGGGACAACGCTCTTCCAAGGCAAGTTCCTCTACGCCCCGCTGGACGCCAATCCCTACCACATCTACTCGATCGGTGGGCGCATCTACAAAGTCGAGGAGGGAGCTGCCGTTCAGGACCTGTCCACGATCTTCGGACTTACGAACCCACCGGACCAGCCCATTGCCTTCTTCGTCCAAGCTGAGCAGTTCCTGCTGATTCAAGCTGGTGACAATGTCACGCTGCCACTGATCTGGGATGGGACCATACTTCGTCGCAGCAAGGGGCTTGCTCAAACCAATCCTCCGCCACCTCCCGGAACTCCGGGCATAAACGAGATTCCAGCCGGGACGGCGATGGACTACTTCATGGGTCGCATCTGGTATGCCCAAGGCCGGGTGGTCAACGCTGGCGACATCGTCGGAGGTCCGTCCGGAACTCTGGCCTACGATTTTCGGGATTCTGTGCTCAACGTAACCGAGTGTCCCCTTGTGCTCGGCGGCGACGGGTTCAGCGTCCCAGCCCAAGACGGAGTCATCAGGGGAATCGCACACAGCGCCAACATTGATGCTGCGCTTGGTCAGGGGCGGTTGTTCATGGGGACGCGCAAAGGAATCTATGCGCTAAACGTGCCAGTTACTCGAAACGACTGGATTGCCACGACCAAGAACACCTCCCCTCTTGTTACCATCGTCCAGTTGAACAACGGCTGGGTCAACGACCGGGGCATCACCACAGTCAACGGTGACTTGTTCTACCAGTCGCTCGAACCCGCCATCCGTTCCCTCAACCAATCCATTCGCTACTTCGGCCAGTGGGGCAACAAACAGATCAGCAACAATGAACAGCGCATCCTACAATATAACGACCGGGCACTCCTCAAGCATTGCAGCGGAATCTATTTTGATAGTCGTATGTATCAGACGGCACTCCCGGTTCAGGCAGACCGGGGAGTGGTCCACAAAGCTATCATCCCGATGGACTTCATTCCTATCAGCAGCTTCGATCGGGAGTCTCAGCCCAACTGGGAGGGGATGCAGGAGGGGCTGGATATTCTCCAGATGACGGCTGGTGACTTCGGTGGCCGGGAGCGGGGATTCGCCACAGTCGTCTCCCGACGTCGGAGTTCCGACATCGAGCTGTGGGAGATGACCAACTTCGAGAAGGATGACATCGCCCCCGACCCGGATAATGCGAACGTGCTGCGGGAGAACCGGGTGACGTGGGTCATCGAGTTCCCGGCGTTCACATGGGGAGACGAGACCTCCCTGAAGAAGCTGGTGGGCGCTGAGCTCTGGGTGGACCGCCTGTTCGGCACGGTCCAGTTCAGCATGGAGTATCGACCTGACAGTCAGGCTTGCTGGATTCTGTGGCACATCTGGAAGAAGTGCTCGACTCGGAATTCCGAGGAAGGAGTCAACGCTCCCGTCGGATACCCGCTCGTTCCCTGTCTGGAGTCCTACGTGGCCAACATGAGCCTGCCATACCCTGACCCGTCCAAGTGTGCTAATGTCATGGGTCGTCCGGCCAACGTGGCGTATCAGATTCAACCCCGGCTGGTCGTTAAAGGGTTCTGCCGGGTCCGTGGAATCTATCTGCACGCTGAGATGGTCGGTCGCAAGCTGTATGACAAACTGACGTGCTAATGAGTTTCCCGTGTAACATACCGTGCATCGTCTGCCCGCCATCAATCGGTGGCGGCATCGGCCCGGTTGACCCGGCGAACCCATTCGTCAACCTGTCATCTGAGGACCCGGACCACGATGACTTCATCGGTCGCCGGTATCGCCCTCCAGACTACCCTCCGCTGGGCTCGACGTGGTATGCCATCGGTTGCATTGGGTGGTGCTTGTCGGACGTCTCTCAGGAGGACGCCGACCTGTGCGCTGCCAACCAGCAGGTGCTCTGCACCGACCCGCTCTGGCCTCAGCCCTGCGGGACTTGCCAGCCGACTCCCGAGGACCCGTTCCCGCTGGAGCCAAGGCCGGTGTTCTTCAGCACGTCTCAGGTCTGCGCGTTCGCCTGTCCGGATGGCACGTTCTTCAACTTCGTGACCGCACCCGGCCTGTTCAACTCTCTGTTCAATCAGGCCACGGCGGACATCATGGCCTACACCTACGCCTGCAATAAGGCGGTGGCCAATCACATGTGCCTCGGAGAACTCAGCCCTTCCCGGACGTGCGCTGGTTCTCCATACAACGGAGCGATCTCCGCATCTACGGCCAACACGCCAGTAACCTTTGACGACCTGACGGCGCTGCCCGACGGACTGTTGCTGGTTCAAGACCCGACCACTGCGTTCATTCAGGGAACTCCGACCACGCCCGGTGACTACGTGTTCACGCTCGGGGCGACGGACGCCATCGGCGGTGTCATCGAGAAGATATTCGAGCTGTCGGTGTTCGGAATTACGAACACCAGCCCGCTGGCAAATGCCAATGTGGGGTCGCCTTACAGCGAGGTTCTTGTGGCCGACGGGACGGTGAGTGGTGCAATTACTTGGGCCATAGCATCCGGAGTGCTGCCTGCTGGACTGACACTCAATTCGTCAACCGGCGAAATAAGTGGAACGCCAACGACTACCGAGACTCAGAGCTTCACGGTCGCCGTCACCAACGGTGGGCGCACCTGCTTCAAGCAGTTTTCCATTGAGTCGGTCAACACGGGCTGCCCGGACTGGAGTCAGCTTACGTGGACCACTCCGGGAATCGTGACCACTGGAGCTGCCAGCATCTCTTTTCTCCCCACTAACACTGCAAGTGATTCGTTCATCATTACGATGGCCTGCGCCAATGCCCCGGGGCAGTTTTGCAGTCTTAACTGGCCGGGAGTTAAGCCAACGATTGCCTACAAAGGTCCGGGCTGTAACTGCATCCTGCATGTGGAAATCACCGGAGCTGCCACGTTGGGATTTCCGGCCTCTGGAGCGGGATGGCTGGTCCAGACTCCGGGATTCTTCGGGGACATCCTGAATGACATCAGCGTAGCTCACGGATATGGGGTGTTCGATATTCCATTCTCGATGCCGGACACCTTGGGGGCTACGATCAACTACGAGGTGTTAATTCTTGGTTCGATGCAAAACGGATTTAACACCGGAGCCCTGACTGTGACGGGTCAGTTCCTGAACGCACCATAATATGCAACGCCTACGCTTATACGATTGCCGAACCTCCCGGCTTCCAAACACGGTGGGGCTCTGCACGGACAACATCCCGGACATCGCCGACTACGTGAACAGCGCTCAGCGCCGACTCTTGCTGTGCAAGGAGGCTGGTGACGAAAGCTGGTGGGGAACGTGGGCCGAGATCGCATTCAACGTGTCCCGGGCTTCGCCCTACATCACGCTGCCTCGTGAGGTCGCCCGGCTGGAGGCCATCAACGTGTGCTCCAATCCAGTGCTCATCCAGAATCAGTTCTTCGAGTATTTGAACTTCGGAAACGGGAGGTTGCCCAAGCTCAACCGTCAGTGCAATCAGGGCCTGCCGATGGGACTGACCCGCAACAATGCGGTGACGTTCCGGGAGATGACCAACGCTCCGCAGTATCTCGTGGCCTACGCCACTGACTCCCGGGACTACAACAAGCGGGTGATGTTCAGCGGTGAGGACGCCGACCATGTGACCATCGTCACGACCGACGAGCGCTATCAGGTGCAGGGCCAGTTCGTGAACCTTGAGGCCACTCCGGCGATGACGCCGCAGACGTTCTCCCGGCTGACGGGAATCCAGAAGGATTTCACCGAGGGCATCGTCCGCATCTACCAGCACGACCCGGCGACGGGTGAGGAAATTCTCCTGCTGACGATGCAGCCGAGCGAGCAGACGGCGTCGTATCGCCGGTATTACATCAACCAGCTTCCCCGGGGCTGCTGCCCGAGCCCGAACAACACGGACGAGACTCAGGTTCAGGTCACGGCCATCGCCAAGCTGGAGATCATTCCGGTGCGGGCGGACACGGACTACTGCCTGTTGCAGAACATCGAGGCCATCATCGAGGAGTGTCAGGCAATCCGGTATTCCCAGATGGACTCGCCGACGGCCAAGCAGATGTCCCGGGAGCGTCACCAGATGGCGGTCACGCTGCTCAACGGGGAGCTGTCACATTACGTCGGGGCAAAAGACGTTGCGGTGGGCGTGTTCCCTTTCGGGAGTGCGAAGCTGCGACGACAAAAGATTGGATGGTTGATCTGATATGGCACAACTGATGATTCCAAAGCCGGGGCAGTATAACAACGTGCCGTTCGGCAACGCTGCCGCCAACACCAACGAGTTCATGGCTGGCCAGTCGGTCATGCCCTACAACATGAACCTGCCCGGATACGCCAACATGGTGGGCCAGCGCAGTGAGAACACGCTGGACATGCTGAAGGGTCAGATTCCCGACGACGTCATCAGCCAGATTTCGCAGCAGGCAGCCGAGCGTGGAATTGCGGGAGGAGTGCCGCAGAGCCCCAACGCCAATGCAGCCTACTTGAGAGCGCTGGGGCTCACCTCCCTCGACCTCATGGGTCAGGGGTCACAGCAGCTCAGCCAGTCGATCGCTGATACTCCGGTTCCCGAGCTCTTCAATCCAGCCAGCCTGTGGGCGCCCGATTACCAGCAGCAGACGGCTTACAATTACGCCAACGCCACGAAGATGCAGGCCGACCTTCAGCAGAAGAACAAGGCTGCGTCCGACGCTTGGAACAAACAGAAGAACGGAACCACTTACTCGAACTACTACGGGATTGGTGGAGGTTTCGCTCCAATGGGATACTGACCTATGCCACAGCTACGATCATTCACCTTCGGTCAAGCCCCGAGCCTTGTTGAAGCCTACAAGACTGGTTACGACATCAACCAGAACCAGCAGCAGATCGAGCAGCGTGACCGCATCGCCAAGGACCAGCTCGCCAACCAATATGCCATCGCCGAGATGGAAGCTGCCACCAAGCGTCAGGCTTTGCAGCAGCAGGCGCTGATGCAGGCTCAGGAGCTGGAGGTCCAGAAGTCTCTGAAGCAGCAGGCGCTGGGATTGCAGGCTCAGGAGCTCCAGCAGAAAACCGCTTTCGAGAACCAGCAGATGGACCTGAGCGGTCGCCACTACGACACGGAGGCCAAGCGGGTTGGCGCCATAACCGAAGCAGCGGCACACAAGTATGAGGCCAACCAGCGAATGAGGATGCAGGTTCAGGAGGCCATCAAGCAGGGCAAGCCCCCACAGGATGCCTTCCGTGAGGCAGCATCAATCTACGGCACTGAAGCTGGCGTCGCCGGTCCTGCGATGGGTGACATCATTCAGAGCGCCACTGGTGGGGCTAAAGACCCGCTGGGCCGACCTGTGGCCATGCCGCTTCTGGATGAGAATGGAAACCCGACGGGGGAGACCATTTACCAGTCCAGCCGGAATCAATACTCCAGAGTTCCCAAGACTGCTCCCACGGATACGGAGGCCAGCTTCGTCCCCGGAAGTCAGGGCGAGCTCATGAGGTTCAACAAGAAATACTTCCCCAACCCTGCGCTGGGTGACGTGAAGGACCTCAAGAAAGAGCGGGACACGCTGAAGAAGCAACTGGAAGGTGACGACTTCGATCTGGAGAAACGCATGTGGACTCGGGCCAACGCAGGGGAAAAGCTCGAACCCAGCCAGATGGTATTTGCCAAGAAATACGCCGACTCGCTGGCTGAACTCCAGAAGATGAACGCGGCCATCGCCACGGCGAAGCAGGGGATTCGTGAGTCTGCCCAGAAGGCATTCAAGCCACCGGGCCTTGACACGGGAGCATCTACGAACAAAGCTCCTACTCGGATTAAATACAACCCTGCGACGCGCAGCTTTAACTGATGCCTATTGAGGTCGAACTTCCGGATGGAACAATCGCTGAGTTCCCGGACGGCACAGACCATGAGACAATGGCTGGTGCGCTCGACCAGCACTACTCCCAGCAGTTCAACTCGGATTTCCGAGGTCCGGAAGCCGGTCAGATTCCAGACATGCAGGCCACGACCCGTGGCGGTCCGAAGGCTTACATCCCCGACGGAGGTGAAGGAATCTTCGACGAGGCGACCAGCGATCTAGGCGACGCTTTCCACCTTGCCGGTAAGACAGCCAAGGCGGCTCTGGGTGACGTGGGCTCTACCCTCAGTCTGTTCCAGCGACCAGAGGGTCAGAAGGTGGGACTTCTCCCCAGCCTTGGAGCGGTCAAGAAAGCTGTCCAAGAGAACGCGCCATCAGCATTTGAGGCAGGTGGCAACCTCTACGCTACCGGCACTGAGCCACTGGAGAATGAGTTGCCCATCGAGAATGCGATGAATCAGGCAGCCACTGAGGGCTCTGAGGGCGCAGTGGGCGCTGCCACGCTGGGGCATTTTGCTCTGAGTGCGGCTGAGACTGCACCACTGCTGGCCGTTGGCGCATTGCCCGGATGGGCTGCCAAGCTGGTGAGCCTTGGGTTCACGGCGGACATGATCTACCACGCGCCTCAGTTGTTCCAAGAATACGCCGACGAGATCAACAAGCCGGAAGAGGAGCAGGACAAGGCCAAGATCGCCAAGCTCCGCAGTGGAATCGCCGCCACATTCACCTTCGCTCCAATGGCCGGTAAGCACGGCATGGAGGGGGTTACCGACAAGTTATCCACAGCGTTCGACAACGCTAATCGTTTTGCCCCCGGCCCAAAGACCGGTGGACCTCGGGCTTCCGACCGTGGGCCAGCGCCTACGTTGCAGATGCCCATGCGTATCCAGCAGCAGGAACAGGGCGTTCCGGTCCGTGGAGACATTCCTATCGCCGACCGAATTGATGCCATAGATAAGTCACTGGCCAATCTGGAGCAGCAGCATGGCCCGAGAGATACATTTGACCCCGAGACGGGCAAAGGAACTCCGTTGAGAATCCTCACCCATGAGGAGACGGAGCTTCTAAAGCTGCGAGATGAATTAACAGCTCAGCAAAAAGGAGGTGAGGAAAATGCCAGCGAAGTCAGCGAAACAGCAACATCTGATGGGAATGTGCGCCAACAGCAAGGCCAACCTGAAGGTGTGCGCCAAGATACCCAAGAAGGTGGCCCGAGAGTTCAGCAAAAAGCCCAAAGGCGGGTATTAACTCCAGAGGAGGAGGCCGAACACAAAACCCTCAGCGATAAGTTTGAATCCGATGAGGGTCTGAACGAGATCGAGGCCGACCGCCTGCAAGAGCTGGACGACATTAAGAGTGCGGCTCGCAAGGGTGAAATCACCGAACACGACGAAGCCATAGACAAGGCCATCGACGAGGCTGGACTCGGTGACAAGGTTGAGTTCGTATCTCCAGAAGAAATCGAACAGGGCGGTGCGGACCATCCAATGGCTGGTCGCATCGCCCGGTTCAATGAAGAGACTGGAAAGATCGAGGTAAACCGCAAGGAGCTTTCGGACAATCTGGCATTGGTGCCAGCCAAAGACCGGGCTCGACTGGCTCAGACCCTGATCGCCCACGAGAACATCCACTCGCATACCACCCGCGTCGAAGCTGAAGATTTCGCCCGGAACGCCCACCCGATTGAGCGCAAGGCTGCCACCAGAATCTATCGTGGAAAGAAGGGCTCTCCGGCTGATGTGAATTTAGGAGGACCTCTCGACGACGCCCGGCTCGGATGGGAGATGATTCGTCAGCGCATCGCTCGGATGCAGGGCACAACCCCTGACGAGATGCTGATGCACCGCTGGTGGGAGAAGGAGCGCTGGACGCTTGAGTCACTCGACCTGATGGCGCGTGCCGTGGAGAAGGCCCGCAAGTTCGCTGGCACTGACGCCAGCAAGGTCCAGAGCAAGATTCTGGATGACATCAGCAACAAGATCGGCATTGCCCGTGACGCCATGACTGCGGGAGCTGGCGGTCCAGCCGTAATGTCCAAGGCCACCGAGAAGCGCATCGAGAAGCTGCGTAAGGAACGGCTGGCCCAGATTCGGGATTCCGAGAGGCACGACCTGCCCGACGAGAAGATCGACGCCCGCATTGCCCAACTCAATCGCAAGACCGAGTTGCTGACTGACGCCGAGCTCTACGAGCTTCGTGACCTGAGGCTGGAGCGTGACCGTCGCTACCGTGAGTTTCCGGGTGCGATGAGTAAGGTGGTTAAAGATTTCACCGACAAGGTGGCCGACCCAGAGGCCAAGATGGACAACGCCGACAGCCGAGATGCTGGAATGAAGCTCAGGAGCGTTGCTGACCTTGACGCGCTGCTGGAGTCCAAGCGCAGCATCAAGGGTGAGATGGATGCCCTGCGTGCCGAGGCCAAGTCTAAGATAGCCTCTGGCGACAGCGCTGGATTTGCCAAGGCCATGAACAAGGCTGCGACGATCGGCACAAAGAACCAGATCATCCGGGAGACCATCGAGACTGCCACCAACCTTGGTGGCTGGGCTGAGGAACGTCAGACCGCTCAGGACCGACCGCTTGGAGAGCGTCCTCTGGAGTGGTCTCGGAATCCCGAGGTTGCCGACTGGCTGCGTAAGAACGGCGACGAGGTTGGCGTCAAGCTGCCGGATGAGAGCCCGGCTGCGATGAGCAAGCGTGACGAGAAACCTCTCACCCGTGCTCTGGCCGATAAGATCGCCAAGGATTTGGTTGAGGGAGGAATCAACACTCACCACATCACTGGAATCACAGCCGAGTCTCATGGAGTCAGTGTTGACACTGTCCGAAAGATCAAGCGCTACCTGTTGCAGGGTGGCAAGGACATGATGGTCAGCTACGCCGAGTTCATCGGCAAAGGCTGGGACGACGATAAGCTCGGCATAGTTCACCCGCCACCAGAGGGAGAGTCCCCCGCTGCCATGTCCAAGAAGAAGGCCAAGGAGCTGGAGGACCTGCGGAAATACCAAGAGGCGATGCTCCAGCGCCCGGTGACTCGGCGCACGACTGGACTCGGTGAAGCGGTTGCTCCAGAGGAGCGCGTGTCTGCCGAGCAGTCTGGATCGCTGCCACGGATTAGTGCCGCTGACATCGACTTCAAATCCGACGAGATGATGGCCGGAGAGATCAAGCAGCGGAAGCAGACGACCCAGAAGATGGATGAAAAGACCTATCAGAGGTGGAAGCGAAAGCGGCAGATTCTAGGAGACCAGAGCAGCGACCCTGAGATGAGGTCCAAGTTTTCCGAGGCCAAGAACATTCGGGCGTCGTTCGACCGCCCTAAGTTCAGCGACTTCGAGGAGTGGGTTCGCAAGAATGTAGGGCCGGTTGAGCCTCACCAGCTCCGGAATACATGGGAGGACTCAGTGTGGTCGGACCTAATCAATGCAACACCAGAACGCCTTGAGAAGTGGCGTGAGGCGTTAGGTCTGGAATCAAAATATGGAACAGGGTTTATCGCACCAAAACGTGGGCCGGAACAGTTCCAACTTGAACCGGAAGGCGACAAGATCGTTGCCAAGCAGAACCGGGCGCAACTGGAAGCGGGCGAGCGATACCGGAACAAACTTATCACGGCGATTGCCGAGAAGCTCATTGGGGAATCCGTCAAGGAGCGAGCCGACCTGAATCGGACCGAGGTCAGCAACGACGACATCGACTTCACCGCCACGAAGTCCAAGCACGGTCCATACGTTGAGCTCAGCCTCGACGACATTTCCAACGAGCATGTCCTCAACGGCATCCTGCGTGATCAGGCCCGGGCCAGCAGCAAAGACCCCAAATCCCACTCCCGCCGTCTGGTGGCTGTGGTGGACCGCAAGACCGGCGAGGTTGAGCTCCTGTCCACCTACAACGATTTTGGCACTCAGAGGGTCACAGACCCGGCTGGGGCACGTTTGCCGGGCAAACCCTCCCGGGAGCTCAACAAGGCGTTCCTGAAGCAATACAGGCCCATTAGCAGCCTCCTGTTGAAGGACCCGGTCAAGGGCTTCCGCCAGAACTTTGAGTCGGTGGCTGACTTCAACGACAAGATCGGAAAGGAAGCGCATGAACGGGCGGCGGTCGGAGAGTTCCACGGCGAAGGTCCAGCCGACTTCACGGCTGAGGGCACACCCGGACTTCAGGGCGAGGGCGGCATGTTCCAAGGGCCGCACCGGACCACCATGCGCCGGGGCACGATGGAGTCTGCTGGACGCCTGACCCGCCCCGAGGCCGAGGGAGTCATCAGCCATGTCCTGAGTGAAGTCGGAGAGCTGGACTCTCCCAATGACGTCAAGGTTGCCCTGCTGGGGTTGCTGGACAAGTCCGCCCGAGGCCGGATGCGAGCCACGGACTACATCGCCCAGAGCGGCTACCGGAAGATGATCAACGCGCTTCAGCGTGAGTTCCCGGACCTGACCCGTGAAGAGGTCTTGGACAAGATGGCTGACAGAATTTATGAAAACAACCGCTCGTCGGAAACGCTGGACGAATATGCACGCAAAACGGTGGCGCAATTCAAAGGCAGCGATCTTGGAGATGCTGTTCAACAAGCGAATGCACCACAGACTGGCCGGGAGCTTACCTCGGAACTCCGAGGACGACCTCCAGAGCGATCGCCGCTAGACCGTCCCAACCCGCTTCGGGTCAATGTCCCGATCGAACGGGTGCCACCGACAATGGTGCGCCCGGAGCAGTTGCCACCCGGAACTCCGCCCGTCGAACGCCAGCCTGCGCCGTCAGGACAGCTTGGTTCTGAGACCCCGGTCCGTGAGCAGTTGCCGACCGAGGTGACCACGGCGCAGCGTGAGGCCCAGACCGTCGAGCATCAGGCTCGGGTGGACGTCGAGCAGATCAGAGCTCGGACACTTCGGAAATACGGAGTGGAGATGACTCCCGGACAGGCGGGCTCAGTGTTCGAGGCCCGGACCGGAAGGAAAGTTCCCGGAGATCAACCCCGGGTTTCCGAGGTTCAAGACAACCTTCAGCAGGAGGCGGCTCACCGTGCTGGCAAAGAGTATCAGGTCGGTCAGGACTGGGCTGCTGCGCTTGGTGAGCGTGAGATCATTGGCCGCATCAACAAGCGTGATGTCCGGGTCATCCGTGACCGTGTGCTTCGTGAGCAGGGCATCCTGCTGAGCCCTAAAGAAGCTCGTGGGATTCTGGAGGCCAAGAAGGGATTTCGCCAGCCGATGGAGATGACCAATCGTGCCATCTTCAAACGTGCTGAGCGTGGCATCAACGCCCCACTCAAGACCGAGTCTCCCGCTGCCATGAGTCGTGCCCGTGAGGGCGTTGACCCGGACACCAAGAATCCGATTCCCCGGTTCGTGCCGAACATCAACACAGCACTGACTCGCAAGGTTGGCATTGAGCGCATCCCCGGACTTCGCCTGCTGTGGGGCGACCGGGCCAAGGTCAAGGACAGTGCGGATTTGGCGATGGTGGCTCACGGCATCAAGCGGGCGATTGGAAACTCTCAGGCTGCCATCACTGGTAGCCGACTGGCGGCTCTGACCAAGCTGGCCGGAAATCCGTTCGAGCAGGATGCCACCGGGAAGATTACCAACGTCAACAAGCTGGAAGGTCAGAGCGCCTACCCATCAGACCTGTTCGAGGATTGGCAGAAGCAGGTGGTAATCCCTGAGAAGATGGAAGCGTCAGGAAAGTTCAACGACACGGAGATCGCTGAATACACCGAGAGAAATCCTCAGAAGATAAAGCTCAACCCAGCACAGGACGCGCTGTTCCGGGAATACCTGAGCTACATCGAGGACGGTAACAAATACCTTCGGGAAAAGAACGCCAAGCTGGAGGACTACGGCGGTGAGAGCAGGGAGACGCGCCGAGATCAGGGGTCACTCTACGGCATCGGGCACGGGCTGGAGGTCTACACGATGCCACGTCTGGCATTGCACAAGCGGGGGCTTGGACCGATCGAGGCCGAGTATCAGAAGCGGATTGGTGGTTCTTACCAGATCGAGAAGGACCGACTGTATTCCAGTGAGGAAATCGGAGCTGGAGAAGTGGTTTACGAGCCGGACATGAACAAGCGATTGACGACGTTCGTCCAGCGCGTTTACAAGGCGGTGGCTGACTCCGATCTGGCCAGCGACCCGGCGCTGAAGGGCGAGACTGCCGAGCAGAGAATTCCGAAGTTGTCCAAGGAGTATGAGCGGGAGATGCGATTGCCCACCAGCTCCGGGAGACACATGAGCCAGCAGGACATCATCGACATGGGCTATCGTCCCCGTCTGGGACGTGAAGGTCAGGTCGGTGGTCACCCGGCGTTTCAGGATAAGATTTACCCCATCGACGTTGCCAACCGGCTGAACAAGCGGTTCGGGAATGAGGCCCACCCGTATATCACGAGGGCGATTGAGGCCAACATCGCAATGAAGGGCCTGATGCTGACGGGTGACCTTGCCCAGTATTTTCAGCAGGGTTCACTGCTGGCGACTCGCCATCCCAAGATTTTCGCCGATGCGACTTGGAAGTCGTTGCAGTCCCTGAAAGACCCCAACGTCACCGGGAACTACCTGAACAACCCGGAGAATTTCAAGGCTGCCACGGAGTTCGTTCAGGCCGGTGGGTCGCTGGGTCACTTGCAGGATTTCATGTCAGGGGCCAAGCCCGGCGAAGCGCTGACAAAGATTCCAGTGATGAGCGAAGTGATCACCCGAAGCGGTCGTGCGTTCGGCACGTTCCAAGACATTGCCAAGATCGAGGTCTGGAAGGCGCTGAAGGATTCCACACCCAAAGAGCAGTGGCCTGACATGATCGAGGCCATTGAGGACTTGGGGCTTTCCGGGAAGATGGAGGCGTCAGGCATGAGCCACAAGCGGGCCATCGCCGAGAGGTTGCTATTCTTGGCTTCGTCTTACTATCGGGGTGCGTTCAACGTTGTGGCCCGTGCGGCTATGGAGGGCGGAAAGGCTGGCACCAAATCTCGTCGAGACCTGTTCCAATACATGGCGGCGATGACGGCGATGATGACCACTGCGTATCTCGCCTCGGGCATGAGCAAGAACGAGATCAAGAAGCGCCTGACCCCGGGCCAGAAGAACCAGAAGTTTTTGAAGTATCCGGTGAATATCGGCGGCGAGACCCTTGAGATTGGGCCGGGCGGTATCGTCCTGAGCTTGTTAAATCTGACCGCTGACATGGGAAAGACTGCGGTCACAGACCCAAAGAATTTACTCAGCCCTCCGTGGATGTGGCTCAAGCAGCGCCTCGGTCCGATTCCGTCACTGGGAGAGAAGCTCTACACCGGTAAGGATGTGTTCGACAGAAGCATTAACCCATTTCAGGCAGCCGCACAGTCGGTTACTCCCATTCCGATTCAGAAGGGAATCTCTGCGGCCCAGAGTTCCAAGAAGGGTGCTGCCATCGTGTCAGCCGGAGCGTCGTTCATCGGCCTTGATTCCAACAAATACAAGGCGACCAGCGAAATCCACGATCTGGCACAGGACTTTGCCCGGAGTTCCGGGATGAAGAAGGAGTCTGGGTTTGATGAAGTGGCCAACGAGCACCCGAGCTACTCGAAGCTGCGTGGTGCTGTTGGCGCTGAGAGGCAGGGTGCGTTCAACGACATCCTGAAGGAGATGGAAAAGACCCGGACGCGGCCCGACATCCGTAAGGCGATGAAGCACTGGAGTCAGTCCCCGTTCACCGGCAACAAGAGGCTGGAGTCCGCATTCCGGGGTAGTCTCAACGATTACGAGGAGAAGGTTTACCTTGAGGCTCAGGACGAGCGGGACAAGGTCTATGGCTCGTTCTTGGACATGCTGAGTAAGGCGCCTTAGCCGATCTTCGGCGGTTCGTTGCCGCAGATTTCCGACTTGAGTGCTGTCACTTTGCACAGTGCTTTGCTGGTCAACTGCCAGATGCTGGTCATGCTGGCTGGTGTGACGCTCTTAGAGTTGACCATTGCGTCGGCGTGAAACAGGGCCAGATTGAGCTGGTCCCGGCACTCACGCATTCGTTCGGTTGCTTGTTCTTGGTTCATAGGTTTAACGGTTATACCACAGTATGTGAGTGCATCCCTCCGGTGGTTTGAACCTCGGAGTTCCGACGTCTGATGGATAGACCCACTCGAAATGGTCCTGCTTCCAGAAGTGGGTTTCAGTTGCGTAGTTGCCCATGCCGTCGTAGTCGATGAACGACCCGTTCATCACGGAATCAATCCACTCCTGCAATGGAATCAGGTCTCCAGCTTCAGGCTCGATTGGTGTTAGCGTCATAGTTTCTCAATGATTATGTGGGCGCCTTCTTCTCCCGGTTTTACCAGCTTGGCGTAAACGTGGAGCTCAGGAATCCATTCCCAAGAATCGTCGTGAGGCAGTGACGACGCAGTCAAGGAGCGTGCTTGCGGCTCCGTCAATGTCTCGGCGTCTCCTATCCGAGTAAGACAGAACAACTGTGACTCGAAACTGGCTGTGCAGTTTGCCATCCACTTTTTTGCTTTCCCCTGTGATACCACCATCGGTTGTTTTGTTACCCGGTGAATGGCTGCTTTCTTTAACGTCTTGAACGCTGGCACTGGTCCTTGGTTTTTCACGGCGAGCACGATCTTCATTTGCCATCGCCTCCCGCAGGCGTCTTTGAGCATGGCTGCTGAACTGTTCTAGTTTCATGTGTGGTCTCCACTGGTTTGCTGAGTTGTTTCAGGAGTTCGTCGCACCTCCACAGGTGGGAAATCTCCCGGCTAACTATGGACGGTTCGTGGTCATAGTCCTCGATGGTCTCTTGCATCAGAGTTCGAGTCATCATGATGTGCTCTACGATCTTGTGTTCTAGTTCTTGTGTCATGGTCATCCTGTCATGAATAGCGCACCGCATCGGTTGCATCCGTAGGCGGTGCAGTCATCCCACAGGTCGGTGCTGCCACATTGCTCGCACCTTCCAGTGAAGTGACCAGTTGGTTTGTTGTCGGGATTCTCTATCTGTCGGAGTCGCTGTCGTCCCGCCTCGTCCAGCTCCTCCCACTTGAACTCACTCATGGTCTCCTCCAGACGCATTGGTTTACCAAGTAATCCAGAGTGGCTGCGTCTCCGCCACTCCGGATAAAGTCCCGCATATCCTTGCACGGAAGCAAGAGCGTGGCATTTGGTATCGTCAGGTGCGATGCCAGCAGCTCTGCTCCGTCCGCTCCGGGGTTGAAGTGATTGCCACCTTCCCTCACGTAGTCCGGGTCGGTGTCGCACACGATCACCGCCCGCTTGCAGCCAGACCGCTTGACGAACTCGGCCACGCTGAGCACCGCACCGTTGGAGCTCGGACGTCCGACGGCATACTTGCCCAAGCTGATCACCGCTGCGGTGTTGGTTGGTCCTTCAGGCAGGAACACTGTTGGCTGAGTGTCGCACTGTGGAATGAACATTCCCTGATGGCTGCCAGTCACGGCGAACTTCGAGCCGTTGCTGGCCCTGAGTCTAATTCCTACGATGACTCCCTTGGGGTCTCGCATCGGGAATGCCCACGTCTGGTCGTCACGCTTGGCAGCTCCAAGCGTCTCCAGTGATTTGTAACTTACGCCAAGCGACTCAGCTATCTGGGACAGGTCTAGGTGAGTGGTTCGATATGCCCACCTCCGCATCATATCAAACAGGTTAGGCGCTGGCTTGACCACCTCGGGTTTCCGAGGTTCAGGAATGAGTGGTCCACCGTCGATGCGGTGCATGTAGCCGACACTGCCGTCGGTGAATACCTTCTGGCGCTCGCTGACAACTCGCATACAGATCGCCAGACTCCGGCCCAGCAGACACCAATCACTCTTCTGACAGATTGGGCACGGTCGCCGCTTGCTGACTCGGGTCATCTCGCTCATTTGGGCTTGGTGACTTGAGGATAGGACTCGCTCTCGTTCATCTTCAGAACTCCGAGCTTCGTGCCGGAGGCGAATGCGTTGAAGGCTTTGATCATGAGCGCCAGATAATACTGAGCCGCCATCTGACCCTTGGCCATTCGCATCTTGATGAACCGTTCCCGGATGTCGTTGCAGATGCTGCCCGGTTGGGTGCCGTGATAGACGGCCTCCAGAAACTCCTTGGGACGGTTGCCATGCCAGTGGGAGGCAATGATGATCAGGGTTGCCGGTGCGGAGTAGGGCGCAAGGTTCTGGGTCTTGGTTGACAGCGCCCGGACGAATCCGTAGGCATCCTGCAAGGCTTCGTTGTGGTTCTGGATGTAGTCGATCAGGTCGATGCGCGTGCTCTTCTTGGCGAAGCTGTGCTGCGTAATCAACCCGTCCTTGTAGGCCACTGCCAGCTTGGCGATGGCTGCCACCGAGCTGCCGTTGTTGACGTGAGCGGCGTCGGCCACCGTCCGCTTGAGACCGCAGTCGAGCACTTTGTAGAGTTCATCGTCGTCGGTCTCCATGAGGAGGAACGGCTGAGGCGCGTTGGCCTCGATGACTGCCCACATGCGGTGTTGTCCGTTGGCCAGTGCGCCCTTGATCAGGACGATGGCGTCAGCCGACAGGCGGAAGTTCCCCTCCTTCATGTCCCGGGCAAGGGTCTGGACATGGATGTCCCTCAGCGGGCGTTGCTCCCTCACCTGTGTCCCCAGCATCTCCTCCGCCTGCTTCGGGCTGATCTTCACTATGTTGATGGTCGCTTTCATTGGTTTCTTGTGCCTCATTGTTATTGAGCATTTCTTGTTGCATGACCTCTGGTGCTTTGTCGCCGAATATCTGGGTCATCATTTTCAGATACCAGCGCTTGGCCTCGGCCACGAATAACCGTTTGATCTCCTTGGGTTCAAACATCGGGTCGAGTATGAACGCCCTCCAAGTTTTCTGGTAAGACCTCGGAATGCCGAGGTTGTCTTGGCGGGGAATCTTGGCTACGAATCGGAACACGTCACGACCTCGATAGGTCGTTCGCTCGAACTTGTATTTCATTTCTTAACCTCCTTGGGCTTCAGCTCAGCGATGCGGTCGTTGACCTTCATGACGTAGTCCACCGTCGGCTGAGCCCACCGCTTCTCCTTGAGCTGGCCGATCAGCTTGGACGCCTGATCGAACGTCATGTCCTTGGTGTTGTATCCGTATTTGTTCAGGCTCTGGGCCTGCTTGATGGTGCAGAGCTTCTTGTCCATGCGGCGGAACATCTCCCCGATGACCTGACGGGCTTGATTGTAGGGCATCTTGTCCGGGTTGATTCCACGGGTCATCAGGAACTTCGACTGCTTCTCGCTCAACACCTTACCTGAATCCCAGCCCCTGACCTTGACCGGCTGAATATCGAAGAGGTCGAACGGGTTGACTTTCTTCGAGGTGAACCTGACCTTGGCCAACAGGCTGACTTTGCGTGCGATCTCCTCTCGCTTGCGCTGGAGGATGGCGTCCTGAATCTTCTGTTGTTCTTCATCCAGAGCAACATCCACACGGACTGCCGTCCCTGCCTTCTTGGCATTCTCGATGGTCTTTTGCAGGACCTCGTCGCTGACCTTGCCGCCAAGGATGTCAGCAGCCGACATCAGCTTGTGCCTTCCGGAGTTCCCGACGAAGTCCACGATGAGACAGGAGGGCTTCTTACTGGAGCTGATTGCCCCTCTGCGGGCCTCCTTGTCTGGCAGGCCATCCACGAGCCCATCCAGTGGTCTCGTGCCCCTACCGGCCATCTGAGCGTAAAGGGAACGGCTTTTAGTCGGCCTCCCCATGATGATGACCTCCACCCCGGGGTCGTCGAACCCCTCGGTAAGCACCCCGCAGTTGCAGATCACCTGAGTCTGGCCGGACTTGAACTGCTCCAGCATCTCCCGGCGCTTGTCCTTGTTGGTCTCCCCGCACACCCAGTCCGACATGTTTGGCTTGTGACGGTTGAATATCTCGGAAGCCTGCTCGGCTTGCTTGACGGAGCAGGTGAACAGAATGGCTCGCTTCTCCCCGATGATCTGGATGGCAGAGCCGGTCAGGCCCTGCATGTTCCGCTCGGCCTCCATCACCTTGGCAAGGTCAGCCCCATTGAGGTCGCCTGCCGTAGTTCGGATTTCCGAGAAGTCCAGACCGCCGACCATCACGAACTGCTGCTCAATCGGAACGAGCCAGCCGTCGTGGATTGCGTCGAGGATTTCGTAGTCGAAGGCGACCGAGTCGAACACCTGACCGAGCGCCTCTTCATCTGCCCGGTCAGGTGTCGCCGTGACGCCAAGAACTTTGAGGTTAGGATTCTGTCGGTAGTAGTCAATGACTCTTCGGTAGGAGTCCGCCGTAGCATGGTGACACTCGTCAATGATCAGAGTGTCGAAGTCGGTCGGCTTGAACCGGCCCATGCGGTGACGGTCACCCCACTTGGAGTTGAGGGTCTGGATGGTGGAGACCACGACTGGAGTTTCCCCGAACAGGGAGTTGTTCACATACCGTTCGGCCATCTCGATACCACATTCCACTTCCGCAAAGCGCTGTATCTTGTCTCGGGCTTGGTAGATCAGCTCTTCCCGGTGTGCAATAACCAGCGCCCGCCTCGGGAGGCGTCGCTTGATGACGTTCGCAAAGCACACGGTCTTGCCACAGCCAGTCGGGAGAACCAGTGCCGTTGATGGCACGGTCTCCCACTCGTGACAGATCGCATTCTCAGCGTTCGTCTGGTAATCTCGTGGGGTCATGCGCCTATTTTTGAAGGAATGCGGTGACCATCAACTCTCACGATATAAGCAGACCCATCAGGATTTACTTCGAGCTCTATGACCACCTCACAGAGGGCGTGCTTGAAAAAGTCAAGCGCCTCCCCCTTGAGTCCGATCTTTTCGCCGAGCTCATACATGGTCTCCTTGTCGGAGTGTAGGTATGCTGTTGCTTTCATTTTTGCATCTCCCTCATTTTCCGTATTTCAGCGGGCACTTTATCCCACCGGAACTTACTGATTACACCCCTTCCAATGCACAGACGGCACTCGCCCTTGGGCTGAGTCTTTGGCTGACCCTGACATTGCGTGCAGACTGCGTAGGGAATTGCCGTGCGAAGGTTGGTGTAGATTTTGTCGATGTCGGCCATCGCTGCGGATATGTTGACCTCCGCAAACATCAGGTCCTCCATCGACTGCGCCTTCTTGAGCTTGCGCTCGAACTGTCCCAGCTCGTCGAGCAACGCTTTGATCTCGTCCGATCGTTCCCAATACTTCAGGGCGTGAACGGTCAGGACTGCCCCGGTCTTGCACTTGCCTTCCAGCTTCCGGGGTGACTCGGACTTCCGAGGTTCAGCGCGTTCTCCAATAGATGCCGGGCGCTTCGCTCCGTCCTTGGATTCCCGAATGGGTTCGGGTGCTACCTTGCCTTGCTGCTCCAGCCAGTCCCGCACCGCCTTGACCGTGTGGTCATCCACTGAGGCAAGGTTGGCGATCTGGACGTTGCTGACCTTGGGCCACATCTTGATGGCCTCCTCCACCGAGCGTCGCTTGTCCGCCTGCGACCTCCGGATTCCGTGTCTCTCGTTGGCCATCAGGGCGAACTTGAGTGCGTCCTCATACATCCCCGCGTGGACGTTGGCCTGACAGGCTTTGAAGCTGAGGGAGCGCATCGCCTGATAGCGGTGCATCCCGTCCCCGATCAGCACGCGCTTGTTTCCCGACTCGTAGAACACGTCGATCAGCGGCAGCTTCTTCTTATCCTTCTTGTAGATGGCTGCGTATTCTTCAATCACTTCAGGACGGAGATCAGCTCGAACCATCGGGCTGTGATCAAGGTCCACATCTTCTAGGAATATGGTTTTTGTCATAGGTTAATAGGAAAACGGCGGACACCTAAAAACGATGTCCGCCGTGAACTTAACAGGTTTTGCTAACTTACGTCAACAACCTTCTCAGGTTCGGGTTCTTGGGCAGCCAGCTCAGCCGCCGTCATCTTGCCCAGACTGGGCTTGTTCTGCTTGTCCTCGGTGATACCCGCCAGCAGGTCAGTGAACTTCTTGGCGAGCTCCTTGCCCTTGAGTCCGGTGATCTTGCGGAACAGCGCTTGGAAGTCCGTCTTGTTTATCTTCACGCAGTCCATGAACAGAGGAGTCAGCGTGTGGATGTGACTCATCTCGGCATTCTCTTTGTTGGCCCAGTCCTGACCGACGGCACAGAACCGGGTGAACAGTTCCTGTGGGTCGCTGATGATCGACTGCGTTGCGCCTTCCTCCAGCTTCCAGCCGGGGATGGATGTGGGGTCGGCCTCCAGCCTGCGCTTGGCCTCAGCCTCACAGTCCTCAATCCACTTCTTGGCCACGCTGCGTGACTCCAAGAAATAGACCCACATATCCGGGGTCCACTCGGACGTCGGAAGTCCTACAACTTTGGTGGAAGCAGGCATGAGCGACTCCGCCCAGACCTCGTATTCTTTGCACGTCGATTTGGCTTTGCAGAACTTGCACTGCACGACGCCAGCCTTGCGCTTGGCATTGGGGTCATTGGACTTCCGGATGCGATCGAACATCTGTTGCTCGGCGATCTTCAGGTCCTCCGGACGATAGATGCAGATTTCCGGTGAGTGCGTGATCAGCGGCTGGTTTACCGCTGTGCCGATCTCGCAGTTCTCCTTGATGCCGAAGTTACCGGACACCAGAACTGCTTGATCTCTTAGTTGTTCGTTCTTGCTGGGCTCGGTGACGTCACCGGGCAGCGATTTGTATTCGATGATGAGAACCCGGGTCATGTGCCGGGCCACGAGGTCCACCCGGCAACTGTGGCGCAGGCGTTCGCCTTTGCCTCCGGGCTTCTCGGACACGTTGCACCAGTAACGGGTCTCCTTGACGATGATGGCAGCGTCCCGGTCGGGACCGAAGAACTGCTGCATCAGCTTCTCGTTGATCTCCTGATGCTGGTCATACAGCGGGACTTGGCTCTGGTTGAGCCCTTCCGGACTGCCCTTGTGCAGGGCGTCGTGGATTTGCTGGCCGAATAGCGCATCCTCGGAACTCGTGTCCGGGATGCCCACTTGGGCTTGATGCCGACCTTCGCACTCCCGGTCGGCTGCGGCGTTGGACGCTGACGTCCACCCACGCCGTTCCGTATCTGTTTCTACTTTGGTTGTCATGATACCCTTACTGTTGCCCATGCCCTCATGTGCTCTGGCATTGCTTTAGCCAGAAGCTGAGGCGCTACGGTGTCTCGGAAATCCCTGATGAAGCACAGTAATTCGTGGCGCTGCTCGGCGGTTAAGTCGTGCCGGGCCAGAATCTCCATGTGGATTTCGTCGTAGGTTATGGTTCGTCCGCTCATTGGTTACAGACCTCCTTTATTTTCTCACTGAACTCAGCCCACTGGTTGAACAGCGCATCGACTGCCTCTGGTGACAGCTTCTCGATGGTGTCGCAGTCCGCTTCGCACAGGGCGATTGACTCGGCGAACTCCAGCAGGTCTGACTCTTTGATTCCATCTCGTTTGCACAGCTCCTTGATGTCAGCCACAACAGGTGGCTCGGGAGTTACTGGTTCGGGCTCGGGTTGAGCCTTGGGTTTCTTCTCTTCCTTGCCCTCTGGTGCGGTGAACACCGGGGCTGTGGTCTTGGGGGTATCACCCTCCAGCTCTTGCGGGAGATACATTCCGCCCAGCATCGTCGGGAAGCTGGTCCTTAGTGCGTCGGCCTCGGCGCACTTGCAGATCATTCCCGCCGCATCGTCCAGCCAGATGCCGTAGGCTTTGTAGAAGCGCTCCAGCCGGATGGTTTTCTTGATGGGGAACTGCTGACCTTTGCGGTGAACCGTGGCCCATCCCCCAAGGACTTTGTCGCCCTTGAGATAGAAGTCGCCCTCGATCTTCTCAATCTTGCCGTTGCGCTCCACGATGATTCCCGACTCCATGCCATCGTAGGCTGGACTGGCCTCAGCCCGCTTCAGGAATGCCTGAATGCTGGTGATGAGGTTGAACTTTGGACCGTCCTTGCTGTCGTATCCGATCAGGAAGGCATCACCCTCGAACGGGTTTAGCTTTCTCGCCTGACACAGCGCAAGGAACTTGATGCAGTCGTTATCATCCGGCATCTTCCCGGACTTGGTTTTAACGGCGAGCATGGTCTTAATCATGCCCACCGTTAGCTTGATGGCGTCCGATGCCCCGAAGGGCACGAAGGTCACTTCAGCGTTCTCTTTTTTTGATACAGCCGTCGTAGGTGTTTGACTCATAGTTTACTCTCCTTGTTTACCAGAACGCGGGGGCGCTGGCTACTACTTTCAACCGCCCATGTGCTCCCACTCACGACCACCCGTGTAGTCGTTGGAGTTGGGCTGGTGACCTTCGTGCTGGTTGTTGTATCCCAGCACCTGCTGGGCCGTGGCCGGACCTCGGGTTTCCGCAGTGATCTCCTTCGGGGCTTCCTTCCACTTGATACGCTTCTCCAGCCAGTCGATCAGGTTCTGGGGCAGCACGTCGTTCTTGGACATAATATCCATGAGGTCGATCATCTCGTCGTCGAGGAACACGGTCATGTTCTTCAGGGTGCTGACCAGCTCCTCAACGGTTTTGATGGTGCTCTGGGGATGCTCCATCGCATACATCATGGCGCCAGCCGCCTTGCGAATGTCCGACTCGAAGTTGGGCTTTCCCCGCATCGTGAGCGGACGCATTCCGTGAGTCGGACCAGAGCTCGGGTCGTAAGTCCGAGGACCAACCGAAACGGAGGATACCTCCACCCGCTTGGGCGTGCAGTCGATGATGTTCTCCTTCCAGATTTCCGGGAACGTCTGGTCCAGTGCTGGAGGCTGGCCCATTTGAATCTTGGCCATCTCGTTGAACGCATCGTCCTTGAGCAACCGGCTGATGTGACGCGGCAACGTGTTGAGCTCGTTTCCAATGTCCCAGAAGTCGCACAGGTCCATCACCAGTTTGAACTTGTCGATGTAGAGCCGGGTGTGGATGTCGTAGGTCGGACTTCCGAGGTTGCCGACCGTGATGTGGATGCCGTCCTGACCCCGCTCGTTCTCTTGGTCCGTTCCAGACTGGAACGCTGCGGCGGTGCAGTGGTGATGCGCCGTGCCCCAATAGAACCATTCGTCGGTGAACATCGCCCGTTGCTCCTTGGTGCGCTCGTAACCCGGGTCACGCTCATCGAGCTCCTTGGCGCTCATGCCCAAGTTGGCTTTCTGAGGGAACGCCCACGCCTTCCACTCATGCGTTTGCGTGTTGACGAAGAGCCTCACCTGAGACTCGCTTCGGTAGGTTTCCTGCGTCCACCGGAAGAACGCCAAGACTTCGGGCCAGATCGCATTGAGTTGCGGTCCGGACCAATCGAAGTCTGCGGTCGTCTCCTTGGTCTCGTGAACAAACAGACACGACATGGTGTTCGGTATCTGCCTGAACTGGCGGACCGAAGTCGTGCCAGTATGCTTCTGCTGCTGCTTGTTTTTCTTGCTCATTTGGTCTTTCTGTTTTGTTTGTTGCTTACATTAACCCCATACCGTCGGCCTGATCGGGATACGTCTTACGGATGTATTCCCGGAGATGGGACTTCATCGTGGCATACTGGTATTCGTAGTCATCGGTGTTGGTCTCTGCGGCCTCTTCGTCGGAGGTTGACAGGTTGATGCCCATGTATTCCTCGACGTTATCCTGCGCCTTTTCCTCTACGATGCTGGACAGATTGCTGGCCACATCGTCGAAGTCCGGCTCGTCACCGGACTGCTCCAGCGCCTTCTCGAAGTCATCTTCGGTGAGCTTTATGGTAGCAGTCGCAGTCCTATCTCTGGAGTAATTGCACCGACCGTGCTCGGACTCACGGAACGTGACGCGCAGCCTCAGCGGCTCTTTGGCGATTTCCTCCTTGGTCTTGGGGAAGTTGAACTCCACCCAGTCTTTGATTTTATCGAACGTGTCGCAGTCCTTGGGCGGCATCTCGCCAATGGTCGCCATCAGCTTCGCCCGGAACGTCTCGTTCTTGGGTGAGAGCTTGATCATGTTGGTGATAGCCGACCCCAGAAACGACACCATGACGCACTTGCGCTTGGGCTTGGCCGGGTCATCCGGTGGCGGCACTAATGTCGGGTCGGTCACATAGAGCCAATACTTACTGGCCGTGTTGAGGGTCATCACCTTGGCGTAGTTCTCAACTCCAGCCTGTTCCCGGACAGCAGTGTATCCACTGAATCCCTGACGCCACCATCCAAGCTGAAGCCCATCGTTCGGGTTTCGCTCAGTGTAGATGCTGAACTTCGCATCCTTAATCCACGGCTTGCGTGACCGGCCCAGCTCGGACCTTGTCATGATGATCTCGCCCGGCTCTGGCTCCGGAAGGCTATCCGGCCTCGGGTCGGAATACTCTACTTCTGGCATAGCTTCGATCTCCTGTGTTATCTCTTGTGGGACTGGTCCTTGGATTTCCGCCATAACTGGAGGCAGTGCGATGGCCTCCTCGGCTCTGGCCTGCAATACCATTTCGACAGCCGACCGTTCGATCTCTTCTGTTGTTACTTCTGGTTCCATAATTACTCACTCACTTTCTCTGGTTCGAGTTTACCAGCAAGGGTGAACTCGTTTCTAGTTAGGTTTTGCCGCAAACGGTGCGGGAAATAAGACCGAGCAAGCTCGGTTGAACTCCGGTATTCCATGCCCCAGATGACGAACATGTGGGAGGCAAGGGCTGCCGACATGAAGTTGGCAGTGACGAGCTGGACGTTGCCAGACTCCTTGATCTTCTCGATGCAGCCCATCGCTCTACGGGCTGGTGAACCGGTCTCGTCCTCGACGATCTCCGGGTAATAGACTCGGGGGTCGAGTCTCGTGCCGCGCCACTCCGGGAGATAAACATACGCCTCCGATGAGTGGGTTTCATTGGCCGGGATGATGGCCTTGCAGTCATACAGGTCGCAGGCTTTCAAGACTGCCAGCCGTCCCGGATTGTTGTCCACGCAACCGAAGAGCCAGTCCGAAGGCTCGTGCGTGAAGAGGTGTTCGTCATACCACTTGTCGCTGTATAACGTGCCGAGGCGTGCCGCCAGCGCTGACGCCTTGTTCTTTCCGATGTCGTCCTCACTGAAGAGCTGCCGGTCGAGGTTCTTCTCTTCCAGCGTGTCTCCGTCAACGAGGGTGATGGACCTCGGACTTCCGAGTCGTGCCATGACATGGGCCAGCCAGCTTCCGCCGCCGCCCACTCCGATTATGTAGATCATAGGTCAGAATCCGGCATACGGGTTTAACCTAAGGCGGTGAGCCTCCACCAGCCGGGCGTGCAGCACCTGAGCCCTTGGGTCATACGAATAGATCAGACTCAGGTTGGCCTGAGCTGCCCGTGCCACGTTATGAAGGTAGTTATACTGATCATTCGTGATGATCTTCAGACGGGTTCTGGACTC